>Ga0187781_10004699_pt1 | contig 10171 bp, 6 predicted proteins | sample 0715_SJ02_MP02_2_FD_132447 | JGI IMG/M metagenome (GOLD analysis project Ga0187781, IMG submission 132447) | Tropical peat soil microbial communities from peatlands in Department of Meta, Colombia - 0715_SJ02_MP02_20_MG | ecosystem: Environmental > Terrestrial > Soil > Wetlands > Peat | place...
CCCCCGCCGCCGTCTATGAGCTCGAGCATTGGGGCGTGCCCTTCTCGCGCACGACCGACGGCCGCATCTACCAGCGCCCCTTCGGCGGCATGACCACCGATTTCGGCAAGGGCCCGCCGGCGCAGCGCACCTGCGCCGCCGCCGACCGCACCGGCCACGCCATGCTGCACACCATGTACGGCCAGGCGCTGAAGCACGACACGCAGTTCTTCGTCGAGTATTTCGCGCTCGACCTGATCATGGACGCCGAAGGGCGCTGCCACGGCGTCGTCTGCCTCAACATGGAAGACGGGACGATCCACCGTTTCCGCGCGGGCCTGACGGTGCTGGCGACCGGCGGCTACGGCCGCGCCTATCTTTCCGCGACCTCGGCGCATACCTGCACGGGCGACGGCAACGCCATGGTGCTGCGCGCGGGTCTCCCGCTTCAAGACATGGAGTTCGTGCAGTTCCACCCGACCGGCATCTACGGCGCGGGCTGCCTCATCACCGAGGGCGCGCGCGGCGAAGGCGGCTATCTGACCAACAGCGAAGGCGAGCGCTTCATGGAGCGCTATGCTCCGAGCGTGAAGGACTTGGCGCCGCGCGACATGGTCTCGCGCGCGATCACGATGGAGGTGCGCGAGGGCCGAGGCGTCGGCAAGCTCAAGGATCACGCGCATCTGCATCTCGAGCATCTCGATCCGAAGATCCTGCATGAACGCCTGCCGGGCATTTCCGAATCGGCTCGCATCTTCGCCGGCGTCGACGTGACGCGCGAGCCGATCCCGATCATTCCGACCGTGCACTACAACATGGGCGGCATCCCCACGAATTTTCACGGCGAAGCGTTGCGCAAGACGCCGAGTGACCCCGACGCGGTCGTGCCGGGCCTTATGGCGATCGGCGAGGCGGCCTGCGTCTCGGTGCATGGCGCGAACCGCTTAGGCTCGAACTCGCTGATCGACCTCGTGGTGTTCGGCCGCGCCGCGGGCCTGCGCGCCGCGGAACTTGTCAAGCCTGGCGAGAGGCAGCCGGAGTTGCCCGCAGGGAGCGCCGACGTGGCGCTCGCGCGGCTCGATCGCCTGCGCTTCTCTGACGGCGGAACGCCTACCGCCGTGCTGCGCGAGAAGATGCAGAGGGCGATGCAGACTCATTGCGCCGTCTATCGCACGGGCGAGGTGCTGGCCGAGGGCGTCGAGCAGATCGAGGCGATCTGGCGCGAGAGCGTGGACGTGAAGGTCACCGACCGCTCGCTCGTCTGGAACTCGGACCTCATCGAGACGCTGGAGCTCGGGAATTTGATCGAGCTGGCCGCAGTGACGATCGTCTCGGCCGAGAACCGCAAGGAGTCGCGTGGCGCGCACGCCCGCGAGGATTACCCGCAGCGCGACGACGCGCGCTGGATGCGGCACACGCTGGCCTCGATCGACGAGGACAAGAAGGTCGTCGCAATCGACTACCGCCCGGTGCATTCCTATACAATGAGCAACGAGGTGGCTTATATTGAGCCGAAGGCTCGCGTCTACTGATGCGAGCAGCCCTGCGCGCAACGCGCGCAACTGTCCCATCGTTTTTACGGCGCCAGCTGAAAATGGTCCACCGCGAGCGCTCAGCCCTCATCAAGAATCGCTTGGCAGTCCTTGCTGCAGTCAAACTCCATGAGCAGCCTTTCGAGTTCCCTCAAATCGGCGGGCTTTCGCAAATGCCGGTCAAAACCGGCATCCTTCGCCCGGCGGCGAGTCTCCTCCTCTCCCCAGCCCGTCAGAGCGATCAATGCCAAGTCACGTCCCGCCGGCAGCTTGCGCATACGCCTCGCCGTTTCGAACCCATCCATCTGCGGCATGCCAATGTCGAGGAAAACCAGCTCCGGCTCGAACTCAGCGCAGGCCGCAAGAGCATGCGCCCCGCTGTAGGCGACGCGAACCCGCGCACCCAAAATTTCGAGCAGCTGCGCAAGGCTGTCGGCGACGTCTTGCGTGTCGTCGACAACGAGCACACGCCGCGGCGGGACCGTCGTGCATGGGGCCGCTTCGGGCGGCGACGCGTGCGCTTGGATGCTCTCCGATAACGGCAAACGCACAACAAAGCGGCTCCCATGCCCTTCACCCTCGCTGTGCGCCTCGACACTGCCGCCGTGCAGTTCGACGAGGCTGCGCACGAGCGAGAGCCCAATGCCCAGACCTCCCTTGGTCCGGCCCAGGGTGCGCTTCACCTGCACGAAAAGATCGAAGACGTGCGGCAGCATGTCCTTCGGAATGCCGACGCCCGTGTCGGCGACGCTCACGACAGCTTCCTCGGCTGCTCGGTGGACTGCAACTTCGATTTGTCCGCCGCTGTCTGTGTATTTCACGGCGTTGCCGAGAAGATTGCCAAAGATTTGCGCGAGCCGGACCGGGTCGGCTTCGACGTGCACCGGCTCATCCGGCAGCTCGACGCGAAGGAGAATCCCGGCCGAGGCAGCTTGTTCGCGCTCCAGATCGACCGTGCGATTGACGAGGGCCCCGAGGTCGAGCCGCTCCTTCCTCAGGTCGATTTTGCCGTGACTGACCCGCGAGACCTCGAGCAAATCGTCGACAAGCCGCACAAGGTGCTCGGCCTGCCGCTCCATCATCTCTCGCGCCCGCTCGGCGGATGGCCCCTGTCCGCCGGTTTTGCGCAGCACCTGCAGCCCATTGCGAATGGGGGCGAGCGGATTGCGCAGCTCATGAGATAACGTCGCAATGAACTCGTTCTTACGACGATCGGCGACGCGTAATGCTTCCTCGGCTCGCTTACGATCTGTGATGTCGCGCACGAAGGCGCGCATCCCAATCACTTTGCCGCCCGCGTCTTGCACTGGCCATGCCCTGAGGCTGACCGGAAACACGGAGCCATCCTTACGGATATATTCCTTTTCGTACTCTCTGGAATCTCCTTGTGCAAGGATTCGATCCCGCACGATGGCCTCCTCCATGTCATGCCACCGAGGCGGAGTCATGTCCCCGCACGTAAGAGTCCGCAGATCGTCCATCGTATAGCCCAGCATCGACTGATAGGCCGGATTGGCGTCCTGTATCCGTCCCGAGAGGTCAACCGTAACGATCCCGTCTCGACTGGATTCAAAGAGCAGTCGGTAGCGCGCTTCGCTCTCCTGGAGGCTTTTCACGGCCTCATTACTCAACTGCGTCCTCATTGATTCCAGCAGGGCGTCGGTTAAAGCCCCGCGTTTGCGGGAAATTAAATCCGCCACTACGTTCATTGTCAAACCAAGCAGCGCAAACAACGTCATTCGCGCCAGGCTGCTCGTGTCATCGAGCACAAAAGAACCAATTGGCGGCAGGAAAAAATATTTTGCGCTTATGAGGGATAACAGCGTGGCGAGCAGACCGGGACCCGGACCCCCGAGCACGACAACTGCGAGGGTCGCGAGAAAGAACGGGACGAAGGCTCGCGCGGCTAGGAAGTCGCCGCCGAGAAGCGTCACAGCCGTCGCCCCCATCACGGCAAGAACCGCGACGACGTAATTCCAAGCGGTTCGCCTCACCGCCAAGACCCTGCAAAGCCCAAAGGCCGGCTTATCCGCGCGTTCATGATCGACCAAAGCTTGGCGCCGCTCCCTCTTTTGAGGACGCAAGAGTATCGCCGCCCTCCCAATTACAGCAAGAGGGATGGCGGCGCAGCCTGATGCCATTTTGACGGGCGCCGCCTCGTGCGTAAGCAAACCCAGTCATTTTCTCCGAATGAGTAAGATCTCCAACGAGCCACGAGGCGGGCTTGGGCTCTGGTTGACACCGCAACCGCCCGGGAAGCATATAGCCCCTTTCGTCTCGCGGCGGGGCTTCGCGGCCCGCCCTCCAACCCGGACTCAAATGCCCCGCTTGGTCATGAAATTCGGCGGCACCTCCGTCGCCACCGTCGAGCGCATCAAGAATGTCGCGCGTCACGTCAAGCGGGAGGTCGATGCGGGTTACAATGTCGCCGTCGTCGTCTCGGCCATGTCCGGCAAGACCAACGAGCTCGTTGGCTGGTGCAAGGAGGCCGCGCTCTTTTACGACATGCGCGAATATGACGCCGTTGTGGCGTCGGGCGAGCAGGTCACCTCGGGGCTGCTCGCCATCGCGCTCCAAGAGATCGGCGTGCCGGCGCGCTCATGGCAGGGCTGGCAAATCCCCATCCGCACAAACGACGCGCACGGCTCGGCGCGCATCAAGGATATCGATTCCGCCGGGCTGCTCGAAGGCTTCGAACGCGGCGAGGTCGCGGTCGTCTCGGGCTTCCAGGGCCTTTGCCGCGAGACCGGACGCATCGCCACGCTCGGGCGCGGCGGCTCTGACACCAGCGCCGTCGCCGTCGCCGCGGCGATCAAAGCCGAGCGCTGCGACATCTATACTGACGTCGACGGCGTCTACACCACCGACCCGCGCGTCGTGTCGCGCGCGCGACGCATGGATCGCGTGGCCTTCGAGGAGATGCTCGAGATGGCTTCGCTCGGCGCCAAGGTTTTGCAAGTGCGCTCCGTGGAGCTCGCGCTGAAATACGACGTCCCGACCTACGTGCGCTCGAGCTTCGACGATCCCGCAAATCCGAGCCGCGGCACGCTGATCTGCAAAGAGGAGGACATTGTGGAGAGCCAAGTCGTGACCGGCGTCGCCTTCTCGCGCGACGAGGCGCAGATCACGCTGCGGCGCGTCGCGGACAAGCCCGGCGTCGCAGCGGCCGTGTTCATGCCGCTAGCCGAGGCTGGCATCAATGTTGACATGATCGTGCAGACCGTGTCGGCGGACAACATGACGGACATGACCTTCACGGTCTCCGCCGCCGATTACGACCGCGCCCACGCGATCCTCGAGAAGGCCAAAGCTTCCATCGGCTATTCGGCGCTCTCGGGCGCGACCGATGTCGCCAAGGTCTCGGCGATTGGCGTCGGCATGCGCAGCCATGCTGGCGTCGCGGCGCGGGCCTTCCGTGCGCTCGCGGAGAGAGGCGTCAATATCCGCGCGATCACGACATCGGAAATCAAATTCTCGGTGCTCATCGACGAGGCTTACACCGAGCTCGCCGTACGTACGCTGCACTCGCTTTACGGGCTGGACGCGCCCTGAGGAGAAAAACTATGGAAGAGTTCATTCAACGCATCGGCGCGGCAGTGGGCGTGGATGAGGCGACCGCAACGGCCGCTGTCGGCCACGTCTTGCACTTCCTGCAGACGGCGCAGCCAGAAGGGCCTGTCGCCGAGCTTCTCGCCAAGATCCCCAATGCGCAGCAGCTGATCGACGAAGCCGCCGCCGCCCACTCGGAAGGTCTCGCCGACGCGGCCCTGAGCGGCCTCGGCGGCCTCCTGGGTGGAACGGCCGGCAACATCATGGGCCTCGTCGGCAAGCTCACGGGCGCAGGCCTCGACATGGGCCAGATGCAGACGCTCGGCCATGAGCTGTTCGCTCATGCCGACGAGCTCATCGGCAAGGAGAACGTCGACAAGATCATCGAGGCGATCCCCGCGCTCGCGCCGTTCCGCTGAGCTTGCGGCGCCGCGGCTGTTGCGTTGAGCAGGCCGCGACGATGGAGGCCCTTGACGGCGACGCCTGGATTCAGTCCCTTTGAGCTAGCAGCCTGCGGCACTTGATTTGACGGGTTGAGATGCGAGCCTAGAGGCTCGCGGTCCCAAGCGCCTGCGGACCGCGAGCCTCTAGGCTCGCCCGGCAAGACCCCATCAGCTTGGCTGACGCAGGTCGCTAGCCGCGCGCGCCGGGGGAAGGGGGTGGCATGCCTTATTCGATTTTGAGCTTAACGCGCGGACGCGCCGGGGCGTCCAGGCGGGCGCCGTCCTCAAGCACAGGGACGCGCGTTTTTTCCAGCGCTTCCCCGCCAAGGCTTTTGGCCCTTTTGAGCGCCGCCCTCCTCGTTCTCGGCTTCGACGCCGCGTGGGCGCAAAGCTGCTCGATCACGCCGGCGAACGGCAACTACGGCTCGGTCAACGTGCTGAGCGGCGCGGCGGTGACGACGACGGCGCCGTTCACGATCGCCTGCACGGGGACCAAGAATCGCACAGTGCAGCTTTGCGTCGAATTTGGTCCTGGCAACCAGACCAACGCGTCAGGCCACCGCGTCCTCGTCAATGGCGCCAACCAGCTGCTGCAAGAATTCTACACGAGCGCCGCGGAAACGACGGTCTGGGGCTCGTGGGGCGCGTCGGTGCTCGCCTACACCCCCTACCCTTACGGAACGACGGTCAGCCTGCCGCTTGGAAGCACCGGCTCGGCGAGCGTCAATCTCACCGTTTACGGCTCGGTTCTGGCCAATCAGGCGACTGTCGTTCCGGGGTCCTATCTCTGGAACTCGACCGGAACGCCGGGCGTCGAATATGGCTATGCCCCTCTCACCGGGTCGCCCGCGGCCTGTCCCACCGGAACGGCGACGACGAATTCAGGCGGCTCCAACTGGACGGCGACTGTGGTCCCGCAATGCTACGTCACGGCCACGACCTTGAACTTCGGCTCGATCGGCGTCATTTCGGCCAACGTCAACGCGACGAGCACGATATCGGTGCAATGCACCAATACGACTCCCTATACTGTCGCGCTCGGAAATGGCCTCTATGCGAACGGCTCTCAGCGTCAAATGCTCGGCGGAGCGACGAACAGCGAATACGTGAGCTACAATCTTTATTCGAACGCTAGTCTGACCGCGCCGTGGACCAGCGCGTCGACGGTGTCCGGGACGGGCACGGGCGCCGTCGTCAACACGACTCTCTACGGACAGATTCCCTCGGGCCAATCCACGCCGTCGCCCGGAACCTACAACGACACCGTGATCGTCACCGTAAGCTACTGATCGCGAGAGCGCCGATCACCTGCAGACGACGGGGCCGATGACGACCTGGCGGCTCTCCGCCGGTTGGAAGCCGAACTCCGCACGACACTCGCCGACGCCGAGCGCCACGCGCACGCGGTTGGCCGCCGCGAGCCCCTTGATGAACGCGCGGCCGTCGTAGCCGACGACGAACTGCCCGCCTGAGCCCTCGACCTCGCCCTTGAGCCCCGCTTTGAGGTTCTTGCCCTCGGCGTCGGTCAGGATCACGACCGCGCTGTCGCTGTGGGTGCGCACGCCGAAGTCGACGCGCACGCCGCTGCGAAAGGCCGGCACGACGACGTCCTTGGTCGTCGCGACGTCCGCGTTGACCGGCAGATTCGTCGTGTCCAGGGACAGCTGGTTGTTTTGATAGGAGCGCAGATAAGGCACGAGCAGGCGCCCGCTCGAGTCGGTTTGGCCGATCAGGCGGTTGTCGTGATAAACGTCGACGTTCGGGCTTCCGGCGTCGACGACGGCGAAGGCGTCGTCGATGCGGTTGGAGAAGAAGACGCCGTTGCCGAGCGTCGCGATCGACCCGTCGGCCTCGAAGGTTCCCGTCGCCGAGCTTCCGACCTGCGTCGCGCCGGCCGCAACGCGCGCATAGGGCGTGCGATAGGATCCGGAAACCTGGCGCAGCCTGTCGGACTGATCCCCCTCGCTGTCGCGCACGCGCCAGCCGTAGGAGCCGATTTCGACGTCCTGCGCTTTTGAAACATCCGTCGTCACGAAGTCGTGGTTGTGTCCGACGGTCGCCCCCGACGAGGCCACGACTCTGTTGCCGAGCGGCACGGTCAATCCGACCATGACGCCGCTTTGCCGCGGCGAGCCGAGGCTGCTGTATGCGTTGACGAAAAGCGAGGCGTCGAACCATATGTTGCGCGACCAGCCGACGGTTCCGATGAGCTGCTTGGAGTCGTCGGCATTGCGCATCCACGCGACCGACGCGGACAGGGACGACTTGTCAAATACGAGTGGCGCGCTGACGGCGATGCGCTCGAGTTCTTTGGGGGGGCGGGCGGAGATGGCGAAACCGAAAGAGGTGAGCCCGCCATAAGAGGCCACCGATTGGCCGTAGGCGGTCGCGGACGGAAGCGACGCGGTCACCGAGGCGAGGTCGTCATAGGCGCCGAACGTCCGCTGAGTGGCGAGATTGAGCGAGAAGCCGCGGAACTGCGTCTCGAACGAGCCGTAAATCTGTTCGCCGCCGCCGCGCGAGGAAAGGCTTCCCGTGACGGCGCCCGAAACGACGCCGCGGTCGAGCACGCGCACGACGGCGCCGGCGCCGGCGTTGGCGAGGTTCTGCGCGTCCTCGGTATGAGCCTCCACCGTCAGCCAGTCATAGACGCCGCGGCGCAGGCTCGCGCTGCCGACGGGGCGCGTCTCGTAATCGTCGGAGTAGGTCCCGTAGTTTCGACGGGGGAGGCCGACCTCGACGGAATAGTCGGTGAGGCCCGGACGCAATTGCAGGCGGGAAGCGAAGAAGGGCGCATCCTGCTCTATGAGATGACCCGACGAGTCGCGCAGCACGATGTGGGCGGTTCCCTGCCCGGTCACCGGCAGATCCATGACCCGATAAGGGCCCTCCGGCACGTCTTGCGAATAGGTCTTGATGTTGTTCACATAGACGTCGAGCGTCGAGGGAACCGCGGCGTTGCCGGAGACATAGGGCAACGGCAGGGTGACGAGATCCGGACGTATCGTGAAATTGCGCTGCGCCTGCGCGCCGGCGATGCGGATGGGACGCGTCCAGGCCAGTCCTGAAGAAATGACGTCGCCGGCGTTGTAGGTGTCGAGCGTGTCGGGGTTGGAATAGCTGTAGGTCGTGTCGAGCCGCAGCTCCTTATTGGCTGTTTCCGGCGTGGAGCTGACGATGCCGGTCTGGGTGAGCGTGCCATAGGGGCTGAAGGCGCGCAGGTCCAGAGTGACTGAGACGCCCTGGAAATCGGGGCGCAGACGCCGATCCGGCGAGTCCGAGGACGCGAACAGGTCATAGCCGAGCGTCGCGCCGTAGCTGCTGCGCAACCCGAGCTTCCCGCCGTTCCCGCCGCTCGCATGGTATTCGTGGTCGGCACGCAACGAGTCCGGAATTGCGATGTCGATCGTTTGCTTGGGTTCGTCGTAGCGATAGGAGAGGCCAGGAACGTTCTCTAGAATGACCGTGACGTCGGGTCCGCCGTCGCCCGGCGGCTTGACGCCAATGTCGATGAGTTCGGATCGACGCGCGCTCATGCGTCCGTCGGGGAGCTGCTCGAAGCCGCCGATGACGCCTGTGCGCTTGTGATTGAGGAAAACCTCGAGCTGCAGGCGGCGCCCGGAGGTCGGCGCGCTCGGGGCGGGGAGCGAGGCGGCGCGCGCGTCGACGAAGATCAGCGCGGTGAAGATCGCTATCGCAAGCGCTCGTGGTCCGTGCCTACTTGGTGATGGGGGCCACAGCATCAAGGCGCCCCAGATCGCTGTCTGCCTTGATACTCACGGAACCCGCGCCAAACCCACCGCTCTTGCCGCGCGAAACGAAACGCATGCTCGAATGGCCCAAGACGTAACCGACGAGGCCGTCGCCGAAGGAGGCGACGGCGCCCGACTTGTCCCGCAGCTTCATCGCCGATAGGCGCAAGCGGCGGTCTCCGTCGTTCTTGGCGACGACGGTCACTTGATTCTTCTGGCTCTCCACGCCCCAGCTCAGATGCGGCGGCGCCGCGGCGGGAGCGGTGAAGAACAGCGGGATGGAATAGCGCAGCGTCATGGTGACGGCGCCGTTTTGCATGCGCGCCGCGTCGGGAAGCTCGTCAACGATGACGCGATAGGTTTCTTCAGCCGAGATCGGGGTCTGATCGAGACGTATGACGCGCACCGTGTACTGCTGATGCGGCGTGAGGGTGACGGCGGGCGGGCTGACGACCACCGCGTCCGAGGGCGCAAGCTCCTCGGCGCCCTCCGCTTGCGACCACCGAAAAACCCGTATTTGCGCAGAGATCGGCTGCTCGCCCTCGTTGGTCAGCTGCAGGCTCGTATTGGCGCCGGGAGCGATCACTTGCAACGAGACCGGCGCGACCTGCAGCGACGCGCCCAGCGAGCTTGCAGGGGACGTCAAGGAAGCGACGATGGCGAGCATGGAAGTCGCGAGGATCCGATTCATCTGCGCCCTGACGAGTTAGGTGCACTGAAGCTCTCTTCCGCGCCGCAAGGAGCGGCGGGTGGGCTCCGGTGAGGACTCCGCCCGTTCGAAGCGGGCAGCCTCCAGCTTAAAGATGTGTATACAAACGCGGTAAAGAATCAATTAAGCCTTACGGATCGCACGAGTTTACGGCGCGCGCGGTCGAACTTTCGTCAAGCGCATTGACGAGGCGTTCGGCCGCGCGGG
>Ga0187781_10004702_pt1 | contig 10168 bp, 15 predicted proteins | sample 0715_SJ02_MP02_2_FD_132447 | JGI IMG/M metagenome (GOLD analysis project Ga0187781, IMG submission 132447) | Tropical peat soil microbial communities from peatlands in Department of Meta, Colombia - 0715_SJ02_MP02_20_MG | ecosystem: Environmental > Terrestrial > Soil > Wetlands > Peat | place...
AAACCTTGTCCGAAACGTGACCAAACATCAACTCGACCTCAGAACCGAGGCGTATCGGTTCCAACGGTGCACAATGACCTTAAAAACAGCTAAAAATTCACAGCATCGCCGCCTCGCCCCTACCTTCCCGCTGCCTACCCCCGCGTTATCGGAGGATTAGGGCCGTATCTTGGCTGCTTGATTGTGTGGTGTTACCGTTGAGGTACGCCATTTTGTCACTTGTATATAATCTAGATACGTATAGAACTCGTAAATGTATCCACATTAGGGCTTGACAAGTACAAGTATGAAAAGTTAGGATACATGTGACCCTAGCTTAACGTAGTATTCATAGAGGGTTCAACTCCTCCGGTTGGAAAGACGGATGTTTGCCTCTTCCCCCAAGGCTGCCGTTCGCGACTCGAGACTCGGCATAGAGACGCACGACGCAGTGTTTTCAGTCCTGGCGTGGGGTGTTCGAATCGAATTTCGCGTGCCCGCTGCCCTCTTTGCCGAGCTGCCTACGCCAATTGTTCCCGGGGCCGAGTTTGACAACCAAGGCCCGGCGGACGTCGTGCTCTCAGTCCAAGTGGATCATTCTGCTGAAGGCGAGCCTGTCTATGAGATTTCCGAAAACGGCGTAGTTCCGCATACAGAGACCAGCCTTCAAGCTGCCGCGGAATTCATTGAATCCTGGGCTCAATTGACCGTTGCGACGCTCGCCAAAGAGCTAGTTTTCGTCCACGCGGGGGTCGTGGGCTGGCGAAATAGAGCGATCGTTATCCCCGGCCGTTCCTTGACCGGCAAGAGTACGCTTGTGCTGGCGTTGGTGGAGGCAGGCGCGGAATACTATTCAGATGAGTACGCCATTTTTGATTCGGAAGGCAGAGTGCATCCGTATTGGCGACTTCCGAAGCTAAAAGACGCTTCCGGTCACGAATCCGCGAGTCGCCTCCTAGGCAGTGTCCTTAGTGGTCCGCCTCCCATTCCCATACCACTGGGATGGGTTCTGATCAGCCATTACGAACCGGGAAATAGCTGGGAACCCCGGCGGCTGAGTTGTGGAGAGACACTGTTAGGGTTGCTGGATAATACTGTCCCGCTGCGCATTCGGCCAGAGCAGTCGGTCAAGGTTTTAGCCAAGGCGATGGCGAACGCACAGGGATTCGAGGGACCTCGTGGGGAAGCGGCGAATTGGGCACAACAAGCTTTAGTGTTGCTTTAACCAAGTTTTGGATGACACAAGGGAGGGACCATGAAGCCATTGGCACGCAAGAATGACTTATACGCGGAGAATCTGCCGGGAGAGGTAGTTCTCTACGACAAGACCAACAACAAGGTGCACTGCCTGAACAAGACAGCGGCCGCAATTTGGGAAAGCTGCGACGGAACTAGGACGGTGGACGATCTCGCGCAGCTTGTTGAAGCAAAATTGGGAGCACCGACGAACCGCGAGGTAGTGTTGCTCGCTCTTCAGGAACTGGAAAAGGCCGGTCTCATGGAAGTTGGGGCTAGCGTGATCCCGGACGCGGGGTTTACCTCCCGCCGCGAAGCCGTAGGCAAGATCGCCCTGGCGGGGACAGCATTGGTCGCTACGATCATCGCCCCGGCCCCGGCAGCGCACGCCTCGTCATCGGTCCCACCGCCGGACCCCCCGCAGCTTCCTATTATTCATAACCCACCGGACCCGCCGCCACCGCCGCCGAAGACTGGCAATAACCCGCCAGGCGCGGGGAAAGGTCCTAAGAAGAAGCTTTGAACCAGGAACGCCGGCGCGGCTGTCACAGACATTTTAGGGAGTGCCTAGCCAGGGTGAGTATACAAATGTAGCCCTTGTGCCCTGTAAGGAGTATTCTCATTGCCGTGCATCTCCGCTTCCAAAGGGAGATGACTGCCCGATTGAGACAAGAAACATTCTAATTATAAACGCCAACCGCTATGCGGTGATCCAGGCATGTAAACAACATGGCTAGGTGTGCACGTTTATTCTATTTTGCATGCCGGCACCACAGCTCAAAATTCAGCAGCGCCCAAAGTTGCTTTTGCCGGTCGCGAATGCCGTGAAAGTGTTCTCGCAGATACGTTTCCATGCTCGCCGGGTTGAAATAGCCGCGAGAAAGGGCCTCGGAGGACAGCACCAAGTCCGCGACAAAAGGTTTTAATGGTTTGCGGAACCACTCGCCGACCGGGACGGCGAAGCCGACTTTACGCCGGTAGAGGATCTCGGGGGGCAAAAAGCGCTCGAAGGCTCGCTTCAGCAAGACCTTCGCGCGAAAGCGTTGCGTCAAGAGTTTTGTCGGCACGCGCGCGGCAAATTCCACCAGTTTGTGGTCCAAGAAGGGCACGCGCTCCTCGATCGAGGCGGCCATCGTCATCAGGTCTCCCCGCAGCAGAAGATTGTCCGGCAGCCAGACCTTGAGGTCGGCATAGAGCATTCGCTTCAGCGGTGTGCGCCGGTGCTGTTTTTCCAAGTAGCTTTCAAAGACGTGCGCGGGATGCGAGGGATCGACCTGTGCCAGGAATTCCGGCGCGAACAGTTTCTGTCGCTCTTCGCGCGAGAAGGAAGCGAACCAGGTGGCAGACCGTTCCGCCGCATCGCGGATGGAGAGAGCCTGGAGGGCGATCTTAGCGCGCCGCTGGCGGTATGGCAGCCAGCGAATCAGGGCGCGAGTGATGGCTTGCGGAAGCGCCGAAACCAGTGTTGACAGGGCGTCGACCGAGTACTTGGGGTAACCGGCGAACAGCTCGTCTCCACCTTCGCCCGCCAGCACCACCTTCACGCTCTGGGCCGCCAAGCGGGAAAGCAAGTACAACGCCACGTCGGTGGGCTCGGCGATGGGTTCGTCGCGAAAGGCCACCAGGCGCGGCAACTCGTAGCTCATTTGCTCGGGCCGCACAATGAGCTCCTGATGCTGTGTCGCAAAGCGTCGCGCCACGGCCCGCGCGTAGGGCAATTCGCTGTACTCGGGCTCCTCGAAACCCACCGTGAAGGTACGCAGAGGGTGCGCGTCGAGCTCCGTCATGAGCGCCACGACTGCGCTCGAATCGGTCCCGCCACTCAAAAAGACGCCAAGAGGGACATCCGCAACGAGGCGCAAGCGGACCGATTCACGAAGCTGCTCGACGAGTTCGTCGGCCACTTCCTTCGCGGGGCGGAGGGGGTCTTCTTCCCCGGGGATGTCCCAGTAGGCGCGGGTGTGCACGCCACTGGAGTCCGCGAGCAGGAAGTGACCGGGGAGCAACTTCTCGACACCTCGATAAAAGGTATGTGGGGCGGGGATGTAACGGAACCCGAAGAAGTCATAAACGGATTGCGGGTCAACCTCCAGGGGCTTCTCAGCCAGCTCACGCAGGGCGCGCAACTCGGAAGCAAAGACCAGCCGGCCCGGCTCGAGGCGATAAAAGACGGGCTTGATGCCTAGGCGGTCGCGAACCAGCAGCAGGCGTTGTTTTCGGGCATCCCACAGCGCAAAGGCGAACATGCCGCGTAGGTGATCGAGACAGGCAAGGTCGTGTTCCTCGTAGAGATGGACGATCACTTCGGTATCGCTGGAGGTGCGGAATTGATGGCCGCTCTTGAGGAGGTCGGCGCGCAGCTCGCGATAGTTGTAAATTTCGCCGTTGAAAGTGATCCAGATGCTTCTGTCTTCGTTCGAAATCGGCTGGTGCCCGCCCGGGAGGTCAATGATGCTGAGGCGGCGGTTGCCGAGAGCCACGTGGCCCTGGAGATAAAATCCCTCGTCGTCCGGCCCACGATGCGCCATGGCATCGGTAGCGCGCTTCAGTGCAACAGGATCGGCCGGGGCGTGCGTTCCGAAATTGAAGATTCCGCAAATGCCACACATTCGAACCGTCCGTGAATGATTCAGAGCCGCTTTTGGGTCCCGCACTTCTGGAACTTTGACCCGACCCTGGAAGAAACTTCCAGACGTCTGGCACCCAACCGATCACGCTTTCTCAAAACCGTTCCCACAAGCGGGGTAGAGCAGGTGGAACAGTGTCATCGCCTGGTAGCGGGGGTAGGAGCGAAGATCGGATAGGAAGCCGTAGTCATGGTACGAGTGATTAAAACCGCCATCGGGCCTCTGGTGCGCGAGGACCCGATTGTAGCAGGCGTCAACCAATTCGGGCCGAACGTCGAGGCGAAGACGCAGACCTTCGTGGAGAGCTGCCGCCATCGCCGCCGTATAGTAGTCGACCTCGGGTCCTCCGCTTCGCGCGTGACGACAATCCTTGCCGCAGGCGCCCGTTGAGTGCACGCCGGTCTCCAGAAACCGGACGAGCCTTGGAAGTAACGGTTCTGCCCAACGGCCCGGCTTTAAGGAGTTGGACCATGCGAGGTGTAGAAACTGAAACGCATTGTACTGATAGCAAAGGTAGTGCGGTTGGGCTTTCTCGTATTGGCTCCCGATGATGTACGGGAGCTCCCCCGTGGCTAGCTGCGCTGAAGTCACGAAATCCAGCAGTGCGCCGACGTGCTCGAGGTAGCGCTCCTCCCGCGTCGCCTCCCACAAACGAAGAAAATACCAAGCCGCAATAACGGAGTTGTTCGTCACCTTGCCGCGCGGCTTATCGAAGTAGTTGATGGCCTTGCCGACCGTGTGGCCTTGAAATCCTATGCGATTCACCATGAAGTCGTAAGCACGCACCGCGCCCTGGAGTAGATCCTTTCGCGATTCACGGTGGTGTGTCGCCAGCAGGGCAACGCCGCCCCAAATCCCTTCCAGTGTGGCCACCAAGTGCCGGCGTTCGGGAAGCGGGTATTTCCAATAGCCCTCCTCGGTTTCCAAGGCCAGAGTGGCCTCGGAGCTGCGGACAGCAATATCGCGATAGCGTGAGTCACCTGTCGCGTCGTAAAGCAGCCAGCTCCCGAGTACCCAGTATCCCTGGGTTTGCGTGAAGATGTAATTGTCTCCCCAAGGAACGAAATAGAAGGCACTCTTCAGAAATCGCCAAGCGCGGAGGTTGAAGCGAACCCCAGGGTCAGGTCCGTGAAGTATTCCACCCGTGTAGTGAGTTCGATAGAGGTAGAAGTGCAAGCGCTCAGCGGATTCGATAAGGTCTTCGCGTGTGGGCATTCAAGACAACCGAGTGTAATCGAAAAGCGATGCCACGTGAAGAAGATTCGCATCAAAACGTAAGCGTCCGGTGAACCCATCTCTTTCCCACGAATCTGGCGGCTGATACAACCTCCTCACCTCCGGCAAAAGAAAACTCGAGTTTCGTACTAATTCCCACTACGGTTTATATCCGCTAGAAGGGACCAGGGTTGGCGTCATAATGTGGGGACTGGCGGTAGATATGAGCTACCATCACAGCCGGGTGAGCCTCGGAGTTCTTGGCATTGCTCTGGCCTTGCTTCTGCCCTATTCAGTCAACTGGGGAATCCGGGGCAAGGTGAACGCAATTCCGGGATGATCTCGAACAGGATTCCGGGATGAAGACGAACACCAGTTCCGCGAGTACCGGCGGATCAAGACCGAGCGCCCTTCGGCGGCCAACTCGGGACCTCGACGCCGAGCTGCTTGGCTATGAGGCAGGTGCCGAAGCCCTTCCCGTATGAGTTTGTGTGAAAACCTCCTTTCGACTGTCATTCCGAGCGATGCGAGGAATCTCGCTCCGAGTGTTCTCAGCGCAATGCGAGATTCCTCGCCTTGCGGCCCAAAGCATTCGGGCGACGGGTCGTCGCCTGCGGCTCCTCGGAATGACAGCAAAAACGAGTTCTCACACAGACTCCTTATGGGAGGAGATATGGCCGGGACCTGCGATGAAGCTAGTCGGCCCGCGCCCCGCCCTGCGGCCCAGAGCCTTCGGGCGGCGGGCCGTCGCCGCGGCTGACGGAGGCCCGCCTGCTGCTCGCTCGCCGGGGCTTCGGCTTGCCACGTACCGTCCGGTAGCGAGGCTTGCTTTTGACCATGAGATTGAGCGCCACGGCAGCGCGAATGAGATCCTTCAAGGCGGCCTCATCGACCTTGTCGTCCGCATGGATGACTATGGCGCGCCAGACGTTGCCTTCCAGGCCGGCGTTGAAGAGGCCTCTCGGGTCCTTAAGTGAAGCCCCCTTGGCGAAGGTCAGCCTCACGTTGTTCATGTAGGTCTCGCCGGTGCAAATGATCCCGTCGTGGTACCACACCGGAACCCCGGCGGGGTTCGATGGCTTCCTCCATTTCAACTCCTCGACCACCTCAGGGTCGGCTTGCTTGATCAGAGCACGAATCTGCGACAGCGTCTTCCCGCGCCAGTCCCCAAGTTCCTTGACCTTCGCGTCGATTAATGCAGAGGCAGATTCCACCGCGACGGGCCTTTTCATGTAGCACCTCCACCTCTCGCGCCTATTTTAGCCGCGCTCAGCATAACCTGCAACCTCCGAAAAGACTTTTTCGCCCGCCGGTGGGCTGGTATGATGTGTTCATGAGCAGAGATACCGAAGCACTGCTGGATGCCTTCGAACATCTCCCTGTGGAAGAGAAGCGCGCTTTTACGCAAGAGGTGCTGCGCCGTTCCTTGCCTTTCGATTCCGGACCCTTGGAAGGCGAGGAAATTGGCGCTGCCTCCGCCGCCCTGTTCGAGTCCCTTGAGGAAGAGGATGGCCACCCCGCGCCGCGGTGAAGTCTGGCTGATCGATTTCGGCATGGCGGGCAAAACTCGTCCTGCCCTGGTAGTCAGCGGGGCGTTTGGAGACCAAGACCGCGCACTCATTACCGTCACTCCGCACACCACCAGCCTGCGCGGTTCGGCCTTCGAAGTAGCAGGGGGCGCAGACCTGCTGTCCAAGGTCTGCGGTTCTTCAGGTCTGGTCTCCGGCTGGGACGAACCGCGGACCTAAAAAGCAGGTCCGCGCTGCCTTGCTTGGAGAGCGTCCTGAACGGCGAACTTCAAGTGGTACATAAAGCTCGTATTAACGCTAATGATAATTCTTGGCGGAATTCCCTGGATACAGCGAATTCGACCCCGGCCGACCTTTCTTCTGCTCTGGCCGATTCCTACACAAAATCCACGGCTCTGGATTCTTACACCCCGTGTCAACGGTCCAGAGACATTGGCAGATATCAAAGTGAAGATTGACGACCAGGACTGGCCGCGCACACTCGTTCCTGGTGGTCCGCTTGTCTATGCAAGCGTTTTCGCAAAAGCCTCTCGAATCTTGAGCCTGGAGACATTAAGCTCAAACAGCCAGAATCTCGGTTTGGAACCGACTATCTGGTGGGAAACTCCGCTTGACAACTCCATTCACTGGATAGCGTATGCTTCTTACCGTTCGGGTCAACAGATTCAAGAAACCGCAGCGATTCGTGTCGGAGACAGATGGGGAGTTGCAACCCGCGTTTTTGACGCTCAATCCGGGAAGCAATTTGCGATTTGTCGTGACCCAATCGTCCCGGCCAGCACCCAATTCCGGTGAGAACTCAAGGCATGCAGTTCCAAAGGCCTTTGGAAATAAGACTACGCCGCCCGACTTTCTGAAGATCCGGGTTCGTAGCGCATCAGGCCGCCTCCTTTGCGGTCCGCGGCTTTTCTGTTGGGCCGCGCCTTCAAGCGAGCCCGCGCTTTGCATCGTTTCGATTTGACGGCATGGGATGTTCTCCTTGATCCGTCGGCCGACGGACATTGGTTAAGAAATCGCTTGTACCATACGCAATTTGCGTAATAATATACGCAATATGCGTAGGAATGCGCCAGCGCTGGATAGCCTGTTTCCGGGTGTGCGGCAGGGCGTGCTGGCGGCCACTCTAACCCGGCCGGGAAAATGGTGGTACGTCTCCGAATTGGCCGAGTTCCTTCATACCCGGCCATCCAGTCTGCAACGCGAACTTACGTGCCTAGAGCAAAGTGGCATATTACAGCAGCGCAAGGATGGGCGCAGAACGTACTTTAAGGCGGAGACGCGGTCCCCCATCTTCCGGGAGCTGCGGAGCATATTCGAAAAGACGGTTGGACTGGTTCCCTCTCTAAGAGCTGCTCTCCAGCCTTTTGCGAGCAAGATTGTTTGCGCCTTCATATACGGCTCGATAGCGCGCCGCGATGAACATGCTGCCAGCGATGTGGACCTTATGGTTATTGGAACCGTGGGCTTGAGCGACCTGGCGCCATCTCTACGAAAAGCGGAAAAGCGCCTGGGCCGGGAAGTGAATGTGACCAGTTATTCCGTGGCTGAGTTCCGCAAGAAAGTCGCTGAGGGCGACCACTTTTTGACAACCGTGCTGAAGGGCAGCCGGCAGTTCGTGAAAGGTGAACAGCGTGACCTGGACGCAGCGGCTGGCCAATAACGAAGTTCAGCGACACAAAACGTCGAAAAACGAACTGGACAAGCTGCGGGCCATTATTGCCCGCGACTTGGGCGACGCATCTCTGGATGGAATATCGGCAGACAGACGCTTTGCAACTGCATATAACGCTGCCCTTCAAGCCGCAAAAATGGCGATTGCGTGTGCGGGCTACCGCGTCGTCGGCGCCGGCCATCACCGGATTTCTTTCGAAGTACTTAAGCTCGCGATGGGCAAACCTGCGGGCCCCTATAGTGATTACTTCGACCGATGTCGGAGGAAGCGGAACGTCATTGATTACGATGACGCCTTTGTCGCCTCCGGAACCGAGGCAGCAGAGATTGTGACGAAGGCCAAAGAATTCGCTCGAATGGTCGAACATTGGATCGCCACGGCTCATCCCTCCCTGAAGGTCTGAAAAGCATTACCGAACTTACGGGTTCCCTCCATTTGCCAAACTGTGTCGTTGGCATTCACCAAGGCAATCCAACCGGACGCGTCAACAAAGGTCAGGTCGCCGGACAGTGGATTCATGACTGCTTGGGATGACCGTACAGATAATGTTCGAGGTTGCGGGCCAAGTCGGGCGGCCCAATGTCACTGGCCAAGTCGGGAATACTATACGCGGGATCTGCGGGCATTACGTGCGTCGCATTGTCGGGTAGGATGACGGTAACGCGCGTGTCCTCCGGCAAATGAACATCAGCCGGAAGTTCAATGCGCCCGTTCCGATAGATGGTTTCAATCGTCTTGCTCATCGGATTCATAGTACCCGACAAACTGCGCCTCCGCAAGAGGGGGGGCGACGCAGGGGACAGAGTATCGATTCCGTCGATGCCGGAAGTCGGCACATACCTGGCCGCCCCATAGGGAGGAGAATCACGTGGACGAAGATCGCGAAAGTGCGGACTCCAGGTTCAACGGACGTCATCGTAGATATCGCGGCAATGGAGAGGCCCCATGGGACCAAGATGCAGGACTGGCAACTCGGGGGCTTGGTAAGCCCGGACGGCAGTGCCGGCGGCCTGGCCGTTCATGAGGCGCTCCAGCAAAGCATCAACCGATATGCCTTACCGCCGCGCTTCCTGCCGCATTCGCGCTTCGGTTTGTGGCGAGATGTTTAGGCCCATGCCGAGAGCTCCCTGCTCGGGATTACTGTTTTATCTTACGCCCCTCTTGCAGCTTTGTCACGACTACCTTGCAGGCTTCGCAGCCTCTCGCACACATCAACGGGCTCAGCATCGCCAACGTCGCAGCCTCCTCGCACTCCTACGACCTAAACCGCCCGTCAGCCGACGGGTCAGGCGCTCGCCGGCGTGGCGTGCACAGGCTGCGGAAAAACATGTAGCGGCGGGTTTACCCCACCATCCGCTCGTTGCAATGATTGAAGTTATGGCGACGTAAAGTCGCCGCTACGTCGCTAGACATGAGTTTTTCCGCAGCCTATGCAGGCGGCGCCAGAAGAAGTACGGGAGCCCCCAGAGCACGCCGGTGGCCGCCGCCCAGCCCCACGCCTCCGGGCCATCGCCCACCGAGAGGTGGGCGATGAGCGCCGAGGCGAGAGTGATGGCGAAGCCGGCGTAGGCCCACTCCTTGAGCCGCGCCGGCACCGGCGCAAGCATGAGCACCACGCCGAGGAGCTTGGCCCACGAGAGCTCCACCCGGAAGTAGGCGGGAAAGCCGAGGTGGGTGAACGCCTGCGCCACCTGCGGCAGGCGCAGTTGCGCATAGGCGGTGAAGCTCATCTGCAGGCAGAAGAGCGCGGTGACGATCCAATAGACGATGGTCGTGGCTTTGGGGGTGGTCTTGGCGGCGACGAGGGCCGGCTTCCGCAGGGTCGATTCCGTGGGGTTCCTCCTCTCACGCTTCAACGCTTCGGGGCGTTGGGTGGCCAACCGGGGGTCTCAACGCCGAACTGCTTGGCG
>Ga0187781_10004706_pt1 | contig 10162 bp, 6 predicted proteins | sample 0715_SJ02_MP02_2_FD_132447 | JGI IMG/M metagenome (GOLD analysis project Ga0187781, IMG submission 132447) | Tropical peat soil microbial communities from peatlands in Department of Meta, Colombia - 0715_SJ02_MP02_20_MG | ecosystem: Environmental > Terrestrial > Soil > Wetlands > Peat | place...
AAAAACTATGCCAGCGGCAACTGGATCATCCCTTCGGTGGCCTTCCCGCAATTCGTGACGGAGTTCGATGACCGAAATGACCTGTATTCATGGACCAGCGGCGGGATGTTCAGCCACCGGTTCGGTTATGGGGCGGCCTCCAGCCTGGGAGGCACCGTCGATCTGCTGCTGTTGACCGACAAAGACTACTCCACGGCCATCCTTTCGCCTTTTGCCAATTACCTGGTGGCCACCCAACAAAGCCTGCCGGCGGCCGCGCAGGATGAGACGAGCCCCACCAAGCTGGCCATCAGTTGCGGCATCGAAGGATTGGTGGAAGAGATTCCCGCGGGATTCGAGCATGCCCACCTTCTCGTGGTGGGCCAGGGAGTCGGGAAGACGTTTCGATCGTGGGGAGAGGTGCTGCTGGAGCGGGCGGGGAAAAAGGTCCTTTCCAAATACGAAGGCGACAGCATGAAATACCCGGTGTATTGGGATGACTACGGCGCCTACTATCGCGAGCATGGTTTCAAGGAGGAAGGCTATAAGTCATACGAAGACATCATCCTGGGAATAGCGGAGGATGCCAAAAAACACGGGTTGCGAATCGGCGCCTACCAAGTGCAAGACGAGGACCAGTTGCACGACCATGAGGGGCTCTTCGAGCCGCGCGAGGACTTGTTCCCCTATGGTCTGGCCTGGCTGCGTGAAAAGTTGGGCGTGCCGCTGGAGGCCTATTACTGCTGGCTCGCTCCCAAAGGGCCGTACCCGGAAAAGTATACCCATTTCACCACCCCGTCCGGTCGGACACCCGGCGACGGCATGGGAGATGTCTATTACTCGCTTGACTATTGGAAGTATACAGCCGATAAGGTGGCTTCCTGGGGAGACACTTTGTTTCAGCACGATTTCCTAAGTGTCTACGAAGGTGATCCGGTGATGATGGCCGGCATCGATCGCATGGATACGTACTTCAAAAACATGGCGAAGGCCCTCGAAGAAAAGAATTTCACCATGCAATACTGCATGCAGCTTCCGCGTAATATCATGGAATCGACTGAGAATCCGATTGTGGTGTCGGTGCAGGGTTCCTGGGACCATCATATTCCGACCGCGGATCGGGATGAGGACCCCTACGTGTGGAAACACTTGATTTTTACCAGCGCCTTTTATGGCGCGGTGGGGATTTGGCCCTCGAGAGACAACATCCAAACCATGGCGGATGCCAACGCGTTCGAGGACGTGCTGCTGGCCAACCTGCTGGGAGGTGAAATCCAATTAGGGCATCGAATTGGAGAATGCAACTTCGACCTCGTGCGCAGAACTTACCGCGAAGGCGACGAGCTGCTCTTGAAACCGGACTACCCGATCGTCCCGCTGGACCGGTGTTATTTGGAGGGCTGTGCCGTGGGTTACACGACCTCGGAGCAGAACGGTCAGAAGTGGTTCTATGTGCTGAGTCTGCCGCGGGCCGGGGCTCTCGGCGCCTTCAACGTCTCGGACCTGGGCATGAGCGGCGGCCAGTGGGCGGTCTACAACTTTGACACTCGCCGCGCCACCGTCGTCGATGCCTTGACGCTGATCGCCCTCGCGCGCGATGCCAAGCACGAATACTTTGTGGTTGCGCCGCTGCTCGCGAACGGCATGGCGGTCGTCGGGGACGCGGAGAAGTTCGTGACCATGGGGGAGAAGCGGATAGCCTCCGTGGAAGCGAAGTGGGACGGGGTGCAGGTAGGGGTGATCTCGAATCAGGACTGGAATCCGGTTACGGTGGGCTATGCGGGACGGCAGCCGTCCGGGGTGGAAGTAGGAAACACCAAGCTGGAAGAAATGAGTAGTCTGGATGCGCTAAAAGAGGCAAAGGCGGGGTGGTTCTGGGATCATCAGACAAAGCTCTGGTATGTAAAGGTGGATTTTGCAGGAAGTCTCAAGATGGAAACGAGGATTTTCAACATCCATTGATACCTATGCTCGACATTGCGGAGGACAGTGCTGTGCAAAACAAACAAGAATTGGTTAATGAAGACAGGAAAGTGGGCCATGAGCGGCTGGCCATCGAAGATGGTGAGCCAGTCCGCACCGAACCTCTGCCTTTGGAATTTCCTGGCGTTCACTATATGGATGAGGAAGAAATTGAGGCGGCAGTCCAGCTCCTCAGAAGCCGTTCGCTGTTTCGGTACTACGGTGTCAATTTGCAGAAAGAAGTTGACCAGTTCGAGGCGGAGTTTTCAAAGCACCTTGGGATTCGACATACACGGGCGGTGAGCAGCGGCTCCGGGGCGCTCATGACGGCCCTTTCTGCGCTCGCCGTGGGCCCGGGCCAGGAGGTGATCGTCCCGGCTTATATGTGGGTGTCGGTCTTGGCCGCGGTGGTCAACCACGGCGCCATTCCCGTCCTGGCGGATATCGACGACACCTTCACCCTTGACCCCGCCGATGTGGAAAAGCGCATCTCCCCCAAGACCACCGGCATCATCATCGTCCATATGAGCGGGGCACCAGGAAATGTGGAGGGGGTCCAGAAAGTGGCGAAAAACCACGGCCTCTGGGTGCTCGAAGATTGCGCCCAATGTAACGGCGGCAGCGTGCACGGGAAGAAGGTTGGAACATTTGGGGACATGGGCATCTTCAGCTACCAGATGAATAAGAACATGACGTGCGGGGAAGGGGGCGGGGTCGTCACCAACGACGACCTTCTTTTCCAGCGTGCCCACGCTGCCCACGACATGGGTTATGCCCGGGATGAAAACGGGCGGCTGAATTTCAGTAACCTGGATTTGTGCTCCTGGGGCATGGGTTATCGGCTGGACGAACTGCGCGCCTCCATACTCCGCGTGCAATTGAGGAAGTTGCCCAAGATTATCGCCTCCATGCACCGCAGCAAGTATCGAATCCGCGAGGCCCTCAAACAATTCCCGCAGGTGCAACTGAGGAGAATCGTCGACCCCGAGGGTGACACCGGCTGTTTCCTGATCACCACTTACCCCGACGCCGCTTGCGCCCGGCGGGTCAACCAGGCGCTACGGGCGGAAGGAATTACTCCTGACTCCGAGGGCATCTCCGACGTTGTGATGACCGACTGGGGCCTTCACCTCTACACCAACAATGTCAGCCTGGTTCACAAGACGAGCTGGGACGGCCGCGGCTTCCCCTGGAGCTTGGCGGAAAACAAGGGCCTGGAGCACGACTATCACAAAGGGGCCTGCCCTTATGCCGATAGCCTATTCGAGCGCAGCATATTGCTGGCGATTCCTTCCTGCCTGACCGCGCAGGATGAAGCAGACATCATCCGCGCCTTTGAGAAGGTCCTTTGGGGTCTCCTGTAACCGCCGAAGCGAAACCCAAGTTGGCGACTTTGGCGGGGAAGTCGACGGGGGCCCGGCGTGACCGGAAAGCGGGACCAGGGGTGAAAAAATCGTGCTCTTTCGGCGGTCTCTGACCACCGGCTTTGTGTTTTGAGGGACGTCGACGCACATCGAGCGCCGATACTAACGGCGAATGCGTTTTTTTCACCTTCGAAGGTTTCCTCAAGCGGCGGCGATGCCGCGTTAATACTCGCCAAGGCCTGCCAATTTGGAAAAGTTCGCTCACCGACTGCCGCGGAAGCGAAATGGCATGCTGCCTTCCCGCAGTGAGGGCCGGCACGTTGTGCACTCCAGGGCACCGGCGTCTGTACGTGCCGGGCGGGTTTTCAAGGCAGCCTCTGCAAAGCCCTAGGTAAATCAATCCATGAGCACAACCCCACAAACCGCGTCCGCAGCAAATTCCAGCGTTCCCCGTTTGCACCGCGTCCTGAAACTTCATGACCTTATCTTCTACGGGATCGTCATTATCATGCCGATCGCGGCCGTCCCGCTGTTCGGGCTGGGGCAGAAGCTCTCGGACGGCCACATGGTGACGATAATTTTCATCGCCATGCTGGCCATGATCTTGACGGCGTTCAGCTATGGCCGGATGGCTGCCCTTTATCCCATAGCCGGTTCGGCCTACACCTACGTCGGACGCGGCTTGAATCCGCATTTGGGCTTTCTGGCCGGCTGGGCCATGTTCCTCGACTACCTGATCAATCCTCTCATTTGCACCATTTACGGCTCGTTGACCGTGCAGCGGGTTCTTGCTCCGCTACTTCCTCAAATCCCGCCGCGGGCTCTCTACGTGGTACTGGCGGCGCTCTTTGCCGGGACCATGACCTATCTGAACCTGCGTGGCATTCGCTCCACGGCGCATTCCAACTTCGTGCTTCTCGCCATCATGTGCGCGGTGATCTGCGCCTTCATCGCCTTGGCGATTCGGTTCATCATTCATACTCAGGGCTTGAGCGCGCTGTTCTCCACGCAGCCGTTCTACGATCCTCAGACCTTCCGTTTCGGCGCCATCGTCACCGCGACTTCTTTTGCCGCCATCACTTATATCGGGTTTGACGGCATCACCACCCTGGCGGAAGATGTGGAGGATCCCAAACGCAACGTGCTGCTCGCGGTGGTGCTGGTCTGCATATTTACCGGCCTGTTCAGCGGGCTCCAGATGTACCTCGCCCAGCGCGTCTGGTCGGACTGGCGGAGCTTTTCTAATATTGAAACGGCCTTCATGGACGTGACCAGGCGCGTGGGGGGCTGGATCCTCTTTCAGAGTCTGGCGTTCATTCTGATCCTCGCCAATGTGGGTGCCGGACTGAGCGCCCAGGTAGGTGCGGCGCGCCTGCTCTTTGGAATGGGCCGCGACAACGTTCTGCCCCGCAGGGTCTTCGCCTACCTCGACCCGAAAAAGAACAGCCCGACCTACAACATTTGGGTTATCGGGGTATTGGCTTTTGCGGGAGCGCAACTTCTGAGTTATGAAGTCGGCGTCGAATGCCTGAACTTTGGCGCCTTTCTGGCTTTCATGGGAGTCAATCTGGCTACCATCAGCCAGTTCTATGTCAAGCGCCAGGCAGGGCGTAAGCGGCACTTTGTCGCTGATGCCGCGCTGCTACTCCATTCGCAAGGCGTCTGTCGGGTTAACCGACGCTGCGCGATGCGCGGGCAGGAAGCTCGCCGCGATTGAGACCAAGGCCAACAAGACGGCCACCGAAGCCAGAGTCAACGGATCCCAGGGCTGCAGTCCGAACAGGAGGTTCCGCATCACAACCGACGCTCCCACTGAGCAGACTAGCCCGATTGCCAGTCCCGCGAGTGTGAGCCATCCCGATTGCAGCATTACGAGCCTGTATACCGAGCTGCGCTGTGCTCCCAGCGCCATGCGGATACCGATTTCGCGTCTCCGCTGACTCACCGAGTAGGCAATCAGGCCGTAAAGCCCCACCCCGCCCAGCACGAGAGCCATTGCCGCGAATCCGCCCACCAGCCAGGCCGAGAATCGGTGCAACAGCGCCGCCTGCGTCGCGTCAATCTGCTCGTTCATGGTCGCTTCGTCAGAAACGCCCAAACTCGGGTCGATCTGATGCAGCGTGCTTACCAATACTGGCAGCAGCGTGCCAGGGGCTTGTCGCGTGCGCACTGCCAGGCTGAAGCCGTGGTCCAGCGTCTGGTTGAGCGGGAAATACTCCGTAGGCTGGATGTCGGAATCAAGCGGCCCCTCGCGAACGTCGTCTACCACGCCCACAATCTCCCACACATGCGGAGTCCCAAACTCATCGTCGGCGATCCTCTGGCCGATCGGGTCCTGGCCGGGAAAATACCTTCGGGCCAGCGCTTGATTGATCACAGCCACCCCGGGCATGGAGGCATCCTCCCGATCGGTGAAAAGCCGGCCGCGCACCAGCCTCGTCTTGAGCGTGGCCAGATACGCCGCGCTCACGTGACGCTCGTCCACCTCATTATGCTCACCGTGATACGGCCTTCCAGGAAACTGGATTCTGTCGCTGGCGCAGTCACATTGCGCCGGGAGCATGCTGGTCATACCGACCGACTCCACGCCCGGGAGCCTGGAGATGCGTCGGACAACTTCCCGGTAAAGTCCCACCGTCTGTTCGTCAGTTTTGTAAGCCGTGCCGGGCGCCATTACCTGCAAGGTTGCGAGATGGTTGGGATCAAAGCCCAATGGCACGTGCAGCAGGCGATAGAGGCTCTGTCCCAGCAGTCCTGCACCCGCCAGCAACACCACGGCCACCGAAAGTTCCGCCACCACCAGGTTTGCTCCCAGCTTGCGCCAGAGCCGGCTGGCTGCGCCGGGGGTCGCGTCGGCCAAAGCACCACGAACGTCATTGAACGAGAGCCGCAGGGTGGGCGTAACGGCAAGCAGCAACGCGGCCATCAGGGCAATGGCCGCGGCCAGCGCACCCGTGTGCGCGTTCAGTCCGACGCCCTCGAGAAACGGCATGTTCGACGCCATGTCCTTCGGAACCAGGTGCGCCAGAGGCCTCATCATTCCGCCTGCAACCATCATTCCTGCCAGGCTGCCCAACACAGCAAGGACAAGTCCCTCGGTTACAAATTGCCGCACGAGCCTCGACCGGCTAGCGCCTAGCGCGCGGCGCACAGCAACCTCCCGCTTGCGGCTCTCCGAGCGCACGAGCACGAGACCGGCGGCGTTCAAAGTGGCAATCAACAACAGCAGGCCGGCTCCGCCCAGGAGTGTCAGCAGGACGGGTCGCACGTCGCCGATGATGATCTCGGCGAGGGGAACGACATTGGCGCTGAGGTCGCGCCCGGTGATGCCGTATTGGCGCTGAAGCTGCCGCTCGATAGCCGTCATTTCAGCCTGTGCGGCCTCGATTGTGACGCCGTCACGGAGCCGCCCGATTCCCCCAAAGTTGTAAAAGGTCCGGGAGTGTTCGTGAGGGCTCAGGGCGTTGATCGGAACCCAAAACTCTGCATTGCCGCCCGGAGCGAAAGAGAATGTTTGGGGCAACACACCGATAATCGTGTAGGCCCTGTTATCGAGATCCGCGGTCTGTCCCACCACATCGCGCCGTGCGCCGAAGCGGTCGATCCAATCCCCGTAGCTCAGTATTACGACATCAGGACCACCCAGCCGATCCTCACCGGGATAGAAGTCGCGCCCCAGCATGAGATGCACACCGAGGGTTCGGAAGAAGCTGCCGCTCACTCGCTCGGCCTGAACCGGCTTCACTCCGGAAGGCGTGCGCAGAAGATAGCCGGCCCCGCTGTATACATCGAGCGAGCTGAAGGATTTGTTCAGCCGTTGCCAGTCAAGATAGTCCGGATACGAGAGGGGCCAGCGCGGCGATTCAACGTTACTTTCGTTTACCGACATCAGGCGGCCCGGGTTGGCATACGGAAGCGGTTCGAGCAGAGCCGCATCCACAAAACCGAAGATGGAGAGGCTGGTGCCCATGCCCAGCGCCAGAATGAGGATTGCCGCCAGCGCAATCCCTGGATTCTTCTTCCATTGCCGCAGCGCAAAGTGCAGGTCCTGCAGTACTGTCTCGACCCGAAATGACACCAGCTCCTGACTTTGATCGCTCAGCCTGGCTGCATTCCCGAATTGCCGCATCGCCGCGTAGCGCGCGTCTTCGGGTGTCATACCGCGATCTATGAGTTCCTGCTCGACCTGGGCCCGATGAAATGCCATCTCCTCGTCCAGTTCGCTGTGGAACTGGCCGCGCCGGAAGAGAATCGCGAGTTTCTTCATGAACCGAGTGAGACCATTCATCTATGCCTCCTGCGGACCGCTCAAAACCCGGCCGATCGCTGCAATCATCTGTTCAAACTGCGACAACTCGCTTTCCAATTGCTTGCGCCCCGCGGCGGTCAGCGTGTAGAAACGCGCGCGCCGGTTGGTCTCTGTCATCCTCCACTCGGCCTTCACCCAGCTCTGCAGCAGCAGCCGCTGCAACGCCGGGTAGAGCGAGCCTTCTTCTACCGTGAGCACATTGCTGGAGAGGCGCTTGATCGAGAGAGCAATCCCATAGCCGTGCAGGGGCGCGCGGGTCAGCGTTTTTAGAATCAGCATGTCGAGGGTTCCAGGCAGCAGCTCGGGTTTCTTGGCCATACGGCTACCATAGCCCATCTATGGGTAGAGTGTCAATGGGTTTCTCTGTGCCGGTTCGGGCAGGTCGTCGGCGACGCGGAAGTTGGCTCGTGCCTTCCGCGCGGCTGACTCCTCTCTGGTCGGTTACTGTTTACCCAGAAGCTGCGTCGCAAATCCTCGCTGCTGGGCCCTCAACAATCCAAGTTGCCGGTAAACGGCCATAACCGGCCAATCTCTGCCCATTCTCAGGGTGTGCCGAGTTTACGCGTTTCCGCGGCGATCTTCGTGAGGCGATTGGAGAGCCGGTCGAGGCAACTGCGGGAAGCACCGGTCGGCAGCCCCCGCCGGAACATCTCCAGTGCATGTTGAGCGGCCTGCAAGGAATGGATGACCCCATCGAGCCCAGCTCGAACTGGGGCGATGGAGGTCTCCGGCTCTGGAACGAGGTGCCGAGGTTTTGAACGGGCTTGTTGGAATTCCCGCTGAAGATCAGTCAACGCTACTTTGACATAGAGCATCGTCATGTCGGGAGAAGTGTGGCCGAGTAATTTCATCAGCGCAGGAAAGCTGACGCCGGCACGAAGCATTTCCGTGGCATAGGTGTGGCGCCTATTCCGCATGCGGAATAGGAGGCATACCAAAGCGACCACGACGCTGCTTTATGCCGGGCTGGGGATGGATAAGCGGCGGCAAGCTTTGGGAAAAATTGAGAGCTTACTGTTGCCAAATGTTGCCAAGTTGCAGCTGGAGTTGCAACTAGGGGCGTCTAAGTAGTTGAAAACATGGGGTGGGTGACGGGATTCGAACCCGCGACGTCCAGATCCACAGTCTGGCGCTCTACCAACTGAGCTACACCCACCACAGACGCCGGGTATGCTGGCCAGTGGTCTTAGCACCTTTGTAGCATCGCCCAGGGAAGGGTGTCAATCGCCATCTGGGAGTGGGTTAGTCAGAAACCCAGATCTTCCGCATCGTGAAATACCAACCCGATCTGCTCCACACTTCCGTGCCGGCCGTTGTACCAGAGAAGCCAGCGGCGGCCGTCGAAGATCGCATAAGGCTTATAGCAAGCGTCCTGATCCCATTGATTGGCGCCTGGTTTAATGATGGGGTTGGCGGGGTGGCGTTGCCACCCTGTAATTCCGTCCGCTGAGCGGGCCAGGCCGATCTGAGCATGGTCGATGTCCCGGAATCCGATGTAGAACATGTAATACCACGCGCCCTGCCGCAGCACCTGGCAGCCCGTTACCTTGTAGCGTTCCCAGGTGGCTTCCGGATTAGCCTTAAAGATCGGGTTGCCCGCCAGCTTGGACCAAGATCGCCCGTCTGAGCTGGCGGCATAGCCGATGCCGTCCGGTTCATACTGCTCCCCGCCCGAATACCACATGCGATAAAGCTGAATGGATTCGTCCCACATCACGTGCGGGCACATCACGGCAACTTTCTCCCATGGCTCACTGGCGGAAAGAACCGGGTCGGAGTCGGCCCGTACCCAATGAGTTCCATCACTGCTCGTCGCCAATCCGATGCAGGAATGCGCCCGGGCCTGGCCTGTGTACCACATGTAATAAGTATTGCCTTTTCGGATGACAACTGGACGGTTGATATCTTCTTCCCACCGTGTGGCGGGATTGGGGCCAAGCACGACCGCCGAACTTCCCCAGTGAATTCCGTCTCTGCTTTCAACCAAGGCGACGCTCTTCTTGTTTCTCCACGAGAACCACATCCGGTACCTATCGCCATCTTTCAGCAAGGATACGTCGAAGCACACTCCGATGCTGCCTCCAAGGACCGGATTGTGCGCATATTTGCGCCAGCCGGCGCTGGTTTCGCCGGATGGGGTTTGATCGAGCGCGAGCGCAGGCGCCCAAGCGATGGCCAAGGTCGAAGTAACCGAAGAGAGAAAAACACGCCTAGACGTGCTACCTTGTGTCGTCATCAGTTACAGGAATTTCTTGAAGTTCCGTGGGTTGCTGGCAGCAGACACAATCGCCGGGCTCGAGGGCCTCGATGTTGCACACTTTGCAGAAATAACGTACTCGGTAGAGCTTCCCATCCTTGACGGTGAATAGCCGCTCCACCTCAAATGTTCCATCGGCTTTCATCGTTCCCTCGACTCGAACCTCTCGGTTGGCCAGGCGCCTGTCGAGCAAAGTGTGGTACAGATAAGTGGTGGTGGCGGAGAGGGGCTGATCCTTGTCATGTATTCGCACAGCCGGGCATCCCCCCGGGGTGGAAAGCAGCCTTCCTT
>Ga0187781_10004708_pt1 | contig 10161 bp, 8 predicted proteins | sample 0715_SJ02_MP02_2_FD_132447 | JGI IMG/M metagenome (GOLD analysis project Ga0187781, IMG submission 132447) | Tropical peat soil microbial communities from peatlands in Department of Meta, Colombia - 0715_SJ02_MP02_20_MG | ecosystem: Environmental > Terrestrial > Soil > Wetlands > Peat | place...
AGATCCTCGACCGTCTTTTCCACCGAGTCGCCGTTATAGATCTCACCGCGATGCATGCGCAAAACCGAGCGCAGCGCTTGCGGATCGACGGCGCGGATATTGGATTGAATCTCGACATTGCCGAAGTGGTAGGGAGCGCCTTCCTCGATGGTGAAGGTGATGATGAAGCCCTTGATCGCGGGATCGTACTCGCCGGTCGCGGAGACCACCTGCACGTCGGCATAGCCGTGGCTCAAGTAGAACCGCCGGATCAGGTCGCGGTCGGCTTCGATGCGGTCGGTATCGTAGACGTCGGTGGTCTGCAGAAAGCTCAAGAAGTTGGACGTGGAGGTCTTGATCACCTCCTTGAGCCGATAATCCGAATAGGCGTGATTACCGACGAAGATGATGGATCTGACGCCGGTCTTTTCCCCTTCCCTGATTTCGAAGATCAGGTCGACGCGATTGTTCGGGCGCTCGATGATCTTCGGCACCACCTGAACGTCGAAACGGCCGTTGCGGTGATAGACTTCGATGATGCGGGTGACGTCGGCCTGCACCATCGCCTTCGACAGCGTGCCGCGGGCCTTCGACTGGATTTCCTGCTGAAGCTGCTCGTCCTTGATCTTGTTGTTACCCTCGAAGGCGAGCCGGTCGATGACCGGCGCTTCGACGACGGTGACGACCAAGCGGCCGCCCGATTGCGAAATGCGGATATCCTGGAACAGGCCCGACGCGTACAGCGCCTTCAGCGCGGAATCGACTCTGGCGGCATCGAGATGCTCGCCGGGCGGGACTTTGAAGTAGGAGCGGATCGTATCGGCTTCGACGCGGCGGTTGCCTTCGACGACGATCTGGGAGCCAGACTGCGCCCACGCCGGAGCGGGCGCGACAACGGAGGGCGCGACGCCGAACAAAATTACGCTGAGGAGCCAGCCGGCCACGACCAGCCCTCGTCTTACCCGCACACACATTGTCATGCGCTAAGCGCCCTTATTCCCCAAACGGCCGCCCCCCGGGGCGGGTTAGTCGCAGTCTCCTTCAGTTTCCGTCTCAGTTCGGTGACACAATCTCCTTGCCCCTGATTGGCGCCCAATCCCGTCCGATTTTGCAGCATCGCGCCCGATCCCCAACGGACGCGCTAGGAGGTGGCCAAATGAACGATGTCATTGAAAGTTGCAAATATCATCAACATCAGGACGATCGCGAGTCCGATGCGGAAGCCCACTTCCTGGGCTCGTTCGGACAGCGGGCGCCCGCGAATGCCTTCGATCAGATAGAACAAAAGGTGACCGCCATCGAGCAGCGGTATCGGAAATAAATTGAGCAATCCGATCGAGACCGACAGAACGGCGGCAAGCTGGATCAGCGGAACGAAGCCGAAGCTTGCGACCTGGCCGGACATCTGAGCGATGCGGATAGGCCCGCCGAGCTGGTTGGCCGCCTCGCGGCCGGCGATCACGCCGCCGATATAACCCAGCGTTCGCTCGATCACCGACCAGGTTTCCGTGACCGCAAGCACGACAGCCTGCGGCGGCGCCACAGGGTGAAGCTTGAGGTCCTCCGGCGCCATTGAGCGGCTGATACCGAGGATGCCGATCCGCTGCACGTTGCCGAAATTGTCTTTGACCTCTTTCAGCGCCGGCGTCGCATTCAGGATGAGCTGGGCGCCGTCGCGGTCAACGGTGACGGCGAGCGTCTCGCCGGCGCTCGAGCCGACGATTCGCTGCATTTCGGTAAAGTTCTCAACCGGGCGACCGTTGATGGCCACAACCACGTCGCCAGGTTTGAAACCGGCTGCGGCCGCGGCGCTGTCAGGCTGCACCGAATCGACCCGCGCGCTCATGGTCTGCTTGCCGTAGAGCATGAACACGCCGGCAAAAATCACGATGGCCAAAAGGAAATTGGCCAGCGGCCCTGCCACCACAATGGCCGCCCTTTTGGCCACTGGCTGGAACATGAAGCTGTGGGCGCGCTCCTGCGCATCCATGCTGGCGGCGCGGGCGCTGTCGGGCACGCTTGCGGCATTTTCGTCGCCGAAGAATTTCACAAAGCCGCCAAGCGGTATCGCCGAGATTTTCCAGCGGGTTCCATGCCGGTCATTGAAGCCGACAATCTCCGGTCCAAAGCCGATCGAAAACACCAGAACGCGCACGCCGCACCAGCGGGCGACAAGGAAATGGCCCAGTTCGTGAAAGAACACGACCAGGCTGAGCACGAACAAAAAGGGAATCAGGTAGGCCACAACGCCGCCGCCAAGCGCGTTCAGATGCGCCAAAACATACGTTCCCATGCGCCCGTCACCCCAACCCTGCTACCCCGTCCCGAGCTAACCCTAGGATGCCATTGCGGCAATTTCGGGCAAGAGCTCGGTCGCAAGCCTTCTCGCATTATGGTCAATAGCGATCGCGTCCTCGACGGATTGCGGTTCCGCCATCGAACCTTCTCGCTCAGCGGCCTCGAGTGTTGCCTCGACGAGCGCTGGAATCCCGGCAAAACCGAGCCGCCGGTCGATAAACTCGCGAACCGCAATTTCGTTTGCGGCATTTAGCACCGTCGGCGCCCCCTCGCCGGCGGCAAGCGCGCGGCGCGCCAGCGCCAATGCCGGGAAGCGCGTCATATCCGGCTGTTCGAAAGTGAGCGTGGCAATGCGGGCAAGATCAAGCCGCGCCGCCGGCGTGCCCATACGCACCGGCCAAGCGAGGCAGTGCGCGATCGGAATGCGCATATCCGGCGAGCCGAGCTGGGCGACCACCGAGCCATCGCGGAATTCGACCAGCCCATGAATGACGGATTGCGGGTGGACGACCACATCGAGCGCCTCGGGCCCGAGCGCGAACAGATGATGGGCCTCGATCAGTTCCAGGCCTTTGTTCATCAGCGTCGCCGAATCGATGGTGATCTTCGGACCCATAGTCCAGGTCGGATGCTTGAGCGCCTGCTCGACCGTGACCTTCCGGATCGCCTCAATCGACCAGGTGCGGAACGGACCGCCGGATGCCGTCAGCACGATACGGCGCACATCCTCGCGGCGGCCGGCGCCCAACGCCTGGAAGATGGCGTTGTGCTCAGAATCCACCGGTAACACAGTGGCGCCGGCAGCGGCGGCGCGCCGCATGAACAACGCGCCGGCGCAGACCAGACATTCCTTGTTGGCGAGCGCCACATGCGCGCCGCGCTCGGCCGCGGCCAGCGTCGGCTTGAGACTTGTGGCGCCGGTGATCGCCGCCATCACCCAATCGGCCGGACGTTGCGCCGCTTCGACGATCGCATCCGCACCAGCGCCGGCTTCGATGCCGGAGCCGGAGAGCTCGGCCTTCAACTCGCCGTATAGATCCGGATCGGCGATGGCGGCAAAGCGGGCGCCCAATTCGCGCGCGAGCTTGGCGAGCGCGGCGGCGTTGCGATATGCGGTGACGGCCTCGACCCGATAAAGTTCAGAATCCTGGCGCAGCAGGTCGACCGTGCTCGAGCCGATCGAACCGGTCGCTCCCAACAACGTCACCGCGCGCGGCGCCGGCGTCACGACCGGCGCCAATTCCACCCGAGCCAATGACTTACGCTTCTTCATCGACGCTACCATACCAGTAAGCCGCGCGCGGGCGCAGCAATCCCTTGATGAAGCATGCCGATGACGAGCGCGGCAAGGGCGGCAACGAGGAAACCGTCGAGGCGGTCCATCAGTCCTCCATGGCCGGGGATCAGATGGCTTGCATCCTTGGCGCCGAAATGCCGCTTGACCGCAGACTCAAACAGGTCGCCGGCTTGCGCCAGGACCGACAATACGCACGCCATTACCGCAACGATCCCCAGCTTGCCGACACCGCTCGCATAAGCGACCGCGACGCTCGCGGCAACCCCCCCGGCAAGACCACCGATGGCGCCTGCCCAGGTCTTTTTCGGGCTGACACGCGGCCACAACAGAGGTCCCCCGATCGCCCGCCCGCAAAAATAGGCAAAAATGTCCGTCGCCCAGACATTTGCGAACAAGAATAGAAGCGCGATGAGACCCCATTGCGGATCGCTGCGCAGCATCGTCGGCGCGATCAGCAGGGCTCCGGCATAGATAATCCCGCCTGCAGCCCAGCCCGGTGCGGCTGCTTCGTCCGTGGACCGCGGCAAGTAAGCGACGACAAAGCCCGCGACGACCGCTCCCATCGCCACCGCAGCCCAGCCGCCGACCGGCACGTCAAGCCCGATCAACACCATGGCGCCAAGCAACGCGAACCATCCCGGCGTCAACACGCGCGGGTCGGCGCGATGCGAAGCGAGCGACACCCATTCCCAGAGAATGCCGCCGGCGGCGACGGCGCAGAGCACGTGGAATATCCAGCCACCGAAATAGGTGATCGCAAGCGTGACCGGAGCGAGCACGGCAGCCGACGCCACGCGCTGCGTCAGATTGCTGGCGCTGGGCCCGTTCGCCCGCGCGCCGCGCGCTGGGCCGGACAGCATCACGATGCGGTATCGGCGACCAATCCGCCAAAGCGGCGCTCGCGGCGGCGATATTCCTGGATGGCGCCTTCGAGCGCGGCACGGTCGAAATCCGGCCAATTAATCGGCACGAACACAAGCTCGCTATAGGCCGCTTGCCACAGCAGGAAGTTCGACAGCCGCTGCTCGCCGCTGGTGCGGATGATGACGTCGGGATCGGGAATGTCGGGAGCGTGCAAATGACCGCCGAGGCGTTCGGGCGTGATGTCGTCGGGCGACAAGCGGCCCGCGGCGACTTCGATCGCAAGCTTGCGCGCCGCGCGCGCGATCTCCTGGCGGCCGCCGTAATTGAAGGCCAGGACCAGCGTCAGGCCGTCATTGTTGCGGGTGAGATCCTCGGCCTCCTGCAGCAAGAGGCAAATGTCGCGGTCGAGATCGTCGCGTTCGCCGATGATGCGCACCCGCACATTGCTGTTGTGCAGCTCGGCGAGGTCCTTGCGGATGAAGCGGCGCAGGAGCCCCATCAGATCGCTGATTTCAGAGGGCGGACGCGACCAGTTTTCCGAGCTGAAGGAGAAGATGGTCAGAACCGAAATGCCGAGGTCGCCGGCGGCGCGCGCGGTGCGGCGCAATGCCTCGACGCCGCGCCGATGCCCTTCGACGCGCGGCAAGCCGCGCGCGGTGGCCCAGCGTCCGTTGCCATCCATGATGATGGCCACATGCCGCGGCACCTCGAACGAGCCGCCCCCTTGCGGGAGAGGCTCGGCGCCGCTTCTCGATCGTGCCGCGTCGCTCAAACGGTCATGATCTCCTTTTCCTTGGCGGCAAGCAGCTTGTCGACTTCGGCGATAGTCGCGTCGGTCGCCTTCTGAATGTCGCCCGATTGCCGCTCGTGATCGTCCTCGCTGATCTTGTGATCCTTCTCCATCTTCTTGAGCAGGTCGAGGCCGTCGCGGCGCACATGACGCACGGCGACGCGCGCGGCTTCCGCATATTTGTGCGCGACCTTCACCAGCTCGCGCCGGCGCTCTTCGTTGAGCTCCGGAATGCGCAGCTTGATCATCTGCCCTTCGGTCGTCGGCGTCAGGCCGAGATTGGAGTTGGAGATCGCCTTCTCGACCGGATGGATCATCGAACGGTCCCACACCTGGACGTTCAACAGGCGTGATTCCGGCACGCTGATGGTCGCCAGCTGATTGAGCGGCATATGGCTGCCGTAGGCTTCGACCTGCACATGCTCGAGCAGAGCCGAGGACGCGCGCCCGGTGCGCAAACCGCCTAGCTCCTGCTTGAGCGAAGCGATCGCGCCCTGCATGCGGCGCTTGAGGTCATTCATGTCGAATGTCGCTGTTGCCATGGTGTCCTCCGCGATCCGGCGGCCGCTCGGGTTATTGCGACTTAATGCCTTCAGCCGACCGTGGTGAAATGACCTTTACCGCGCAAAACGGTCTCGATCGCACCGCGCTCCCGGATCGAAAAAACAATGATAGGCATACGGTTCTCGCGGGCAAGCGCGAAGGCCGTCGCATCCATGATTTTCAAGTTGCGGTCGAGCGCTTCCTGGTGGTCCAGGTGGTCGTAGCGCTTGGCGCTCGGATCCCGCTTGGGATCGGCGGTATAGACGCCGTCGACATCGGTCGCCTTGAGGACCGCGTCGCAGCTCATTTCGGCAGCGCGCAAAACCGCGGTCGTGTCGGTGGTAAAATAAGGGTTACCGGTGCCGCCGGCGAAAACAATGATGCGATTGTCCTCGAGATGACGCAGCGCGCGCCGGCGTTCGTAGGTTTCGCAGACCTGCGGCATCGCCAGCGCCGACATGGTGCGCGCGCTGACGCCGGCGCGTTCGATGGCGGTTTCCAGCACCAGAGCGTTCATGACGGTCGCCAGCATACCCATGGCGTCGGCGGTCGGCCGCGACAGCCCGTTTTCGGAGATGGTCGCGCCGCGAAGAATGTTGCCGCCGCCTACCACGATGCCGAGGCCTATCCCCATGCTATGGACGGCCACCAGATCGGCTGCAAAGCCGTCGATGGTCGGCTGGTGAATGCCGAACTTTTCCGGCCCGCTCAAAGCCTCGCCGGAGAGTTTGACGATCACCCGCCGATAGTTCGCCTTCGCCATCGCGGATGGTCCCGCCCCTCGCGGATGGGTTGAGCGGCGCGAAACCCATCCTCTCGATTTCCCGGTGGGTTTCGCTGCGCTCAACCCACCCTAAACGCCCGTTACGCCTAATGCGCGCCGGCAAGCGCCGCAACTTCGCCGCCGAAATCGCCTTCGGGCCGGTCGATGCCTTCGCCGAGTGCAAAGCGGACGAAGCCGGTAACCTTGATCGGCCCACCGACCTTGCCCTCGGCCTCCTTGATCGCCTGCGCGACGGTTTTCTTGCCCTCTTCGATGGCGTAGCCCTGCTCGAGCAGGGAGACTTCCTTGTAGTAGGTCTTGAGGCCGGACTCGACGATCTTGTCCACGACGTGGGCAGGTTTGCCCTCGGCCTTCGCAGCCAGCACACCTTTCTCGCGCTCGATCGTGGCGGGATCGAGCCCAGACGGATCGATCGACTGCGGATTGGCAAAAGCGATATGCATGCCGAGCAGGCGGCCGAACGCCTTGAGCTCATCGGCCTTGCCGGTCGATTCGAGCGCCACCAGAACGCCGATGCGGCCGAGGCCGTCGGTCACCGAGCTGTGCACATAGCTTGCGATCACGCCCTTGCCGACCGAAAGCGCCGCGGCACGGCGCAGTGTCATGTTCTCGCCGATCTTGGCGATCGTCTCGTTGATCGCGTCCGCGGTGGTGCGGTCGCCGATGCGCGCGGCGAGGATCTTGTCCACATCCGCGCCGGCATCGAGCGCCACGTCGGCGATCATCTTGACCAGGCCCTGGAACAGGTCGTTGCGGGCGACAAAGTCGGTCTCGGAATTGACCTCGACCAGCGCGCCCTTGGTGCCTTTGATCGCCACGCCGATCAGCCCTTCGGCCGCGACGCGGCCCGCCTTCTTGGCGGCCTTGGCCAGGCCCTTCTTGCGCAGCCAATCGACCGCACCCTCGACATCGCCTGCGGTCTCATTGAGCGCCGCCTTGCAATCCATCATGCCCGCGCCGGTTTTTTCGCGGAGTTCTTTCACCATGCCTGCGGTGATATTCGCCATTGTTCCATTCCTTCATCGCCATTGCGGCGCACGCAGCGCAAACGCGTATCCTGCCGAAACAATCCAGAACCCGTCGGCGCCGTCCGGATCGCTTCGTCGCTTAGCTCCTCGCAATGATGGATTCGTTACCCGAAGCTATTCAGCCTCGGTCGCCATCTGTTCCTTGGCGCGCGCAATCCAGGCTTCGACACGGCCCGGGAGCCCGACTTCTTCGCCGATATTGTGCGCCGCGAGCGGCGACAGTTCGGCGATCTGCCAGACGTGGAAAATGCCGAGATCGTTGAGCTGCTTCTCGATCGCCGGCGAAACGCCAGGGAACTTCTTGAGGTCGTCGGCAACGCCGCGCGGACCCGACAGCGGCTGATAGCCGAGCTTGTCGCTTTCCGGCGGCAATACCTCTTCGGCCAGCGGCTCGGGCAGCGCGCCAAGATCGATGCGCTCGCCTTGGCCGCGCGAGATGCCGTCGATCACCGCCTTGGCGATCAGATCGCAATAGAGCGTGATGGCGCGGCTGGCGTCGTCGTTGCCCGGAATGACGTAGGTGATGCCGTCCGGATCGCAATTGGTATCGACGATGGCGGCGACCGGCACGTTCAGCCGCTGCGCTTCCTTGATGGCGATGTCTTCCTTGTTGGTGTCGATGACGAACACCAGATCGGGAAGCCCGCCCATGTCCTTGATGCCACCGAGCGCGCGGTCGAGCTTGTCGCGTTCGCGCTGCAGCGTCAGCCGCTCCTTCTTGGTGTAGCCCTGCGCCTCGTTGGAGGAGAGCATCTCGTCGAGCGCGCGCAGCCGCTTGATCGAATTCGACACGGTCTTCCAGTTGGTCAGCGTGCCGCCGAGCCAGCGCGAATTGACGTAGTATTGCGCCGACTTCTTCGCCGCCTCGGCGATCGCGTCCTGCGCCTGCCGCTTGGTGCCGACGAACAGGACGCGGCCGCCATTGGCGACCGTGTCGCTGACCGCCTGCAAGGCACGGTGCAGCATGGGCACGGTTTGGGTCAGATCGACGATATGAATGTTGTTGCGGGTGCCGAAGATGTACTGAGCCATCTTCGGGTTCCAGCGGTGGGCCTGATGGCCGAAGTGCACGCCAGCTTCCAACAGCTGGCGCATGCTGTAGTCGGGCAGCGCCATAGTCATTCTCCGGTTGATCCGCCGCGGACCGATGAGCCCGAGCCCTTGGGGGCCGAGCACCGGACGGCTAAAAGCCAAGGTCCGCGTGTGAAGTTGGCGCTTTATATAGGCAGACCGGCCCCGGACGCAACTTTTAACCTTTGCTGCCGGGGCTTTCCGCAGCGGCGGTCCTCAGAGCCCGCGACGGCGGCGCTTTTTCGCGGCCTTTTTGGCGGCAAGCCGCGCCGCGGCGGCCGCATCGAAGGCGGCCGCATCCGCCGGCGCCTCCCCCTCGCCTGCCTCGGCCCGGCCATTGGCATTCTGCGACGGCGCGGCGCCGAGCCTGGCCCGCTCGATCACGAACCGCGCATAATCGTCCATGTCGCCGGCGAACGGCTTGATGCGGCCGTCGGCGGTGAGCCACAGCCGGTCCGCGACCAACTCGATGAGCGAGCGATCGTGGGTGATGAGGATGACCGCGCCTTCATAGTCGTTGAGCGCATCAAGAAGCGCGCGGCGGCTGTCGATGTCGAGATGGTTCGTCGGCTCGTCGAGAATCAGAAGATGCGGCGCCGTCATCGCCACGAGATTGAGCAGAAGCCGGGCGCGCTCGCCGCCAGATAAATTCGCGACCGTGGTCTCCTGCTTGTCGAACGACAGTCCGAATTGCGCCAGTCGCGAGCGGCGCGAGGATTCGCTGTCGTCCGGCCGCTCGCGCCGCAGAATGTCGAGCGGCGTGTCCTCGGGGTCGAGCGCCTCGATCTGATGCTGATGAAACCAGCCGACCTTGAGGCGCTGCTCGCGCTTCATCGCGCCGGTCTGCAACGGCAGCGCGCCGGCGATCATCTTGGCGAAGGTGGATTTGCCGGCGCCATTGACGCCGAGAAGCCCGATGCGGTCGTCCACATCGAGCCGCAGATTGAGATTGCGCAGGACGGCCTTGCCGTCGTAGCCGACGGCCGCGCCTTCGAGCTGCAGAAGCGGCGGCGCCAGCGGCCGCGGAGGCGACGGCAGCGTGAACGGCGCGACGCGCTCTTCCACCACTTCGGCGATCGGCTCGAGCTTGGCGAGCCGCTTGATCCGCGACTGCGCCTGCGTCGCCTTGCTCGCCTTGGCGCGGAAGCGGTCGATGAAGCGCTGCAGGTGCGCGCGCTCCGCATCCTGCTTGGCCTTGGTGGCGGCTTGCAGCCGCGTCTTCTCGGCGCGCCGCGTTTCGAATTGATTGTAGCCGCCGGTATAAAGCTCGAGCTTGCCCCGGCTCAGATGCAGGATGACATCGACCGAATTGTTGAGAAGCTCGCGGTCGTGGCTGATGATCAGCGCGGTGTGCGGATATTTCTTCAAGCGCGCTTCGAGCCAGAGCGCGCCTTCCAGATCGAGATAGTTGGTCGGCTCGTCGAGCAGCAGCAGATCGGGCTCGGCGAACAAGGCGGCGGCAAGCGCGACCCGCATACGCCAGCCGCCGGAAAATTCCGCCATCGGC
>Ga0187781_10004709_pt1 | contig 10160 bp, 4 predicted proteins | sample 0715_SJ02_MP02_2_FD_132447 | JGI IMG/M metagenome (GOLD analysis project Ga0187781, IMG submission 132447) | Tropical peat soil microbial communities from peatlands in Department of Meta, Colombia - 0715_SJ02_MP02_20_MG | ecosystem: Environmental > Terrestrial > Soil > Wetlands > Peat | place...
GGCCGAGCCAACGGGTCCGGCCCGAAGTGGCCGGCCCGATGACAGGCTCCGCGAGGAGCCCGGAATCCGTGACCACGATCAGCGAACATGGATTCCGGATTTGCCGTCATCCGGAATGATGAAAAACCGAGTCTACCCCGAGACCGCGACCACTTCGCGCGTCGGCGCGCGCAGCAGCCTGGTCACGGCGCCGTCGGCGACCACGGCATGCTGCTGCGCATAAGCCTCATGGTTCTGCTCGATGTAATCAAGGTCGTAGAGGTAGTTCACCATCAGCCCGCAGGATTGTTCGAGCGCATTCTCAGAGGCGTCGGCGAGCCAGTTGAGCCGCTCGAGCCGTGCGCCGTTGCCGAGATGGAAGCGGGCGACCGCGTCGACCGGCAAGCCGCGGCTGTTGCGCGCGCGCACATAGTACCAGGCGGCGGCGCGCAGGAGCGGCGCGCGGATCTTTTCGACTACATCTGGCTGGCGCCACCACCGCGGCTGATCGAGCGCCGCAAGCGCGGCGTGATCCTCGCCGTCGAGCGCGAGCGAGGCCTCGTTGGCGCGCTCACGCTTGAGCCATTCGGCAAAATTCGGCGCCGGCGATAACGTCACGAAGGTGGCGATGCGCGGGATCTCGCGCGAGACTTCCTGCACTACCTGCTTGATGAGGAAGTGGCCGAAAGTGACGCCGGCGAGCCCGCGTTGACAATTGGTGATCGAGTAGAACACCGCCGTGGTCGCCCGCTCCGGCACCACGGCGTCCCGCCGGTCGGAAAGAATCGGCGCGATCGCCGCCGGGGTCTCGCGCGTCAGCGCCACCTCGACGAAGATCAGCGGCTCGTCGACGAGCGCCGGGTGGAAGAAGGCGTAGCAGCGGCGGTCGGGGGGATCGATACGGCGACGCAGATCGTCCCAGTCGCGGATCTTGTGCACGCCTTCGTAGCGGATGATCTTTTCCAGGATCGACGCCGGCGTCGACCAATCAATGCGACGCAGCACCAAAAAGCCGCGGTTGAACCACGACGAGAACAAATGGATAAAGCCGGCATCGACGACGGCGAGATCATCGCGATGATCCATGGCGTCGAGCAGTTGTTCGCGCATGCGCACCAACGCCGCGGTGCCGCCAGGCGCGAGGTTGAGCCGGCGCAACAGTTCCAGGCGGCGCGGCTCGGCGGCGCGATGCAGCTCGTTGGCGGTATCGGCGGATGGCGCCTGCCGCCAGGCGGCAATGGCGGCGTCGATGCGGGCGGGATCGTGACCGAAGGTGTTGGCCAGCACCTCGAAGAAGGCGATGCGCGGCCCGGTGGTTAGCGCCGCATAGTCCGCTAGAATCTCGTTGGCGAGGGCGACGCCAGAGGCCTCGCCACGGCCGGACAGCAGCGCCTCGCAGAGTTCGGACAAACCGTCGGAGCGGCGACCGCGCGCGGGTTCGCGCCGGATCAAGGCGCGGCTGCGATCGGCGATGCTCTGCAACAACTCGCCAAAGAACGACGTATTGAGCGCAACCATCCTTCGACCCTTCCACCGGTATGACACAGCTAATGATCGCCGGCGGCCAACACAAGCTGGGGCAAACCAGGCCGGGATGAGTCAAGCCGGGGCAAACCACGAGGCGCTGGTGCCACCCTTGACGCCCTTCTCCACGCGCGGGGCGGCTATCGCGACCGCGCCGGTGGACAAACCGGCGCTGCTTTGTCAGTTAGCGGCCGCGCGGCAAGCCGCCGCAAAATGTTGAGGAGACGTCCATGCCAGGTCCGTTGGCCGGTTTGCGCGTGCTGGAGCTTGCCCGCATCCTGGCAGGGCCGTGGGCTGGCCAGATTCTGGCCGATCTCGGCGCCGACGTGATCAAGGTCGAGCGCAGCGGCGCCGGCGACGATACCCGCGGCTGGGGCCCGCCTTTCGTGCCCGCCGCCGACGGCGGCCATCTCGGTGCCGCGTATTTCCACGGCACCAACCGCGGCAAGCGTTCGATTGAGCTCGACTTCGACAGCGAGCGCGGCCGCCGCATCGTCCGTAAACTCGCCGCCCGCTCCGACGTGGTGCTGGAGAACTTCAAGGTCGGTAATCTCGCCAAGTTCGGCCTCGATTACGCAAGCCTCGCCCCTGACAATCCGCGGCTGATCTATTGCTCGGTCACCGGTTTCGGCCAGACCGGCCCCTATGCGTCGCGCGCCGGCTACGATCTGATGGCGCAGGGCATGGGCGGCTTCATGGATCTGACCGGCGCCCCCGACGGCGAGCCGCTGCGCGCCGGCGTGCCGGTCTCCGACATTTTCACCGGCGTCTATGCGGCGATCGGCATCCTGGCGGCGCTGGCGCGGCGCGAACGCACCGGCCGCGGCGGCTATGTCGATTGCGCGCTGATCGATTCGACGGTCGGCGTGCTCGCCAACCAAGCGCTCAATTATCTGGTCTCCGGCAAGGTGCCGCGCCGCATGGGCAACGCGCACCCGAACATCACGCCGTATCAGGTTTTTCCGGTGAGCGACGGCCACATCATCATCGCCAGCGGCAACGACAGCCAGTTCGCCAAGCTGTGCGCCGTGCTCGGCGAGCCCGACCTCGCCAAGGACCCGGCCTACATCGACAACGAGGCGCGGCTCACGCACCGCGCCGCGCTGGTCGAGCGCATCTGCGCGCTGACCGCGCGCACGTCGCGCGCCGAACTGCTCGCCAAGCTCGAAGCCGTGGGCGTGCCGGCCGGCCCGATCAACGATCTGGCCCAGGTCTTCGCCGATCCGCAGGTGATTCACCGCGGCATGCGGCTTGAGGTGCCGAGCGCCGCCGCCAAAGACGGCACGATTCCGGCCGTGCGCACGCCGATCATGATCGACGGCGCGCCGACGACGGCGGAACGTCCCTCGCCGCGGCTCGGCGAGCACACCGCCGAAATCCTGCGCGAGATCGGCGAGGAATAGCGGCGCGCGGCTGGGGCGAAATCGCTTCGCCATTCCGCTCTCGGTCTTTGCCTGAGCATGATCTTTTCCGAAAGCCGGGTTGCGCGTTTCGGGATCATGCTCTACGCCGTAATCGACAGCCGATAGGTACGCTGCGCGGTATTGAAGAAAAGCTCCGCCTTCTCGTCGGCGTTGTAGGCCGCCGCGAGCTTCTTGAACGCGTTCCAGAGGATGCCGTAGCTGCAATAGACCTTGTCGACCGGAAAATTGCTCTCGAACATCGCCCGCTGCGGCCCGAACGCCTCGATGCAGGTTTCGACGTAGGGCCGCCATGCCGCGGCGAGTTCGTCCGAGGACGGCGGCAGCGGCCGCTCGTCGAAGCCGAAGCCGAAGATGCGCATGCCCATGCCGCCGAGTTTGACGCGGACGTTGGCGAAGGCGGCAAGTTCACGGATGCTCCTGCGCCAATCGGCGAACACCGCGTCGCGCCGACCGGCATAGGCGGCGCCGACCGCAAGCGGGGCGCCGACATGGTTGAGCACGATCGTCGTTTCCGGAAAGGCGCGGGCGAGATCGGCCAGCTCGGGAATCTGGGTGTGGTAATTCCAGGAATCGAACGACAGGCCATAGCGTGACAGGCGCGCAAACCCAGCGCGGAATTTCCCGTCCAGCAACAGCCCCGGCTGATACTTCACCTGGGTCGTTCGGATCGCGGGGTCGGCGTCCCACACCGCCGGGTGACGCACGCCCTTGAAGCGGTCGCCGGCGGCGCGCATGTGCGCGTCCAGCACTTCCTCCACCGCGGCGCCGAGCAGGAGATCGGCGAAGCCGACGATGCCAGCGCAGATGCGCGCCGGCCCATAGCGGTTGCTGGCGCTCATCGCCGCCACGCCGTTGACGAATTCCGTCTCGCCGACCGGCGCCAGTTTCGGCTCGCCGTCGGCGCGATACATGGCGCCGCATTGCAAATAAACCGTGGCGCGGACGTTATGGCCGCCCGCTTCGATGTCGCCGCTGAGCTCGTCGAGCAGGTAGCGCGCGAAACTGCCCCAGTCCCAGAGATGATGGTGCGGATCGATGATCGGCATCTCCGCCTCGATCGGCTCCTCGCGCCGCAACGCTAGCCAATCCTCCCTGACCTGGTAGACGAACTTCCGTTCGACCGGCTTCTCATCGCTTTTGTCGTTCATCGCTCCTCTCCGGCTGCCCGCCCACAGGCGCTCCAGCATGGATTGCCGCGGCAAGGCCAGCAACGGCGAAATGAGCGGCGCGGGCGCGCCATCGCGTCGGCGCGGATGAGGCCAGGGGCCGTGGCGGCATGATCGGGGGTATCGATTTGCCGCGCCATTCCGTTAGACGGTCGGCGAGGCAGGCACGTCACCGGGCCCTGAGCGGTTCCCGGCCGAACGCGGCGCGCCGGCTGGCCGACGGCCTGCGGCTAGCAGGCAACGCTCTGAAGCTCACGGCACCGCATCCGCTAATCGCCCGCCGCACCTAGCTGTGGCGGGCAGACCCGGCGGTGATCGAGGCGCTAGGCTTCGTCGGCGGTCCGCGTAGCCCAGCCGGACGCGACTGGCACCGATTTGCGTCGGTCACTCGGGAAGGCTGCCTTTGCACCGGGCGCGGTGACCGCCGAGACCTGAGCGCCGTGGAAGCGGCAGAACCGACAGGTCTCGACTGGAGGAACCCAAAATGCCCGACCCGGATAGATCAATGAGGATATTTTCGTCAGCGCGGGCACCGATGAGGAGGCCGCTTGCTCAAGCTCCCGCTCAAGCAATGCAAAGTCATTTTAGGCCGGCCTGAGATGCCAAAGAAACAAAATGACGAAGCGCCGTGTGCTCCGGCGCCTCGTCAAAGCTTCCAGTTGTCCAGCAGTTAGGCAGAAAATTGAAAGTCAGGAAGCCGGACAGCCGGGGCAGGAAATTCCGCTACAAAACGAAGTCCAAGCCCCTGCCATCTCCTCCCGTCCTTGGCCCGCGGCAGCCTCGAGCGCTCCGTCGGAGACGTCTTCAATGAGGATCACTTGCTCACTCTGGAATCCAATGGTGGTGTCGTTCACGGCGTTATTCCTTTCCTTCGCCGGCGGCACCAGCGGGGCCGCCCGTCAAGAGACACGAGGCCGGCGGATAAAATCGTGTAAATCCCCAACCTCTATGGCATTAAACCACCCGCTGCCTGGGATGTAAAGTCTATCCATCCAGGTACGTCCACCCTAACCCCATCAACAATATGCTTGGTGGGCTCGACACTTGTACTCCCGGCACGCCTAGCCGCGCCGGCTCAACCCCCTTGGTAACCTGAGCGCTAATACGCAAAAACTGCAATCTATCGTTGGCCGCTATCGCGGCTCTTTACGCGTTAGCGCGAAGCGTCGTCGAAGGAAACCAATTGGGGCTCCCGAATTGTTATTGCGCGGCGACAAGTGAGTGGTCAAGTTGGCCGAGGGGAATGACATGGACTCCTTTTACGAACGCTTGATCGTTCACGCCGCGACGATCGATGAACTCCTGTCCGACGATTTCAGCTCGCTGACCGGTCAGAAAGACGACGCTGATCTGGCCGCTCGGCGCCTCGCCGCATGGTGCCAATCGTGCGCCAGCGGCGACTGGTCACTGTTTGAACGGCGGCTGCGTCGGGACGGCTGGTCGATCGGCGAGGCGCTGATGAGATTTGCCACGGTTCGGCGTAAAGCGTCCGCTTCTTTGCCCCCGTGGGTTAGCGACGCAATTTGGATCGAGGAAGCGTTACGAAACCCCAGTCCAAATGCCAAAGCCGATGTCGCCCCTGCACGACTTGAACCGTACCCGTTCGAGGAACTGTTCACTTCACTGGTCCCAGAGGCCGAAACGCTGCTTTGGTCAAATATCGCGGCACCGGCGTCCGAGCAATGGAACGAATCGGCTCGCGCTTGCCTGCGCCGCTCGTTGCTCAAGCAGGTGTCCGATCTCTGCGCTCCCGCGATCTACGAACGCTTCGACAAAGCGCGCGGAGTCGGCGAAACCCTGGCCAATGCATCGACGCTGCACGAAGGCACCAGCAGATCGCTTTACACTCAATTCGTTGCCGAAATGAAAAGTGGCGGCTTTCGGCGCCTGTTCGACGACAAACCCGTCCTGCTACGGCTGATTGCATTGACCACCCGACAATGGATCGAAACGTCGCGCGAAGTTGTCCTGCGCCTCGACGCTGATCTGCCCAACATCCATAGCGATATTCTCGAGTACAATGGCAACAGCCGGATTGCGAAGATCGAAGGCGATCTTTCCGATCCGCACGACGGCGGGCATTCGGTCCAGGTCCTGAGTTTCGAGGACGGCTCGCGGGTTGTGTATAAGCCGAAGGATTTGCGGGTCGACGTCGCGTGGCGCAAGTTAGTCGAGCGGTTGAACCACGCCGATGCTCCGGTCGAACTACGGGCAGCTCACGCAATAGCACGCGACGGTTATGGCTGGACCGAGTTTATCAATCATACGGGGTGCGACGATGAGGCAGGCTGCAAGCTTTTTTTTCGACGCGCCGGTGCATGGCTTGCGCTGTTCCACTGTTTCGCCGCTACCGACATGCATCAGGAGAACATAGTTGCGGCCGGCGATTACCCTGTGCCAATCGACCTGGAAATGATCCTGCAGGCAACCGCCGTGGAGCGCCAGTCTCGAGATCCCGAGGGACTTGCCTTTGACGCCGCCCAGGAAATCCTCGCTAACTCGGTCGCGACCGTCGGCTTAATTCCCGCGTATGGACGCACCGCCGAAAACGGCATCTTTGCCTTCGGTGGAATGGCGTCGGATTGGAATTCGAAAACAATCCTGCAGTGGAACCATATGAACTCCGACCTGATGCGGCCTTCGAAATCGAAGCCGAGCCGCAAGAACAATCCGAACCTGCCGCATGTCAACGGTCGTTACGCCAATTTTGCCGACCACATTGAGGATTTCGTATCAGGCTTCGAGGATTACGCAAAATTTTTGCTGCGCCGAAGCAGAACGCCAAATATGGGCGGCTTGTTCGATGGATTTGCCAACCTTCCCGTCCGTAAGGTCGTTCGTCGTACTCAATTTTATTACATGCTGCTTCAGCGCCTGAAGAATCCTCGAAGCATGGGTGACGGCGCGATCTGGTCGGCGCAAGCGGACTTCGTTGCCAGGCTGGCCGATTGGGACAAAGAAAGTGATCCCTTTTGGGCTTTGCAGCGCGCCGAACGATCCGCGCTCATGACGTTGAACGTGCCGCGTGTGGTATCGCCGGATGACGGAACCGAGATCCGCGATGCGACCGGGCTGTTGGTACAAACCGAGTCGATCAGCGGCATGGATCGCGCCCGTGCACGTGTCAAAGACTTCGACGAACAGGATATCGCCTGGCAGGTCGAGGTCATCCGGCACAATACGCGCTCAATTTCGAACCCGCGCCAACAAAGGATCATAAGTGCCGAACCGCAGGAAGCGTTGCGGCCAGATGCGGCTGACGCGTCCATGAAGGAAATGTTCGTCGCAGAAACTAACAGGATCGTCGACGCGCTTTCCCGGCAGGCAATTCGTCGTGGCTCCAGTGCTGCTTGGATCGGTCTCGATTGGCTGGGAGAATCCGAATTCTTCCAGCTCATTTGTTTAGGCCCAGAACTCTACAACGGTGTGTCCGGAATTGCGGTCTTTCTTGCTGCACATTCGGAAGTAACCGGATCGCCGTCTTCCGGCGAACTGGCGCTGGCCGGCGTTTCGCATCTTCGCAAGAATTTGAAAAGCCTTAACGCCGCGCGCATGGCTCGATCAGTGGGGATCGGCGGCGCCGCTGGCTTGGGTTCCCTGGTCTACGCCCTGACGGTGATGTCGGAATGCCTGCATGACGAAGATTTGCTTGCAGACGCGCATGTGGCGGCAGGATTATTCACTGACGACCTCATTGGATCGGACAAGCAGCTAGACATCATCGGCGGCAGCGCTGGTGCGATCCTAGGCTTGCTTCGCCTTCATCGCGCCACTCAATCCGAGGAGGCATTGAGGAGCGCAACGAAGTGCGGCGAGCACCTGATTCGTCAAAATCGACTTGGACAGCAGGGCCACCGCAGCTGGGTTGGCCAAGGCTTTGGTCCACAAGCGCTGAACGGCATGGCCCACGGCGCGGCTGGATTTGCCTACGCGCTTGCTTCGTTGTCAGCGGCGACCGGGCGCGAGGATTTCGGGCAGGCCGCGTCGGAGTGTATTGCATTTGAAAATTCAAGCTACGACGCAAAACGCAGTAACTGGCCGGATTTGCGCCGGAGCGGACAACCATCATGGCCATCCCAGTGGTGTCATGGAGCGCCCGGTATCGGCCTTGCGCGGATCGCTACGGCCAGACAGGGGGGACTGGATGCCGAGCTCCTGGTAAAAGACGTCCGCCGCGCAGCCGACGGCGCAGAAAAGAACCGGCCCGGCGCCGTGGATACGCTCTGCTGCGGCACTCTTGGCAGCATCGAATTCCTCTACGAGGCCAGCAAGTTTCTTGGACGCATCGATCTTCGCGAACTCGCCTCACAGCGGCTAATGGTGATTCTGCAAACCGCCGCGACGACCGGCAATTACCGGTGGCACGGTGGAACAGGGCGATTTAATCTGGGCTTGTTTCGCGGACTTGCTGGCGTCGGCTACACCCTATTACGGCGCGTCGACGACTCTCTTCCTGATATTCTTATTTGGGAATAGCTGCGTTCTCTCCAGCTCTAGGATATCCAGCGCCACTCGCCAGTGCGCGGCGCAGCACGACAGCTGGTATACGTTCAGGATGCGGTAAGCTAATCCATTGCCGATTGTCGCAAATTCGACCCCGCAAAAGACTAAAAAATCGGCAACCTTTGCAGGTTTCTCGCAGACTGCTAGAGCGATTTGTCCTGCTTCTTCAGCGACTGAGCTTCGCCGGGTGGGCGGAAATACGAGACATGAGGACCATCTATCGGTACCGGAAGGAACGGCATTTCGCTTGTCTGCCGGACGCGATTTGGCCACTGGTCGCGGATACCGCCCGCATCAACGAGCTGGTGGGCTCTCCGATCTATGGCGTCGAGGAACGCGCCGACGCCCACGGACGCATTCACCGCTTCGCCAATGCCGGCGTTGGCCCGATCCGTCTAAGGTGGGAGGAAGGCTTTGGCGAGTGGCAAGAAAATCGGCAGTTGACGCAAGTCCGCCACTTCATGAACGGCCCAATCCGTCGCTTCCAGGCAAGCGCTGAACTCTATCCCGAGGGCACAGGAAGCCGGCTGGTCTTTCTTGCCGAAATCCAGTGCGTCGGCGTTTTGGGCTGGCTGGCGAAGATATCCGGTCTCCTGGACCGGGAAGGCGACAAGCGTCTCGCTGTGGTCGAAAGGTTGATCGCCGAAGCCGCGACGCCCGGTCAAATGCTGGGCGCGAAGGAGAGACCCGCGGCGGATGCTGCGGCGCGACGCCGCCTGGATGCGCTGATCGCCGATCTCGGACGCGACCCGGCGAGCCACGGCCTTGCCTCAAAGCTTGCCGAGTTCCTGCTGCGTGCCCCGGTCGTGGCGCTGCGCAGTATTCGCCCTTTGGCGATCGCGCGAACTTGGCACGCGTCACCAGAGGACACCGTGGAGCTGTTCCTCGCGGCGCAGCGTTTAGGCATTCTCGCGCTGGGGTGGGATTTATTATGTCCGCGCTGCCGCAGCGCCAAATCGCGGGTCGAACATCTGCACGAACTGCCGCGCGGTGCGCACTGCTCGTCCTGCAATATCGATTATCAGCGCGACTTCACGCGGAATGTGGAACTGACTTTTCATCCCCAGCCGTGGTTGCGGCCTCTGCCGGACGGCGAGCTCTGCCTGCTTGGGCAAGGCACAACCCCGCATGTCAAATGCCAGGTTGAAGTGGCGCCAAGTGCGAGCAAGAGCTTTGCATTGACGCTGCAGCCGGGTCTCTACCGCTTTCGCACGATGGAGACGGCTGCCGAGGCGGACGCCACCGTCGGGCACGACGGAATTATCCCCGAAATCACGGCGAGCGGCGCCGGCACTTTAGTAACGAAGCACGGCCGCAGGGATGAACTCACCATCCACAACGAGACCGACCAGCCGCTGTTCTTCATCGTCGAGGACCGAAGGTGGGCCGAGGATGCGTTGACCGGCGAACGCGTCATCGCCATGCCGGCATTCCGGCGGCTTTGCCCAGAACACCTCTTGCGTCCCGGCGACGACGTGGAGATCGGCCAGGTCGCGATCATGTTCACCGATCTACAAGCCTCCACCAAGCTCTATGACGATCTCGGTGATGCCACCGCCTATCA
>Ga0187781_10004710_pt1 | contig 10159 bp, 8 predicted proteins | sample 0715_SJ02_MP02_2_FD_132447 | JGI IMG/M metagenome (GOLD analysis project Ga0187781, IMG submission 132447) | Tropical peat soil microbial communities from peatlands in Department of Meta, Colombia - 0715_SJ02_MP02_20_MG | ecosystem: Environmental > Terrestrial > Soil > Wetlands > Peat | place...
ATCGAAACAAGCTCTGCCACGGTCTCCATTTCCCCCGGTCCGTAACCCATCCGGGTGAGCTCTGATGTTCCCAACCATCCACCGTTGTCCCCGATTATGTTCGCCTGCTCGAGTCTGGCAGCGAGAACCTGCAGCTTCGCTGGTTCGTAGTCGAGGAGGACCTGGTGGGACTTCGTGTACCCAACGGTGGAACCCCGAAGCATGACCCCTTCTGCCGCAAGCGCCTTCGCAAGTGCCTGAGAGTTCTTGACCACAGCCAGGGCATATGGGCGCCCGAACTGAATCATCTCGATGAGGGCGACCGCCAGGGCCGCCACCCGGTCCAGGTGTATGTTGTCCACTATCCCGGGGTGAATCTTCTCGACCACATTGGTGAAAGCCTCTTCTTTGTTGGAGAGAATCATCCCCCCCTGCGGCCCAGGCAGGCTCTTGTGCGTGGAACCTATCATGAGCGAGCACCCCTCCCTGAGGGGGTCCTGGAACTCGCCGCCAGCAATCAGCCCCAGGACGTGCGAGCCATCGTAGACGCACTCGCCCTCAGCCAGGGCCGAAATCTGCTTGGCAGGGTGTGGGAATGGTATGAAGCTGGCTCCGAAGAAGACCACATTCGGCTGCTCCTGCCTGATGAGGGTGGCAGCCCCTCCGGGCTCTATATTCACCGTCCTGTCGTCATAGGGAAAGTAGAGGTTCTTCAGTCTCAGAAGGTTCCCAAGGCCCAGGTGGGTGATCCCGGGGTAGCCGCCGTTGTCCGGGTGGACGGAAAGTATCTTGTCCCCGGGTTGTGTCAGTGCCAGGAGCACCGCCATGTCCGCCGTGTGCCCCGAGAGGGGCCTGACGTCTGCATACCTGGCATTGAAGGCCTTCCTTGCCAGCTCCTCGGTCATGGCCAGGAGCTCGTCTGCGTACTTGGTCCCCCTATAGAACCTGTCAGGGGCGTTGTACCTGTTCCCCAGGTCTGCCAGGAACATCGCACGCATTTGGGGGCTCCCGTGGTTCTCCGACGGTATCAGGTTGAGGCACTCCTTTGTCCTCCAGTCCTGGTGGAGCCTCACTATCCTGTCCAGCCTTTCGAAGTAGTTGTAGGACAAACCGATTTTCTCCCCCGCCGAGTCAGCCACCCAAGGCCGCCCCCTGAGGGTATTATTTCTTTGGAGGCGCCGCTTACTTCAGCCGAACTTGTACCTCACGCCGTGCCCGTCCCTTTCGTGGGTGAATGTCACCATCTCTGGAGGGCCTATGGCTCCGCAGGTGCCGCAGGCTACGCACGCGATGTGGTCGAACCGCAGCTGCGAGGACGCGACGTCCTCAAGGGTCTGGGCAAGCGCCTTCCTCCCATCGGCCTTCCCCGACTGGTTCTTCGTTGTCTCGACGTTGTGCTCGTAAAGGTCCTTGAAGGAAGCGAAGATCCCCTTTGAGGTGAATATGGTGTAGCAGTTTGTGGGGCACGCAGGAACCCAGGGTTTGGTGAGAGACTTGGAGGCCAGCTCCGTGTCCACCTTGATGTGGGAGTAGGCTTCGTCCTCGTCATAGGCAAGGAGCCCCGTCCCCTCCTGGACCCTGGCTATGGCGTCCTTCGCACCGCCTGGAGCGGGGCGGGGTTCGAATTCGTAGACACTGGAAGTCAGGCTGGTCGCGAACAGGAGCCTCGGGAGCGTGTGGTAGGTGAACGAGCTCTCTGAGATGAAGCTGTCCCTGCCTGACCGGCTAACGTCTTCGTATATCGGATTGAGGAGGTCCCGGTATCTAGAGAGGTTTCTTGCCCTGTACGAGCCCGAGCCAGTGGCATCCAGGTACGCGGCAGCGGCCATCATGCCTGTGGACACGGCCCTTCGCATCCCGTCTATCATGGGGCCTATCTTGACGAATGAACCAAGGGCGTCCCCTGTCACCATGTATCCGTCAGCGTAGGGGCGCTTCAGGATCGCCTTGAACCCCTTTGGTATGTTGTGAGCCGAGTACTCCAGAGGGCGGGCTCCCTCGAGCAGCTCTGCTACCATCGGGTGTGCCTCAAAGTCGTCAAGGACGTCGAGGAGCTTTCCGACCTCGTCAAAGTGCTCTGTCGTCCTCCTGATGAGGGAGTCCATAGACACCACCAGGCCGACTGAAAGAGTATCTCGGTTGGTGTAGATGAACGCCCCGCCGCCTATATCGTGCATGAACTCTCCCAGGAAGAAGATGGCCCTCCCCTCATGGGGCTTGACACTGAACCTCTTCTCGATGGTGTCGGAGTCGAGCCCGTAGATTCTCTTTATCCCGTGATAGAGCTGGCGGGGACTCAGCCTCTCCCTTAGCCCTGCCTCGGCTACCAGCGTTGAGGTGACGCCCGACGCGTCTATCACGAGCTTCGACCTTAGCTCTTCATTGGTAGTTCTGACACCAACTACGGCCTCCCCCTCCTTGATGAGTCCCTCCGCCGTGCTGTCGGTCGAGAGCATGGCACCGGCCTGGACGGCAAGGTTCGCGAACCACCTGTCGAATGGTCTCCGCAGGACGGAGTAGTCATGCCCAGTGTCGAAGGACATCTGAACTAGTCCCACCCTTGCGGGGAGCGAGCCTTTCGAGAGCCTGTAGTACCTGCTTCTCCCACGCTCAAAGTCGGGGGCGTCGAGCACGACCACCTCGTGAGAGGTGATGCGCCTCTCCAGAGGCGCTGTCGACTCGAAATCGGGGACGAGGTTGATGAGCCCCCACCCGTCGGGGAAGTCACCATAGAGCACCCCTCCCGTCATGTTGCGCTCCCCCGGGACCCGGACTTTGTCGAGCATCAGGACGTTGACCCCCTTGCGCGCGAGTGAAAGCGCTGCGGCGGAGCCTGCCGGACCTGCCCCGACCACTATGACGTCGTATTCAGGCCGCACTGCCGTCTCCTCCTATGACCCTGGTCAGCTTTGGGAGCACCTCGTAAAGGTCCCCCACTATGGGATAGTGTGCGAACTTCAGTATCGGCGCGTCGGGGTCCGTGTTTATTGCAACTATCTTTGAGGAGAACTGCATCCCCACCCTGTGCTGGAGCGCCCCGCTTATCCCAGCGGCGATGTAGATCTTCGGCCTTACCGTCGTACCCGTCTGCCCGACCTGGTTAGCCCTGCCGATCAATCCGTCTAGCTGCTTAATCTCGGCGTAGACAAGGGCGCGTGATGCCCCGATTTCCGTCTTCAGGTGGTATCGCTGCTCCAGAACCGACTTCAGCTCCTGGGCGTACTCGTAGGCTTCCCTCGGGTCGCGTGTGTGACCCGAACCGTCCTTGAGGATCCCGAGGCCTAGGCTGATTACCACGTCGGCGCCCTTTAGGTTCGGGACGGGGGGAGGAAGCTCGACTACACCCGTCACCCTGGCAGGATAGGTGGGGGGCGAGTAGTCCACCTTTTCCACCCTCCCTTTTCTATTCGGATCGGCGGGGAGGGGAGAGAAGCTCCCCGGCCTCACGGTGGCCATCTGCGGCCTGTGCTTCGGGGTGTAGATTCGTGCGAGCCTGGTGCCAAAGTCAGGCCTCACCTGGATGAGGAGGTTCTTGAACTGACCCAGCGCTGGGTTGTTGTAATCCTCTACGGCTAGCTGTACGTTGTCCGTGGCGAGGCCGGTGGGAACCTTGAACGCGACCCTCGCCGCTATGTCTTTGCCTACCTCGTTTGCAGCAAAGAGGAACACGTAGGGCCTCCTCTCCTTCACAAGCGAGTAGATGGCGTCTACGTATGCCAGGTTGAAGTATGGCTCGAAGACGGGGGAGTCGACGACAAGGACTCCGTCTGCCCCGTAGCTGACAGCCGTGCTGGCGAGTTCGTCCAGACCGCTCCCTAGCATGACGCCCACTACCCTCTGGCCAAGCTTATCCGCCACCTGCCTCCCGGCGGCGATAAGCTCAAGGGAGTCTGAGGTCAGCCCAGACCTTGTGTGCTGGAGGTAGACCCAGACGCCTGTCGATTCTTGGCTCACGAGAAGAGCTCCCCTGCCAGCATATCGTAGGTGAACACACCTACCGACCCGTCAGCCTTGAGAGTGGCCAACACCTCGGGGGGGAGGCCATTGGTCAGATCCCCCCTGGCGAAGGGGCCGTACTTCTTTCCACCGAGCTCGAACTGGTCTATCCCCTTCAGAAAAACAAAAGTTGAATCCAGAGCCTTCTGGACGGCCGGCTTTCCAACGTCGATGCCTGTGCCCACTATCGTTGGGGACCCTGCGAGCCCCAACCTCTTGGGGTCGGCGCCAAGGTCGTCGGCGGTCCATTTGAACGCCTGGAATATCTTCCCCCTGTAGCTGTTTGCCCTGACCTCGGCCTGGGACCCGGCGGGAGCGGACCTTGGGCGGTACTCTGTAGAAACTGTGAGGAGGGCTGGGAGCTGCATCTCCAGCCTTTGCGAGAGGTAACCTATCTTTCTCTCCGAGTTCACGGTAGAGCCTACTAGGTCGATGTCGAAGTCCTCGACGTACGTCGCATGCGGAAGCAGCCTCCCAAGGAGCTCGGACACCCCTTCAGCCACCTGTGGTCCTACGCTCCCCGTCTCCCCGTCCGTGGTCTTGATCCCTGCGACGACTATGAACTTCGAAATCCTGTCTCTTTCAGCGGCCAGCTCAGCAGTGGCCGCTTCTACCGTGATCCTCCCCAAAAGGAACCTCGCGACTATGCTGTCCTTAAAGGCGGGGAGCTCGCTGTAGATTCTGTTCGGGAGGAGGTTCATCCGATAGAGTTCGGCTGCCTTTGCACCGACAGCATCGGAGTAGCCCCACTTCTTTATGGCCTCAGCCACCTGTTCGACCGGCTGCAGGTGCCTTTCGACAACCTTCTTGACTCCTAGGGCGACGGCGTAAGACGTAGCTAGGGTGTCAGACCCTGCCATCTTCCTGTCGCTGAGGACGTACTCCTCATCCACCCCGAAGACCTCCGAGTCGTACAAGGGCTTCATGAGCGGGATGAGCTTCATGTCTGGGCCCATGCTGAGCGCCACCGTCTTGCCTCCGACCTTGCGCTTGAGATAGTCCGCTGCCTCCACCGCCTTGGCGTCGTGCGGGTTCAACACCAGGTCCATGGCTTCCCTGTTGAGCACACCACCGACTGTGACCGCCTGGGTCGTCCTCGCAGGGACGCCCTTCAACAGCACGACTATGAGCAAAACGGTGTGGAACGCCGTGACGGTCGGTTCTTTAGCTTTCTTGTTGGAGCTAGAGCGTCAGGGACGTATACCCCCAAAAACGCTCCCTGGTTCTGTTCCTAGCGGTCTTCACTGACTGCGGCTACTGCATGTTGAGGCTGACAATCGCTTCTCTGAGCGTATCTACGCCCTTGTTGAACCAGTCTCTTTCCTTGTCAGAAAGTTTGACTTCATAGATCTTCTCGATGCCGCCCCGGCCGAGCTTTACAGGGACTCCGACGCAGAGCCCAGTCACACCGTATTCCCCCTCGAGATACGCCGAAGCTGCCATCACCTCCTTCGTGTCGTTGATTATAGCGTTGGCCATTCTGGCGACCGACCTCCCGGGTGCGAATATCGTCGCTCCCTTTTTGGCTATGACCTCGGCGGCCACCTTCCTGGTGTCGTCTATTGACTGCTGCACCTCCTCCTCGCTTAGAAGGGATGTCAGGGGCACACCGCTCACGTAGGTATGGCTTGCCACAGGTATCATGTTCTCTCCGTGCTCCCCCATCACCATCGAAGTTATGGAGCCCCTCGATACGCCGAGCTTCTTCGAGAGTACATACTTGAAACGAGAGTTGTCCAAGACTCCCCCCTGGCCGACCACGCGCGACCTTGGGAACCCCGATGCTTTCAGCGCGACATAGGTCATGGCGTCCATCGGGTTTGTGACCATCAGGATTATCGAGGAAGGAGCGTACTTCACTATGTTCTTCGTAACGTCAGCTATTATGCCCGAGTTCTTTGTGAGGAGGTCCATCCGTGTCATCCCTGGCTTCCTTGCGAGGCCTGCGGTGACGACGACCAGGTCCGCCCCCTGCAGTGCCGAAAAGTCGGCGGATCCTCTCACGTCGACATCGATGCCTGCGTCAGAGAGCCTGTGGCTGATGTCCAGGGCCTCCCCTTCGGCGAGACCTGGGATTATGTCTACGAGCGAGACATCATCTAGCCCCATGGAAGCCACCTCGAAGGCCGATGCGGCTCCGACCCTACCCGCTCCTGCGAACCCGATCAACGCGCCGGGGCAAAACGGTCCATAGTATAAATGAGACTCCCGCGGTAAATAGGGTTGAAGCGGCGTCCGAGACCGGGGGACTGGGGAGGGTTAGAGTCTAAGCCCGAAGGACTGTGCGAAGTCCTCGAAGGCGTAGTAGTGCGTGAGGAATTCGATCCCCTTCTGAGAGATCATGTACTTCGAAATCTTCTCCCCGTTAAGCTCCAGAAGGAGTCCCGAGCCGACGAGTTCTGAAAGCAGTTTCGCCATCCTGCCATAGGACATGTTTCCTCTGCGGAGAAGGGTTGTTACCCCCACGCCTGTCCCTTCTGTATTCTGGTCCCTCGCCGTGCTGAGGACGTCCGCGATTATCCTTACCTGGGTTCTATACTGCGTCATTTCCCCTCATTCCTCCTGCCGCGAAACTCAAAACGGGCGTGAACAACGTCACCAGCCCCATCACTTGGAGTATAATTTGCAATAGTGAAAGAACCCCAACATATTGGTACAATAGTGATAACCACTGGAAGAACGTTCCCACCCCTATTAGGGACAGTCCCATTGCGATCAGAAGCGTGTCCGGTTTCCTGGTACGGGCGTACGAGTACACCGTCTCCACCACTCCGTACAGCACGAAGTAGAAGGAGAGGATACTCAGAACGTCTGCAAGCTGGGTGCTGGTAAGGGTGATGACAGGGACTACGAGGAGTGCGGCACCGAGCTTCTTCGAGATGAGCACGTCGACGACGTGGGAGAACGCCAGGAAGAAGTACCCCGTCGTCTCTAAGAGAAGGCCTCCTACCACCACTTCAGTCGTCGAGATCGGAGCATTCGGGAATATCTGTCCAAGGCCAACCAGTCCCTCGGCAAGGAACCCGAAACCGAGGAAGATGAACGCGGTTGCCAATCTCAGGAGTGATGAGCTCTCTGTCTGCTTGACCCCCCTGTATGCCACGTACGCGACCGAAAACGACACGAAAACGCCGATGAACTGGAGTAGGTTCTGTATCAGCTCCATGCTCGACTCGGGCGCCATGGTACCATTCTCAGAACCCCGTTTGGGTATAAAAGTATGCTCTTCCGGGCAGTTGATCTACCGCCTTCTTTCAATTGAATCCGGATTACTAATTCACTTTCCCAGTGCACCTCGGTCCCTCTGCTATTTCGTCACGATGGTAAGGACATCCTGGTCCATCAACTGATGGGTCATGCCGACCCGCTGGCCCCCGAATTTTACGCTCCTCCCCCAGACCTGGGCATACCTGAACTCGTCCTTCATCCCCCTGTGGACCCTGTCGCAGATGTCTCCTATGGTCGCCCCTCCCCTGACCACCATCGGCTCGTCGAAATCTGTCTCTCCAGTCCTGCGCCGCATGTAGATACGGACGAAGTTGAGCCTTCGGTATATCTCCTCCCGTAGGGCTTGCATGTTGACATTTGCCTCGGCGGAGACGGGAACGAAGTCGTATGGCAGTTTACTGGACAGCTCTGTGGTGAAACCTGTGTTGACAAGATCTATTTTGTTCATCACGGTCAGGGAGGGCACGTATACCCTGTTTCCTGCGAGCACATCGACGAGCTCCCTGTCGTCTATGTCCTGCCGTATCACGACCCGGGCTGCATTGATGTCGTAGACCCTCAGAATGTCCTTGACCAGTGCTTCCGTTATCCTGGTCAACCTCACCTGGGACGTTACACTGATCCCTCCAGTGTCCGACTTCTCTATCACCACATTCGGGGGAGACTCGTCCACTCTGATGCCCGTCGATCCGAGCTCTCGCTCGAGCAGGTCCCTCGCCTCGGGGTGGAAGACGTCGACGACAAAGAGCACAAGGTCGGCACTGCGCGCCACCGCCAGGACCCGCCTCCCCAGCCCCTTGCCCGATGACGCCCCTTTGATTATGCCAGGGAGATCAAGCACCTGGATCCTCGCCCCACCGTGCTCCATCACCCCGGGGACGACCTCGAGGGTGGTGAACTGATAGGCGCCCACCTTCGACTTGGCGTTCGTTAGTCTGTTCAGCAGGGTGGACTTGCCGACACTCGGGAGCCCTATCAGAACCACAGTCGCGTCTCCCGACTTCTTGACATCGTAGCCGACGCGAGAGCCAGTTTTCCGGGTGTGCTGTTCCTCAAGCTCAGCCCTCAGCTTGGCGAGCTTCGCCCTGAGCAGGCCAATGTGATGCTCTGTCTTCTTGTTGACCTGGGTCCTGTGGATGTCGTCTTCTATCTTCTTGATCTTCTCTGGGAGGCCCACGGTTCACGCAACCTTGGCGTCCCGCACTTGCGTCTGGATAAGAATTTTGAAAGTCTTACTCCCTTATATCGGCCGGCAATCGCGGTCAATTCCGAAGTTGAAGTCAATCGTCCTGAGGCCACAGGCAGGGGCGGGGGGCCTGAAGACCGAGCTTGCGGAGGTTGAATTCCCCGTCCCAGGGCGGGGGGAGCTCGTGGTAAGGATGGAGGGGTGTGGCCTCTGCGGGACCGATCTGGAAAAGATGCGCGGCGAGTACACTGCCTCAATGCCTGTGCTCGGACACGAGGCCGCGGGTGTGGTTTCTCACGTGGGGGAGGGGGTCACCTCGTTCAAGGAGGGAGACAGAGTGTTTCCCCACCACCACGTCCCCTGCTACGAATGCTACGTCTGCAGGGCGGGAGACGAGACGATGTGCGACATGTACAGGAAGAGCAACATCATCCCGGGAGGGTTCTCCGAGTACTTCCTAGTGCCAGAATGGAACTTGGCGAAAGGGGGGGTCATCCCGCTCCCTAACGATGTCACCTTCGACGAGGGAACCCTGATCGAACCAGTCGCTTGCTGTCTGAGGGGCATCCGGAAGCATGCTAAAGCGGGGGAGACGGTCCTGGTGGTCGGCGCGGGGCCGGTTGGCTTGATGCACGCCCTCCTCCTAGAGCCCATGGAGGTCAGGGTGATAGTCAGTGACATCATCGGGCCAAGGCTCGACTTCGCAGAGCGCATGGGTCTCGGTCTGGTTGTCGACGCAGCAAGAGATGACGTCCCCGGAAGGCTCAGGGCGGAGACACAGGGGAGAGGGGCGGACCTTGCAATCGTCGCCTCGGGGAGCAAAGCGGCGATCATGCAGGCCCTTGGGTCGATACGCAAGGGAGGGAAGGTATGCATCTTCGGGGTGCCGTCCAAGGGCTCGGTCCTGGGTTACGACATCAGCGAGCTGTACAATTCAGGGCAGCAGATTGTGACCACCTATGGTGCCAGCGACGTCGACACAAAGGAGGCCCTTGGGATTATCGCATCCAACCCGGATTTCGCTCGTCTGGTGACACACAGACTCCCCCTCTCGAGGTTCGACGATGCGGTGGCCGCCGCGTCAAGGGGAGAAACGATGAAGGTAGTAGTAATCCCCTAGGGCCCCCGGGGGCCAAATTGGCCGACGTCAAGCAGTCAGTCACCTGGGCAGGCCTGAGACATCCTCGCAATCCAACAGAGCCCCGCATCTGGGGCACCTGAACTTGCACGTCTGGATTTCTACCATTTTTTCTCCACAGGCGTAGCAGTCTTCGAGGGGCAACTGAGAACAGATTTGGCGATGGAACGGTTTTAAGGACGCCGGGGTGGTCAGTCTCTCGTGCAGCCCCAGGACGAGCCGGAAGACAGGCAACCGACGTTGGCTAGGCGGAGCCCGTTCGCCCCTGCGCGAAAACTCTGCCCGAAATGTCTGTCTCCCCTGCAGGGGGGCGGCGGTCTAGGTGGCTGGCTGATACCCATGAACTACTACTGCCAGAAGTGCGGGTACTCCGGAATCGTCTTCGTCGAGCAGGAGCGGCTACCGGAGAAAGGGAAAAGCTGACCTTGGAAGCGCCGTCCGAAAGCACCATGAATCGAGGGACGGTCATCATGGTGCTGGGTTTCTTAGCCCTCCTTGGGTTCACAATCGTACTCGTCACATTTTCGTTCCCAGCAGGAGTCTATTCAGTTTTTTCCGGAAGGCTTTCCCAGAACGTGACGTACAGCACGGCAATCCAACCTTACTTTTGGATCGGCCCGGCAATAGCATAC
>Ga0187781_10004711_pt1 | contig 10159 bp, 10 predicted proteins | sample 0715_SJ02_MP02_2_FD_132447 | JGI IMG/M metagenome (GOLD analysis project Ga0187781, IMG submission 132447) | Tropical peat soil microbial communities from peatlands in Department of Meta, Colombia - 0715_SJ02_MP02_20_MG | ecosystem: Environmental > Terrestrial > Soil > Wetlands > Peat | place...
GGATGGATCAGTTCGCATACGAGTCTCACATGAAGGCATCGGAGGCTCTCGACAGCGGATGGTTCAGGCCTGAGCTAATGGACATGAAGGTGGAAGTAGGGGGGGAGGAGAAGGTGATAGATGCAGATCAGAGCATCAGGAAGGACACCACGCTCGAGGGCCTGGCCAAGCTCCCGCCCTCGTTCAAGACTGGCGGCCTGGTGACGGCTGGGAACTCGTCCCCCCTCAATGCCGGGGCGGCAATGGTGATGCTGACTTCCAAGGAGAAGACGGCGGAGCACAAGCTGAAGCCCATGGCCAAGGTGGTATCCATGGGGTGGGCAGGGGTCGATCCGAGCGTGATGGGGAAGGGTCCAGTCCCGGCTTCGCAGAAGGCATTGGCCAAGGCAGGCCTGAAGCCAGATGACATCGACATCTGGGAGATCAACGAGGCGTTCGCCGTTGTTCCCCTGTACGCCATACAGCAGCTTCACATCGACCCATCAAAGGTGAACGTCCACGGAGGGGCCATCGCCATCGGGCACCCCCTTGGCGCGTCCGGAGCGAGGTTGCTCGGTACCCTGGGAAGGCAGCTGCAGGAGACCGGGAAGCAGTACGGACTTGCCACCCTGTGTATCGGCGGAGGCCAAGGTTTCGCCATCGTTCTGCAGCGCGCCTAGCAACCAGTTCCTGTCTCCAGCGCTGGCGAAGGAGCGGCTACCCGCGGCTCACGCAGTCACTGGTTTGATCTCTTTCCGCTCAGATAGAACGTGCCGAGGGACTTCGCGCAGAGCTGCCCGTCCGCGTCCCTTATCTCCCCCTCCGCGACCGCCGTCGAGCCCCCTCGTCTGATCACGACCCCCTTCGCGATGAATGGGCCATTTTTCAGGGGCGCCAGGAAGCTGACATTGAGTTCGAGGCTCAGTTGGTCTGTCCCAGGGTTCACCGTCATGACAGCCATGCCGCAGGCGCTGTCCATGGTGTACAGCACGACTCCGCCGTGGACGATTCCTCCTCTCCTCGTAATCGCCCTGCTGTATGGGAACTTCAGTTCTGCGACTCCCCCCCTCATCTTCAGCACTTTGAACCCCACAATCCTGAACAGTTCGCTGTCAGCGCGGAACACCCTTTCCACCTGCTCCTCCACATTGAAGCCCAATTCCCTCCCCTGCTCGAAGAGCTTTTCGAAGTTGCCGACGCTCTAGGATCTTGTCGAAGTTATCCAAGTCCTCGGTCCGGATCGGACTCGAACCCTCCCCATCGCTCATGGGCCAGCCGTTCAGGGATGGGCTAATTATTCTTCCAACCGCTCGATGAATCAAGGAATCGTTAATATTGGTGAAGCCGTCACTCGCGCCCGTTTTCCATGACTATCAGGTCGGTTAACCCCTACAACAATCAGGTGCTGAATACGTTCGAAGAATTCAGCGACGAACGTGTGGACGAACTGGTTGCCGGTGCGAACGACGCCTACCACTCCTGGCGCAAGGCGAGCTTCAGGGAGAGGTCAGAGTACCTCTTCCGTGTGGCAAAGGAGATGCAGAGCAGGATGCAGGAGCTCGCAGGGCTTGCCACCCTCGAGATGGGGAAGAGGATCAGGGAGAGCGTTGGGGAGCTCAAGCTGAGCGCGAGCATAGTGGAGTACTACGCCGCCAACGGGGAGAAGTTCCTACAGCCTCTGAAGATCGACGCAAGGTACGGCGAAGCGGAGATTCACTACGAGCCTCTTGGCCCGTTATTGGGGGTAATGCCATGGAACTTCCCTTACTATCAGGTCGTGAGGTTCGCGGCGCCCAACCTGATGGCGGGGAACGTGGTTCTTGTCAAGCACTCTTCGAACGTTCCGCAGACCTCTATCGCCATAGAACAGGTATTCCGTGCGGCCGGGGGAATGGAAGGGCTCTACGCCAACCTCCTGATCACAAGCTCGAAGGTGGGGCGGATCATCGAGGACCCGCGAATCGCCGGTGTCTCCTTGACGGGAAGCGCCGATGCCGGGAAGGCGATAGCGGCCAAAGCGGGGGAGAACCTGAAGAAGGTCGTCCTCGAACTCGGGGGGAGCGACCCGTTCATCGTGTTGGACGACGCAAACATCGAGAAGGCGGTTGCCCAGGCCGTCTGGAGCCGCATGCTCAACGACGGGCAGCAGTGCACGGCAGCGAAACGCTTCATCGTGTCGGAAAAGGTTGCGGACAGGTTTCTCTCTGGATTTGCCGAGGCTCTCAAGAAACTTCAGCCGGGGGACCCCATGGCCCCTGAGACCACTCTCCCCCCTCTGAGCTCTGAAAGCCAGGCAAAGACCCTCGAGAGCCAGATCAACATCGCCGTGTCCCACGGGGCCAAGGTCCTCCTCGGAGGCAGGCGCATCGACAGGCCCGGTGCATTCCTGGAGCCAACCATCCTCAGCGAAGTCAGGCCGGACTCGCCAGCCTACAGGGAGGAGTTCTTCGGGCCCGTCGCCCTCTTCTTCAGGGCTAAGGACGACGCCGACGCGGTGCGCCTGGCCAACGACACCCCCTTCGGGCTCGGTGGCGCGGTCTTCACCGAGGACCCGGGGCGGGGGAGGGAGGTGGCCGAGCAGGTGGAAAGCGGGATGGTCTGGGTCAATCACCCCACCCTCTCCTCGCCCGAGCTACCCTTCGGCGGGATCAAGAACTCCGGCTTCGGAAGAGAACTCTCTTCGCTCGGGATAACCGAGTTCGTCAACAAGAAACTCGTCAGGGTGACCTCCGTCAGCGATCCGTTCTAGTCCGGCAGGAACAGCTTGGTGGAGCCCAAGGGATTAGGGTTCGCCGTTGGAGGCTTTGCAGATGACCCTGTTAATAAGGGAGTGCGGACGCGTTCTTCACGAGTGGCATGGATGGATTTCGAACTTCCTGAGGACCTGAAAGAGATCAGAAGGAAGGCGAGGGAGTTTGCTCTCAAGGAGATCACGCCCGAATTCGCCCAGAAGTACGACAGGGAGGAAACATTCCCCGAAGAACTGAGGAAGAAGGCCTACGCCAGCGGACTGGTCGATTATTCGAACCCCTGGTCTGTCCTTGTCCTGCAGGAAGAGTTCTGCAGGGTTGACGCTGGCACAGGAATCTGTGCGGTCTCCGGGTTCTTCGGCCTAGAGACGATTCAGCTCTTCGGAACAGAGGAGCAGAAGGCGAAGTACCTCCCTATGGTCACAAGCGGGAAGGCGATGATGGGCCTTGCAGTCACCGAGCCGTCTGCGGGGAGCGACGTGGCCGGGATCAAGACGACGGCGACGAAGACGGGAGACTACTACACGCTCAACGGAGCGAAGATGTTCATCACCAACGGGCAGCTGGCCGACTTCCTCGTGACGCTCACGCGCACTTCGCCTCAGACCCAGAAGAGACACCACGGTCTGAGCCTGTTCATCGTCGAGACAGGCACCGAGGGGATCACTAGGAATAAGCTCCACGAGAAGCTCGGCGTCCGCGCTACAAACACTGCCGAGATCGTTCTGAACGACGTGAAGGTCCCGGCCAAGAACCTGGTCGGCGAGGAGGGCAAGGGGTTCTACTACGTGATGACCTTCTTCGACATCAGCAGGATATACACTGCCATCCAAGCGGTCGGCATCGCACAGGGGGCCCTTGACAGAGTGATCGACCATGTTTGGGCTCAAGGAATGGAGAACCTGAAGGAGGAAACGATGATGATCATAGGTGAAATGGAAATGAGAATCGAGGCGGCACGCCTGCTGACCTACAGCGCCGCCTCACGCCTCTTCCAGTTCAACCCGGACCCGAAACTGACGAGCTCAGCGAAGGCCTTCGGGTCTGAAACAGCTGTCTGGGTAACAGAGAAGGCGCTGGAAATAACAGGCCTCCAGGGACTCACCGGCGACCTAGAGAGATTCTTCAGAGACGCAAAGATCATGGAAATCTGGGAGGGCACAAGCGAGGTGGAGAAACTGACGATAGCAAGAACCATGTTCAGAGAAATGATGAAAGAATTTGCAGGTGAGAAGGGAGGCGCAAAGGCGTGAGCAGCGAGGAGTACCAACTGCTCAGAAGCAGCGTCAGAGAATTCGCCCTCAAGAACATAGAAGGCATATCTGCGAAGATAGAGCGAGACGGGTTGCGCCCGGAGACTGTCATGGCCATGGCGACCCAGGGCTTCGTCGGTGCCAGGGTACCAACTGAAGTTGGCGGAACCGGACTGGACGAGATTGGATACATGATAGTGCTGGAGGAGCTGGCCAGGGTCTCGCCATCAGCCGCTGCAAGAGTGCTTGTCATCAACTCTCTGTACCTCCCGCTCGCAATGGCCACGGGGAAGGGGAAGGAGACACTCAGGGAAGTTGCGTCGGCCAGGGTCAACGCCACCGTGGCACACGCCGGCCTCCTCGAGGGGTTCAGGGAGCAGTCCGGGGTCACCGCCACGAGCTCTCGCGCCAAGGGGAGAAAAGACTACGTCCTCAACAGCGATGCCAAACTTGTCATTCTTTGCGCGAATGGCGCGCCGGGCAAGCTCCTTCTGGTGAGGGGAGGGGTCGAACCTGTTAACGACCAGGCCCGGCTCGGCTTTAGAGGGTTGCGCTTCTCCTCGGTCGAGGTTGATTCAGGGGACTTCGAGGTCCTCGGAGAAAATGGTCAGGGAATGTTGGAGGAGGCACTGAATGGCATGGACCTGGAGGTGGCGGCAATTGCCCTTGGAATCACGGCGGGGGCGCTGTCCAAGGCAGTGGACTACTCGAAGTCGCGCACCACATTCGAGCATCCGCTCAAGGACTACGGGCCGGTGGCGTTCTCGCTGTCCTCCCTGAAGTCCGAGGAGGAGATGCTCAGGAACTTCATGTACAGCGGAGGCCTCTCGGGGACGTCCAAGGTAATGGCTAGGGTCAAGTCGACCCAGCTGGCTCGAAACGCGACGAAGCAGGCGTTGCAGGTGCACGGAGGCTACGGGTACTTCGGAGACTTCGGTGTCGAGAAGTTCTACAGGGACGCCATGGCCCTCCCCCTTCTCTTCTCGAGAGAGGAGAAGGACATGCAGAGGCTGTCGCAGGCGGTATTCGAATCCAAGGCTGGATTCATGTAACCGAGCGGGCTTGCCTGGGGATTTGCTCGGCCACGTCGGTCCCCCCGAAATTCACGGCTTCAGCACGGCGCGCCCCTGAATCTCACCGTGCTCGAGCTTGGAGAGGACTTCGTTCGCCTCCTCGAGACGGTAGACGGCGGTAACCACGGGGGCGACTCCCCCCCTCCTCGTCAGCTGTGCGAGCTCGGCCAGGTCCGACAGAGACCCGGTGAAGCTCCCCAGAATCTGGGCCCCCAGTAGGGGGAGAATCGGGAGCGACAGCTGTAATCCTCCTCCCATCAATCCGACGAGGACCAGCCTCCCTTCGTGGCCGAGCAGCCTTAAGCCGAGGGAGACAGTCGCAGGTTTTCCCACGAAATCGATGACCGCGTCTGCTCCCCTCCCTCCATTGAGCGCTCTGACACCGGAAACGATCTCTTTGACATCCAACTTGGCTGTGTTGAAGGTGTGCTCCGCCCCAAGCCTGGTGGCAAGCCCGAGCCTGGTGTCGTCTAGGTCCACGACCGCGACTCTGGCTCCGGTTGTCTTTGCCGCTATCTGAATCGCTGCCGTACCGAGGCCCCCCGCGCCTATGACGAGGAGGAAGTCATCGGTGTGTAGACTGCACCTTCTGATGGCGCTGAACGCTGTCAGCCCGGAGCAGGCGAGGGTGGCGGCCTGGGCCGCTTCTATTCCATCGGATCTTATGAGGTATCGCGCATCTGGAACGAGGACGTAGTCCGCATACCCCCCGTCCTGCATGAATCCCAGGAATGCCGGTCTCCCCTCGCACATGTTCTCCCTTCCGGCGAGGCACTTCCTGCAGGAACCGCACCCAATCCACGGGTATACGATCACCTGGTCCCCTCTCCTGAAGCCCCTCGCGTCTGCTCCAGTCCCCAGCTCTTCTAGAATCCCGGCTATTTCATGCCCTGGGGTCAGCGGCAGGAGTGTTCCCCCTCCCGTGGCCGATAGCGTCCTCCCCTCCCCCAGGTCGTAGGCCCCCGAAACCAGGTGGAGGTCGCTGTGGCAGACCCCTGCGGCACTGACCTTTACCAAGACTGAGCGCGGGCCGAGGTGGGGCACTTCCGTGGACACCTCCCTGAGCGGCTGCCCTTCCACCATAAGCCTCATGGATCTCATATCGTAAATCCCGCCTTACGCACTCTGGCTTCTCATGGAACGAGCCTATAGGGAGAAAGCAGCGGACGATGTAAAAGGCTTCTCGTGTTCAAGAGCCGCGCTCCAAGCGCGTATCCTCCGTTCTAGACTCGTCGCCCTTAGGTTACCGGGCTCGACCTATTGGTACGCTTTCAGTTCCCCGCCGTCATCGTTGCCCCCCGCCTGTCCACTCGTCTGTGTGGAGAGGTGCCCATGCGAAGTCTAATCTCATGTTGTGAGAAGGCGGGCCACGGTCTTCCAAACGGGGGACCAGTCGTCGCCATTTAGCTGGTACATTCTGCCACGACCCCTTACCTTGCGAGCGGCGCCGCATCCAACCAAGAACTCAAGATGAGCAATCGTCTCCATGACGGCCAACCATCTGTTGACGTGCCCCAGCGACTCGTACGACCCTCTGGACCACTTCACCGAACTGGCTACTTCGGCAGCTGAACGCTGTGGACCTCGAAGGCCCTCAAGTACTTCCTGCAGACGTTCCTCGTGGTGGGCCGATATGGTCTCGATCCTTTTTGAGACGTCTCTGATGACTTTTCCGTGCCCAGGCAGGGCAGTGCTGGGACCAAGCTTCTTTAGTTTGGCTAGAGAGATGAAGTAGGACCGGAGCGCATCATATCCAGGGACCGGATAGAAGGCGACGTTCGGGGTCTCACCTGGGAGAACATGATCCCCCGATATGAGCGTCCCATCGCTCGGTCGGTACAGACAGACATGGCCGGGGGAATGCCCTGGCGTGTGCAGGATGTGCCAGGGACCCAGTTGTGTTCTAATCGTCTCCCCCCCGACGATGTAGGAGTCCGGTTCCGGGAGGATCGGCCGGCTGGAGGAGATCGCGCTCCTGACTGTCTCAAGAACGTCCGTTGGGAAGCCGAGGTGGTCCGCGGCGTATGCCGTGCCCCTGGTAAAGATGCTGTAGTAGTAGCGCCTGTGGAGGGTTTCTCTCCTGTGATAGGATACTTCCGACAGGTAGCTCGCGATGATCGCTTTCGACCCGCCGAAGTGGTCCGGATGGAGGTGGGTGATGAGCAACCTCTTGATCGCTACCCTTCCAAGCTGATTCTGAATTGTAACAACCAGATCGCCGCCTCTACGAGCCCATCCAGAATCTACGAGAATGTAATTCCTTGGCGACGTCTCTATGAGATAGCAATGAACGCGACTTACCACGCGGTCAACTTCATCAGGCTCCGAAGTGGTCAGCCGGAGTACACCCTCGCTGACCTCTTTGGTTTCGACGCCCAAGATATGGCGCCCTAAGGCTATGCATTTATGACTCTGCGTCTTCTTCTTGTTCTCCCGTCAAAAGCAGGGGACCCGTAAGCGGACCCCGAAGCGAAGCCAGCAGCTCTTAAAATAAGAGCGACTGTGCAAAACGAGATACCGGATGAAATCGCTCGAACTCTTTGATCTTTCGGGGAAGGCTGCCTTGGTAACTGGAGGTGGGAGGGGCATTGGCAAGACAATCGCTCTGGCCCTGGCCGAAGCCGGGGCCGACGTAGCGGTGGCCTCGAGGGACGAGCAGGCGTGCGCCGCGACAGCCAAGGATATAGCCGTCGCCACGGGAAGGACGACTCTATCGGGAAAGCTGGACGTCACGGAGAAGGGTAGCGTAGAGGAGTTCGCTCAAATGGCCAGGGAGAAGCTGGGCAAAATCGACATCCTGGTGAACAACAGCGGAGCTACTTGGGGAGCCCCGTTCGAGGAGATGCCGCTCGAGAGGTGGGACAGGGTCATCAAAGTCAACCTGACAGGGACTTTCCTGATGTGCCAGTCGGTGGTTCCCATCATGAGGCGCCAGAAGTGGGGCAGGATAGTCAACATCGCCTCGGTTGCCGGGCTCTACGGTGCACCCTCGTTCATGCACGCCTCAGGCTATTCGGCGAGCAAGGGTGGAATCATAGCGCTGACCAAGGAACTCGCGGTCAAGTTGGCTGAATACTGCATAACAGTCAATGCCATCGCACCGAGTTTCTTTCAGACGAAGATGAGTCAGCCTCTGACCGACAGGTTTGGCGAATTGATAAGAAAAGACAATCCGATGAAGAGGATGGGAGAGGATGACGATCTAAAGGGGGTCGCTGTCTTCCTGGCTTCGGAAGCGTCGAGGTACGTCACGGGGCAAGTCATACCACTCGACGGCGGCCAGACAGCAGCTTAGAATTGGAGCTGCCTTGAGCGAGTGCCCCGGATTCTGCTTTCCACAACGGCTGTCCCCCTAAGCGGAGTGCGCTCGCCCGTCGGGAATTCGTTGTACGCGGAGCTGCTCGCACCACCGGGGTGGCTCGATAGCCGTAATAATCGAAGCCATTCGTGTAGGGCCCGTAGATGCCCGGGCTCTTCTTGGAGGACTTCGACGTCGGGACGACCTTCGATACCCCCAGCAGGACGGTCACCGAGGCCGATGTGGTCGCTTTCGCCGGAGTGAGCGGGGATTTCAACCCTCTCCATACCGACGAAGAGTTCGCGAAAAACGGGCCCTTTGGAAAGAGAATAGGGCACGGCGTCTTGACACTGGCAATCCTGACCGGGCTCTGGGACAGGCTTGGGTTCCTCACGGGCACCGTGGAGGCTTTCTACGGCATCGACAGGCTCAGGTTCACCAGACCCGTCTTCTTCGGCGATTCCCTTCGGGCCACCGTCAAGGTGGTGGACAAAAAAGAACGAGAGGTCAACGGAATAATCGTGTTCTCCAACAAAGTCGTGAACCAGCGAGGTGAGACAGTCTTGGCCTGTGACACCAGGTTGGTGGTTCGAAAGAAGCCGCCGGAATCGCTGGGAGCGCAGAAACAAAGCCTAAATCGCGGGCGGAGCTCGCGCGTACGACGATGAGGTGAACGCCGTCCCAGTCATAGCCCGGAGTAAGCTCCCGGGCAGATGATGAACTCGCGACGAAACTGAGTCAAGCTTCTGACTTAGGGGGTAGCTTTATTCAAAGGCCAACCCAGAAGATACGGAATGAGGTCGTTCAGAAAGGAGGATGTTGTTGGGAAGACTGTTATCGAGACCTCTGGCGCGGTGAAGGGGAAGGTCAAGGACATCCTGTTCGACCTGGGCGGTGGAGTCACGTTCCTAGTGGAGGGGGCGGATGGGAAAGACTCACAGATCCCTCTTTCAAACGTCACAGGGATATCTGAGCACGTGGTGGTCAAGGGAGAGACTGTTACCGAGGGGGAAGGGCAAATCTATGGGACAAAATGCAGGTTCTGCGGAGCGTCGAAGCCCGCCGAAGAGCGCTGGTGCCCTAGTTGCGGGAGGTCCCAGACGTAGGGATTCCATGAAATTGGAAAGCGGAGGAGTGAAGGGAGACTCATGGCGAAGTCTGTGAGGGTCCACGACGACACTCATCGGGCGTTGAAGCTCCTGAAGACCCGGCGTAGGAGCAGGAGCATCGATGAAGTCATACGCGATATGATCAGGGCTTCAACTGGATTCCCGGTGGAAGAGGCACGCACGGCATCAAAGACGGACGAGTTGACCAAGTACCTTAAGGGCTGACCCGGTAACACAGATATACAAATCCAGGGGGACCGGATACCAAACATGGCAAAGTTCGATGGAATCGTAGGGAAGGCACTGCTAACGGTCGAAGAGAAGGAGAACGAGCTGACGCTCGTCTTCGCAGACAACAGATACCTCTTCGTGAAGCTGGAAAACGGGAAGCTGGCTTCGGAGAGCGTGCCAGAGTAATGAGTTACTCCTTCTTAAGCGCCCCGATCGTCGCGGTGACACCAAGAAGTTTCTTGATGGTGAACTGTTGACCCGCCATTGACAGCAATCTGATTCTCCTCCTCCACATCCCCAGTTATTGGTCTGGTGCGAGCCCAAGTTGTCGGCTTAGCCGTCTGCCATCGTCTAAAGTCGTTTAAAGAGAATCCGCCAGTACCTGGAGAGATTGCGTCGAATGAGAGACTGAATGCTCATCCATGCCAGACCTCCTCAACCAGGATTATCAGCGTGGCGACGAAGA
>Ga0187781_10004713_pt1 | contig 10156 bp, 6 predicted proteins | sample 0715_SJ02_MP02_2_FD_132447 | JGI IMG/M metagenome (GOLD analysis project Ga0187781, IMG submission 132447) | Tropical peat soil microbial communities from peatlands in Department of Meta, Colombia - 0715_SJ02_MP02_20_MG | ecosystem: Environmental > Terrestrial > Soil > Wetlands > Peat | place...
AACCCGCCGTGTCGGTGCCGTCATCGGGCCGCCCCACCTGACTCCAGCATTGGGGCACTTCGGGGAACGAGCAGAGTGCTACGCGCGCCTGGTTCATCAGCCGGATGCCTTCGGTCGGGCCAACGCTGGGCGCCAGAGTCCCGCGGACCCACAGCGCTCCCTCGTCCAGGTGAGGGAGGAATTCGGAGCCGATGACTCCACCGACGGTCAGAAAGACCGCGCCGGCCAATCCGAAAACGCCCACGCCCACCGTGATGTACCTGTGCGCCACGGCCCATCTGACTGCACTGCGGTACTCCCGCTTCAGAAACTCCATCACCGGGTTATGCCACTCGCGTGCCCCGCGGGCAAAGAAAATCGCGGAAAGAACGGGCGCGACCAGCATCGAAAAGATCAAGGCGCCTAACAGCGCGAAGGCCACGGTCCAGGCCATGGGCTTGAACAGGCGCCCCTCGACGCGCTGGAGCGTGAAGATCGGGAGATAGGCCGTGATGATGATCGCAATCGCATAGAAAACAGGACGCTGAACCTCGTGTGCTGCTTCCCGAATGCACTGAATCGGTGTCTTGGAAACATGGTCCTGGCGGTTCAAGTGCCGGACGATGTTTTCCACCATCACCACCGCGCCATCCACCACCATTCCGAAATCGAGGGCTCCCAGGGAAAGCAGGTTGGCAGGAATTTGCTTCAGGTTGAGGCAGGTGGCAGCGAACAAAAGAGAAAAAGGAATTGTCAGCGCGACGATTAACGCCCCGCGCGCATTCCCAAGGAACAAAAACAAAATGATCACCACCAGGATGATGCCCTCGGTCAGGTTGTGCAGCACAGTATGCGTGGTGTATTCCACCAGGTCGCTGCGGTCGAGAAACGCGATGACTTTCACCCCGGCCGGCAAAATCCGCTCGTTCAACTCCTTCGTTTTGGCCTGAATGCCGCGGAGCGCCTCGTCCGCATTCGCACCTTTGCGAAGCAGGACGATGCCCGAGACGACATCATCGTCATCAATAATTTTCCCGTCTTCGCGGTGAATGGCCTTGGCGGTCTGGCCGAGCCGGATTTTGGGGCCCTGCTGCACGACGGCGATGTCCTTGATACGCAGGGGCGTGCCCGTCTTCGTCACAAGGACTGTGTTTTCAATGTCGCGGACGTTTCTCACCAAACCCACTTCGCGGACATTGATCTGTTGAAGCCCCGCTTCAATGAAGCTGCCGCCTGCATTGGCGTTGTTATTGGTGAGTTGCTGCTCCACCTGAGCGATGCTGAGCCCGTAGGAAACCAGTTTGCCCGGGTCCAGGCGCACCTGATACTCGCGCGTAGGGCCGCCAAAACTCGACACATCCACTACATCCGGCACGGCCTTGTAATTCTTCTCAATCACCCAGTCTTCGATGGACTTCAGCTCCATCACGTCATAAGCCGGATTCGTGCTCGTGAGCGTGAACCAGTAAATCTGACCCACCGGGCTCCAATCCGTGCCCATCTGTGGAGAAACGCCCGGCGGCAGAGTGACTTGCGCGAGCCGCTCGAGCACGCGTTCGCGGTTCCAGGCGTTCTCTTCCTCGTCGTCAAAAATCAGCTTTAAGTCGGAAAGCCCGAAGAGAGAAAAGGAGCGTAAGTGGACGACATGCGGAATGCCGTTCATCACGATTTCGAGCGGGATGGTGACTTGCTGCTCGATTTGCTCGGCGGAGATTCCCGGCCACTGCGTTATGATTTCGACGTAATTATTCGCCACGTCCGGGTAGGCTTCTACAGGGAGCTGGTGGAACGAAATCCCGCCCCAAATAAACAGCAGCAACGCCGCGCTGACGACAAGGAAGCGGTTTTCCAGCGCAAAATCAACGAGCCGCCGAATCATCTACTGCTCCACGGTGTTCTGCATTACGAGCGCGTTTTGAACCACCTGATCTCCCGGCTTGAGTCCTGAGATGATCTCTTGCAGGTTCCCGGGAAGATTGTTTCCGCTTTTCACTTCCACGCGCCGGAATTTGCTGCCGCCGGCCGGCACAAAAATCCAATCGCGGTCGTGAAGATGCAAAATGGCTGTCGCCGGAACGGCCGCCAGCGTCTCTTTTTTCACGCCGCGAAAAATGGCCGTCACAAACATTCCCGGCCGCAACATTCCGGGGTTGTGTACTTCCACGCGTACTTTGGCCGTCCTCAAATTCGGATCCAGGATTGCGCTGATGTTGCTGACTTTCCCATTGAGTTCCATTCCTGGATAGGCGTTCAGCCGGATGGCAGCGGTATCGCCCAACCGCACAGTCGGCAGATCGTTCTCATATACGTCGCATACGACCCACACGTCACTCAAATCCGAAATCGTAAACGGATTTGGTGAAGAGAGGCCTTGCACGCCTGACGCGCTCGTCACCTGCTGGTCCGTGATGACGCCCGAGACGGGCGCGAAAATATCCACTGCGGTAGCGACATGATCCGGATCGTTGCCGAGCAACCGCAAATGCTCGGCAGTCGTTTCCACATCCACGATGGCTTTGTCTTCGGTGTCCTGCGCGGTTTGCAGATCGTTCAAGGAATTCGCGCCATGCTCGTATAAGTCCTTGGAACGTTCGAGCTGCTTCCTCGCCAGAAATTCGTCCGCCACGGCTTTGCGGTAATCGGAATAGGCTTGCGAGACATCGTCGCTTCGAACTGTCAGCAGACGCTGCCCCTTCTTCACGGTATCGCCCAGCCGCGCATAAATGGCCACGACGCGGCCGGAGGCCAGTGTAATCACTGGAACCGTCTTCGAGATGTCGGGAGTCACGGTGCCGGTCACTGCCAATTCCGGCGCCTCTTCATGCTTTGTGGCGGCGACCAACGCAAAGCGCTCCGGATGGTCCACCGTGATGACGCTCAGATCCTGCGCGTGCTCCACCTGCGCGGGCGGCGGAGCTTCCGCGGCAGGGTCCGCCTTGTGCCCTCCTCCGCACCCGGCCACAAACATTGCAAGCGCCAGAAGCGACGAAGCCGCCTTCACGAGCTTTCTCCCCTCATTGGCGCCACCTACGCTCATCCAAACTCCACAGTCTGACTGAGTTGACAGACCATCCGCCTTAGGTTTCCGCATTTGCGCGTTGGGAGTGAGAACTATCCTAAAGGGAGGCATCCGCAGATGCCCGATTCGCAAGACCCTGTCGCCTGAATCCGCTCACGCTCCGAAATTATGGCTTTTCGGCCTGCCCGCCGCGCCCACACCATACTATGCCGGAGGATTTTCAGGCAATCATTTGCCAATATCGGCGGAAATCGTTACTGCGGTTTGAAGGAAGCATCTCGCCGCTCATGAACGTCCGCAACGAGTTCATCAATTTGGCGCAATATGGCCTCGGGCATCATCAAGCCGAAGTGATCCGTCTTCGGCCAAACAACTATCTGGCCCTCGGAAAACTCCCCAGCGAGGATCCCGCGATCGAGATTCTCCAGTTTCAAATGGGACAGGGCAGCCCGTGTGCTCGCAAGGTCGCAGAACACCACCCGCAGCGAAGGTACGCGCTCGCGGGCAGCCCTGAAGCAGCGAGCAAAAACGTCGAATCCGGGCTCCGTACTGAACGGACGGATCAGGTCGGCGGCAGCCCTCTGAAGCACGCCGACATTGCCCTGAAATTTTCGCAACACCTTCACCAGGTATTCATGAATCGTGAGCCACTCGTCGAGGGAACTGGCCTTGTCGGCGGAACGCTTCAGATCCACGATCCACGTGTCAGGCTGCTCCGGCTTGATCTCCGCCAGCAATCGGGAAACGAAGCAGGTATCAAAACTCAGATTGCACTCGAGCGACAGGAACGCGTCTATCCTGGGCGGCGTTTCGTCGGATGGAGCGATCAGCATCTGAAATCCTATGTCGGCTCCCAGCGCAAAGCCAACCATCACCACCGTGGACGGCTGAAAGCGCTGGATGGCATCCCGGAGCCACTCGCGCAGGATGGTGACATGGTCCGAGAGCGGCAACGAAACTCGTTCCTGGCGGTCCGGCTCGCAACCGTATGGCGTCGGACTCAGCCCGCGATACGGAAGACGCTTCAGAATCGGCTCAAATTCACGTTCATCGAGTCCCAGCCCCGGTAAGAAAAAGACGAGCACGTCGGAGCGCACCTGATTGTCGAGATAGTGCAAGTGGTCCCCTATCACTCGAGGATCCAGTGTTGCTCGATTCAGCTTGCGGCATACGCGTTCACTGAGGGCAAAGCGGTGCGCCGCCAGGTGATTTGCGGTCTTCGCGCTCGCGGGACTCTTCTGTTCTCTATGTTCATCGCCCGATGGTTTCTTACCCGGCTCTAAATCCCGCCGGACTCGCTGCAAATCAGCGCGCATTTCCGACGCGCTCTGGTAGCGGAGAACGCGGTCTTTCTCCAGCGCTTTGTTCAGGACGTGCTCCAAACCGGGAGGGATATCGGGATTCAGCCGGACGGCTGGGGTGCAGGCGCGGTTCAGGATCGAATCGAAAATGATGCCGGGAGTGCTGCCCCGGAAGGGAAGCGTGCCCGTCGCCATCTCGTACAGCACGATTCCAAATGAAAATAGATCGGTACGTGCGTCCAATGGTTCCCCTCTCACCTGCTCGGGCGACATATAAGCGACTGTCCCGAGCGCTGTTCCGGGGCTTGTCAGATGTTGCTGGTCAATGAATTCCGTCACAGCCTGGGGGTTGTAGCCGCGCAAGGCGGTCTCGGAATGGCTGGAAACTTTTGCTAGTCCAAAATCGAGAATTTTGGCGCGGCCACGCTGCGTGAGAAAGATATTCGCTGGTTTGATGTCTCGATGCACGATTCCGGCCCCGTGGGCCGCGTCAAGAGCGTCCGCAATTTCGATGCCTACAGAGAGAACGGTGGCCAGTTCCATCGGGCGCCCCGCGATCCGGTGCTTCAGCGTCATGCCTTCCATCAGTTCCATGACGATGAATGCGTTGCCGTTTTGCTCGCCGATGTCGTGAATCGTGCAGATGTTGGGATGGTTCAATCCGGAGGCGGCTTTTGCCTCACGCCGGAATCTTTCGAGCGCGAGGCCGTCGTTTGCCACGTCCTCGGGCAAGAATTTCAATGCGACATGCCGGTCCAGCCGGGTATCCCGAGCCTTGTAAACCACACCCATGCCGCCCCCACCGAGTCGCTCCAGGATGTGGTAGTGCGAAAAGGTTTGCCCGAGCAGTGATTGCGATTCCGTCATTCGGCGCACATCTTAGGTCGTGGCCAATGGCAAGTCAACGAGGCGAACCCATGTAAACAGATAGAGAAATAAAAGTTGGCAGGAATCAAGCGTCCAGTTTCAAAGCCCCGCCTTCTCGAGTGATTTTCTTGCGCGAGCGAGGAGCTCTTCCACCTTCGCCGGATCTGCAACGCTCCCCTGCGCCTGGTTCGACCCGCCGCCGCCTTTGGCTCCGAATTCTTTCGCTGACTCCCTGAATACTGCGCCCATGTCGCCGGCAATCTCGGCCGCCTTTGCGAACATCACATGTCCCGTCGAACGGCCCCCCACAAGCGCAATCACGCCTCCCGGCCTCACAAGCGCGCTCGTCAGGTGCTGTAAATATGTGAAGGACGCATCTTCGAGCGCGGTCACGATGATTCGCGGTGCCGCGGTAGTGCCCGGAGAATTCGCGGCCAGCATTTCGCGCGCTTCATACTCCGCCAACCGCTTTTCCAGGCTCATCGCCGCGCTGTTCGACTGGCGCGCTTTCTCAACTAGCTTCCCCAGCACATCCGGAACATCCGCCAGCCCGCAGCTTAGTAACGCGGCGGCCTGCGTCAGCGCCGCGAAATCTCCTCGTGCCGCCACAAGCGCGCGCAGCCCGCACACGAATTCCAACCGCCATAAATCCCGCCGCCGCTCCATTTTCCGGATGAGCAGCAGCCCCGCCTGCCCCGTCCGCTCCAGATGAGTGCCACCGCACGGCTGCCGGTCGAAGCCTTCCACCTCAATTGCGCGCAACACGCCATCGCGCTCCACCTTCTTCCGAATTCCCAGCCCTTCCAATTCTTCGGCCGTCCCAAACCGGATCACCACCGGCCGATCCTCGAAGATAATCTCGTTCACACGGCGCTCGGCTTCTTCGAGGTGCCGGGGAACGACTGACGGCGCTTGCAGATCAATTGTCGAATTCTCTTTCCCCAGATGAAATGAAACTGTCGGAAATTGAAACAGCTCGATGAACGCCGCCGACAGCAAATGCTGCCCCGTATGTTGCTGCATGTGGTCGAAACGACGAGCCCAGTCAATCTCCCCGTGCACCGCGCCAACCGGTATATCCGCCGCGGCGTAATGCACCACTTTTTTCTCCGCGTCATCCGCCACTTCGACCACCGGAACTCCATTCAATTTCCCGAGATCATGAGGCTGGCCCCCCGACGTCGGATAAAAAGCCGTCCGATCCAGGACGATTTTCCAGCGCTCCCCTTCCTTCTCGCAGGAAATCACCTGCGCATCGAATTTGCGCAGCATCGAATCGCGATAATAGAGCCGCTCGGTCATGCTATTTCGCCCGCAAGGCCTTCTCCCAGGCCTCCGAATATTTGTACCCGCACCCGGTATTGAAAAGCACTACCGTCTCGTCCTTCTTGATCCAGCCCTTGGCCGCGAGCTTCTGCGCTGCGACCACCGTCGCCGCGCCTTCCGGCGCCGCGAAAATTCCCTCGTGCGTGCCAAGTTTTTTTGCTGCCTCCAAAATCTCCTCATCCGTCACCGTCACCGCCGTGCCCTTCGTCTTGCGCACTCCATTCAAAATCAGGAAATCTCCCAACGCCTTCGGCACGCGCAGTCCCGACGCAATCGTCGCCGCATGCTCCCAGAATGCCGCGCTTTCTGCCCCGTGTTCGAAGGCATCCACGATCGGCGCACAACCTGCTGCCTGCACCACCACCATCCGAGGCCACTCGCTCCCAATCCACCCCATCGCTTGCATCTCGTCAAACGCCTTGCACATCCCGATCAACCCGACGCCACCGCCCGTCGGGTAAATAATCACATCCGGCAGCTTCGAACCGAATTGCTCCCACAGCTCATACCCCATCGTCTTCTTCCCTTCAATCCGGTACGGCTCCTTTAGCGTCGAAACTTCGAACCAGCCTTCCTTTTCCTTGTGCTCCGCCACGTATTTCCCGCAATCGGAAATCAGTCCGTCGAGTTTCTTCACATGCGCGCCAAATGCCTTGCACTCCATCACGTTTGCGGCCGGCGTGTCAGCCGGCATCACGATCACGCACGGGATCCCTGCCTTCGCCGCATAGGCCGCCAAAGCCCCTCCCGCATTCCCCGCCGTCGGCGCCGCCAGAGACTTCGCTCGAAGTTCCTTCGCTCTCGATACCGCCGCCGCCAATCCACGCGCTTTGAACGATCCGGTCGGATTCAGCCCCTCATCCTTTACATACAGGCCGTCCAAACCCAGCGCCTTCCCCAGCCGCTCGGCGTGTACCACCGGCGTCATCCCTTCGCCCAACGAAATCGCCTGGCGCGCCGGCAGCACTTCCTCATAACGCCACATCGTCGCCGGCCGCGAACCCAGCGCCTCCCGCGTCAACGTGCGCGCAGCCGCCTTCAAGTCATATCGAGCGAGCAGCGGCCCCCCGCATTCGCACAAATTTTGCAGCCTGTCGTGTGTGTGCTTTTTCCCACATCTCGAACATTCCAGATGTGTGATTGTTGTTCCCAATTGTTTTCGCATGAGCAATCGAGTCTAGCACACCGCGAAATCCGCCATCGAAAGCCCGCGTCCCGAAAATTTCTGTGCTCCCGACTTCCCCCTCGACTCCCCACCCCTCCCGCGATATTATCGCTGCCATGAGAATCTCAGCCCGCAACCGCCTCGTCGGCAAAATCACGGAAGTCAAACTGGGCGACATCATGGCCCACATCATTGTTCGAGTTGGCGAAAACGAAGTCGAAGCGGTCATTACCCGCGCCAGTGCTCAGGAAATGAAATTGAAAGTCGGCGACACGGTCGGCGCCATCATCAAAGCCACAGAGGTTATGATCCAGAAAGCTTAAACAGCTTCTCTTCTGGTTGTTGCACGCCCGCACGGCTACCGCCTCCCCCATCTCTTCTGTTGAAACTTTCCTCAAAAGGAGTACGATTCTTCGCAATATCGCTCCTCAAACGTACTTTGCAACGGCATTAGTCCGGGGGCCGTGGCATGGGCTGTCCTGAGGAGACCGTGGGCACGGAGGTGGGATGAACAGGCTGTGCCTTTCCGCCGTTCTGCCGGTGGTGCTAACGTTCTTGTTGCCGCAATCTCTCCCGGCCCAACAGGCCAATAAGGAAATCCTTTCCTCTCAAAGCGGCTCCGCATCCCTTAGAGTCCGCGTGCGCCTCGAGGATGAGACACCCTTCACCGGCACATCCACACTCCACGTCGCCAACGCCCAGGGCAGCGCGGTGACTGGAAATCCCACCGATACGGAGGGCGAGACCCTTTTCGCCCAGCTCGTCCCGGGCATCTACGTCGTTGAAGCCGACGCGCCCGGCTTTGCTCCCGTGAAGCAGACCGTGCAAGTTGAATCGGGGCACAGCATCGCCACCGTGTTTCTCGTCATGCGGCCCGATGTTGCGCGCGAAATTCCCGCGCATCCGCCCGCTTCCGACGAGGTCGCTCGCCCGAGCGCCCTTGTCTGGCTCCCCACGCCGGTTGACGAAGTCGTGCCAGCCGTCGCGCCGGGAATCTCCTGCGCCTTGCCCGCGGTCCTTCAAAGCGCTGGCCGCCGCATGAAAGAGCTGGCCGACAACCTCGAAAAATTCAGCGCCACCGAGCATGTCGAGCACTACCCCGTGGATTCACTCGGAGCGCGCCGCCTGCCGGACGAGCGCGTTTTTGACTATGTGGTTGTCTTGAACCAGGCCGCCGGCGGCATGATCCAGCTATACGAATACCGCGATGGTTCCTTCGGCCAGGCCAAATTTCCGGCCAGCATCGCGACCAATGGCTTGCCAGCTCTGGCCTTTGTGTTCCATCCCCTATTCGCCGCGGATTTTAATTTCGCTTGCGAAGGTCTCGGCCAATGGGAACGCCGTCCCGCCTGGCAGGTTCATTTCCAGCAGCGCGACGATCGCCCCAATCGCATGCGCCAGTACACCGTCGGAGGAAGCTCCTACTCTGTCCCCATCAAAGGCCGCGCCTGGATTGACGCCGCCACATTCCAGGTTCTTCACCTCGAATCCGAACAAGTTCGCCCCGTCAAGGATATTGGGCTTACGCAGGACCGCGTCTCCATCGAATACGCTCCCGTCCATTTCCACACTCACAGCATGGAGCTTTGGCTGCCTCTCACCGCGGACGTGTTCAGCGAGCGCCTCGGCCGCCGTTATTACCGCCGCCACACCTTCACGGATTTCAAGCTCTTCGTCGTGGACACGAACCAGCGAATCCAGGCGCCCCGCGAATCCTACGAATTCACCAATACCGCCGACCGCGATGTTTCCGGCATTCTTACCGTCAATCCTCTGCCCGGAAAATCGCTCCGTCCAGTCTCTCTGAAATTCACGATTCCGGCGGGCGGCAGCGTTTTTAAAATCGTGGGCCCCGGCAAGGACATCAGCCTTCCCGTGGATTTGGTGGGTTCCGCAACCTTCGTCCATGACGGCCCCGAAGGCTGCATCAAAGCCGACGCCTATCTCGTCAGAGAGAGTACGCTTGACGTCATCTCCAATTCGTCTCTCTTCTTCTCTCCCTGATTTTTCGGTCGTCCCTTCGAACGCGTAAGCTACGGCACCTCAACCCATGTCTTGCACGCCATGGGATTCGACTCGAGTTTTTGCGGCTCCGGCCCTTGCGCTGCCACGCCAATGAGGTGTTTTCCAGACTCGAACAGCAACAGCGGCCCCGTTTGCTTGTATTCCTTCATCCCTCGTTCCGCCACCGCGCCCACCGGAATCGAAAACAGTTTCGTCCGGTGTTTGTATCCCGCCGAAAGATCGTACACATTGAACTGCGCGACGCAGCCTTTTTGAACTTTATCCGAGCACGCCGGCGTCAGCCGAAAGTCGTACGAAAAAGTCACAGTAATCGTGTGCTTGCCCGATTTTGGTTGCGTCTGACCCTGGCTTTGCTGTTGATTCGTCGCGTCCTGCTGCGTAGATGATTGCGTCTGTGCCGGTGCTTGCGGCGGAGCTGGCGCCTGCGCCCTTGCCGCAAGAGCCGCCCCTAAAACCGCTATCGCCACGAGTGAC
>Ga0187781_10004714_pt1 | contig 10150 bp, 10 predicted proteins | sample 0715_SJ02_MP02_2_FD_132447 | JGI IMG/M metagenome (GOLD analysis project Ga0187781, IMG submission 132447) | Tropical peat soil microbial communities from peatlands in Department of Meta, Colombia - 0715_SJ02_MP02_20_MG | ecosystem: Environmental > Terrestrial > Soil > Wetlands > Peat | place...
CGCTGGAACCTCTGGCCAAGGCAGGAGCGGACCTGCAGATCGTCATGGGGTACCGCTATCCGGGGGATAACACAAAAGCAGTGGTGGAGCTGTATCCGGTTGGAGGCAAGAAGGCGACGCAGGCGGCGCAGGAGGCGGGGCTGACAGCTTCGACGATTCCGGCGCTCTTGGTCGAGGGCGAGAACCGGCCCGGCTTGGGACACGGCATCGCGCAGGCGGTTGCCGAGGCGGGCGTCAATATGGATTTCCTGGTGGCGCAAGTGATCGGCAGAAAGTATGCGGCCGTGGTTGGCTTCGAGAACGACGCCGATGCGATTAAGGCCAGCGCGCTGATCAAGAAGGCGGCAGGCAAGAAGAAATAAATCGAGGAGACATCTGCAAGAGGTGGATTTCGCGGCTTAGGAACCAGCAAAGCCGCAAGCCTCCAGCAGCGAACAAAAACGCGCATCTTCGCGGAACGCATCCCACTTGGTATCGACAGGCAGGAACGCGAGATGGACGTCGCGCACTTGCAGAGCGCGTTCGAGCGCCTGCACGGTGTGAGTTTGTTCGCCCAGCCCGGCGTAAACCAGGGCTTGCGCGCAGGGCGGAACGTAGCGCTCGTTGGAAAGCGTTTCCAACATGCGCAGCACTTCCTGAGCTTCCCGGGTGCGCCCCATCCTGGCCAGAATGTAGCCACGAAGGGAAATGGCTTTGCTGTTCCCACCGGATAATCGCGCGGCCACGTTTAGCGCTTCAAGAGCCAACTCGCCTTTCCCCAATTGCTCGAGTGCCTGTCCCAATTGCATGTGACCGATCCAGAACTCTGGATCAATGGTGATGGATTGACGAGCGAACCGCTCGGCGGCGGTAAAATCCCGGCCGGAAAAAGCGATCTGGGCAGAGAGCGCGTAGTGCCCCGCGAGGAGTGCGTCGAGTTGCCGGGCGCGCCCGATGGCCGCCAGCGCTTCGTCGCTGCGCCGCATGTGCGAAAGCACAATTCCCAACAAGCGGTGGGCCAACGAATAATTCGGATCAAGAGCAATGGCCTTGCGGAATGCCGCGACCGCTGCAGGCCAATCCCAATCGATCCAAAATTTCACGAACCCCAAGGAAGTCTGCGCATCCGCGAGAGCGGGATCCGCGGCGATGGCATGCGCGGCAGCATCACGCGCCAAAGGCCCCACTTCCAATGGCGGCGCGTCTCCATTGATGGGGCTGGCGGTGTACGTATCCGCCAAGCCGGACCAGGCGAGGGCATACAAGGGATCAAGCTGGGTAGCCTGCAAGAAAAATGCGCTGGCTCGTTTGGCGGTAGCGGGAGAGAGCTGGTTCCAGAAGTGCCTGCCGCGCAAGTAAAGGTCATAGGCTTCCGAGTTGCGCGAATGGCGGCGGGCCAGCGCCGTCAGACGCTCCGGGGAAAGCCGCAGGCGGACCTGCTCGCAAATGGTGCGGCTGATTTCCTGTTGGAATTCCAGGATGCTGCCGGGTTGACTGTCATAAGTCATGGACCAGAGTTGGGCGTGGTCGCGCACGCGGATGAGCTTGGAAGTGATGCGCAAGCGCTGGCCTTCAGTGCGCATGGAGCTTTCAATGATGTAAGCGGCCTGTAGTTCGCCGGCAATTTGCGCCAGGGTCTTGTGTGTGCGCTTGTAGGCCATCATGGTGGTGCGGCTGATCACGCAGAGATGTCGCGGATCAATGAGGCCCAGAGACGCAATCAGTTCTTCTGTCAATCCATCGGCGACGTAGTCACGTTCTGGTTGTGCGCTGAGATTTTCAAACGGGAGGACCGCCAAAATTACCGGCAGAGAAGGTTCCTGCGCAGCTTCGGAAATGGTCTCAACGGCAGGAATGAATTGATAACCCCTGCCCGGGATAGTTGCGATATAGAAGTTGTCTCCGCGAGTCTCCCCCAGGGCGCGGCGCAAAGTGGAGATGTTCTGGTTGAGATTGTTTTCTTCCACCACGGTGTCCGGCCAGATGACGCGCATCAGCTCGTTCTTCGCCACCACCTTTCCTTGATGTCGCACCAAGTAAAGGAGCGTGTCGAAGACTTTCGGGGTAAGGGGCACCGGGGTGCCGTTGCGGAGGAGCAGGCGCTTGACCGCCTCCAACCGGAAGCTCCCGAATTCGTAGATGCATGGCTTTTCAACACTCATGGCGACGGCCGGAATTTCAGAAATTTTCAGAAGTTTTCAGGCTGATTCTAAAGACTTTCCTCGGCCATGGGAAGAGCATAGCCGAGCCTGGTCCAGTGGGCCGGAGCAGACACATTAAAATCTTGAGGAGGAAAGTTCATGAAACCGGGAAGCTGGAAAGTCATTCTTGGATTCGCGTTGGCAGCAGTGCTGGCACTGTCTGTCGGCTGGAACGCCACCGCGTGGTCCCGGCCGGGTGATTTTGAGCTTATCGGAACTTGGCGGGTCACCGTGACACAAGCGAATTGCAGCACTGGGGCTACCTTGGGCACCTTTCAGTCCATCCTGACTTTTGCCGATGGCGGAACGATGGCAGAGGGCACGAGTAACCCCGCATTTGGACCTGGGCAGCGAGGAGCAGGGCAGGGAATTTGGCAGTACACAGGCCACCGGAGTTATACCGCAAAGAGCATAGCGTTCATCAACTACGATACCCAGGCGCCCAATCCACCGAAAGTTCCGCCATTCAAGATGGGCACGCAAACCATCGCGCAGACCATCCAATTCAACGGTAATCCCGACGAATGGACCAGCAACGCGACGGTACAATTTGCCGATTCAACTGGAACAGTGTACTCGCCGAGTCCCGTGCCGCCTTGCGTGACCGCGACGGCGCACCGCTTTGAATAGGGGACAATAAGGGTCCCCGCCAGAATCTGACAGCTGCAGGTGACGCCCTTGGCCGTGGTAAACGCGGATCGCTACAGCGAGCCGCGCAGGCCGAGGGCGTCGGCGTGTTCGCGGAGAGCCTGGATACAGAAGGCGATGTGCTCTTCGAGGGGAATGCCGAGTGCTTCGGCACCTCTGACGATGTCTTCGCGGCTGACGCCGCGCGCGAAGGCTTTATCCTTCATGCGTTTTTTCACCGAACTGACTTCCAGATCAAGAATACTTTTTGAGGGCCGAACATAAGCGCAGGCGGTGAGAAAGCCGGCGAGTTCGTCGCACGCGAAGAGCGTGTGTTCAAGGAGCGATTCGCGCGGCACCCCGCAATAATCGGCGTGGGAAAGAATGGCGCGGATCATCTCTTCAGGATAATGATGCGCGCGGAGGACCTTGGCGCCTTCCGAGGGATGCTCGCGATCGGGAAAATGGCCGCTGTTGGGCCAACGTTCGTAGTCGAAATCGTGAAGCAGCGCGACGATGCCCCAGAATTCCTGATCGGCGTTGTGCTTCTTGGCATAAGCGCGGACGCAGGCTTCGACGGCGAGCATGTGCTTGCGAAGGCTTTCGGATTGCGTGTATTCGCAAAGGAGATTCCAGGCGTCTTCACGAGAAGGCATGAGAGGGGACCTCCGGCAGAAGGGATAGGATACCGAAAAAGGGGCCAGAAGTGCCGAATTGAAAAGGAGGGGGAGTGGGTAAGCGAAGCACAACATATAGTTGTGCGCTGGCAACAGGAACGCAAGGGGCTGAGGATTGCCGGGCGACTTGTACGGGAGGACAGGCGAAAACATGGCGTAAACATGGGCGATTTCGGGCGTTGCCAACATAAAATATCGAAAAATACTCTTGACAGCGAATGGAAATTCAAGCCACACTCCCATCGCGCCAGTAACTGCCTCCCCCCCAAGAACGTTCCGACGTTCCTCACCTATCCGCGCGCCGGAAAAAACAAGTCAAACGAGGAGTTCCGGTGTCCGCACATATGGAAAAAGAAGCGACGATGAATTCATTGGAAATGGACCGGGAAGTCATACGCTGCAAAACGTGTGGCCTGGTCCAATACCGGACGCGCACCGGCAACTGCCGTCGCTGTGTGCGTGCTCTGCCTCAGCGGATGGAGTACTTGATTCCGCAAGAGCCGCCGCAGGAGCAGGAAGCCGCGGAGGTGCTAACGCCGAAGTTTCCGAATCAGGAGACAGTCGAGAATATCGGCCAGCGGATTCGGCAACTGCGGGAATCGCGGACCATGACGCAGAGCCAGTTGCAAGCGCGCTCCAAGGTGAGCCGGTCGTACTTATCGCGCATCGAGAGCGGGCAGATGACGCCGAGCCTCGGCACACTGGAGAAAATCTCCGAGGCGCTGAACGTCGGGCTGAACCGCTTCTTTATCCCGGAGTCCGACGGCGAAGCGCTGCTGGAAGATCCCTTTATTCAAGGGCTGCGGCCGTTCCTGCGGCAACTGGATTGGGAACAGTGGCAATCGATTCTGAAGAGACTGCAGGCGATCAGCGACCACGTGAATGCTGCGCCGATCACCCTTCGCCCTATCGGTAACCCGGCACGGCTGCCGCAGCCCGCGCCGGCGAATGGCAACGGGCAGCTCGGGCACATTGGTCATGCCGGCCATTCGAATGGGCTTGTACCCGCGCAAGCCCATGGTCAGCCGCAAGGCTATCCGCTGCGGCGCCCGGGAATGCCGGTGTTTCAGCGCCCCTTGGCGCGCTAAGAAAAATCTCGCGCGTGGTTTTTGACGAAGGCGGCGCTCTGGCGAAACCGGGGCGCCGTTTTTGTGTTTGCGAGGCGAGTTGTCAGAAGATTATTCGCGGACGACGGCGACTTTGGCGGAGGGGACTTCCAGGCGCATGAGGCGATGGTTGGTGTCGAGGTAAAGGATGACTTCGAGGTCGTAAGTGGACACTTTCAGGCCTTCGTAGGCCTTGCCATCGGCGCTGACCGCGCCGGCCCAATCCACGGTGACGGTGCCGGGCAGAAGTTCCTGGGGAACGAGGACGGAGTAGCTTTGCATGCCGCGGCGGGACCAATCGTAGACGCGAGCGAGGACCGCGTACTGGTGGTAGAGATTGTTGTCGAGAACGACGATAAAAGGCGAACCAAAGGAGAGATCCTGCTCAAAAGCGTGTGCACCCTGCATCTGGAGAGTGATTTTGGCAACGCCATTGGCGAAAAGAATATGCGCGCCATTGTTTTTTTCGGCTTGGGAGGCCCACTCGTAACTAATGGGAGCGCCGTCGGGTTGGAGCGTGAGAGTGCCGGTGACGGTGGAGGCTGCGCCTTGCGGAGGCTTGATGGTGGTGGACCCTTTGGCGATCCAACCGCCGCCGGAAGCAGTGATCTCAAATTCCTCGCGGCCAACGGACTTGCCATCGAGAAGGATGTTGAGCTTGCCCTTGTCGGGAGAAAAGACGGAGCTGGCCGGCCCTTTTTTCTGGGCCGCGTGGACGAGCAGGCCGAAAGCTAGGAAAGAAAGCAGCAGGGCAGTGAAGATGGCAGGTAATTTTCGCTTCAGTGAATTTTTCCGCATGGCATCCCCTCAGGACTGCGGGTTTTCTACGGCTAAATGAGAATCCGCGAGCGGGTCGGTGTCGCCGGCGATGCCGCGACGCAAGATTTCGGCGACAACCGCGGCGGGGTCGCCGGAACTATCCACGCGAAAATCGGCCAGCTCATAGGATGGCAGGCGCTGGGCGTGAAGCGCGCGAAAGCTTGCTTCGTCGCGAAAAAGGGGTCGTCCGGTCATGGTCATGCAGCGGGAGAGAAGGACTGCGATGGGTGTATCGAGCCAGATGACGGGAACGCCGGAATTGCGGAGGAATTCAGGTGCGCCGGGTTGCGCATAGGTGCCGCCACCGAGGGCGATGACGGTGGGCTCGAGGCGTTCGACGGCGCGGCCCAGCGCCAGGCGAAGTTGATCGGCTTCCAATTGGCGGAAAGCGGGTTCGCCCTGGCGCTCGAAAAACTCGGGAATGGTAATGCCGGCAACTTCCTCGATTTTTTCGTCGAGATCCACGAAACGCCAGCCGAGCTGTTTGGCGAGGCGGGAACCAACCGTGCTCTTGCCGGATCCCATGAAACCGGCGAGGCAGATAACAGGTGTGCGCGGTGGCGCACTGCGAGCGCTAAAAGGTGAATTCACAATTCTGCAAAGCGCGAACTAATCGCGCTTCAGAATTCGAATTGTACCACTGTAGGAAGAGAGTTCGACCTTGGCGAGGCCGAGACCCACCGTACCAAACAACCCCTTGCTGAACCTTCCAAGGGAGCGGTGGCTGCCGTGAGTGTCGGGCTTGACAAATGCGGCAGCCTGGTTGTCCACAGTGCCGAGGAGCGTCTGGGCTTTCAGATCGAAGGAGCCATTGCCGGAGAACCGGACTTCCACGAGGCCGCGGCCGCTGTTCATGCTGTACATGCCGGTATGGACAAAGTCGCCGTCGTAGAGAATGTTGCCGGTCGTGGTCATCAGATTCACGCTGGTCAGGGCGGGCTGAAGGATCTGCACGTTGCCGCTGATGGAGGTGAATTCGAGCTTGCCCGCGCATTGCGTACAGATCAGCGTGCCGCCGGTGGTCTTCACGATGATGTAGCCGGAGACTTCCTTCAGATGAACATCCCCCGCGACGCTTTGCAGCTTCATGTCGCCGCTGACCTGCTCGACGTAGATGAGGCCGGTTTGTGTGCGGAGCTGCAGTTCGGTCTGCTCCGGAACCGTGAGCTGGAAGTCGGCCTCGACTTCTTGGGGCTCGGAAGTCTGATCGAGGGAAGTGGCGTTGATTTCGATGCGATCGCCAACCTGCTCGATGTCAATGGCGACCTTGCTGGGAGCGGACGTGATGCTGACCACGACTTCCGGGTTTTTCCAGGATTTCACTTCGATGCGCCCATTGACGATGTTCTGAAGAACGACAAAAGGGTGGGCCTTCACCGCAAAATGGCGTTCCTGGTGTTCGGGGCTGCCGCCCCAAGCAGGCGCGGCGGCACAGAAGAGCAGCCCGGTGCTGAGGGCTGACAAGGCGATACGGCGGATTGCGTGCGGCTGCATATTAGTGCTCGCTCCTTCCACTATCCATCATAGCGGCCAATAACTCGGCTTTTTGCTGATAAGCGCTTTCGAGATATTCGCGGGCCAACTGGTCGCCAGGATGTTGCTTCAAGTGCTGTTGGCATTCCGCAATGAATTCGTTGACGGTGCGGAGATTGTCGCGGAGGGAGGCATCGACGGTGGCATTGCCGGCGAGCTGCATATTGGGGACATCGAGTTCGGCCTGATTGAGGACCAAACCGCCATTGGCCATGGCCTCTTCGGTGGGGGAAGGACGCGGAGTCAGCGAAGAATTCTCGACAGGCGGAACGACGGGCGAGGCCACAGGCGAGGCAACGGGTGGATTCGAGATTCGAGCCACCGGCGGCGGGATGGCATTCCGCGACAAAAAGATGGCCGTAACAATAAGAACGATGCCCACGCCCGCGGTGGCCAAGGTGCGCGGTCGGAGCCAAGCTGTAACGCTCTGCCACCAGGGCGCGCCCGCAGAAAGTTCGACGGATTCTCTGATTATGCCTTCGGCGGTGAGTTGGGCCCGCAGAGAAATCCAAAGACGCTCTGGCGGAGCGGCTTCGGCAGGGAATTCCTGGGCCAGCGACTGAATGGTGCTGAGGTCCGCGAAGAAACCCTGGCAGGCCGCGCATTCCGCAAGATGAGCGCGCGCGGCCGGAGGTAGCGGGGCGAGACCTTCGTGCTCCAGAATGGCTTTCAGTTCCTTACACTGCATACTTCCGACTCCGCACGGAGAGGCGCTGGGTAGCCCTCCCCGAAAATATTCTATGAGAACTCGCAGCGCGTTCGGACCTGGGCAGAATCTTCATGGTAGCCTAATCCAACGAGCGCGTCTGGGACTTGGCGGCTTGGCGTTCCTGGCGCGCCTGGTCCCGGACCTGTTCTTGAAGGAGCTCGCGAAGGCGGGTACGCGCTTTGTGCAACTGCGATTTGGAATTACCCACCGAACAGCCCATGATTTTCGCGATCTCATTGTGCTCAAAGCCCTGGACGTCGTGAAGAACGAACACCGTCTTGTAACCTGGAGGAAGTTGCTCAATCGAGCGTTCGAGGTTCACCCGGTCCACGGCTCCAGTCAACCGCAAATCGGCAGCGCCGACATCGCGCTTGGGCCCGCTATTCTCAGCATCCGGGTCGATGGTCTCTTCCAGGGAATCAGTCGGCAGTGATTTTTTCCGTAGGCGCATGAGCACGACGTTGACGGTCATGCGATGCAGCCAGGTGGAAAAGGCCGATTCACCACGAAAAGTGGCAATCTTACGGAAAAGCTGAAGAAAAGCCTCCTGCGCGAGATCTTCCGCCTCCGCCGGGTTGCTGACCATGCGCAGGCACAAGGCATAAACCCTGCGGCTGTGCATTTGGTACAGAAACTCGAAAGCGGCCGCATCCCCGGCTTGCGCGCGGCGGATAGCCTCCGCCTCGGTCCACGCTACCGGCTCGGTTGGTCTTTGACGGGCCAACTGTGCAATAGCGGCGCTACTATCCTTTCGGATGCGCCGAATCCCTCCAAGAGTTGTACCTGGCATGACGTTGGAGGCGCACATATGCAGGCATAGGAAGCCGAAAGCTCTCCAGGGGTTGCATGAGGCGCGGCCACGCCAGCAGGCCGAGCCTATTGTCCCTTGATCGCGGCCATCCGTCTATGGACAAGATAGCGAGCATTGGCAGGCAGAAGACCCTCGGCGCAGGCAGTGCGTTCCTGAAAGGTGGCAAGGAACTCCTGGAGCTGGCTTTCCGGCAGCGCGTGAAGGAAGGACTTGAAGAGAACGACGGTCTCCCGCAAACAGGTATTCAGATCGTAGTGAGAGGCATCGAGGACATCCCAATCGCGGTCGGAGTCCAAGGAGTCGCCTGCGAGGATTTCCTCCGAAGAGGCCAGAAAGTTGCCGGTGAGCTCTTCAACGAGTTCGGTGAGGGTGGAGATTTTATAGAGGAACTGGGACCTCCGCGTGAAAAGCAGCTTGCTGAAAACACTGTTAAAACGTGCGACACGCTGGCTGTGGCAATTCTGAAAATTATGGGGATCCAAAGAAGCAAGATTCGGCGCGGTACCGGAATGCCGCGCGTGGAGGAGCATGGAGTGGAGCAAGCTGTTCAGGGGGGAAGTAAGCCTTTGGCAGAGGGCCGAAGAAACGCTCAAAACCTGTTGAGCTTTGGCGACGCGGCCATCGCGCCGCAGGCCAAGGGCTTCATCCAGATTGACACTGAACATGGCATAAGATGTTTCAAGCCGGTGAAGAATTTGCAAATAGGTATACGATTTATCGCCGAACAGCGGGGATCTCCAATCTTGAGACACTGATCCGCTGCACAGCGGGAAAGGGCGGGACCGCACAGAATACCTCCGTGGAGCGAGAGTTCTGAGTCTACCAAAAAATATTAGAAAACAGTAACAATTCTTGTAAGTCAGAGTTTGTTAACACCGGCGCATCGCCCCGAGGTCTCGGGCGGGGTCCGGGAACTCGAAACCTGAGGGGATTCCTTGCCCTCATCGAGCACCGCCTTTATACTCCAAGTGCAACCACCTGGAAAGGAACGATGCACACTTGGAATTCGAGCCGCGGGACCAATTCGAGCAGCGCCAAAAGAAGCTAGAACAGATTCAAGCCCTTGGGTATGAAGCATTTCCGAGGGAATTTCGCTGGACGGAGAACCCCGCGGACTTGCTCAAGGACTATGCGGCTGTGCCGGGGCCAGAGTTGGAGGCCAACCGCAAGGAAGTGCGTGTGGCCGGGAGGATTGTATCGTACCGGCTGATGGGGAAGGCGGGGTTCGCACACCTGCAGGGTGCCGGGAAGCGGATTCAGATCTATGTAAAAAAGGATGTGGTGGGAGAGAAGGGGTTTCAGTTGTTTCACCTCCTGGACCTTGGCGACCACATTGGCGTGCGTGGCCATCTGTTTCGGACAAGAACGGGCGAGTTGTCGATCTGGGTGGAAGAGTTATTTTTTTTGGCCAAGGCGCTCCTGCCCTTGCCGGAGAAATGGCACGGGCTTGCGGATATCGAGTTGCGGTACCGGCAGCGGTATCTGGACCTGATCGTGAGTGAGAAGTCGCGCGAAGTGTACCAGACACGGGCGCGGATCATCCGGGAATTGCGGCAATTTTTCGATGGCCGCGGGTATATCGAAGTGGAAACGCCGATGATGCATCCGATCGCCGGCGGGGCCACGGCGCGGCCGTTCACCACGCACCACAACACCCTGGACATTGATTTGTACCTGCGCATTGCACC
>Ga0187781_10004716_pt1 | contig 10148 bp, 10 predicted proteins | sample 0715_SJ02_MP02_2_FD_132447 | JGI IMG/M metagenome (GOLD analysis project Ga0187781, IMG submission 132447) | Tropical peat soil microbial communities from peatlands in Department of Meta, Colombia - 0715_SJ02_MP02_20_MG | ecosystem: Environmental > Terrestrial > Soil > Wetlands > Peat | place...
ACAGCGAAAACACGATGACAGCCAGAGGCAGCACGGCAACATCGGTAATTCCCCGGATTTCCCACGTCTGCCCCCAGCGCGCGAGAGCGAAGTTGATCCCCCAGTTCAGAAACGCAAAGCCGATTACGATTACTACGCCTATCTCAACCAGTCCCTTGTACTCATGATTGAGAACATAATGTCCCATCTCGTGGCCCATGACCGGTTCGATCTCGGGTAATGTGCAGCGGTTAAGCAGATTGTCGTTCAGCGAAATGCGCAGCGTATTGGCGAACCCGCTCACATTGGCGCTGACCCTATTCGACTGCCGCGACGCGTCGAATTCGTAGACGTCGGTAGCCGGAATTCCGTTCGCGCGCGCCATGCTCAGGATCGGATCCTTAATCCGCGCATCCTCCAGCTTCTTGTACTTATTGAATAACGGAGATATGTAAACCGGCTGGATCAGACTGACGAATGCGGCAAACACGATCATCACCACCGCACCCCACACCCACCAGTTCTTCCCTAGGCGTCTCACCAGTCCGAACAGCGGCACCATGAGGATGGCTCCGAGCACTAAGCCCACTATCAGCGCAACGACCTGGTCGCGCATCCACGGACCGAAGGTCTGATTCAGCAAGCCGTACTTGTGCTCGCGGAAGTAGCCTTCATAAACCCCGAGAGGAAAGGTCAGCACCGACACGACGACAATGAACTGAATCCAATAGAGCACCGTCTGCAGAGGCCGAAAGCGCGTGAGACGCTCGGCCAGATTGCGCATTCGCGCCGACCAACGGAAACGCAGGAGCAGCCACATCACGATTACATTGCAGACGAAGTCCCACAGAATTAGCCAATAACCGCCCTCGAAATAGGCATCGGACCGGGCGCGTTGTGCCGCCGGCATCTTGGCCAGATAGGCATCCACGGCGGCCCTGATATCGAGCCGTTGTGCCGCCCCGGCCTGATTGGGCGTGGGCGAGACAGGCGCGGCAGCAGCCGCGCTGCTTTGCCCGAATGCACTGACCGCGAACAGAAGAAGGAGAATGCTCAAAATGAAGCGATCTGCTCGAATCATGACGACCTCCTTATGATTTCCTGAGGAGCACGCGGCGTTGTTCTCGTCGTTTCTGTACTGTTGCCACGGGCCTAATTGGCCTTATTCCGACCGGTAGACTATCTTCCCGCCTACGATTGTCGCCATGACCTTCCCTGTGAGTTGCCAGCCGTCGAAAGGAGTGTTGCGTGAGAGCGAGCGCGACATAGCGGCATCGAAGGTCCAGCGCTTCTTGGGATCGAACAGGGTCACGTCCGCATGATTCCCGCGGGCCAGTGAACCGCGTCCATGCAGGTCGAAGACGCGGGCTGGCCCGGCAGTGAAGAGTTCGACGATGCGGGTGAGCGGAATTCTGTGTTCGCGATGCAGCTTGGTGATCGCCAGCGCCAGCGCGGTCTCGAGGCCCGTAATCCCGAAGGCCGCGCGCTCGAATTCGACTTGCTTCTCGTGCAGAGCGTGCGGAGCGTGGTCGGTAGCGATCGCGTCTATGGTGCCATCCGCGAGGGCCACCAGAATCGCCTCGCGGTCGACATCGGAGCGCAGCGGCGGATTCATCTTGCAGTGAGTGTTGTACTCGCCGACGTTCTCGTCAATCAGAGTGAAGTGGTGCGGCGTCACTTCACAGGTCACGCGCGCCTTCGCCCGCTTGCCACGCCGCACCGCCTTGAGCGCATCGGAAGTCGAGAGGTGAGCGACATGCAGGCGCGACTCCCGAATCTGCTGGGCGAAAGTCACATCGCGATCCACGATGGCCGCCTCGGCTGAGGCCGGCATGGAGCGCAGTCCCAAACGGAAACTGGTTGGCCCGGCGTTCATGTGGCAGTTTTCCGTCAGGCGCGTGTCTTCTGCGTGCTGCACCACCGGAAAGTTCAGCTCGGCGCCCAGGCGAAGCGCCATGCGCATGACCTCTTCGTCAAGAATCGGTTTGCCGTCGTCTGTGACCGCGACGGCCCCGGCGCGCTGCAGGGCGCTGAAGTCGGTGAGCGTGGCGCCGCGGCTGGCTCGCGTAGCGGCGGCGACGGGAAAAACGTTGACCACCGCCCCGCGTTCCGGACTGCGCAACCACGCGACCCATTCAGGCGTATCCACCACGGGCGCGGTGTTGGGCATGGTGCAGACCGAGGTAAAACCGCCCGCGGCGGCGGCCGCGGTACCGGAAGCGACGGTTTCTTTGTAGACCTGGCCGGGCTCGCGCAGGTGAACGTGCAGGTCGATAAATCCTGGGGCAACGATGAGTCCGCGGGCGTCGAATTTCTCCTCGGCGCTGCCGCGGATTTTATTCGGCGGGGCAACTTCAGCGACCCGGCCCTCACGCAAGAGAACGTCCATGGGCGCGTTGATCTTCGCGGCCGGATCCATCACATGGCCGCCTTTGATCAGCAGGCTTTTGTTCTCGTGTCGGCTCATGTGGAACTCCGAGGCAACTTCCTTTCCGCGGATGCACGCGGATTGCGCGGACTTTTTCTTTCATTTTCGAACGCGTAACGCTTGAATTGCGCATTTGGACCGAAGTTGAACAGCAATCCGACCTCGATGTCGGTGGCGCGGAGATAGTTAAGAAGCTGCTTCTCCCAAGCTGGTTCGATATCGCGGCCGGTCTTGAGCTCGACTAGGACCTTCCCGTCCACAATCAAGTCGGCCCGAAACTCCCCAGCCTGCTGACCGTGGAACCACACTGGTATCGCCTTTTGCCTCTCGAAAAAGATCCTGTTTTCGGCCAGCACAACCGAAAAGGCCTGCTCGTACACAGACTCAAGGAAGCCGTGCCCGAGTTCGTTATGGATGCCGAAGAAAATGCCGATCAGCCTCTCAGTAATAGCCGCATATTTCAATCCGCGTTCATCCGCGTGCATCCGCGGAATAGAAGTTGCAGTTCTCATCTGGCCCTCCCCAGCGCCCGCGCCAGGATCGCCATGCGCGTGGGGACTCCGTTGTGGACGGCGTCGCGGATCACGGACTGAGGGCAGTCCGCGATCTCGGACGTCAACTCGAGGCCGCGGATGATCGGCCCGGGATGCATCACCAGGGCATCGCGTCTGGCCAACTTCAGGCGCGCGACGGTCATCTGGTAGCGCGCAATGTAATCCTGCAGATGAATTTTCTGGCCGGCGAGGCGCTCCTCCTGCACCCGCAGCAGCAGGATTACATCGGTGCCGCGTAGCGCGTCTTCGATGTAGCGCGTAACCCGCAGACCTGGAACAAGCGTGGCGGCCACATCGGGCACCAGTTCGGGCGGACCGCACAGCGTAACCTTTACTCCCAACTTGGCCAGCAGGTGGCAAGCGCTGCGGGCGACGCGGCTGTGCAGGATGTCGCCAATGATTGCGACCTGCAGCCCCTTGAACGACTTCTTGTGCTTCAGGATGGTGAAGGCATCGAGCAACGCCTGCGACGGGTGCTCGTGCATACCGTCTCCTGCGTTGACGACCGGAATGTCGAGGTGCCGCGCTATCAGGTGCGGCGCGCCGGCCGCAGGATGGCGCATGACGATGCAGTCGGCGCCCACCGCGCGCAGCGTGTATCCGGTATCGAGCAGGGATTCGCCTTTCTCGATGCTCGATCCGGAAGAATGGATGAGAATCGTCTCCGCTCCCAGTGATTTCGCGGCGACCTCAAAAGAAGAACGGGTGCGGGTCGAAGCTTCGTAAAAAAGAAGGACGATGCGCTTGCCGCGCAGCAGCGGGCGGGCCTTCAGCGGATTCATGCGGCGGGCCAGCTTGAGCAGACCCAGGATTTCCTTCGCTTCGAGGTGTTCGATCCCGAGCAGCGAACCGCGTGCGGGGCTATTCATCGTGTGAAGTATGAACGGTGCATGATACGCGGAGGACGCGGGCGCCTGCAAGGGCCGCCCGGCAGACGCGGCGGGGTATCAAACCCGGGGAGGCTAAGGGAAACTCTGATCAAGCTCAGTTCTGTCATTCCGGGCGAAGCGGAATTGCCTGTTTTCCGGCAATCCGCGAAGTCGAGGAACCCTTCGGCAAGCTCAGGGCAGGCTCTGCTTTTGTTTTTCCCGGACTTAAGCATAGTCTCCTTAGGATTTGTCGCGGCGGCCAAACAGGCTTCCACCCAGCGCTCCCCCCATAGTGCCCAGCGCGAGCGCCGCAATGAACCCGAAGATCAGGCCGATGACGATGAGCACTGCCAGGCCCGCAGGAGTCTTGAAGTAATCGATCATCGCCTGCACTTGGGGGTCGTTCGCGCTCGCCGCCGTCTGCTGCATCCGCTTGAACATCTCATCCCTTAGCTCCGGCCCCTTCTGCAGAACCACTACCACCAACCCTTGGAGAATGAAGGACATCCCGAACCACAGCAAACCTCCGAGGGCGCCCAGCCGGGCGCCTACAGCGGCACTGATCGGAACGCCGGGCTGGCGCTGGCGATAGAAAACTGCCGCCAGGAACCCGACGCTGAGCATGGCCACGAACGGGTTCAGGCCCAGGACCATGAGTAAAGATGCGACCACCGCCGCCAGCGCGCATGGCTTTAGCGCGTTCGACCAGCGCATCGGGAGAGCCAAAACTGGAATAGTCTGCGATGCGGGGAGGGGGGCAGAGTGCGGCGAGGTTGACTCGGCATCCGCCAGGGCTGCCGGGACTGGAGCCGGCTCAGTGATCATCACCCGAATCTGCGGGGCCGAACAGTGCGGGCAAAAAGCTACTCCTTCCTCTACCGCTTGTCCGCACTTATAGCAGAATTGTTCCATTGAGGCCCGAAAGCGAGCGAGGTACTGAGGGCTTGCCTTGAAGGTACCGCAGAGCGCGGAACAGACGCAAGGAGCGGAGCCTCATTCAGTTACGGTTGTCGACAATGACTTATCGGATCGAAGCTCTAGAGATCGCCCTTCTCGCGGTTGTAGAGATAGACGATGGTAAAAGCCGATCCTTTTTCGTTGTTCTGCGGCTCGATCGCGACGATGTGCTGGTCGTCCTCGGTGCCGGCCTTTAGCTCAGAGACGGGACCGGAGTTGTCGTCGCACGTCAATTCTTTGCCGCTCCCGGAGTCCTTGCTGCCATGAACTTCGACGTCGCCGCCGTGTTTCGGCGAGTGACACTCGAGCACTTTGCCGTACCTCTTCAGTTTGTCGCTATAGAAGGCGATAACCTTGGCAGGAGCGTCATCCGATTCGTATTTGGCCACGATCAGTTTCAGCCCCAGGCTCTCGGTCAAAATAGAGAAATTGAGCGGCTCGGCGTCGTCCTGATGCTTGGCGCGCGCGCCCGGGTACAGGGGGAGCCCAGCCGCCTGAGCATCCGCGTCTCTACCTACGTGCAGATCACCGACCGAACTGCGAACGTCGAGGGGCTTGTCCTGGGTGCTGGGTTGCTGTGCCAATGCAGGCAGGCTTACGGCTGCGGTTAAGACGATTGCAATTGTCAGATGGCGAAACATTGTTCTCCTCCTTAACTCAACGAGATTCGGTTCTCGTGACTTCCCGTACGGCTGCAACGACGGTTTCGGGCTCGTCCAGTTGTACGTAATGCCCGCTGCTCGCATACATCAGAGACGACTTCCTCGACAGCCGGAGCACTTCCGACCGGACTTGTTTGCCTTTCGCAGAAGCCTCCCCCAAGGCCCCGCCGTGCCGTGCTGCGATGAGGACCAGCGGCTTGCTGTCCAAAGGAAATTTCCCGCGAGTCGCGGCCTGCACCGTAGTCAATGGCTCGTCGGGATCGTCAACGTCATCAAACCTTGGCAGCGACTGAGTCCACAGATACGCCTGATATGCGTCTGACGGCAGTCGATTGAACGTGTCCTCTTCGTCCGCACCTTTCTTCATGACCAGCGGGCCTGCTGGCGGACCTCCAGCTTTTGGTTCCGGCATCTTCTCAATCACCGGCGGATCAAATCCTACCGAGCTGTCGACGAGGACGACCCCTGCCACATTTTCAAGATGGCTGCGCGCATATACCGTTACCACCCAGCCGCCCCAGGAGTGCCCCACCAGCAGGTAAGGGGCAGCCTCGGCCGAGGCCCTCAGTAGCCGGTCGAGATCGTCGGCGGCCTGGGCAAGCCCGTGCTGCGGTCCCGCTTCGTGACTCCATGCCGTGCCTGAGCGATCATAACTGCACACCCGAGTGTCAGCTGCCAGCTTAGGTTGCACCAGCGCCCAGGCCAGTGACGAATCCCCCAAACCTGCCTCCAGCACAACCGTCGGACGGCCGCGCCCAACGCAATTAAGATGCAACCGGCGGCCGCCGATGTCCACCATTCTTCCAGGCGGATCGGGCGCGGCGGGTGTTTGAGCGTACCCGAGGCCAGCCGCGAGCAGTAGCGCCCCCCAAATCGCAAGACACTTCATCAGAATGCCTCAACCAAGAAAAGAACTGCGGCGGCACCTAAATATCCGCTTCCTTGCCGTGAGTGCGGACGTACACCAGCGAAAAGCTCGATCCCTTTCCTTCCGGCTCGACCGCAACAAGGTGCTGGTTCTCCTTGGTGCCGACTTTCAGTTCGATGTTGCTGCCGCTGCCTTCGCAGGTCAATTCGTGAGAGCCGCGATCCGATTCCTTGATGTCCGTGTCCACCTCAAGATGGGTGGTGTGGCAGAGCAACACATCGCCGTACTTCTTGAGTTGATCCTTATAAAAAGCGACCAGCTTCGATGGCGAATCGTCCGACTCATATTCCAGGGCAACCACTCTCAACCCGTATCCGAAGCCGGAGATGTTCACGTTGGCGCTCTTGCTGTCGCCTCCGGCATTTTTTTCCTTCAGCCGGGCGCCGGGATAGATCGCCAGGCCAACCTCCTCTGGATCCACTCCTTTGCTGACGTGAATGCCACCCACCGGAGTGTTGATATCAACCTGCTTGTCTTCTCCGTCGGCCTCTTTCTTTACGTTCACACTGCAGCCGAGCAGCAAAACAATGGCCAGCGCCGCCAGCGCGCACTTTCCAAAAACATGAGACTCAATTCTGAGCATGTGGAGACCCTCCATTGGCGGCCTGCGCTGGATGTTCCAGGCCGGCGCCGCGTTGCGCGACATTCGGAATGGTGACGGGCAGATGGCCGCGAATCGGAATCTCTCCGAACAGCGCCTTGACGGCGGCCTCTTCCGAAACTGTCGCATTGGAAAACGTGCACATGTAATTCTCGATCTTGGGGAAATCGCTCGCCAGGTACGGATTCCCCATGGCGACGACCTCCGTCTTGGCCGCGGCATGGTCGAGCAACTGTTGCAGGAGTGCGCCGGTGGCGTCCGCCATGGCCGTCGAATTACCCACCTTGCCCGCGGTCGGAATCACGTAGACCGCGGCCACCACCGTCTGCGCATCATCCACCGCTTTGAGCACCTCATCGCTCATGCCGGCGGCGATCCGGGGATCGACATAAATTACCCGCGCATCAGGAATGCGGGCGCGGAATTCGCGGCCAAAGACCCGACCCGACTCGGTGCGCATATCGTCAGAAAAGAGGACAGCCACCACCTGGTTGTGCGTCTCCTCTCTTGTCATATACGGAAGCCCCGCCTTGGTGGTTCCCGCCGAGTTCAAGGGCAGCACCTTCCCGTTGTCACGCACCACGGTGATGGCGGAGTCGGCGACCTGCTGGCCGAAAGCCAGGTTGTCGGGCTTGCCGACCGCCGTCGCCAGCCCGCTTAGATCCACGGTGCGCGATTCCTCAAGGCCGAGCGAGGCCTTTATTTTCAGCATCTTGAGGACAGAGTGGTCCAGGCGTTGCCGGGAAATCTCTCCCGACTTGACGGCCTTGAGCATGGCTTCGTAAGAAGCAGGGAAATCGGCGGGGATGAGCAGCAGATCATTCCCTGCCTTGAATGCCTCGACTGCGGCGCGGCCAATGTCGTTGACGAAGAGTTTGGTCAGGCCCGCCATGTCGAGCGCATCGGTCACGATGAGACCTTTGAATCCCAGTTCCTTTTCCAGCAAATCCGAAACCACCGTCGGCGAAATCGTGGCCACGTGATTGGGATCAGGATCGAGCGCCGGAACCGTGACGTGCGCCACCATCACCGAGTCCACGCCCGCGGCGATGGCTTGGCGGAAAGGCGGAAGCTCAATCGAGTCCAGATGCGCGCGGTCGCCGTTGACGCTGGCCACGCCCAGATGCGAGTCCGTCGCTGTGTCACCGTGACCGGGAAAATGTTTGACCGTGGTCAGCATGCCGGCTTCGTGAGCGCCTTTGATGTAGGCCGTGACCAGATCGCCGACCTGCTGAGGATCTTCGCCGAACGAGCGCGTGTTGATGATGGGGTTGGCGGGATTCGAGTTCACGTCGGCGTCGGGAAAGAAATTCCAGTGCACGCCGATGGCTCGGGCTTCCTCGGCGGTAATGCGGCCGAACCTCTCCGCGTCTTCGGTTTTGCCATCCGCCCCGAACGCCATGGCGTGCGGAAAGACGGTCGTTCCCACCAGCCGCATCGAGACGCCACGTTCGAAGTCTGCCGCAATGAGCAGCGGCAGCTTGGAGTCGCCCTGCAGCCGGTTCAGCAGTTCAGCGGCTTCGTAGGGTCCGCTGCGCAACAGGAATGGGCCGTCCACGTGCACCGTCATCGCGAACGAACCCACGTGGTACTTCTGCATGGCTTCGCGCAATTGCAGGTACTCGGGGCTTTCCACGTTGAGAAAGCTGGCACGGCACCAGATCATGAAAACCTGGCCTATTTTCTCTTCGAGGGTTAGTTTGCGGAGCTTTTTTTGGGCCCACTTCTCCTGCCCGCGGGTGAGGCGGATAGGAGCAGGGGGCGACCGCCTGTCTTTGGCGAATGCAGGCAGAGTCAGAGTTGAAGCGATCAGTAAAGCAGCAAGAATTCGGTGCATGAAAGCACGATAGCAGAAAGACCGGCGCGGGAGGTCCGGGTCGATTTCGGAACAGCCGCAGCCGCGAGTTAGCGGGATAAAAAATCAACTTTATCCGTGCTAATCCGTGGCGAAAAGGTTTTGACTCGCGCCAGGGCGTCGGCCTGGATCTGCCCCTCGTCGCCGAATCCCTTGAACCAAACTACTTCCGGCTCGCGCCGAAACCACGTCATCTGGCGCTTGGCGTAGTTGCGATGGGCCTGCTGCGCCGCCGCCAGTGCTTGCTCGCGAGTGAGTTCTCCGCGCAGGAATTCGACGGCCTGTTTGTATCCGAGCGAAGCCAGCAGGCGCGTCGCGCCGTATTTTTGAAGGAGCTGCGCCGTCTCTTCGACCAGGCCCTGGTCAAACATTTCCTGCGCGCGCCGGTTGATGCGCTGGTACAGCACAGCGCGATCGGGGTCCAGTCCAAGCCGCAGAATGCGGAAGCCGCGCAGCGGGTCCCGTCCCTCCTGCCAGAGTTCTGTCATCTTCTGCCGCGAGGCCAGGCAGACTTCGCTCGCGCGAATCATCTTGGGAGTGTCGTTGGCATGAATTTTTGTCGCCGCCGCGGCATCAAGACGGCTGAGAATCCGGTGCAGGTGCTTTGATCCGCGGTCTGCGGCGTGCTGACGCAAACGCTCCCGCAATTCCTCCGAGCGCTGCGGACCGGGAAACAGCCCTTCGACGAGCGCTCGCAGGTACAGCCCCGTGCCCCCGACAACGATGGGCAAGTGATGTCGCGATGCGATTTCCCCCAGAATCTGCCGCGCCTGGCGGGCATATTCGCCGGCCGTCATCGACTGCGTCGGGTCCAAACAATCGAAAAGATGATGCGGCGCGCGGGCACGCTCCTCCGCGCTGGGCTTGGCTGTGCCGATGTCAAATTCGCGGTACATCGCGACTGAATCACAGTTGACAATCTCTCCCGCAAACTTCCCGGCCAGCGCGAGAGACAACGCGGTCTTGCCGCTGGCGGTGGGGCCAAGCACCACCACCAGAAGTGGTTCAGGCGAAGTGGTCTCGCGATCGTCCGCAGCCACGATCAGCGCAGGCTCCAGTGGATATCGTGCCAGTAGCGAATCAGCGTCAGGAACAGCAGCAGACACGCGATGATCAGCAGTCCAGTCGTTTCCGAAGCGTAGACCACATGGCGGTGGTGTTTCGCGGCAGAGTCGTCCTGGCGTGCGCGGTAGGACACGAGGCTATTGTAGCGCGGAGCCTCCGCGACCCCGAGCGGCTCTTTGTGTTTGTCATTCCGAACCGGGCGAAGCTCGGTGAGGAACCTGCTTCTCGGTCGTGACTACGCCCACAGGCC
>Ga0187781_10004717_pt1 | contig 10146 bp, 9 predicted proteins | sample 0715_SJ02_MP02_2_FD_132447 | JGI IMG/M metagenome (GOLD analysis project Ga0187781, IMG submission 132447) | Tropical peat soil microbial communities from peatlands in Department of Meta, Colombia - 0715_SJ02_MP02_20_MG | ecosystem: Environmental > Terrestrial > Soil > Wetlands > Peat | place...
CTGAAGCCGCCCAGATCGTCTTTCAGGCAGGCTGGCCGCTCACCATGGTCGGGCTGGATGTCGCCAACAAGACCCTGTTTTCCCAGAAGCATCTCGATCAGCTGGGCAGCACCCACGGACCGATCAACGATTTCATTTATCAGGTTGCCAGGTTTCTGATTGATCTTTCGGCAAAGTTCGGTTGGTCTGGCACGCAGATGTATGATTCGCTAGCTGTTGGTGTGGCCATCGATTCCACGTTAGTGAAAGCTCCGGCGATGCATGTGGATGTGGAAACTCGCGGAGAATTCAGCCGCGGCGAAACCATTGCCAACCGCCAAGGTTACATTGAAAGGGATGTCCTGCACGGCGATCACTATGTGATCGAGGGAACTGATAAGGCCATTCCCAATGCCAAAGTTTGCGTTGAAGTCGATGCTGAAAGATTCATACAGCTCTATCTCTCAAGAATTCAGGGAAAGTAAGAATCCTCTTGAATTGTCATTCCGAGCCGATCGCAACCGCGTAAGCGGCGAGGGCACGCGAGAAATCTGCGGCTCTGTCTTGGCGAGGACGAAAAGTGCAGATCTCTCGCTTTGCTCGGGATGACAACATCAAAGAGCTGTTGGTTAGCGTAAGGAAACCAATGTTCACGCCACAGAAGCTGAGCATCGCACTAATAATGATGATCACCAGCGCGGTGTGCTGGGGATCGTGGGCCAATACCTATAAGGGGGTCAAGAATTATCGTTTTGAGCTCTTCTATTGGGATTACGCGATTGGCATTTTTCTGACTTCGCTCATTCTCGGCCACACGATGGGCATGACCGGCCCCGGCCCTGACAATCTTGTCAACAATATTCACTCAAGTGGTCTCTCGAATGTTGTATACGCGCTGATCGGCGGGGCTTTGTTCAATCTGGCCAACCTGCTGCTGGTGGCAGCGATCGACATGGCCGGGCTTGCCGTTGCCTTTCCCGTCTCGATTGGCATTGCCTTGGTCGTCGGCGTGGTCTTGAGTTACGCGCTGCAGCCAAAAGGCCACGCGGGATTCCTGGCTGTTGGCGTAATCTGCGCCGTTGTCGCGGTCGTCTTGGACGGCAAGGCTTACGGAAGCCTAGCCAGCGCCGGTCGCTCGATCTCGAAAAAAGGTCTGGTCATATGCGTAGTTTCCGGAGTCCTGATGGGCCTCTGGGCTCCCTTTATGACTCATGCCATGACCAGGGGCAATCCTCTGGGGCCGTATAGCGCCGCCATCTTCCTAACGCTGGGAGCACTGCTCTCCTGCTTCATCTGGAACATCTATTTTATGAAGCACCCACTGGTAGGGAATCCAGTGAGTTTCGCCGGATTCTTCCACGCTCCTCCCTCGGGACATCTGCTCGGACTGCTCGGTGGATTCATTTGGGGTGTCGGGACGGTTTTTAATCTGGTGGCCGCCAGCTTCACCGGAGTCGCTATTTCTTACGCCATCGGCCAATCCGCGCCGATGGTCGCCGCCCTGTGGGGACTTCTGGTGTGGAAAGAATTCCAAGGCTCTCCGGCGCGAGCCAAGCTGTACTTGTTCCTGATGTTCGTTTTCTACAGTTTGGCTATTCTGCTCGTGGCCCGCGCCAACGGATGAATACGTCACCACAAAATGCCGTCCCGCAGGAAGACGCCCTCAGCCCTATCGCGGCCGGATGATGTCGCTGAGCAGATCCGCTTTTGACTCATCCCTGACCAGGTGGGGATACTTCTCTCCCCCGTGATAGTCGAGCTTGTAAGTTTTGTAGTAGTCCGTATTCTCGATTAACAACTGCAGCGGTTCCGGATTGTTTTTGGTTGCGGCCAATGCGTCATGAAGCACCTCGGGTGTAAAACGGCGGCCATTGACAGCGGCCAGCTTCATGCCCGGGCCGATTCCAGCGAGGGCAGCAGGCATTCCTTCCACCGTATCAACAATTGATCCGTCTTCCTTCAGCAACAGTCCGATGGAATAACTAACATCGACCGTTTGGCGCTCATGCTCCTCAATCCGGTAGATTTCCGAGCGCGTCTCGTCGTACACCAGTTTCCATCCGCTGGCTTCTAGGCCTGCAAGCGGTGCTCCCGGCCCGTGGTTTGTCAGGCGCTCATTCCAGAAGCCACGCCAATCGTAGGAAGCAACCTGGTTCAAACTGTTCACCACGTCATCGAAGGTGTAAGTCTTTACCTCTGGCGGCCCGCTTTGCCCGCCGTGAAAGAGGTGGCAGAAATCATCCATCGACTTCTTTCCGTTCGTCTGCTGGCGAATGATAGCGTCCACCCACAGCCAGTTCAGCACGTCTTCGTCGTAGTAATCGAGATCGCGCCGCCAGGACTCCCACTGCGAAGGCGCTCCCTGCATAGCGGGTACGCCGTCAGCCGTGTCCTGCAGGTTTCGCCACACCCGCCCCGACATGTGGTCCATTTCAGCCGCAATGAACGCTATGGCATCACGCAACTGCTCGGGAATGCGCAATCCGCTGCGCGCGCTCAGGACATCGCCCAAATACGACGTGAGTCCCTCGTAGACCCACAATAGGTCGTCTTGCATCGGCTTCTGGTAATCAGAAGTGGCGAGATCGGCGGGACGGCGATATTTTCCATTCCACGAATGCACATATTCATGCGGCAGAAGCCCCGCCGCCGCAACCCGCAACTCCGGATCAATCAAGTACCGCTCTCCGATCCGGCTGTCGTTCGACTCGTGATGTTCCAGGCCGAAGTGGGACACGTGATCGCTCAAGCTATAAAGAAAGTGGTAGTCGCGGAAATGGCGCGCCCCAAAAAGCTTGAAAGCCTGGTCGGTGAGATTCTTGTACTGATCGAAAACCTCCGCAGGCGGGTTCAGAGCTGCAGCGCTGTCGGCAGCGATATCCATTTCCTGGTGCGGGTTTTCGGCCAGCGGCACCACACGCAGGTACTCGCCAGCGATTACAGGCGAATCCACCAGCGTGGTTAACGGTGCCGGGCTAAACTTGATTTCGTTTGCTGTCTGCGAGGCAATTGGCAACGGCGTGCCGGATTTCCAGCCAGCAGGAAGACGCAGAGTGGCTTCGTATGTAAGTTGGTCGGAGGTCCAGCCTCCCGGATAAAGCAGCAGCGTATTCCAATTGATAACAGTCATCTTGTCGGTCGCGGATTGCCCGCCGGTATAGATTCCGTCCCGGGACGTTGGCGCCATATAGTCGAGCGCTGCATCCACGAGCGAAACCCCCTCCGGCACCTCTACATGAAATGTCCAGCCGTCGAGCAGGTCCCGCCGCCACTTCAAAATGTGTCCATTCCCTGTGAAGCGAAGCCCGGCGAGTTCTTGAATCGGGCCAGTCGGTCCATGCTCACCGGGAATCCATTTGGGATAGTAAAGCGTGAGCGTGCCGGGCGTCGCCGGGATTGTCAGGTGGGCGTGAAACATTTTTCGGGGCGCGTCGGTCGCGTCCACGGATATGGTGATGGTCGGCGCAGTGCCGGCCGGGGAACTTTGCGCGGCAGCGGGCACGGTTATCAGTACGAACACACTTATCAACAACCCCATGGCACGATGACGGGGAAAGATCATTCGAGCTCCTTTGATTTATTAAAACGATTTGCACAACGCGAATTGGTGAATATATCAGCTTAGTGAGATGCCCGTCACCGCAAACTCGTTATGTTTGTGGTTTCCACGCCGATCAGCCGGGCATGCAAACTGACACTCGCGAGCGGAGTTGCTATGATCTCTCAGTGTCCACACGCGGGAAATTCATCACCTTTGAAGGCCTGGACGGCTGCGGCAAGAGTACGCAATTGGAACGGCTAGCCGCCGTCCTGCGGGCACAGAAGTTACCGGTCGTGGTCACGCGCGAGCCGGGCGGTACCGCTACGGGAGACAAGATTCGTCAGCTTCTGCTCGATACCGGCACGTCAGGATTGGCACCGCTATCGGAATTGGCCCTGATGTTTGCCTCGCGCGCACAGCATATTAAAGAAGTGATTTTGCCGGCCTTGTCCGAGGGGCGCCTCGTGCTATGCGATCGCTTCACCGATTCCACCGAGGCTTATCAAGGCGGAGGTCGCAAGCTAGGTAGTGAGCCGGTGCTGGAATTGCATCGGATTTTGTGCGGCGATCTGCAGCCGGATCTCACGATTCTGCTGGATTCTGATGTAGCCGCCAGCGTGCAGCGCGCCCGGCGGCGCAACCGGGCACGGCCCGCTTCGACAACCGAAGGCGATGAAAACCGCTTTGAGCAGGAAAGTCGCGCTTTTTTCGGACGGGTGCGGAATGCCTATCTGGCTATCGCAGAGCGGGAACCCCACCGTGTTGTGATGATCGACGCGCGCGGCACGCCCGACGCCACTCACGACCAGATCGTCAAGGTGGTAAAACGCAAGCTGAAGCTGGCAGCAAAGACGGCTTGAGCCCCCAGCGGTTAGCCATTAGCACTTGGCATTTGGCGCTTACAATTCAGTTCCGATTACCAAGTGTTAAGTGCTAACGGCTAAGTGCCGCGAAGCGAACCCTATGCCCTTTTCTGACTTTCACGGCAACGCGGATGTCGTAGCTCGACTCCGGGAAATGATCAAGCGTGAGCACTTTCCTCATGCGGTGATCCTGGCCGGGCTTGCTGGTTCAGGCAAATACACACTTGCGCTCATGCTGGCGAAAGCGATGAACTGTCTGGAGCGCCCCGCCAGCGACGGTCTGCCCGACTTTTGCGGCAAGTGTTCCAACTGTGTCCGCATCGCGCAATCCGAAGACCTGACAGGGCGGTTTGCCGAGGCGGTCGAGGCCCGCGACAGCCTACGCGACGTCGACAAGAAGTACACTCGTATCTTTGTCCAAACTCACCCCGATGTGCTGGTAATTCCGCCTGATCCGCCTCAACTGATGATCAAGGTGGACCAGGTGCGGCGGGTGATTGAGACCATCTATTTCCGTCCGGCGGAAGCCAGGGAGCGCATCTACATCTTCACCGATTCGGCTTTCATGAAAGAAGCAGCCAACTCCCTGCTTAAAGTGCTGGAGGAGCCACCGGAGTTCGCAACTATTTTCCTGCTCACGGATAATGCCGGCGAGTTGCTGCCCACCATGCGCTCGCGGGCCATGACGGTCACCTTAAATGCTCTCGGCCGCGAACAGGTCGAGCAATATCTCGCCAAACACCGTCCCGATTGGACCGCCAAGCAGCGCGCACTGGTGGCCAGATTATCCGAAGGGGCAGTGGGACGGGCGCGGAATTTCGATCTTGCGGCCTACGCGGCTGCCCGCCAGCACGCGCTGACCATCCTCACGACCGCATTACGTGGCGCGGACCATTCGGAGCTGTTCAAGATCACCGAAACCTATCGCGCCGGTGCCGAAGGCCGCGAGAAAACCGAAGGCTTGCTGCGCAGCCTGTATTCCCTGCTGCAGGATCTCATGTTTTTGAGCTCACGGACCCCGCAATTCGTGCGCAACAGCGACATCGAAGGGGAACTAAGAAAATTGGCTGAGTCGATTGATTTCACCTGGATCGCACAAGCCGCCGATCGCTTGGCGGAAGTTGAGCGCGGCATGCGGCGCAACCTCTTGCGCTCGCTTTCACTCGATGCTTTCGCGGCGGCGCTGGAGAAAACCGGCGTTTAGCTTTCAGCCCTTAGAACTTAGCATTCAGCCAAGAAAGAACCGTGGGATCATAGAGATTAGCCCGGACGGACTGAATGCTGACGGCCGAGGCTGGTCCTCGGGCATGGCCCGAACGGAGGATTGTCATCCACCCTCCCCTGTGCTACGGTAATGAAAACAAACCACGCCTTCAGAACGCACAATCACAGTCATACCGTGTGGCCCGCGTCAAAAAGCGTGTCGGACAGGTGATGCTATGAAAGATGCGATCGGTGCCCTGCCAGCCGAAAACGCGATTGAAACCGACGGATTTGCCAATCGGAAACTGATTCGTCCCTCGCTTAATCGCAATGATTCCTTCAGCCGCAACGAGCATAACCACTCCAATATGGGAGAGCGCCGCCCCGAACGCGGCGACCGTAATGGAGGCAGCCGAAAGACCTCACCGCCGGAGCAAACCAACGCCGAAAATTTCTATTATCAGAAGCAGATGCAGTCGAGGACGCCGATGGTCATCGTGCTGCGCGACGGCGAGCAGATTCACGGCACCATTGAGTGGTATGACAAGGCCTGCCTGAAAATCAACCGCAACGGCGCCCCCAACCTGATGATCTACAAGCCCGCCATCAAATACATGTACAAGGAAAGCGAAAACGGGAAGAAGTAGCAGCTAACGCCAGCTACTACAACTTCGGCAACACAATTCCCTTCTGGGCCTGGTACTTTCCTTTGCGATCCGCATAGCTGGTCTCGCACACCTCATCCGACTGGAAGAAGATGATCTGGCACAAGCCTTCGTTGGCGTAAATCTTGGCGGGCAGCGGAGTCGTGTTCGAAATCTCGAGCGTAACGAAGCCTTCCCATTCCGGCTCGAACGGCGTCACGTTCACGATGATTCCGCAACGCGCATAGGTCGACTTCCCCACACAAATGGTCAGGACATCGCGCGGTATCTTGAAATATTCCACGGACCGAGCGAGAGCGAATGAGTTCGGCGGCACTACACAGCACTCCGATCGCACTGTCACAAATGATCGCTCGTCGAACTTCTTCGGATCCACAACGGTGGAATTTACGTTGGTAAAGATCTTGAATTCATCGGCAACGCGCAAATCATAGCCGTACGATGACAAACCGTAGGAAACCACACCTTCGCGTACCTGCTTTTCCGAAAAAGGATTGATCATGTCTTGTTCCAGGGCCATCTTGCGGATCCAGCGGTCACTCTTCAGCATGCAGCTCCTTTAGGAAATTAAGTAATTTTGTAATTGAGTAATTTAGTAATTTGAAGCGTGGCTAGCGCTGCAACCGAGAAGGATTTTCAAATTGCAAATTTGCCCAATTTCCAAATTACCAAATCTTCATGGCTGGTGTAGGGTCATATTACGGGAGATGCGCACCCGTTGACAATCTCGGATATGTTCTTTAGCATCAGTCACTTGATGCGCCAAACATACTTCGCCGCCGGGGGCTGCCTGTGATCAAGCTCGACATCATCAATGAAGTGGTCACCAAAACGGGAATCACCAAGACTAAGGCTGAGCTGGCCGTGGAGACCGTATTCGAAAGCATGAAGCGGTCCTTAGCCAAGGGCGATCGCATCGAACTGCGCGGCTTTGGAGTCTTCAACGTGCGACCGCGAAAAACCGGAATCGGTCGCAACCCGCGAACCGGGGCCGAAGTTTCCATTCCGCCCGGCAAAGCTGTACGTTTTAAACCCGGCAAGGAGTTGCAATCCATCGACTAGTCCGCACCCGCTACAATGATGAGACGGGCGCTTGTCCGTCATTCGGAACCGCACGGAATTTTGATGTCTGAAATTATCCCTCCAACTCCTTCTCCCACTGCCGACTATTACCGCCCCATGGAGATCGTGTACGTTCCGCGGCCCAAACAGCGCTACTGGCTGCATGCGCTGCTCTTGCTGGCCACGGTCTTCACCACCTTAGTGGTCGGCGCGCGCATGGAATATAACTTTCAGCACAACCAGCCGGTGTTTTCGCTCAATGATGATGCCGTCCCATTCTTTCCGGTGAACTGGGCGTTCACGCAACCCTCGCGCCTGCTGCTGGGCGTGCCATTCGCCTCGACCCTGATGCTGATTTTGCTGGCACACGAACTCGGCCACTATCTCTGCTGCCAGCATTACGGGGTGTACGCCACGCTTCCCTTTTTTATTCCTGCGCCGACCTTGATCGGGACGCTGGGCGCATTTATTCGCATTCGTTCCCCGATTCGGTCTCGCACCGCGCTGTTTGACATCGGAATCGCCGGGCCGATTGCAGGATTTGTAGCCGCCACCATCGTCCTGTTGTTTGCCACCCCGCTCTGCACAGTGATCCCCGTTACTTCAGCCAACCCGGACGTTCAACTGGGATTTCCTTTGATCTTTCGGCTGGTGTGGTACGTGCTGCCGAATTCACCGCATGCCTCGGCAATGCAAGGCATCCATTTTCATCCCACCGCCATTGCGGCGTGGGTGGGGATGTTCGCCACTGCGCTCAATCTTCTGCCCGGCGGGCAATTGGATGGCGGCCACATCGTCTTCTCGATTGCGCCGCGCGCCCATAAATTCATTTCTTTCCTGACCATCCTGGCCTTGCTCCCGATGGCGTTCTACTTCTGGGCCGGCTGGTTGATATGGGCTGTCCTTCTACGAATTAGCGGCATGCGGCATCCCGTGGTTGCCGATTGGCCGCAAGTCACAGGCGCTCGCCGCGGGCTTGCTCTCTTCGCTCTTGTCATGCTCGTTCTCACTTTTGCTCCCGCGCCCTTTGCGCACAGCTCGCTACTAGAAGTTGTTCGCCAGTTTCGGTCGCCGTAGTAACCCATGTTGCGCCCGGTAGCGGGCTTGCCCATTGTGCGTTCACTCACTGCCCCCAGTGATCAATGTCACACCTGATTGGGAACCTCCCACCCCATAATCGCAGCAGGGTAGATCACCAGCTCCGAGGAAAAAGCTTTGGCTAAAGGGCGAGTATCCATCGTGGCCGAGCGTTGTAAATCCTGCGGTTTCTGCGTTGAATTTTGTCCTACAAAAGTGCTGGAGCTCTCCTCCGCCTTTAACTCCAGGGGCTACCACCCTCCTCATGTTGTGCATCCCGAAAAATGCAGTGGCTGCGACTTATGCGGCATGTACTGCCCCGATTTCGCCATCTTTGCCACCAAGGTTTCTCAAACCCCAGGGGGCGGGCAATGAACGCCGATCCTCGCGGCGTCCTCACCGGGGTACATTTCATGGACGGCGACCATGCCTGTTGCGAGGGCGCCTTGGCGGCTGGCGCCCGATTCGCCGCTGGCTATCCCATCACTCCTTCTACCGAAGTGGTCGAGCGGTTCGCGGCGCGCGTTCCCACCGTCGGCGGCTGTTTTATTCAGATGGAAGACGAACTCGCGGCTTCGATCGCGCTGCAGGGCGCAGTCTGGGGAGGCGCCAAGGCTTTCACCGTCACCTCCGGCCCCGGCTTCAGTTTAATGATGGAACACGTGGGGTACGCGGCCATGACCGAAACGCCATGTGTGTTCGTGGACGTGCAACGCGGCGGGCCGTCCACCGGTCTGCCCACATTACCCGCCCAAGCCGACATGCAACAGGCGAGGTGGGGATCGCATGGGGATTACGCAATCATCGCGCTCTGCCCGAATTCTCCGCAGGAATGTTTCGATCTCACGATCAAGGCTTTTAATCTGGCAGAAGAATTTCGCGTGCCCGTGATCTTTCTGATGGATGAAGTGGTCGGTCACATGACCGAGAAAGTTGTGATTCCGCCAGCCGAGCTGATCGAAATCGTGCCTCGCAAATATACCCACAAATCGGTGGATGATTACCTGCCCTATGAAACCAATGGTGACATGGTCCCGCAGATTGCCCACGCCGGCGAAGGCTATTACTTCCACATCACCGGTCTAACCCACGACGAGCGCGGTTATCCGAATATGACTCCGCAGGCCCAGGACAAGCTGATTCGGCGTCTGAAGAATAAAGTAGATGCCGCGGCCGACCGCATCGCCATGTTCGAGGAGGATCAACTCGAAGAGGCCGAGGTCGTGGTCGTTTCCTATGGAATCACTTCGCGAGTAGCGCAACGTGCCATCGATATCGCGCGGCAACGTGGCTTGCGCGTGGGCAAGCTGCGGCTGATCACCGCCTGGCCATTCCCGGATAAAAAAATTGCCGAAATCGCGGCGCGAGTGAAAGCGTTTGTGGTCCCGGAATTGAATCTCGGGCAAATGGTGCGCGAGGTCGAACGCGCTGCAGCCGGCCGGGCAAAGACTTTCTCTGTGCCCCATGCGGGCGGTGGAGTTCACAACCCAGAAGACATTCTGAAGATCATCATCGAGGCGGCCCAATGAGCGACTTGGTCAATCCCGTCGAGCCGTTTCTGCGCAGCGATCGCATGCCCCACATCTGGTGCCCCGGATGCGGCATCGGCACTACCGTCAATTGCTTCGCCCGGGCTCTGATCGAATCCAAAGTTGATCTGCAATCGCTGGCACTGGTTTCGGGAATCGGCTGCACCGGGCGCGTGGCCGGATACGTCAAGCTCGATTCCTTTCACACCACGCATGGCCGGGCCATC
>Ga0187781_10004719_pt1 | contig 10146 bp, 11 predicted proteins | sample 0715_SJ02_MP02_2_FD_132447 | JGI IMG/M metagenome (GOLD analysis project Ga0187781, IMG submission 132447) | Tropical peat soil microbial communities from peatlands in Department of Meta, Colombia - 0715_SJ02_MP02_20_MG | ecosystem: Environmental > Terrestrial > Soil > Wetlands > Peat | place...
AGTGCGCGAAACCCGTGTCAGCAGTGGAAGAAAGGACTTATACTGCCCAAAATCTCTAGCTTCGTTTGTGACAGAAAATGGGAGCGGTTCACTTCGTCCGAAATCATACTCGGACTTGTTCGGAAAGCGGGGAGCAGGTCAAAGGCGTATCAGCAGGGTCAGTCTGCATGAATCGACCCATGGTTGACGCATAATACCTTGCCCCGAAGTAGTCCAGCGTGGATTCGGAGTCGCGTTCCTTGCCGGTAAATTTGTACCTGTTCGTGTCACCTGTGGTGATGGGAATTTCGCCACCGTAAGGGTAAAAGTCAGACTCACTCTCTATGTTTCCAAGCGCATCGGTCACAATGTCGGTTGTGTTCAACTGGTCCTGGTAATAGTAGTGAACGGTACTCGACTGCACATCCACACGAGAGGCAATTCGACCCCGAATTAGACCGTATGCTTCGGTCCAGTTACCGCTCAGATCACTTTCCGCCATCGTGCCTGAGGGAGAGGCGCTGGCCGCATTGACCTTGACACGGGACTTAGCGAGCCTCACCAGTGGTGGGAAACCGTCAATCCGCTTTCGTATTCGGGACCCTCATCTCTTGAGTCTCTACGTAATATGGTGGGAGTGGTAGGGAAATGCAAGAGATTCGAATCGAGTCCCGCTAAACTTTGCTCTTCTCGCGCGCGTGCCCCCGGCTCCCTCCCGGCTAGCCCTGACAGCGAGCGCGGAGGCCCCCATAACCCAGTGGTGGGGGTGTAGCATTTTCCCCTCAGGTCATAGTACCCCGTCAATCAGTCGAGGGCGACCGCGGAAAGTCCGTTGCCATCTTCGTTTCCAGCCCGCCGGCTGTTATCGGCGGCCGCGCCCGATCCCCGTACCAATGCGTACACCGCGAGCGCCACCATCATGGGATCGAGCGGCCGCCGATAGTAATACTCCGGGCTCGTGATGTAGTAAATCAGCGGAAAGATGCCCAGGAAGATGGCGTACGGTATCGCTGCCTCACGATTTCTTATCCACGCTTTGCGCAGGCCAATGAGAGCCAGAATGCTAAAGGCCGAAGAAAATGGAATGTTCCAGGCATCCCAGACTTCGATTTTCAAATACTCCTTTGTCAGGCTCCAATATCCCGTCCAGAGGAAAACGATTCGCCGCACCGTCGTCCAGGCGTACCAGCCGGGATTCTTCTTGATGAAATCGATGGCCTGAGCCTTCTTGACGGCCATGTATTTGATCTCGCCAAGGCGGTGGTATTCCGCCACTTCCGCGTTGTTCAGCCAGGGGCCAAGATCCGTCGGCTGCCAATAATCGGTTTTCCCCTTGCAACCAAGTCGCAGCACCAACCCCATGTTGTCGCGGAAGGGAATGAACTTGTGGAAAGTCCGATAGTTTCTCACGAACCACGGGCACGCGATCACAATCAGCGCCACTCCCAGCGCGGCATTCGGCATCAGCCACGCCCGTCCCCGCTTATGTCTGCGATAAGAAATATATGCCTGTAAGAACGGCAGCACCGTAAGCAGCGCCGCCGACGTCAACCCCGCCACTCCCCACAGCAGCCCTACGCCAACCCACGCCGACATTCGCTTCGTCTCTTCCAACTCCTGCGAAACCCAGAACAAGATGGCAAACAGCAGCGTCGCCAGCCACGTCTCCCAAATCCGGTCGAGCGGAAAGTAAATCGCGTAGGGAAAGAATGCCCACGTCCACCCCGCCCACTTGCCCACGCGAAAACCGAAGTTCTTTCGCGCAAAGTAAAAAATCGGGATGCTGGTTAACGCCGAAATCAGCGACTGGAAAGTAAGAATGGCAAATAGTGCTCTTTCCGTGAAAATCCCGAACACTTTGAGAAAACCGGCGATGATGTATGGATAGACCGGCGTCATCCATGCCGTCGGCCCGGTCTTCTCGATCAGCGGGCTGCTGAACCCCTCGCCTTGCACGATCGAGCGCGCGATCCTTCCCGTCTCAAATCCGAACTTGAAGCGATCGTACTTGGGATCCGTGTGATCGTCATAAATGAAGGGCATGCAGGCAACGCGGATCAGCATCCCCACCACAACCATCGCGGCCAGCATGCGAAACGTACTGCGTTTTTGAGCCGGCTCGCCCATCCCGCGGCCGCTCGAAACCTCGACATTTATGTCAGCTAGGTCGGCGTTTGAACAGGCCACAGCCCCGGGCGCTGTCGCCAGCTGCAATGCACGCGGCGCAACCGGCGACGGCCGAGCCTTATAAGTTCGTTTTAGGAATCGAGTCACGCTAAATTGAATGGTCTTGGATGCCCAACCCGTTGGATGCCCACTTGGTGCGACAAGTTTACTTGATTTAAAAAGTCTACCACGAGCAAACGTACGCCCGGGTTTGGCGTGATGGGGTGGGGCCGCAGCTCTTTCAGAAAATCTTCCTGAACCATCCCCCAATTCTTCGGAAGATGTTCCGCTTCGGCTGCTCCAGCTCGACGGTCAGCCCCGTCCGCGTCGCTGGCGCCACCACCGGAGCCGAAGCCACCATGCTCGCCGTCGGGGCTGGTTCCGTCGCCGCCGTGGCATTCCCCGCCCGCCCCGGCGGAGGTCCCGTCGCCCGAAACACCAGCGGCGCCGTCATCTGCACGTGCATTTCGTTTTGCGAATTTGCGGCCGCAACTTCCCGCCCCACTCCGCTTGCCGGCGACGTCTCGGCCACCGTCTGGGCATTCGCCATCGCTGCAGGCCGTTCCGTTCCCGTCGTCGGCACTTCGGTCGGCACCTCACTCGCCGCCCGTTCCATGTCCTGCCGTGGCGCCGGACATCCGCATTCCGGCGGCACATTCATGTCCACTCGCCGCACCTGTCCGCCGCGAAACACCACTTGCTCCGTCGCCTTCACCTGATACGTCCCGTCGCCCAGCAGTTCCGTCGCCGTCACCGCCCCCGTGTTCCCCGCCAGCGCGCGCACGCAGGTGTCGCCGCGATTGTCCGTCCTGAACGCGAAGTGAAATTCTCCCGGCCCCTCCAGCGCAATCCTGAAGTCCGGCGTCAGCACCAGGTCGGTCGAAGCATCCAGCTCCAGGTGCGCCTCCATCGCGCCCGTGCTTAGCCCAAGCAACAGATTGTGCCGGTTCGCCGAAGGCGTGATCGTGACCAGCGTCCCTGGACACACGTGCACTTCGCCTCCGCTCGACAAATGCAGGATGGCCGTGTCCGCTCCCGCGTGGAACGCCGCCCCCACGCTCCCCGCATCGCTCTCGACTGCCAGAGGCCCCGCCGCACGCACCGCGTTTACCACCGGCAGCGGGGCCGGCGTGAAACTCGTCACCGTCGCGCTCTCGAACGGCGATTGCCCGCTGTTTTTCTGTTGAACGTTTTTCTGCCCAACGCCCGCCGCGCTCTTCCCCAAATGCACCACCAGCCGATTCCCCGTCGCTTCCCATTTGTAGGGACGCTCTGCCAGCAGGTCCACCACCACCCGCGCGACCGGAGGCTTTCTCTGAAACTGGTTCGCGCGCAGCGCGCTGATCTCGTCCGCCTGAACCTCGATCTTCTTTTGGTCTTTGTCGATCCGCGCATTCGGCAAATCGATCACCAGCCGCGTCGGCTCTTTCAGCAGATGGATTTCCGGCGTGAGCGGCCCTGTCCCAAGAATCTCCACCGCCGGGCCTTCTTTTTCCTGAATGACGCGCAGGCTTGTGACTCCCACCACCTTCCCAGCGGAAGGTTGCTCGTCCGTTTTTGCCGCGACATCCTGCTCGCCAAGCGCGGCCGGGCGGATCGTCGCCGCCACAAGAAGTATCACTCCAAGAAAGACGCGCCGCCCCCGCCCCAGAGCGCGAGTCTCCTCGCTCCCTCCCGCTCTAGCCACGTTCCACGGCAGCGCGGCCAGCCTTCGCCAGCCCATGCAATTCGCCAATGTTTTCCCAGCGCCCAACGCTTAGCTCCACCATACCATCGCCCCAGAACTGCCACCGGTCAACCAAAAAAGAAGCGGGATGCCGACCTCCCGCCTTTCTCCGCGATCTCCGCGTCCTCAATGTCCTCCATGGTTCGCGCTTTGTGCGCAACCATCTCTCGGCGCCCTCGGCGTCTCGGCGGCGAAAAGCAAAAAGGGCGCGATCCCGCGCGCCCTTTCGCTCTTTCTTTATCCGCGAACAATTCGACCCTTATTGTTTGTCCTTCATTGCCGCCGGCACCACCGCTTCCTTGTTTGTCTTTCCCTTCTTGGTGGTAGCCACGGCTGGCGCTTCCTCCTTGACCGTCCAGAAATCCGGGTTGGCCGCGATCATCGACTGAGACACCCGGCTCAGCTTGGGATCGACCCGGGAATAAGTGCTCTCAATGTGCTGAATGCACTCTTTTCCGATCTTCTGGAACATCTGCCGCATCGGCGCGCTCTCGAACAGCTCCTTGCTGGCCGCGTTTGGTTCCTCGTCCAACTCCGCCAGCGACCGCAGCGGCGTCACGAACAGAACCGATGGCTCCGGATAGCCCGCCCGAATTTCATAAGCAATCCAGTGGTCATTATCGCCAGCCTTCTTGTGCACTTCGGCCACCTGCTTGACCACGTCGTTGAATTCGTATTCGCATCCCGGTTTCAGGTTGAACAGGCTGCTCGCCCACCAGGTGGTATTCGCCATTGGAACCAAATCCGGCCGGTAGGAAAGTTCTTTGCTGTATTCCGCCAGCGCCCAATGCGAGCCGGCCTCGGATTCGCCCGCTTCCTTCTCGAAGCTCGCGTTCTTCATGGTGATGGCTTGCTCCACTTTTTCGAAGGCGTTCATCATCTTCTCGATCGAGGCCATGTTGTCGTGGAAGGTCACGAAGGTGACGCGATCGGATTCGCCCGTGATCGGGTCTCCCGCGATCCAGTAGGTGTCGGGCGCGTTCGTTGTTGACGCTTCCCGGTACTGCGCCACGACTTTGTTAAACAGCTCCGCCTTGCCGGCGCTGATCTGTGCATTTTCCCACCATACGTACCGGCTCGGCTGGTTTGCGTTGCTCTGCGTTTGCCCGAAAGCGAACAGGGTGCACAGACACGCGACTGACAATGCAATGGCAAACAACTTTGCCATGTTCGTTCCTCCTTTCAAGTTAAAAAATGCCGTTTGATTTAGGAGAAAAACAGCTTCGCGATCAGGATGGGACCCACTTTCCGAGCGGACTTTACACCCGCCGCCGGGCCCTGTCAAATCCTCCAAGGAAGCAGCAGTTTTAAGGGGAACGGCAACAGGAAAAAGAACGCCCGCCAGGGCCCTGCCTCCCTTTTGTGCGGGCCTGATTTCTACTTTTCTTAGAGTAATCAAAGGGGGCATGACCTTCGGTATGCCCGACGCGCTAGGGTTTGCCGCAGCGGTAGAATATACTTATACGTACACGTAATGGCGAAGCCCGTACCCAAGCCGAAGTCCGCTATGGACACCCTAGTTGACTCCTTCGACAGGATTGTATCCGAGGCAAAAGAGCACATGTCGGAGGAGAAGTTTGAGCAGGCTGGGAAGAAGTTTGACCAGGTGGTCATGAAAGTCCGCGCTTCTCGCGGACGGCGTCGCGAAACTGCATAATCAATTCCCGCAGTTCCGCTTTCCCGATGTCCGGTTTGTAGCTTTTCACGGCAAGCACAAAATCTTCCTCGGTCCCATACTCCACAATTTCGAGCAGCTTTTCCCGCAGCTCATTTTTGCGGCGAATTGTATCCGCATCCGTTCGATCCTCCCGGGGAGGTCTCCAACGTCCCGCCATGGTTAGCGGCCTCCTGATTGCCTTGCGCCCGGTCGCTGCGGGTCCAGGTGCTCAATCGGAAGCGTAGCCTCAAACATCCTTTCCTTCTCATTCCAGGTTGCCGATACTGTCTCGCGTCTTCGGGCCTTCCATCCGATGTAGCTCAGAAATGACTTGGCCCTGAGGCTACCGGAATGAGGCGAGGAGATCGAGAGTGCATAGGAGTTTCCGTCGTCCCTTTGTGTCACCTTGATTCCAAGTCGGTGATTGGTCGGGTCCCAAAGCAGCAGTACGGACTTGACGCGAGCCTCCTTTGCGATTCTGACCGCAGCAGCGTTTATCGCAATCCTCCCGTCCGGCACAATGGAAAGTGTTGGGGTCTTAATCCTCGTCCCGGTCCTCTTGAAGACTTCGTAGGCCATAAACGGAAACTTGTTATCTGGCCAGATGATAACACTGCTATGAAGCCGTCGCAAGCTTATACGGAGCCAAATAGAAAGCCATATAAAGTCATTAACGAAGCCATCAACAAACCCAGATATTCGGCACGGGGCGAGGCCACAATGAAAAAGGGCGCGCTCCTCGCGCGCCCACTTCACAATCTAACTTCTTACCTCTGACCCATATCCGCGTTCATCCGCGTAAATCTGCGGAAAAGAAGTTCAGTCCCTCACTCCATCCATAAACGCTCTTAGCTTCCTCGACCGCGACGGATGCCTCAGCTTTCGTAGCGCCTTCGCCTCAATCTGCCGGATGCGCTCGCGCGTCACCGCAAACGACTGGCCCACTTCCTCCAGCGTGTGCTCCGACCCGTCCTCCAGCCCAAAGCGCATCTTGATCACTTTTTCTTCTCTCGGCGTCAGCGTCCTCAGCACCTGTCCCGTCTGGTCCTTGAGGTTCACATTGATCACCGCTTCCGCCGGCGAAACCACCGCCCGGTCTTCGATGAAGTCACCCAAATGCGAATCTTCCTCTTCGCCAATCGGAGTCTCCAGCGAGATCGGCTCCTGCGCGATCTTCAGCACCTTGCGCACCTTCGCCACCGGAATATCCATCCGCTTCGCGATTTCCTCCGACGTCGGCTCGCGTCCCAGTTCCTGCACCAGCTGCCGCGACGTGCGGATCAGCTTGTTGATCGTTTCGATCATGTGCACCGGAATGCGAATCGTTCGCGCCTGGTCGGCAATGGCGCGCGTGATCGCCTGCCGGATCCACCACGTCGCATAGGTCGAAAACTTATACCCGCGCCGGTATTCGAACTTGTCCACCGCCTTCATCAGGCCGATGTTGCCCTCCTGAATCAGGTCGAGGAACTGCAAGCCGCGGTTCGTATATTTCTTCGCAATGGAAACCACCAGTCGAAGGTTCGCCTCAATCAGCTCCCGCTTCGCCTGCTCCGCGTCCATGTCGCCCTGGATGATCTCGCGCTGCGTGCGCTTGAGCTCCTGGAACAACAGGCCCGCTTCCACTTCCAGCTTTTCGAGTTCCCCGCGAACCGCCCGCGCCTGCTTCCGGTATTCCTTCTTCTGTTCTTCGCTGCGCGTCGCCTCCGCCCGCTTCTCCAGATTCTGGATCTGCCGGTCGAGCTGCCGCATGCCGTCGACCGTGCGATTCACCCGGTCGATCAGCCGTTTCCGCTCGTTGTTGGTGAAACCAAGATTGCGTACCGCCAGCGAGGTGTTCACTACCGCCCGCGCCAGGTTGAAGCGGTAGCGCCGGAAGTCCTTCGGCCGCTTCTTGGCGTTGGCGTTCTTGTACCTCTCTTCCAGCGGCGCGACTTTCTTGTATGCCCTCTCGAGCAGCGTAATCCGCCCCAGAAATTCCTTCAGCCGCTTCTCCACGATCTCTTCCGTGATCTCTTCTTCGTCGAACGTCACCAGCTCTTTGATCGAGCGCACGCCCTTTTCCAGGTCGTCGCCCAACGCCAGCAGTTCGCGGATCACGATGGGAGAGCGCGAAAGCGCCTTCAGCACGCGGTTTTGCCCCCGCTCGATGCGCTTGGCGATCTCGACTTCGCCCTCGCGCGTCAGCAGCGGCACCGTTCCCATCTCGCGCAGATACATGCGGACGGGATCGTTGGTTTTTTCCAGAGCGCCAGGAGTGAGATCGAGCTCCACATCCTCGGCGCCTTCTTCCACTTCTTCGAATTTTTTTTCCAGATCGGTCGAAGGCATCTTCCCGCCTTCGAGAACATCGATTCCCTGCGTTCCGATCGTGGTCAGCAGATCTTCCAGGTCTTCCGGAGAGTGCACATCCTGCGGGATGAGGTCGTTGACCTGTTCATAGGTCAGATATCCCTTCTCCTTGCCTGCGTCGATCAGCTTTTTTATCTCGTCGAACTTATCGTCAAGTGCCAACAGATTTTCCTCGGGACGCCCTCCCGCGCTCACCAACAAACCTTATGCAAAAGCTCACCAGAGACGCCGCGGTCCAGGACGCCAAGCCTTCCACCGGTAGGATTCGTTAAGGAGTCGTGCAGATAGAGCACAAACTTAGAGATTGTAGCATACAAATGTACACCCTGCCCAGATCGAATAGGGGTCCGGGTAGCCTTCGAGAATGCCCGCCTCCGAGAAGTGCCCGTGCCCGCCTAGCCGCGTTTACTCCTACCGCCCTGCTCCTGCGCCCGCCTTACCTGATTAGATGGCCCGCACGCTCATTCGGTTCCAGTCGATCGCAGGGGGCCTTGAGGGTGCCCCATCCTAAAATCGCGTTCTTTGCGATTTTACGGTGGGATCTTTCGTCGTCGAGTATTTCAGACGCCCGCTTCCCATGCCTTCCCTCCCGCGATCGCCCCTAGCACCACCAGCGGCTCGCGTCCGGCGACGATCGCTTCCGGCAGCAGAGCGTCCGGAGATTCCTGCGAAAGGTCCTGCTCGCAGGCGAAGAACCGCAGAAACGGCCGCCGCTCCTTGCTGACCTGGTCGCGGATCGTCCCCCTCAGCATCGGGTAGCGTTCTTCCAGCGCATCCAGAACCGCCCGGAGCGTAGCCGCACCCTCAACCTCCACCTGCACCTCGTTGCCCACTCCGGCCAGCGTCCGCAAATGAAATGGAAGTATGACTCGGATTGGTTTTTCACGCCGGCTCATACTGCAAAAACACCGCTCCATTCTCGAACACCCGCGACTTCACCAGCTTCAGCGCCACCTTCTCCCGGATCCCCTCAAACATCGTTCGTCCCTGGCCCAGCACCACCGGAACCAGCGCCATCCGATATTCATCGATCAATCCCGCTTCCGCCAGCTGCGCCACTATACTCCCGCTCCCAAGAATCACCAGATCCGGCCCCGGCTCCTGCTTCATCTTCCGCACTTCCGCCGCCAGATCGCCCTTCACCAGCCGCGTGTTGTTCCATGTCACCGATTCCAGCGTGCGTGAAAATACAATCTTCGGCCCATTGTTCAACCGCTCCGCCACCAGCGGAAACATCTCCTTCGCCTGCGGCGTCGGCCAAAAGCTGTACATCAGATCGTAAGTGACCCTCCCAAACAAAAGGATGCCACCCATCGACGCATTCTGGTCGGTGAACTCCACCCACTCCGCGCTCTCCCGCGATTTATGCGCAAAGCTCATATCGCCATTGGCATCCGCAAAATAGCCATCCAGCGTGACGTTATTAAAAACCGATAATCTCCGCATGAAACCTTTCCCAAACTGTCATCCCGAGCGCAGCATGATCTTCGCGCAAGCGAAGATCATGCGTGCCCTCCGTGGTTAACCTCTTTCACTGAGAACTGAGAGCCGGCAACTGAGAACTGGTGTTTACAGCGTTTGCACTTCCACGCTCAGCACCGCCGGCAAATCCCGCACAATCGCGTTCCAGCTCTCACCCGCGTCGGCCGAAGCGTAAACCTGGCCGCCCGTCGTCCCAAAGTAAATCCCGCACTCCTCCATCCGGTCCACCGCCATCGCATCCCGCAGCACATTCACATAGCAATCCTTCTGCGGCAGCCCGCGAGTCAGCGCCTCCCACTCATTCCCTCCCGAGCGGCTGCGATACACCCTCAGCTTGCCTTCGTGCACGTAGTGCTCCGAGTCGCTCTTGATCGGCACCACGTAAATCGTCTCCGGCTCGTGCGCGTGTACATCAATCACGAATCCGAAGTCCGTCGGCAAATTCCCGCTCACTTCCCGCCACGAGTCCCCGGCATCGTCCGACCGCATCACATCCCAGTGCTTCTGCATAAAAAGCACTCCCGGCCGCGCCGGATGCATCGCCACATGGTGGACGCAGTGTCCTACCTCCGCCGTCGGTTCCGGAATGTACGGCGAGCGCAGTCCCTTATTAATCGGCTTCCACGTGGCTCCGCCATCATCGGTGCGAAACGCACCCGCTGCCGAAATCGCAATGAAAATTCTCTGCGCGTCCGACGGATCAAGAATCACCGTATGCAGGCACATCCCGCCCGCGCCCGGCTGCCACTTCGGCCCGGTGCCATGCCCGCGCAAGCCTGCCAAC
>Ga0187781_10004720_pt1 | contig 10145 bp, 11 predicted proteins | sample 0715_SJ02_MP02_2_FD_132447 | JGI IMG/M metagenome (GOLD analysis project Ga0187781, IMG submission 132447) | Tropical peat soil microbial communities from peatlands in Department of Meta, Colombia - 0715_SJ02_MP02_20_MG | ecosystem: Environmental > Terrestrial > Soil > Wetlands > Peat | place...
CGCTTTATGCCTTTTGCTCCCGCGAGAATTGTGCGGATGGGGCCGGTCCCAACGGGTTGGTCGAGGGCGCGAGCGGGAATTTCTACGGAACCACATCCGAGGGAGGGAATGACGGGTGCTACAGCGGGTGTGGAACGGTTTTCAAAATTGCCTCGACAGGGGTGCTCGACATACTCCACAAATTTCAGGGTTCGGCGAACGGCGCCAACTCCGGCGAATACCCACATTCAGCGCTCATCGTGGGCACTGATGGTAGCTTCTGGGGTACGACGGAATATGGAGGAGAATGGGACGATGGAATGGCCTTTAAGATCACGCCGAACGGGACTCTGAACTTCTATAGCATTGATCCGACATATGGCACCAACCCTGCGGCTCCGCTGGTCCAGGACACCAATGGGAATTTCTACGGTACAAATTCGCACGGTGGGACAGGCGGCTACGGAGCGGTCTTCGCCCTTTCGCTTCGTCTCCGCTCATTCGTGGAGGCCCAGCCCACGGCCGCCCCGGTGGACAAACCCATCAATATCCTGGGAACCAGTCTGACGGGTGCGACCAGCGTCACCTTCAACGGCACGGCTGCGACATTTAACGTCGTCTCGCCCTCGCTGATCAGGACCACTGTACCCGCGGGCGCCACCACCGGCACGGTCCAAGTGGTTACGCCGGGCGGGACGCTGTCGAGCAACGTGCCGTTCCGCGTGATCCAGTAGCTCGCATGAGGGGCTGGCGCAGGTTTTCTCAGAGCATACGCAGCTCCCAAAATTGTCAAAGGCCTGCGAGCGTGGCCGCTCACGCCCGCCCCTTCTGGCGCTCCTGCATGACGGCCGCAGTGAAGCGTTGATGCGGGTCTGATAACCCGGACCTTGCCTAGGGTACCATTCGAGCAGGGGACGCTTTCGAGCAACGTGCCTTCCGCGTGATTCAGTAGCGAAGCTCTTGAGTGCGGTAGCATGCTACCGCTTTGATCAGCCAGCTTGCTGGCCGTGGACAACACGGGAAAACCGAGAGTTGAGTGCAACTCCGCGAGCAAGCTCGTGCGCGGAAAGCGGCATCAAGCTGCCGCACTCAAAAGCTCGCACGCATCCTAACGTGTCGGGCGGGGCGAGAGAACATCTGCTTGCGATGTGACGCGCGTTTGCCCTAAGCTCACGTGCATGGACGAACTTATCTTCGAGGTGACTCAGGAAAGCGACGGCGGCTTTGTGGCGGAGTGCCTCACCGAAAGCATTTTCACCCAAGCTGATGACTGGCAGACGCTGCGCGACAACGTAAAGGAGGCGGCCGCAGGCTTTCATTTCGACCAGCCGGGGCGACCCCGGCGGATTCGTCTCCACCTGGTTCGAGACGAGGTTCTCGACGCCTCCACAGTCACGCCCGCCGTTTCTGGCGCTCCTGCATGTAGGCCCGAAGGAGAGTGTTGATTCGGGTTTGATAACCCGGCCCCTGCTTCCGGTACCATTCGAGCACGTCGCGGTCGATCCGAATGGTCAATTGCGCTTTCCGGGGGACCGGTTGCAGGCCTCGCCTTACGACCGCACGGGCGAACATCTCCGGCGTCAGTTCGGGCGTGTCGGAGAAATCGATTTCGCTCTCCTTGAGCGCATCCACGCGCTTCCAATCAGTCTGCGATTTCTTTGAAGTAGCTGGTTTCCTCATTCCTGGTCGCCTTTCGAGCTGAGATGATCCGGATCACCTCGTGGGTTTTCGGTGTGCGCGACAACAACCACCCTACCGTTGAGCAGCCCCAACGTCACGAACCGCTCTTCGTCATAGTGAAACCGGTCGTCCACGACGGTGACGATTGTGCCGGCAAATACTGCCTCGACGTCTACAAAGTCGATCCCGTGTTTCCGGACGTTGGCCCGCCGTTTGCCCTCGTCCCATTCAAATCGCACAATCAGATTGTAGCTATAATATGTACCTACGTCAAAGCCAACCTGGCCGAAAATGGGGAGAGGTTCAAGGGCCGCCCGCCAGAGGGCATGGGAGTAGTCTCGAAATTGACCCACTACCCACTTTTCCCTTGACTTTCCATAGGATTGGTGTATCGTGTACTAAATAGCAGTTCGGTAAGCGACACCCGACCATGCCTGCCTGTTTGCCGCTGCCTTGAGGTGCTGGCATGTGTCTGCGACGCAACTCCCTTACTTCCAGGTCTCTGGCCGCACGCCAGGCCAATGCACTGAAATCCACCGGACCTCGCACCCGCCGCGGCAAGGCCCGCCTGAATGCCCTGAAACATGGACGTTACGCTGTCGTCGCCGCGTTTCCGGAAAGGATCGATCGGCTGGCCCTGCGCAGCGCGTACCGCACCCGGGGAAGGCGCTCTGCGTCGGCGGTCATCGACGTCATAGACCGCCGCTACAGGGAGACAAAGCTCGAAAGCCCTTTGTATTCAGAGGCTAACGGCTTGTGGGTCTCAACCGAATGCAGATTGGATTCCCGGCCGTTCAGAATCACTCGACCTCCCGGGCAAACGACAAGCCGCCAGGAGGCCTGGATGACGGGATTTGAGAGTCGAAGCGATCTATGGGGCGCTTATCGTTCGCAATTGCGGCTTGTGCCCGATTCGAATGTGCGCGTCCAAGGAGCCGGAACGAGTTGGAGCATAGCTGGAATCTACCTCGTAACAAATAGGATATGGCGTGGGACTCTCCCCTCGCGTTCCAGGCCTCGATCGCAGGAGCTCACGGTCTGGGGAAGATGGAATGATCGCTTGCGGCATACCGCCGAGTTGGCGGGGCCTCGGTGCGGCACTCTCCGGCACATAGGGTCCGTGGGTTTCGTGGTCCACTCCAACTCCACACGGCTGATGTCGGTTCGCTCTCAAGCATGGTATCCTTACGAATCGGGTTTGACGACGGCGGGGCTAAGGCGTCGACCACCCCCAACCCCTTCTGTCCAGGAGGGGAGTGCGTGTTCCCGAGGGACTGAAGCACTGTCGCTCCTCTTGGTTAAGGAGGGGACTTCGTGTTCCCAAGGGGCCGAAGGATCAGCAGAGCGGGCCCGAGGGCTAACGCCCCCCTCCTCGTTGAGGAGGGGCTAGGGGGTGGTGGAAAGCTGAGTACACCCCAAGGTGTGCTGGCGCCTGGCGTGGCCGCCGGTGCCGCGCTGAAATCACAATAACTCCCGATTACATGAGGTGAGATGAAGGGCGTTATTCTTGCGGGCGGAACGGGGTCGCGACTCTTCCCCTTGACGCGGGTCACCAACAAGCATTTGCTGCCGATTTACGATCGGCCCATGGTGTTTCATCCCATTCAGACCCTGGTGAACGCCGGCATTACCGATATTCTGGTGGTGACCGGCGGACACAACGCGGGCGATTTCCTGCGGCTCCTCGGCAATGGCAAAGACTTCGGTCTGAAGCACATCAACTACACCTACCAGGAAGGCGAAGGCGGAATCGCCGACGCCTTACGCCTCTCCGAGCATTTTGCGGATCGCCAGCCGGTGTGCGTGGTGCTAGGCGACAACATCATCGAAACCAACGTCATTGCCGCGCGCGCCGCATTCGAGAAGCAGGGCTGCGCCGGCGCGCATATCATCCTGAAGGAAGTGCCCGATCCGCAGCGTTTCGGCGTTCCGGCCTTCGAAGACGAGCGCATTGTCCGCATCGAGGAAAAACCCAGGAACCCGCAGTCGAACTACGCCGTGATTGGAATCTACATGTACGACGCCACGGTGTTCGACTACATCCGGCGGCTCAAGCCGTCGGATCGCGGCGAACTCGAGATCACGGACGTGAACAATTACTACCTGGCCGACGGCCGGCTCAGCTACAGCGTTCTGGAAGGCTGGTGGACGGACGCCGGCACGTTCGAGTCCCTGCTGCGGGCCAATAAGCTCGCGGCGGAAACGGGCGCGAATAAGGTTTAGAATTGTGAAACTTCTGGTTACAGGCGGAGCAGGATTCATTGGATCGAACTTCGTGCGCTATTTCCTCCGGACGCATCCCTCGAGCTCCATCCTCAATCTCGACAAGCTCACTTACGCCGGCAACCTCGAGAATCTCGCGGAGCTTCAGTCGGCGCCGAATTACCGTTTTGTGCGCGGCGACATCGTTGATGCCGCCTTTGTTGACGACCTTTTGAACGAGCGCTTTGACGCTATTGTGCACTTCGCCGCCGAATCGCACGTCGATCGCAGCATTGCGGGCGGACGCGAGTTCGTCCAGACCAACGTGCTCGGCACCTTCACGCTGCTCGACGCCGCCCGGCGCCATCAGGTGCCGCGCTTCCTGCATGTGGGAACGGACGAGGTGTACGGCAGCATGAAGCCCGGCGAGTTCGCGGTCGAATCTTCAATGCTCGAGCCCAACAGTCCCTACGCGGCAAGCAAAGCCGGCGCTGATCTGCTGGCGCGCAGCTTCTGGCAGACATACGGATATCCCGTGCTGACCACGCGCTGTTCCAACAATTACGGACCTTATCAGTTTCCCGAGAAGCTGATTCCGCTCATGATCGCCAATGCGCTCGAGGGAAAGAAGCTGCCCGTCTACGGCGACGGCTTGAACGAGCGCGACTGGATTTTTGTGGAAGACCACTGCAGCGCGCTCGACCGCGTGCTCGAGCGAGGACGCCCCGGAGAGATCTACAACATCGGCTACGGGCAGCCGGTGGCGAACATTGAGATTATTCGCAGGCTGCTCGGCTTGCTGGACCGCTCGGAGGAGCTGATCGAGTACGTCAAGGACCGCCCCGGCCATGATCGGCGCTATGCCCTGGGCACGGACAAGATTCAAGGCGAGCTGGGCTGGAAACCTGCGGTTAGCATCGACGAAGGCCTGAAGCTCACCGTGGAGTGGTATCGTGCGCATTCTGACTGGATGGCGAGGGTGCGCGGGGGTGAATATCAGGCCTACTACGAGAGACACTACACGCGCCGCGGCGAGACGCTGGCAGCCCTGTAGCGGCGCTCTATGGAGCGCCGGCAGCCCTACTCGTAGCGGCGCTGTGCTCAGCGCCGATCGCCGGTGAGGACACCGGTGCTACGGTCGCAAGGAAAGCGAGTCAGCGTGTCATTCCGCATTGAATCCCGGCATCTGGGCGACGACGTGGTTGTGCTCGCGCCTGACGTTTTCGGCGACCAGCGAGGCTTCTTCATGGAAACCTTCCGCGCGGACCACTTTCGTGCGCTCGGCCTGCCGCACCAGTTTCCGCAGGATAATCAGTCGCGCTCGCAGCGCGGCGTGGTGCGCGGCCTGCACTTTCAGTGGGACCAGCCCATGGGCAAGCTTATGCGCGTCACCCTGGGCAGCGCTTTTCTGATGGCGGTCGATATCCGCAAGGGCTCGCCCACGCTCGGCCAGTGGTTCGGCATCGAAGTCTCCGAGGAAAACAAGAGGCAGGTCTGGGCCCCCGCCGGCTTCGCGCGCGGATTCTGCGTCTTGTCCGATCTAGCCGACGTGCAGTACAAGTGCACCGCCACGTACAATCCCAAGGCGGAGTCCGGCATTCGCTGGGATGATCCTGCGGTCGGGATCAAGTGGCCGGTTTCACAGGCAATTCTCTCGGAAAAGGATCGAACCGCGCGCTCGCTCGAGGAATGGCTGGCCACGCCCGATTCCGATAACTTCAAGTACGCGGCCTCGCGCTGACGGAAATCATGAAAGTGATGGTCATTGGAGCCGGCGGGCAGTTGGGGGGCGACCTCGGAAGGCTGCTGCCGCCGGAAGACTGCATTCCCCTGACACACGCCGAGATCGAGATCTGCGATCCCGAGTCGGTTCGCCAGGCCTTCGACCGGCACCAACCGGACGTGGTGATCAACACGGCGGCGTTTCATCGCGTCGATGACTGCGAAAGCCAGGGCGATCGGGCGTTTCAGACCAACGCGCTGGCGGTGCGTGGCCTGGCGCAGGCGAGCCGCGCGCGCGGAGCGGTCCTCGTGCACTTCAGCACCGACTACGTCTTCGACGGCGCGCAGACTGAGCCTTACGTGGAGACCGACCGGCCGGGTCCGCTCAGTGTTTATGCCGCTTCGAAGCTGGCCGGCGAATATCTGGTGGCGGCGACGCATCCCCTGCACTTCGTCATCCGAACTTGCGGCCTGTTTGGCCTCGGCGGCAGCCGGTCCAAGGGCGGCGGCGGCAATTTTGTGGAGACGATGCTGCGAGCGGCGGCCCAGGGGAAGCACTTGCGTGTGGTGAGCGACCAGGTCGTAACGCCGACGGCCACGGCCGATCTCGCCCGCAAAGTGATCGAGTTGATTCAAACCCAGTCTTATGGCCTGTACCACATCACCGCCCAGGGATCGTGCTCCTGGTATGAATTCGCCCGCACCATTTTCGAGTTGGCAGACGTCCGCGCCGACCTCGTACCCGTGACAGCCGAGGCATTCGGCGCTCCAGCCCGGCGTCCTCCTTACTCCGTATTGCGCAACCGGAACCTCGAGGTGTTGGGCCTGGATGATGTGCCGCCGTGGCAGGATGGGCTGCGGCGTTATCTTGCTGAACGGGGCAAAGCCAGGCGAGGCGGTGGATTCCAGGTAGCGTGAGAGTCTCAATGGTGGCAAACACCAGCGCTTTCGCGAAGTGCTTCGTCTGCGGGGAGTCTCGTTTCTCGCTCCTGTTCGGCGGCAAGATCATCGATGAACATGTGCTCGCCCGTTGCCGGCAGTGCGGGATGGTTCAGGGGTTGCTCGCGGACGGGCTCAAGTCTCCCCGGCAGGCCGACTACTCGGATTTCGGTGACTACCTGCTGGTCGAGAGCGAGGCGGAGGTCCGCAAGCAAGTCAGGTTGCTCGCCGATCGCTGGCGCCGGTATTTCGAACTGGTGGCGCGGCGATCCGCCCGGCCCGTGGTCCTGGACTTCGGCAGCGGGGCCGGCTATCTCGCCAAAGCGGCAGCGGAGGCAGGCTTTGAGAGTTACGGGGTCGAAGTATCGTCGAAACTGCTCGAATATTCACAAAAAAAAGTGGGGTTCGCCAACGTCTATCCTTCTCTCGAAGCGCTCGGAGCAAGAGAGTTCGACGCCGCACGCGATCTGCACGCCGCTGACCTTGACGATCGCTCAAGGCGACAGATAACATCATGGTTATCGTCGCGCTTGACTTCGATGTGTGTGTTGATTGAGCAACTGTTGAGCCCGGCGGTTGCTGCCGTTGGCGCCTTCGGGGTGAAGGCGCGGGGTGGCAGTGTCCGCGTGGGATCAGAAGTTTGACTTCTGCCGAGCGTGCCGTCTCCGCATTACTCGTCACGCGGATTATACTCGGACCCGGGAACATGAACTCAAACACTCTGGTAATTGAAGCAGGACGCACAGACCGCGAGTATTGGAAGGATCTGTGGCGGTACCGGGAATTGTTCTACTTCCTGGCCTGGCGCGACGTCCTGGTGCGCTACAAACAGGCTGTGCTCGGCGTCGCCTGGAGTGTCATCCGCCCGCTGCTGACGATGCTGGTGTTTACGGTGATTTTCGGCAGGTGGGCGAAGCTTCCGAGCTACGGAGTCCCTTACCCGCTGCTGGTGCTGGCCGCAATGCTGCCCTGGCAGCTTTTCATTAACGCCATTCAGGAAGGCAGCAACTCGCTCGTCAACAACACGAGCATGATCACCAAGGTGTATTTCCCACGGCTCATCGCTCCGGCCAGCTCCGTCGCCGTGGCCGTGGTGGATTTTCTGATTTCGGTGGTGCTGATGGTCTTCTTCATGGCGTGGTACCGGGTTGTGCCCGGCGTCAGGCTGTTGACGATCCCCTTCTTTGCAGTTCTGGCGGTGATGGCATCACTGGGGGCAACGTCCTGGTTGTCGGCCCTGACCGTGAAGTACCGGGACGTTCGATTTGTGGTGCCGTTCATGGTGCAGTTCGGCATGTACGCGTCGCCCGTGGCCTTCAGCAGCCGAATCGTCCCTGAGCGCTGGAGGCTGTTGTATTCCTTCAACCCCATGGTCGGCATCATTGAGGGCTTTCGCTGGGCGATCCTGGGGCAGGGCGCCGTGATTAACGGGACCATTATTCTATTCTCGATCGGCGGCGTGACAGCGCTGCTGGCCAGTGGCATCTGGTATTTTCGGCGGACGGAGCGTACGTTCGCCGACATCATTTAGGGTGCAAGTCACAGTAACGCGAATTTATGTCCGACTACGTCATCCAAGCCGAGGGACTCAGTAAGAAGTACATGATCGGCCACCAAATCGGGATGCGGTACGGCACTCTCCGCGACGCGATTGTGGAATCACTCAGGCGCGTCGGGCAGGGTGCGCTTCGTGTTGTGGGTCCTTCGACAGCGTCCCTGGATCCCAGGCGGGAAGAAGTCTGGGCGCTGAAAGACGTCTCCTTTGAAGTGAAACAGGGTGAGCGGCTGGGTGTGATCGGTCGCAATGGCGCCGGCAAGTCGACACTGCTGAAGATATTAAGCCGCATCACTGATCCCACGCGTGGACGAGTCGCTCTGCGGGGCCGCGTGGCCAGCCTCCTGGAAGTGGGCACGGGCTTTCATCCCGAACTCACCGGACGCGAGAACATCTTTCTGAATGGCGCAGTCCTGGGCATGAGCAAGGCCGAAATTAAGAGGAAGTTCGACGAGATCGTCGCTTTTTCCGAAGTCGAACGATTCCTCGACACCCCGCTGAAGCGCTACTCCAGTGGAATGCAGGTGCGCCTGGCCTTCGCCGTGGCAGCCCATCTGGAACCCGAGATTCTGGTAGTGGACGAGGTCCTGGCGGTGGGTGATTACGCCTTTCAAAAGAAATCTCTGGGGAAAATGCGCGAGGTCGCTCAAGGTGGCAGAACCGTGATCTTCGTATCGCACGACATGGGCGCAATCAACACCTTCTGCGAAAAAGGGATGCTGCTGCACAACGGCTCGATAGTCACGGCGGGGAATGCATCCGAGGTCGTCGCCCGTTATCTTGAAGGCGCTGACCGCCTCTATACTCCCATTCGCAGCGTTTTTCGTGACTACGGCGAGTTTCGGCTCATTGCCGCGACCGTCCTCCAGAACGAGGTGCCGACAGCGGCGGTTAACAGCCGGCTGCCTTTTACGATTGAGATTCAGTACGAGATCGTCAAGGTGGTGCCTGACGCCCGGCTGAGCGTCTTTTTCAGGAATCAGAAGGGCGAGGCGGTCTTCTCGACATGCGACTTCGACGACGCCACCGAAGAAGCCCTTAATCGTCAGACGGGCCGATTCATCAGCCGCGTGACCGTCCCGCCCAAGTTTCTTAAGACCGGAGCCATCTTCGGCACCGTCGTGTTCGATGTCCGGTTTACGAGGGTGGTGTTTGCCGAGCCGGACCTCCTTCGCTTGGAAGTGTTCGACCCCGAATGCCCGCCTTACAGCGAGACCCATGATCGCCCCGGCATTGTTGCCCCCATTCTTTCCTGGGAGATCACGCGCGTCGAGGGCTCGCGTGACGAGCGCGAAGCTGGCTGGGAGGGACGATTAACGCATTCGATGCAGCGTGTCCAGGAATAAGCCCACCGCAGGTCGGGTCGTAGCGGGGTGGACCCTGTCTTCCCGGCGGAGACACCAACGCCAGAAGGTTCTCATGGACTCCGAGTTGAAGAGGGTGCTCGTCGCGCCCTTCCGGCCCGCTTTCTGGAAGGGACACTCCCTTCTCGATCTGTCGCGCGAGGCCCGCGTGGCGGCATCGGGACTACGCCCCTGGCTGCTCGCCCGTCGTGCCTACAAGTTCGCGGGGTATGAGGGCAATCAACAGTGGTACCGAGAGCTGGCGCGGTTGCTGAAGGTGCTAGGAAAGTCTCCGCCGCGCTCTGTTCTCGAGATCGGTGTCGCGCAGGGCGCCTCGCTATTTGCCTGGGCGCAGGTCAGCGCCCCTGATGCCTGCCTTATCGGGCTGGATGCCTTTCAGGTCAGAACGCGCAGCAGCGTGGGCGCGCCGCAGACTGCCGATCAAGTGCGTGCACACATTCTGGCCGCGGGCGCGGTGAGTCCGTCGCAGAAATTGTTCTTAGTCTCCGGTGATTCCCATTCCAATGAGGCAAAGCGGTCCGTGCTCGACATCTTGCAGGGCAGGAAGCTCGACTTCCTGTTCATCGACGGCGATCACTCTTACGAGGGAGTCTGGCAGGACTTCCGGGACTATGGCCCCATGGTCCGCGAGGACGGCGTGATCGGGTTCCACGATATCGTGCCCGATTTTAAGACGCGATATGGAATTGATACCCTGAACTGGA
>Ga0187781_10004721_pt1 | contig 10145 bp, 7 predicted proteins | sample 0715_SJ02_MP02_2_FD_132447 | JGI IMG/M metagenome (GOLD analysis project Ga0187781, IMG submission 132447) | Tropical peat soil microbial communities from peatlands in Department of Meta, Colombia - 0715_SJ02_MP02_20_MG | ecosystem: Environmental > Terrestrial > Soil > Wetlands > Peat | place...
AACGAGCCCAGCCCCTCGATTAAAAGCCGCGTAGTGAGCTAGATTGTGGTCGATGCTGAACGAGCCGGCTCTAACCTTCAATGCGTATCACTTGGGCGGGCTCAGGCATCAGGCAGAATATCATTCGACGTTCTCCCCGGAAGCCACAATTGCCGGTAACGGGTCGTGCGCTTGGAAGCGAAAACGAAGCCGCCGCGGCGAGGAGTGCCCAGTAGTGAGGATCGGTATCCCCGACAGTGGCGCAAGGGGCGTGTTAGCGGCAAGTTTGGCGATGTCCGCATGGGTCATTCTCGACGTTCCAGACGCTTGGTCTGACGTCCGCTTTCCGTCCGTTAGCGACCGCTGAGAGGGCATCGCGCAAGGTCGGGTCGCACAGACGGCACTGCAGCAAAATCCTGCAGAGGCGCCCGATCTGGTACCAGCAGGTCAGTGGAGCATGGTGGCAGCACCGGGTGTAATGGCCCACGGCGGTTTTGGTTTAAGATGCCCCCTCAGCTCGTCTCAAATTATGCACTCAATTCTCATTTTGCGAACCTCATTTAGTTTTTAGCTGGTCAAATTCGGTGGTTAGCAAAACTTGGCGTAGATTGTCCGGCAAATGATAAAGAGCGACCGAGGGACATTCATCGAAAGCCACGGCCTTTGGAGCGACGAGCAGAGGCGGCTGGCCGCCGATGTCAGGCGCCGGATCGAAGCCGAGAAACTGCGTTTTGTCCGGCTAGCCTGGGGCGATATCCACGGCTATTCGCGAGCGAAAACGCTGACCATCCCGGCTTTCATCTCGGCGCTGACCAACGGCTACAATATTGGCGTGGCCACCACGACGCTCGATTCTGCCGGCGCCCGCGTCTTCGCCTCGTTCACGCGCGGTGGCGGCATGGGCCTGACCGAAATGACCGGCTCGCCCAATTTGACCATTATCGCCGATCCCGCGACCTTCCGCGTTCTGCCCTGGGCAGCGGGCGTCGGCTGGATCCTGGGCGACGAATATTTCAATGACGGGCACCCGTTCCATTTCTCGCCGCGCCAGCTCCTGCGCAAGGCTCTGCGGCGGCTTGCGGAGCGCGGTTACAACATCGTCATTGGGGCGGAGATCGAATGGTATCTGCTGCGCGTCATTGAAGCGCATCTGAGCGGGGACAATGTTGGCGGTCCCGGCCTTCGCGGCCGGCCGATCAAGACCGCGCCGGTCGAACCCGGCTATCACTATCATTCCGAGACGAACATGGACCTGATGCACGAGGTCTTCGACGCCCTCGGCTCCGCCTTCGAGGCGTTGGGATTGGGCCTGCGTTCAATCGAAAACGAATGGGGTCCCGGACAAGTCGAATGCACCTTCGCGCCACGCAGCGCGCTCGAAGCCGCCGATAACGTGCTTCTGTTCCGCACCGCTACACGGCAAATCTGCAGGCGGCTCGGCTATTTCGCCACGTTCATGTGTCGGCCGGCGCTCAACGGCTTTTATTCCAGCGGCTGGCATCTGCACCAATCGCTGATCGACGCCTCGACTGGCGACAACCTGTTCATGCCGCGCAAGACCGAGGACGTTCTTTCGCCGCTCGGCCAATCCTACCTCGCCGGCCTGCTGCAATATGCGGCACCGGCCACCGTCTTCGCCACGCCAACGGTCAACGGCTATCGCCGTTTCCGCCCGAATTCGCTCGCACCAGACCGCGCGACCTGGGCGCACGATCATCGCGGCGCCATGATCCGCGTGCTCGGCGGCGTCGACGACCCGGCGACCCGCCTGGAAAACCGCGTCGGCGAGCCCGCGGCCAATCCTTATCTTTACATCCTGGCGCAGATCGTGACCGGACTTGCGGGCATCGAAACTGGCGCTGCATTGCCGCCGCCGAGCACTGAGCCTTACGCGGCCGAACGCCCGCAGTTGCCGAAGAGCCTGCCTGAGGCGCTCGATTCGCTCGACGCCGAGCCGTTGTTCCGCCGCGCGCTCGGCGATATCTTTGTCGACTATTTCGTGAAGCTGAAGCGAACAGAAGCCGGTCGCTATCAAAGTTCGCTGCAGGGGGCGTCACCGGGCGAGGAACCAAGCGAGTGGGAACAAAATGAGTATTTCGATTTCTTTTGAGCGCGGCATCGCGCCGCCGCAGCCAACGGCGAAGCTCCGGGGCGAAGCGTGACGGCACTGGAGAAAATTGGCGCCCCGCCGACCCGGCTCGGCGGTACCGTGCTCTATGACTGGGAGTATCTGGTCCAGGAGGATCGCGCGCACCGGCTGATCTACACCGATCCGGTGATCTTCGCAGCCGAGATGACCCAAATTTTCGGCGGCACCTGGACCTATCTCGCGCACGAAAGCGAAATCCCCAATATCAATGATTTCATCACCCGACGTTTGGGGCTGCGTCCGCTGATCATTGCACGCGACGCCGAGGGAAAACTCCGCGCGCTCTACAACCGTTGCACCCATCGCGGCACTACTCTGTGCCGCTTCGACAAGGGCAACAGCAAGTCGTTCCAGTGCCCCTACCACGGCTGGAATTTCCTCAACACCGGCCAGCTTCGCGGCGTACCTTGGCCGGACGGCTACGCCGGCGACATGCGCGATCCGAAATACAATTTGGCACAGGTGCCGCGCGTCGAGTCATACCGCGGCTTCATCTTTGGTACGCTCAACCTCGACTCGCTGCCGCTTATCGAGCATCTCGGGCCGATCGCGACGGTTATCGACGAATGGCTCGACCGCAATCCCGGCGGCCGGATCGTGGTGTGCGAGGCGAACCGTTTCCGCTTCAAAGCCAATTGGAAGCTCGCCTACGACAACTCTTGCGATGGCTATCACGTCGCTTATTCGCATCGCTCGCTCTTGGAAACCGAGAATCGCTTTGCCGGCGAGAACGCCAAGGGCATGGCTTACTACCGAAATTCGCCGGACACGCAGCCGATGTACATGCGCTATACCGGCCGCGGCAATCACTACAAAGACAAGCGCCCGAACCTGGAAAAGCGGCCCGGCGGCTTGTGGGCGCTGGAAAGCGCACACCCCGGCATGGAACATTACGAGGCGGACTTCATCAGCCGCTACGGCGACCGCGCCTTTTCGCTACTTGACCTCGCCGGCTCCGAGCCGGTGAACATCAACGTCTTTCCCAATCTGTCTCTCCTCGGCAATCACATCCAGGTGTTCGAGCCGGTCAGCGTGGAAGAGACTAATGCGATCTGGTACGGAACCATGATCGTCGACGACGGCAGCATCGGCGCGGACGGCGTTCGCGACATCAACGCGCTGCGCATGCGTACTCAGGAAGGCTTCCCCAATTTCGGCGAAGTCGACGACATCGCCAATTTCGAGCAGATCCAACGGGGCCTGATGGCCATCGAGGACGAATGGGTCTACATGCACCGCGGCCTCGGCATCCCCGATCGAGTCAAGACCAACGCCGACGGCACCATCACCGCGCCGGCGACGGACGAAGCGTTCATGCGCGAGCATTTCAAGGAATGGAAGCGGCTGATGCAGACCCGCGCCAACCTCGCCATCAGACGGGAACCGTAAGGTGAATGCGCCTAATCCGCCCGACCCGTCGCGTAGCTCGTACTACGTCAACGACTTGCTCTATCGCGAACTGATTGCCGACTTCACCGACTGGCAGGACGACACGCGGGCGGTGAACGACACGGCGGTTCGCGACGAATTCCGCCGCCTCGTCGAGCGCGAAGCTCGGCTCCTCGACCAGCTCCGCTACGACGACTGGCTCGCCATGTACGCCGCCGAGTGCGTCTATTGGGTGCCATCGACCCCATATGCCGGCGACCCGCGACGTGAGATCGCGGTTATGTTCGACGATCGTCGCCGTCTGGAAGACCGCATCTATCGGCTGCGCACCGGCTTCGCCTGGTCGCAGGCGCCGCAGTCGCGGACCGTCCGGCTCGTCACCAATGTCGAAGTATTTGCCGCGGTGCGCGACGACGCGCGCATGTTGCGGTCGAATTTTGCCATCAGCGAATTCTGGGACAAGGAAACGCGAACGCTAACCGGCTGGGCCGGCCATCGCGTCGTGCGCAGCGGCTGCGGCTGGAAAATAACAGCAAAGCAGGTCAATCTGCTCGAATGCGATCAGGCCATCCGGAACTTAAGTATTATTTTGTAGGCGCACTCTGCATATGTTTATGTTGGGTCATATTCGACATTTTTGACCAATTTTCTTGATGTCTGCTTTCCGCCCGTTAGCGATCGCTAAGCGGACATCGCGCTAGGTCGGCGGTGTGCCAACAGGCGATAGCGACTGTGCAGAAGGACCTTCAGTACGCGAGGCGGGCGCTCACTGCCGCTGACCCGCTGCGGTCGCTTAACACCGTCGCCTCCCCGGCGAGGAAGAGCGATACGGTTGGCGTCGGGGGATATTGCAGCGCGCCGTCAAAGACGACGTCCCCGGCCGCAGCGTCAAGTGCTGGTCTGGACATGGCCGCGGAAGTTATCGAGCGCCGCCCCCGCCGCAACGCACCTCGTTGCCGTGCGTCGATATGCTGAGAGTTTCAGCAGCGATGGCTGGTACGCGCCTTGTCCACAAATCCACAGGCGTCGCCACGCCGGCACAATCCGACCATGCGCTTGCCACGGCGGGCGGGCACACTACGGCCGCTTCCAACGTGTCTGACTGGACCGCAATCTTCGGCCGGACGGCCCCGCAAACCGTCGACGCGGGAGGCTCCATGCAAGCGGAACACCGACGGAGCCTCCTGTCTATTTACGCTTCCTTAGAATGGCCCATGGCATGCTGCGCGCCGGCCAAATCAAAGGCCGACCGTAGCTTCTTCCAACTCAGCCCCGCACGGATGTTCTGCGGGGTTTTTCTTTGGCTAAAGACACGGTGCTCTATGTCATGCAGCCGTCAAGCAGCTGCAACATCCGTCGGCGAAACGTAGTGAGCCAAACTAAGCCCAGCGTGCCTCCAAGTGCCGGGGGTTTTTCTTTTGGCCGCCAGCGGAAAGCAGACACGTTGGTCACGGAAACGCCACCGCAACACCGCCGCCCATCCGCAATGCCTTAAGCCGGTATTATTTCCCGTCATGCAATTCAACAAACGCTGCCGAGCTTGCTGGTACCCCCCGCTCCGGCAGCTAGGCCTAGGGAGGCTCCGTCGCGCTGGGCTCCGGTAGCCGGGGCCTCCCACCGCCGCGCGGCGCCGACCCAAGATTTACAACAGGCGGCGCGTGTGCACGGCAATACCTCGAGTTTCGGTCGCGGCGCCGGTTTTCCCGGCCGCGAAAAGATCTCCTTCGGCCTAGGTCTGTCCCGCCGCCTCCATGATCGATTGAGAGATTTCCTTTCGTTGGAAGATCCATGAAAGATGACCGCTGTTCGCTTCGATGGTCTTTGCGTCCACCGAACGAACATGAGCGTCCGGCGGCCGCGATCACGGCTTCCTTGATCTTCGCGATGGCATAGTTTTTGGCGAGGCCAGCGACATCGCCAACCCTTACTCGATCACCTCGTCGGCTGTCGCCAGTAGTCCAGGCGGGACGACGAGACCGAACGCTTTCGCTGTCTTGCGGTACGCTTGCCTTTCGCGTCGCACTACGGAATCATTTGCGCAAAGGCTCAAGGAAGGCGGCCTATGATTGAGGTGCTCGAGCGCGCGCCCGATCTCGACATCGATCCGTACGACGACGCTTTCATCGCGAATCCATATCCAGGATACGCGGCCATGCGGAGCGCGGGACCGGTCTTTTACATGCCGAAGTACGCGTGCTGGGGCATGGCGCGCTACAAGGAGGTGCGGCCGGCGCTGCTCGACTGGAAGACTTACTGCTCCGGCATGGGAGTGGGTTACACGCATTTTGGCAAGGAAAAGCCGTGGCGGCCGCCCAGCCTGCTGCTTGAGAGCGACCCGCCGTCGCACGACCGCGCCCGGCGCATCGTCGACCGGGTGGTGTTTCCACCGGCGCTGCAGCACCTGCGCGAGCCGTTTGCCAAGGAGGCGGCTGCGACTGTGGAGCATGTACTCGCGCGAGGCCGGTTCGATGGTGTGAAGGAGCTGGCGGAGGCGTTCCCGCTGAAGGTTTTTCCGGATGCGGTCGGGCTCGACGCCGCGGGGCGCGAGAACCTCTTGCCCTATGGCGACATGGTCTTCAACGGCTTCGGGCCACTGAATGCGCGCTTTAAGGCCTCGACTGCGACCGCTGGCACGGTAGTGCCGTGGATCATGGCGAAATGTTCGCGTGCAGCGCTCGCGTCGGATGGGCTCGGCGCGCAGATCTACAAGGCCGTCGAGGCCGGCGAAGCGACCGAGGAGGAGGCGGCGCTGCTCGTGCGCTCCTTCCTTTCCGCCGGACTCGATACGACGGTCGCCGCAATCGGCAGCGCACTGTATCTGCTCGCGACCAATCCAGGCGAGTGGCGCAAATTTCGGGCCGATCCGTCGCTCGCCAAGGGCGTGTTCGAGGAAACGGTGCGGATGGAATCACCAATCCAAAACCTCTACCGCACAACAACGCGCGACGTCGAGCTCGGCGGCCTGCGTATTCCAGCGAGCGAAAAGGTCCTGCTATTGCTTGCTTCGGCGAACCGCGACCCCGAACACTGGCGCGAGCCTGACCGCTTTGACATCACGCGCCGGGTGCAGGGGCACGTGGGCTTTGGCGTCGGCTTTCACGTTTGCGTCGGCCAAGTGATCGCTCGCATGGAGGGAGAGATCCTGCTGACGGCGCTGGCACAGCGCATCGCCTCGATCGAGTTGGTCGGCCCCCCTATACTCCGCTTAAACAATGCCGTCCGCGGTTTCGCCAGCCTGCCGCTTGAAGTGCGCGCGGCCTGAGAGAAAGGCGCCCAGAGCATCGTACCGCCGCACGTGTGTTTCGGTGATATCTGGCCGACAATCCGATGTCATGCTGTACCTGCAATCATAACCTTCTCGTTGGATAGCCTAGCCCGTGCCTTTGTTCGCCAACGTGTTGCGCAGGAGAAATGCGACCCAGCGAAGGCGCGGCGACGACTCGGTGTTTGAAGGCGCGCTGCGCAGAAATAAACTCGGCATCGGGTTTGCAAATAGCGTGGGCACGATTCGCCGCACACGCAAGCGGCTGTAGCGACGGTTGCAGGTCCCAGGAGGAAGGAGCTGCTTCATGAAGATACTCGTCGTCGGAGCTGGTCTTTCAGGTCTCGTAGCCGCACACCGACTCCAGGCGACGAGTCACAAGGTTACAATCCTCGAAGCGCGGTCGCGAGTCGGCGGACGGGTGATGACGGTGCGGGAGCCCTTCGCCGAAGGACAGCACGCGGACGTCGGCGCGATGATCCTTTACGAGGGACAGAACACCATCCTCGACCTCTGCCGCGAGTTCGGGATCAAGCTTACGCCCGTCAAGACCGTCGGAGCCGAACTCCCTTGCGTCCGGTACGGCGGCCGTCTCCTCGGTCGGGAGGAGATAGGTGCATCCTTCGCCGAGTTGGGGAAAGCTCAGTCCGCACATCCGGCCGAGCCGTTCGAGACGGCTGCGGCATGGGTGCGACGTTGCCGTCTCTCTGCTCAAGCGGTCGCCCTGCTCGACGCATTCATCGAAATCCAGCCGTCAATTCCACTCCGCTTCGTCGACGCCCGCGGCTTGCACATTGGGCCCGAGCGGTACATGCAGATGGCGGACGGGAATGATCAACTTCCGCGACGTCTGGCGCAAGACTTAGACGTGCGTTTCGGGCACGTCGTGCGCCTGATCGATTGGTCTCGCTCATCCGTGGTTGTCGAGACCGAGAAGGGGCGGTTCGAGGGCGACCTTCTCGTCCTCGCCGTTCCCGGCCCGCTCACGACCGACATCGGCTGGGATCCTCCGCTACCTGCGGAGAAGGTGCGCGCGCTCGTCTCCCTGCGTTACGGGACTGGAGCCGGCGTCGCATCGCAGTACCGGGAGCGCAAGGCGGTGAGCGACGCGGTGCGAACGGCATTCTTCAGCGACACTATCCCGCGTTGGATACTCGACCTCTCCGTCGACCAGCCCGGGAATGCCGCCGTTGTGACGACCATCCTCAGCGGCGAGTCGGAGCCTCGCGGGTTCGCTCAGAATGACGTGCTCCGTGAGGTCGACTCGGCGCTGACCGAGATCACCAGGAGCGGTGTGACGAGACTCGGAGGCGCGATGGTGAGCTGGACGGACGATCCGTTCGCTCGCTGCATCGCCCGTGCCCCAATCGGCGATCAGCGAGAGACCGTGCTCCGCGAGATCAAACAGCCTCTCAGCAATCGGGTGTTCTTTGCGGGTGAGCACACGGACGAACGGCCTGGCCCCGGCGGCATGGACGGTGCGATCCGCTCGGGTCTTCGGGTGGTCAACGAGATCACGGGCGCACCGTCGCGCCAAAGCAGCATGGACCACGCGGTTCGCCCGGGCTCTTGGACCATCGACAAAATTGCACGAGCTGCGCGCGTGTCGTTTTCCCACCCTCCTTGGTCGCAACCTCCGATGAGCCAGCGCTGAGTGATTGAGCGTGGTCGGATTTGGTGCTTCGGAGTGCGCTGCCGGAAGCGCGCTGATGTCCGATGACGGCCGCAGGTATAGGTTGCCGTTCCGACACGGATAGCAAGCGTTCGCCGAGATGCAATAGCGTAGCGTTGGCGTGGCGTTCATCCCGGATAACGGACCCGAGGAATACTGAGTTCACGATTGCTCAAGCGGCGTCGCGCGCCTTTCTGTCCAATAATCCCGCTTCAATCATGGCCTCTCGGATTCGCGCGATTTCAGAGTGCTCCAGCTTTACGAGCGGCGGACGCACCACTGCGCGCGGCAGCTTCCCGAGTAGGACAAGCGCCTCCTTCATGCGGTTGTGCATGTCCGCGGAGGGATCGGCGTAGAACACGCGCGCGGTCGGTTCGACGCGCTCGTTGATGCGCCTAGCCTCCGCAAGATCGTTGCGCTGCACGGCGCGGAAAAGCTGTGCGTGCAAGTCAGCGATCACGCTGCCGGAGCCGGACAGTAGGCCGTTCGGACCGAGCACCAGTGACGAGAACAGCCACGCGCTGTGGGTGGTTAGCACGTTCACTGGCCGCGGCAGGCTTTGCAGCGTGCGGATATGCCATTCGTGGTGCGGCACGTTGCCGATCCAGTCTTTGATCGCGCGGATGGTCGGCACTTCCTCGCACAGCTTCAGTAACGTGTCCTTTGGATAGCCCTGGCCGGTCGCGAGCGGATACTGGAATACGATCAGCGGCAGGTCTGTCGCGTCAGCAATGTGCTTGAAGTGTGCCAGCGCCATCTGCGGCGACTGGCCGAGCGTCAAGGGTGCCGGCGGAAAAACGAGTAGCGCGGAAGCGCCACGTTGCGTTGCCATGCGGGCAACGCGCGCGGCCTCAAGGCTGCCGTCCGTCCAGATGCCGTTGATGATCGGCAGCTTCGCGCCGATTTCATCCTGCGCTATGTCGAGCACGCGCCGCTGCTCATCCAACGAGCATGAGCCAACTTCGGTCGAGTGTGCGTTGATAGTGATCGCCGACAGGCCTTCGACCGCGGCGACCTCGCGCACGTGCTTGCGGAAGCTCTGCTCGTCGATTGATAGGTCGTTCTCGAAGGGTAGCAACACCGCCGGAATGACGCCATGAGGGACATAAGACTTGTGCCGCGGCATAGGCCGACTCCTCTGTCTCAAGGCAACTCTAGCACCCGTCATGGATCGCGTGTGAAGCGGAGGAAAATCTTAAGGTGAACCTCTATGGCGCGCGCGACGGTCGTCGACGGCTCCCTTCATATGGCCTTAAGGTGCCTTTCTGGCGGGTTTGGCGTGATGGCTAGGCGCCAGCTTGGTCCAACAGCCGCGCGGCGGGCAGGGGACGTGCAGACGGCCGCAAATCTTCTTTAGGCCGCTTCCGGATAGGCCGCATCTCTCGGCGAGACGGGACATCGGTGTCTCCCAAACCTGCCGATAGAGCTCCTCTCGGGTGACGATCGCTGGCTTCTTGATCTCGGCCGCGCACATGCGACGCTCCGTTCCAAGGTTTGGGCAACCTCCCTCAGAACTCGCGCCTGCGGCCGGCGGTCAACAGTCGCCATCAGCGATTGCTTCGTCGTCGTCACTCGTGATCAGCTCGCAAATTCCAATCGCGTTCGTGCGTGGCCTCGATATTGGGGCGGGGGCGCGAACACGGGTTGGAGAAAACTTGGAGAAGGCGGAGAGGGAAAAAGAAGAACGCATCCTA
>Ga0187781_10004722_pt1 | contig 10144 bp, 11 predicted proteins | sample 0715_SJ02_MP02_2_FD_132447 | JGI IMG/M metagenome (GOLD analysis project Ga0187781, IMG submission 132447) | Tropical peat soil microbial communities from peatlands in Department of Meta, Colombia - 0715_SJ02_MP02_20_MG | ecosystem: Environmental > Terrestrial > Soil > Wetlands > Peat | place...
GCTGCCTATGTGCAGCAACAAGGAGTGATACTGCATGGAAACCCGTTGGCTGGAAGATTTCCTGGTGCTGGCAGACACCGGCAGTTTTACGCGCTCTGCCGAAATCCGGCATCTTACCCAGCCCGCCTTTTCCCGCCGTATCAAGTCTCTGGAAAGCTGGTTTGGCGCAGATCTGATCGACCGGACGACTTATCCCACCCGGCTGACGCCAGCTGGCGAATTACTGCGCGAGCAGGCGGTACAAATGCTGGGGCAGATCAACAGTACGCGTGCCTTACTGCGTGGTCTGCAGCCCTTGCCAGAAGGGACGATCAGCTTGGCGGTCCCCCATACCTTGTCTTTTTCCTTTTTCCCAAAATGGCTCAGTCAGGTAGAAAAAGGCTATGGGCCACTGTCTTGCCGGCTGCAGGCCAGTAATGTTCACGATGCCTTGTTGGCTTTTGTCGAGGGTGGCTGTGATTTCCTCATGTGTTATCACCATCCCAAGCAGCCGGTTGATCTGTCCGACCCACGTTACAGCGGTTTGCGGCTGGGGGTGGAATCATTGCGCCCCTATACGCGCCGTCAGGGCGACCAGCAGGCCATGTATCAGCTACCGGGCAGTGCCGGACAGCCGCTTCCCTTTCTTGGCTATGCCAGCAATGCCTATTTTCGGCTGATGACCGACCTGATTCTGGAGGCCGCACCCGAACCGCCCTTCTTATCCCTGTGTTATGAAACTGACATGGCTGAAGGCCTGAAGAATATGGTGCTGGAGGGACATGGCATCGCCTTCCTGCCGGCCAGCTCGGTGCAGCGTGAACTGCGCTCGCGGCAATTGGTTCTGGCTGCTCCACAGGGGTGGAGCGTGGAGATGGAGATCAGGCTATATCGCGATAAAAAACGCAGTCGGCCTGAACTGGATGGCTTTTGGGAATATCTGGCCGCCCAGTCGCAAGCGGTATGAAAATCCACTGCCGTTTCCAGAATGATCTTCCAGACTTAGGGCCGCAGGCTGTTCTCCAGACCTCGCTCATTCTCATAGCATGAAATCCTCGGACGTTGGAGTTGGTTTCCAGGGAGATATCCATGCCAAAAATGCGATTGATGCGTATCGGACTGTTGATCTGTGGCTGCCTGCTGTGGCTCGCCTGCTGGGGTGCCAGCCCGGGGCTAGCTGTTTCCGGCCCTGTCGTTGATGTGTATTTATTGCGCCATGGCAAGACCATGTTCAATACCACCGGCCAGGTACAAGGCTGGTCGGATACGCCGCTGACCGCAGCTGGAGTCAAAGGGGCCGAGGCCGCAGGCCGTGGGTTGTCCTCGCTGCACTTTATTGCCGCGTATAGCAGTGATCTGGGACGAGCGCGCAGCACCGCCAGGATCGTGCTGCAACAAGGCCGGCAGCCTGAACTGTCCTTGCATGAAGACGAACGTTTCCGCGAATGGAATTACGGCAGCTTTGAAGGCCGGCCGGACCGGGAAATGTGGGAGCCTTTATTCCGCCAGCAAGGCATGAGCTTCGATCCCGGCTGGAGCAACTGGACCGCTTTCAGTCGCAAGATGAGTGATCCGGCCATTGCCCAGGCCATCCATGATCAAGATCCACGAGGCTGGGCCGAAACCTATCCACAGATTGCCAGCCGGCTGCGCGCCGGCATGTGGGATCTGTTGCGTGCCGCACAGTCTGCTGGTGGTGGCAATGTCCTGTTGGTCAGCCATGGTGGGGCAATCCAGAGCCTGCTTGATCTGTTTGTACCCGGTCAGGCTGACAGTGCGGATATTCCCAATACCAGTATTACCCTGTTGCGTTATCAGGACGGCCGTTTTTCCCTGCTCAAGGTCGGTGATCTGAGCTACCAGCAAACGCCGCATTGAATTTTCAGCACTTAGGCTGCGGCATGTTTTGCAAGGTTATGCAAATAATGCATGACTTGATTGCGAATCGGAATTGGCCAAACGGGTCCTGCCCAGCCTACAGTCAGCCCCCATCACTCCGCAGCAGGCGGGGGCTACCAACAAAGGTTTCTGCATGTCCACACGTATCGAACATGATCTGCTTGGCGAGCGTGCCGTCCCGGCTGCGGCCTACTGGGGCGTCCATACCCTGCGCGCCGTGGAAAATTTCCCCATTACCGGGCAAACCATTGGCAGCTATGGCGATCTGATCGTTGCGCTGGCGCACATCAAAAAGGCTGCTGCGCAGGCTAACCGTGATCTGGGATTGCTGGATGCGCGACGTGCCCAAGCCATTGCCGATGCCTGCGATGAACTGGTAGACGGAAAACTGCACGATCAGTTCGTGGTGGACGTGATACAGGGGGGGGCAGGAACCTCCACCAATATGAATGCCAATGAAGTCATCGCCAACCGTGCATTGGAAATTCTGGGTCACGCCAGGGGCGAATATGACAAGCTGCATCCGAACGAACATGTGAACATGAGTCAGAGCACCAATGACGTGTATCCCACCGCATTGCGTCTGGCTACCTATTGGGGGGTGCTGCGACTGCAGCGCACCATGTTCATCTTGCGCGAAGCCTTTGCCGGCAAGGCTGAGGAATTCAAGAATATTCTGAAGATGGGACGTACCCAGCTGCAGGATGCCGTGCCGATGACGCTGGGGCAGGAGTTCCAGACCTATGCTGTCATGTTGGGTGAGGATGAACAGCGCCTGAGCGAGGCACGTGCCTTGATGCTGGAAATCAACCTGGGTGCCACGGCCATCGGCACTGGTATTACCGCCCATCCGGACTATGCGCGGCTGGTCTGCCTGCATCTGTCTGAACTGACCGGTCTGAAGCTGATGACTGCACCCAATCTGATCGAAGCCACCCAGGACTGCGGCGCTTTTGTCCAGCTTTCCGGTGTGCTGAAGCGCGTTGCCGTCAAGCTGTCCAAAACCTGCAACGACCTGCGGCTATTGTCCTCCGGACCACGTGCCGGCATTGGCGACATCAATCTGCCTGCCCGTCAGGCTGGTTCATCCATCATGCCGGGCAAGGTTAATCCGGTGATTCCGGAAGTGGTCAATCAGGTCGCTTTCGAGGTCATTGGTAACGACATGACCATTACCATGGCGGCAGAAGGCGGCCAGTTGCAGTTGAATGCTTTCGAACCCGTCATCGCTTACAGCATGTTCCGTAGTGTGCGCCACCTATCGAATGCCTGCACGACTTTGACCGAACATTGCGTCAAGGGCATTACCGCCAATGAAGCCAAGCTACGAGCCGATGTACTCAACTCCATTGGCTTGGTCACCGCGCTTAATCCCATCATCGGCTATGCGGCAGCAACCGCGGTTGCCGCAGAAGCCCATGCCACGGGCGGCAGTGTCTACGATATCGTGCTGGAGCGTGGCCTGATGCAGCGCGCCCAGTTGGACGAGGTTCTACAACCTGAAGCCTTGACCCAGCCTCGCTGGCTGTCTTAACGATGTTCTGCAGTCGGTGCTTGTCCGGTACCGACTTTCCTGTACAGGCCGGGTAAATTTACCCGGCCTTTTTTTGTCTGCTTGCATCTGCCGGTCAGTTTTCTTATAAATAAATTGTGCAATGCACAATAAAGGAATTGGCCATGACACAGTTATTGCTCTGGTGGCTGGAGTGTCTGCCTCATTGCTGGCAAAGCCTGTCTATTCAATGGCGTGGTCAGCAGGCTGTGCTGCATTCTGCGGGATGGCATGCCGGACGGGTGCTTTGCAGCCAGGCCACACTGCCTGACAAATTGTCTAGACTGTCACGTCGTAGCTGTGCCGATGCAATCAGCTTGCTGTATGACTGCGGTGAAACCCAGCTGAGCCTGGCACGGCAATGGGTGCCCCCGCTGGCGCTGGACTCTGACCTGCTGGCCTTGGGCCATACATTGCAGCAGCGCACAGGGCAAACCTGGCTGCATGGTTTGGTTGATCTGGGAAGGGCGTTGAGCTATTGACAGATCGGCATGCAGGTTCTGCATGGGTTTGAAATCCTATCGCAAGCCATGCAATCAGGGCAGCCGTCCTGCCACGGGTGATGCCACATACTGTGCTTCCTTCCCGACCATTCTCTGTTTGCTTAGAGCGGCTAACAAAACCTCGTAGAGAACCTGGGCCAAGGCGCGCCGACGCAGACAGTACAAATAGTATGGCAAGGAGGCGCAACGCAGGAGCGGGGGTTTTGTTAGCGGGTCTTAGTCGATCAAGATGGTTTTGCCAGGACGGATGAGGTCTGTTAATCAAGCAGGCGTGCTTTGCAAGGAGAGGCCGGCAGGGCACAATGCCTGCTTTTTGATAGCAGGAGCCCAGTCTGCATGTCCAATTTATCCATGCTTGACCAGCAGCAATTACAGATATTGGCACCAGAGCTGCAACGCTACCTGGCTGATCAACTTGAGGTGGAGATCGGTCAGTTTGAGGCCCAGTTCCTGCTGGATTTCGTGGCGGCCAAAATTGGCCGGCAAATCTATAACAAAGCCCTGGACGATGCCCAGCAAGCCCTGAGCAGCCGTATGGAAAGCCTGCAGGCTGCTATCTGGGAACTGGAAAAATAGCCAACGGCCAGCTGGTGGCGGGCTGTCGCAAGCGCAAGCCGGATACAGTGGACTGTTCGTGATGCTCTGCCATATTGAGGCCAACAAGGTTACAATTGACCTTTGTCGCTTTCTGTCCAAAAGGTCATGCTTTATCTGCGTTTGATGCTCAAAGGTTTTTTACTGGCCGTGATGCTGGTGTTGCTCGGCTTCGCCTATATGGCCTGGGGTATTGCGCACTATGCGGATGAAGCGGCAGAACAACCGGCAGATGCTGCCCTGGTGTTGGGTGCGGCTGCCTGGGGCAGCAAGCCATCACCCGTACTGCGCGAGCGCATCAACCATGCGGTGAGTCTGTACAAGCAGGGCCGGGTGCGCTGGATTGTGTTTACCGGAGGAACGCCCGAACCGGGTTATCCTACCGAAGGCGAAGTCGCCCGTGATTTTGCCGTACGCCAGGGGGTGCCGATGACGGCCATGCTGGCGGAAAACGAGTCACGGACGACCTGGCAGAATCTGGAAAATGCCCGCAAGCTGGCAGAGCCGTTTGGCATCCATTCCTTTTTGCTGGTGAGCGATCCCTTGCACATGCGCCGCGCGGTGCTGATGGCGCATGATCTGGGCATGGTCGCCGCGCCGGCACCAACACAGTCCAGCCGTTATCTCAGTTGGAGCAACAAGGTTAAATTCCTGGCAAGGGAAACCTGGTTGTATGTGGGTTACCGTGTGTTTCGCAAATTGTCCTGAACAATAAGCCTGATGCTGGACAAATAAAAAACCGGCACAAGGCCGGTTTGTTTCACATGATACGGACAAGTATCAGGCGGTATGCCACAGATCAATCAGATCCCCGGCTTCCACATGCGTCACTTCACTGCGCTCCTGCAGCCATGCCAGCAGTTTGGCGCGGATCTCCTCGGTAATGGCTACATCACCTACCGGAAACACCACACCTTCCAGTTTTTCATTACCATCAAAATGGCCACCAAAGCTGATGGCGGCATCGTCGACGCAATTCAGCCAGTCGTCCAGCAGGGTATCCGTGTCTACCTCCTTGGCGATGGTGGCAATCAAATGAAACCCCAGTTCGCGGTATTCGCCCACACGCATTTTCTTGCGTTGACGATGGTTCAGACGCTTCAGGCGTTGTACGGAATTAGGGTTATGCAAATGCGACATGGTGATTTCCTCGAAAAAGACGTGGCGATGATAACAGGCATTGAGTGTGAACTGAAAAAGAGGACCATTTCATCCTGCTACAAGCCCAATTGTTGCCACAGATGATCCACTTTCTGTTTCACGGCCTCATCCATCACGATGGGCACGCCCCACTCCCGGCTGGTTTCTCCAGGCATCTTATTGGTGGCATCCAGCCCCATTTTGCCACCCAGGCCGGATACCGGGCTGGCAAAGTCCAGGTAGTCAATCGGGGTGTGCTCGACCAGCGTGGTATCACGAACCGGGTCCATGCGGGTGGTAATTGCCCAGATCACTTCCTTCCAGTCACGGCAATCCACATCGTCATCGACGACGATAATGAACTTGGTGTACATGAACTGACGCAGAAAGCTCCAGCATCCCATCATTACCCGCTTGGCATGACCAGGATATTGCTTTTTGATACTGACCACGGCCATGCGGTAGCTGCAGCCTTCCGGTGGCAGGTAAAAGTCGACAATCTCCGGAAACTGCTTTTGCAGAATGGGTACAAATACCTCATTCAGCGCAAGGCCCAGCACTGCCGGCTCATCCGGTGGCTTGCCGGTATAGGTGCTGTGGTAGAGGGGGTTCTCGCGCATGGTGATGCGGTCGATGGTGAAAACCGGGAAGTGGTCCTGCTCATTATAATAACCGGTATGATCGCCATAAGGGCCTTCCAGTGCCATGTCATCCGGATGGATATGGCCTTCCAGCACAATCTCGGAACGCGCCGGCACTTGCAGGTCAGAGCCCAGACATTTCACCAGTTCAGTGCGGCTGCCACGTAGCAGACCGGCGAATTGATATTCGGACAAGGTATCCGGCACCGGGGTGACCGCCCCCAGAATGGTGGCCGGGTCGCATCCCAGCACCACGGCGACCGGATAGGGCTGGTCTGGATGCTGCTGACGGAATTCACGGTAGTCCAGCGCACCACCTCGGTGGGCCAGCCAGCGCATGATGACACGGTTTTTCCCTATCACCTGCTGGCGGTAGATGCCCAGGTTCTGGCGTTTTTTGTTGGGTCCTCGTGTTACCGTCAGGCCCCAGGTAATCAAAGGTGCCACATCGCCTGGCCAGCAGTGCTGGATCGGCAGGCGCGACAGATCTACCTCGTCTCCCTCCCAGACAATTTGCTGGCAGGGTGCCTTGCTGACCACCTTGGGGGCCATCGATAACACCTGCTTGAGCAAGGGCAGCTTGTCCCAGGCCTCACGCAAGCCCTTGGGCGGCTCGGGCTCTTTCAGATAGGCCAGTGTCTTGCCGATTTCACGCAATTGCATGACATCACTGGCTCCCATCCCCATGGCTACGCGCTTGGGAGTACCAAACAGATTGGCCAGTACCGGCATGGCGTAGCTTTGCGTATCGTGCTTGGGTTGTTCAAACAGCAGGGCCGGGCCGCCCGCTTTCAATACCCGATCGCCAATCTCTGTCATTTCCAGATGGGGAGACACCGGTACGTTGATTCTCTTCAATTCACCTTGCTGTTCCAGTTGAGCAACAAAGTCCCGCAGGTCGGCATATTTCATGACTGTTTCATGATCTTAAGCAAAGTTTCGAGGGGAGGATTTGGCTAACCTCCGCTTTAACGTCGCAAGCTACTGCCGGCTCATCATAAAGTCAACGACGGCGGCGGCCCATGATTTCAACTTGCCAACACTCTTGGAGAATACAAAATGAAAAAGCTTGCACTGGCTGCGGCCATTGGTCTGATTTCCGCTAGCGCCTTCGCCGACCAAGGCGACATCATCGCTCGCTTCCGCGTGATTGATGTAAGCCCGTCTACCACCTGGAACAATGCCTCCCTGGGTAATACTCTGGGTCTGAACGTTGATGCCAAGAGTGACACCGTTCCGGAACTCGACTTCACCTACATGATCACCAACAATATCGGTGCTGAACTGATTCTGGGTACCAGCCGCCATACCATTACTGGTACGGCAACTGCCAATTCCGCAGCTGGTCAGGTGAGCTTGGGCAATGTCTCTGTTCTGCCGCCGACGCTGACTCTGCAGTATCATTTTGCACCGCAAAGCGCTACTTTCCGTCCTTATGTAGGTGCTGGTGTTAACTACACCCGCTTCTACGATAGCGGAGCAAACGCAGCTAACCTGTTGGGTAGCAACACCCCGCTGAACGTGAAAGACAACAGCTTTGGCCCGGCACTGCAAATTGGTGCCGACTTTCCGATCAGCAAGAATTTCTTTGTCAACGTTGACGTGAAAAAGATCTGGATCAAGACCGACGTAAGCGTTGCTTCCAGCGGCGCTGAACTGGGCACCCTGCACGTAGACCCGTATGTATTCGGTCTGGGTATTGGTACCAAGTTCTAAGCTACTGTATTACCAAGCAAAGCGCCTTCAACGAGAAGGCGCTTTTTTTATTTCCTTACTATAGAATATTGTATTCTATATTTATAATCCAAGGAGATAAGAGATGAGCCACTGGGTCAGTAGTGCGATACGCAAGATCGAAGCAGACTTCAACCGTTCCAGCGATACCCACCTGATACCGCTGAGTATCCCGGCATTGCCACAGATTCAGCTCTACTTCAAAGACGAATCCACCCATCCTACCGGAAGTCTGAAGCACCGCTTGGCACGCTCCCTGTTTTTGTATGGATTGTGCAACGGCTGGATACGCGACAATACCACCATCATCGAAGCATCCAGCGGCAGTACGGCAGTGTCTGAAGCCTATTTTGCAAGGCTGCTCGGACTCCCTTTCATTGCGGTCATGCCGCGTGGCACCTCGGCCGAAAAAATCCGGTCCATCGAATTTTATGGTGGCCAATGCCACTTGGTTGATGACCCGGCCACAATCTACGACGAGTCGCGGCGACTGGCCAAGGAGTTGAATGGTCATTACATGGACCAATTCACTTATGCTGAAAGGGCAACCGACTGGCGCGGCAATAACAATATCGCGGATACCATCTTCAAGCAGATGGAGTTGGAAACCAACCCGGTCCCGGAGTGGATTGTGTGCGGTGCAGGAACCGGAGGCACATCGGCGACCTTTGGCCGCTATGCGCGCTACCAGAAACTGGCGACGCAAATTTGTGTAGTGGATCCGGAAAACTCGGTTTTCTATGACAGCTATTATAGTGGCCGAGCAGATTGCCGCTGCGAGGGAGGTTCGGGTGTTGAAGGTATTGGCCGTCCACGGGTGGAGCCGTCTTTTATCCCGACGGTGATCGACAAAGTGATACGAGTGCCCAATGTGGCCAGTTATGCAGCCATCCACTTTCTCGAGGAAGTGCTGGGGCGCAAATGCGGGGGATCGACCGGCACCAATTTGTTCGGTATTTGTGAGCTGGCCAGCGATATGGTGGCCAATGGACGTTCAGGTTCTATCGTCACGCTGATCTGTGATGATGGCAACCGCTACCTCAATAGCTATTACGACCAGGCATGGCTGGCCAGCAACGGGCAGCAGCTTGCGCCATGGATTGAACGCTATCGTCGTTTCTTCTACGAAGGTCGCTGGTAATTCATATGGCGGTCTGCGACAGTTCACCACTGCTGTCGCAGCAACTGGCTCAAGCGGCGAATCCTCTTATCGACAAATGCAGGTTTGCGGCAGTCGGGGCTTATCCATACCGTGCGCATTGACAGAGACTTGGCCGCGTACAGATTGGGCAGCGAGTCCTCAACCATGATGCACCGCTCCGGCTGCAGATCTTCGGCTTGCAGCATGCTGCGAAATCCCCGGCGGTCAGGCTTGGGGCAAAAATTCATTCTCTCCATGCCATAGCAGGCAGAAAACTCGCGCCGAATGCCCATGCGGGCCAGCAACCCTTCTATATAGTGCTGTGGGCCGTTGGATAGTACGATCTTGCGACCCGGCAGGCGGCGAAGGGTATGGATAAGCGTCGGCTCCCATTGCAGCCAGGTGTATAGCTCATCCAGCGGATGGGTTTCCCTCAGGAAATGCCGGGCATCCACACCGTGATGGCGAACCAGTCCTTGCAAGGTAGCGCCATAGCGCTTCCAGTAGAATAAGCGTAATTGTCGGGCTTCGTTCTCCTCCATGTCCAAGTGACGCACCATATACAGATTCATCATCTTGCTGATGTGGGCAAAAATGCCCAGGCTGGCTTTATGCAAGGTGTCGTCGAGATCAAAAATCCAGGTTGGCGTGGGCATTGGACTCGCTGCGGGTCATGGTGGAAACATTCATTATCCGCATATGAACACTTGACGACTACCTTTCCCGTTTTCTCTTTTTAAGCAGTACTGCTAATAAAATCATTTTAAAACATGGAGTTGGAATTTTTGTGCATCATTGTTTCAATTTTCTTTCGATAAAGTGTTGACGAGGGTAGGGTGTGGCGGTATAGTTCGCCTCCTCAGCAGACAACGCAGCGCCGGAAACGAAACGCAGCGACCTGCACCGCTCTTTAAAAAACAGAATAACCGATAGGTGTGAGTGTTTGGCGAAAGCCAAAAAC
>Ga0187781_10004724_pt1 | contig 10143 bp, 8 predicted proteins | sample 0715_SJ02_MP02_2_FD_132447 | JGI IMG/M metagenome (GOLD analysis project Ga0187781, IMG submission 132447) | Tropical peat soil microbial communities from peatlands in Department of Meta, Colombia - 0715_SJ02_MP02_20_MG | ecosystem: Environmental > Terrestrial > Soil > Wetlands > Peat | place...
ATCGGCAGGTCTTGTTTCTTGAACAACTCCCGAACATTGCCGACGATGAAATTATCGGCTTCCGCAAACGGAGCAAGCGGTCCCGTCTGCGGGCTGACATAGCCGATCTTGACGGGCTTCGCTGCCCGCACCCAAGGAGCCGGAAAAGCCGACGCGAGCGCCGCGGTCGCAAGCAAACCACCTCCCCGCTTGATGACAGTGCGGCGATCGACCTTCGCGAGCCCTTTGCGGGTCGGTTCCTGTGTGATCGATCGAAATGCTCCGGTTGCTTTCACGATTTCCTCCCATCGTTTCGTTGATTCATCCGGCAGAGAATCCGGCGAGTATCGACCATGCGCCGGCATCGGAGAGGTCGCTGTCGGGGACGGGGCCGGCGACCGAATATTTGCCGTCCTGATAAAGCAGCGGATCGACGGCTTTTTCCGTTCGGACAGCGAATACGCGGCCGAAAAAAAGCGTGTGAGTCTGGTAATCGACGGTTCGATCCACCGTGCAGAAAAGATTTGCCTGGGCATCGCGCAGGTATGTCAGGCCGTCGGCGCTGCGATCCCAATCTCCGACGCGAAAGCGTTCACCGCCCTTAAGCTTTCCGCTGAAGACGCGAGAAAGCTCTGAGTGAAAACTGCGCAAAACATTGACGCAGAATCGACCGTTTGTGCTCACCGCACGATGGGTTGCGGTCGCATTGTTGATGCAAACGAGAATGGTCGGTGGATCAACGCACACCGACGTCACGGCCGTCGCGCTCATGCCGTGCAGATGCCCTTGATTGTCATTGCAGGAAATTATGCTCACCGTCGTCGCAAACCTGCGCATTGCATCGCGAAACGCGAAGTCCACTCGAGGCGTCTCACGCGTGTCGGCGGGTTGTTCGAGGCGCATGGGGTCGAACGGACGCTCGCAGCGTTTTGGCGCTAGGCCAGCGGGTTGGCGGGGAGACCCAAGAGGAATTTCCCGTGGTTTTCGTAAGCCGTATCACTCATGACTTGATGAATTCCGGCCGTGTTTAAATCGCGCAGCAGGCGGCCGATAATGTGAGGATGGTGCAAGCCTGTGTTGCCCGCAAAATGGTAAACCATGGTCGCGATATTGATGGCCACGTCAGTCGCATGAACTGCAATCGCCCTTACGTCGGCGATATCGCGCCCATCGGGCACCTCACCGGAATTTGCCTTTTGATATAGTTGCTCATAGCGTTCGTGCAGAAGCGCACGCGCCGCGCGTATTTTCAGATCCGCCTCGGCGATTTGCCGATGCACGATCTGGCGCTCGTCGAGTTTGGAGGCACGAAACATCCCGCGCGTCGTGGTCGCAAGCTTGATCAGCTCGTCCAGCGCACGCCTCGCGCTGCCGAGTGCGACGCTGCCGTGCTCCTTGGCGACAAAGCTGAACGGCGGAAACAGATACATACCACCGCCGCGAATTGGTTTCGGCTTATGCAAATCCCAAACGAACGAAAGTTCTTCAGGGAGATGGTAATTTTCAACGGAACAATCGCAGCTGCCGGTCCCCTTGAGGCCAACCACGTCACGCCAATTGTCGTATAGCGTCACGTCCTTTGTCGGCATCGCGGCAAAGATGACGAGCGGCTGACCACCATTCTCGGATTCCGTTCCCTCGACGATCGTGCCGCCGATAATCCATTCGGAATGGTGAATGCCGCTGTTGAATCGCCAGCGCCCGCTTAAACGGAAACCGCCTCTTTCGCGGACCGCGCGGCCGGCTGGAAAAAACGAGATCGCCGCCGTCGGGATGTGCCCGTTCGGAAAGGCCTTGGTGAGCCCGGCTTGCGGCAAAAATGCTCCGAGCGATCCCACGGCCGTTGCACCGACCATGGTGCACCAACCGCTGGTGAAATCGTGATACGCGATTTCCTCAAGGACCAACATTTCAGTGACGGGGTCGGCCTCAAAGCCGCCGACCTCCGTGGGGAGTTTCAGACGAAACAGCCCCGCCGATCGCAATGCTTGCACCGCTTCCGGGGCCAACCTCGCCAGTTCTTCGCTCTTGGCCCCCGATGCGTCCAGGGTCTTGGCGATCTGCTCGACGCGCGCGAGCAAAAGCTTCCGTCTCGCATAGCGATCCGCGGGCACGTCGCCGATTTGCCCCCGCGCCGGGTTGCGTTCTGCAACGAGAACTTCGCGAGCCAGATCGCCCATGTCGTCTCCTCCATGATGACGTCGTGCAACGCGGGCTATGGGAGCCGCGTATGGAACATTGTGAATGACAATCAAATATGAATTATATTCATTTGTCAACTATCATTCGCGTATGCGTAGTATTCATAAATGAGCCGTGCCCGGCCAAGACCTTGCAGAAACGGTGCGATATACCTGTTTTGCCCCGGCAAATGGCGCGCTTTATGCTATTTCCCAAAATCTGTTTTTGATTCGGAAGTGAATGGCTTGGCTATGCGGACCGCCCGAAACGTCGAAACACGTAGCGACCGCCGCAAGCGGCGCAACCGCCAGGCGTTGATCGACGCCGGCTACGAAGTGATGGCCAAGAAAGGCATCGACGCGGCAACGATGTCGGAAATCTGCGAACTCGCAGACGTCGGCGCCGGCACGGTGTATAATTATTTTGCTTCCAAAGACGAACTAGCGATGTGCGTCATGGAACAGGTGATGGATCGCCTCGCCCAGCGGATCGAGGTGGTAACAAATAACTTCACCGACCCGGCTCAGGTTTACGCCTTCGGCATTCGCAACGTCATGAAGGCGGCGACCACCGATCAGCGCTGGCGCTGGCTCTTGCGGCGCTCGGAGGTCATCGCCGGCGCGATGTATCGGGTCATGGGGCCATACGCGATCAGAGACATCCGGAATGCTGTTGCGGCCGGCCGGTATCACACGGAAGACCCATCATTGGCTTGGCGGCAGGCAACCCATGCGATCGTGGGTTTCAGCTTGGCGGTTTGCGACAAGGATATCTTGCCCGGGAAAATGGACGAAGCGGTCGTCAATTTGCTTGGAATGGTCGGTGTCGGCCGCGAGGAAGCGTGGGATTTGGCCAAGCGGCCATGCCCTGAACTCCCCGGCGAATAATCGCTTGTTCCGCCGGCGCTTCGGCGATCCGGAATGACGGATCAAAACTCGACGTCGAGCTCTTCGAGCTCGTCGGGTTCGACCTTGGCGGCGGCGATCCATTCCCGCATCAGCGGCATCGCCATGATGGTCCTGCAATATTGCGCCGACACCGGATCAAGCGCGACGTCGTAGGTGACAAAGCGCGTGCACACCGGCGCATACATCGCGTCCGCGGCGCACGGCTTGGCGCCGAACAGATAAGGCCCGCCGTATGTCTTGATGCATTCGCGCCAGATGGTGGTGATGCGCTCGATATCGCCGCGCGCCCCGGCCCATGACTTGAAGCCGGGAAAATGCGCCTTCAGATTCATCGGCAGCGCCGAGCGCAGATTGGCGAAGCCCGAATGCATCTCGCCGCAGATGGCGCGGCAATGGGCGCGCTGCGCCCGGTCGTCCGGCAACAGGCCCGCCTCCGGAAAGGTCTCGTGCAGGTATTGGGCGATGGCGAGCGTATCCCAGACCTTGAGCCCGTCATGGGTAAGGCACGGCACCAGGAAGGACGGCGACAGCAACAGCAATTCGGCACGCGTCGACGGATCGTCGGTGCCGACATGCTGCTCTTCGAAATCGAGGCCGGCCATTTTGCATAGCAACCAGCCGCGCAGCGACCACGAGCCGTAGTTCTTGCTGGCAATCGTCAGAACCGCCTTGGCCATCGCGCTTGTCTCGTTGTGAAGAATGACGCCGGATCAGTATGTTGCGGACTAATTAGAGCTTCCGTCAGCGCTCGAAGAAGCGCTCGCCGGCGGCCCAACCCCACGCCCCGCTCCCGCGGATGCAGGATGTTCACAATTTTGTCGCAGCGCAACAAAAAATGCACTAGGTTTGCCCACGCTGGGGGGTCGAGGTGTGCCGCCGCCAGGCGGCCTACGGCACCCGTGGGCATTGGATGCTGTACCTCGCCTATCAAACGCAGTCCGACATTATGGCGCCGCTCAAGGCCTGGGCAACCATGGCGATGGCGCTGGGCCATCAACCGCTGGTCGCCGACAACGCGAGCATGCGCAATCTCACCGCGGCTTATGAGCTGATCTCGCGCATGGGGCTCACGCACACGCGGCCGCCTTTCGCCATCGGCCACGTCACGATCGGCAACCGCGAGGTCGAGGTGCGTGAGGAAGCGGCCGCCACGACGCCGTTCGGTACGCTTCTGCATTTCAAGAAGGATATCGCCGCGTCGCAGCCGCGCGTGCTGCTGGTCGCGCCGCTGTCGGGTCATTTCGCCACGCTGTTGCGCGCGACCGTGCGCACCATGCTGCCCGAGCACGACGTCTTCATCACCGACTGGCATAATGCGCGCGACGTGCCGCTGACCGCCGGCCGCTTCGGCGTCGACGAATATGTCGACCACCTGATCAAATTTTTCGACGTCATCGGGCCGGGCGCGCACGTGCTGGCCGTGTGCCAGCCCTGCGTCGCCGTGCTTTCGGCCGTGGCGGTGATGGCGCAGACCAATAACCCGGCGCAGCCGCGCTCGATGACGCTGATGGCCGGGCCGATCGACACGCGCATCAACCCGACCAAGGTCAACGAGCTCGCCAAGAAGCGCGACATCGGCTGGTTCGAGCGCATGCTCACCGCGGCGGTGCCGCTGCGTTTTCCCGGGGCCTTTCGCCGCGTCTATCCGGGCTTCGTGCAGCTTGCCGCCTTCATGAGCATGAACATCGACCGGCATGTGAAGGCGCATAAGGAGCTCTACGAGAACCTCGCCAACGGCGAGCACGAGAAGGCGGCGGCCACCAAGGCGTTTTACGACGAATATTTCGCCGTGCTCGATCTCACCTCCGAATTCTATCTGGAGACGGTGCGGCTCATCTTCCAGGAGCATGCGCTGCCGCTCGGCAAGCTCGAATGGCACGGCACCCCGATCGAGCCGCGCGCCGTCCGCCGCACCATGCTCCTCACCGTCGAGGGCGAGCGCGACGATATCTGCGCTGTCGGCCAGACGGTGGCCGCCCACGATATGTGCTCGAAGCTGCGGCCGTATCTGAAGCGCCACCACATGCAGGCCGGCGTCGGCCATTACGGCGTGTTCTCCGGCAAGCGCTGGGAGAACCAGGTCTATCCGATCGTCAAGAACGTGATTTTGTCGAGCGATTAGCCCGCGTCCCCGTAAATCCGGCGCAACGTCCGCTTCGGCCTGAACGCGACCGAAAGGCGGCGTGGCCGCGAAACGACGCTTCGCGCCAGGAGCATCGTTTTTACAAGTCCGCAGTGACTCTGATGTGGAGCTATAACGCACGCGCCGCGGAATGCTTCAAATCGGCAGGTTTTGACCCGTGAACGACATTCTTGGCGCCAATTCCCGCTTATCCTGAGTTTGGATCATTTAAATTAAGCAATTTGTTAACAATGAACAGCGGAACAGAGTGTCGTTTATCCAAGAACCAACTGACCCTGTCGCAGAATTTGGACCTGCGAACTGCAAAAAAGGTCCGATGTCACAACTCCATACCTACGTGACGGCCGATCGTGATTGGCTACTGTTCCTGCTTGCCGTTGTCTGTCTGTTGGCAAGTGCGGTAGCCGCCGCGGCATTGATCGATCTGCACTCGAAGCGGAAGCTGCGGCAGCAGAAAAGCCTGCTCGGCACTGCACTTGAAAGCATGGAACAGGGTCTTTGTATGTTCGACGCCGACGGCCGCATCGTGCTGTGCAACGACCGCTATGCCGCGATGATGGGCCTATCGGTACCCTCGCTCAAGGGCTTGTCGTTGCTCAACCTGCTGATCAAATACCGTAATTCGGTCGGCGCGGATACTGGCGACGCCGAGCAGGTATTCGCGCGCGTGCTTGCAGATGCGCGCGAAGGCAAATCGACCACGAAGATTATCAAGACATCGGCCGGCCGCACGCTTCGCGTCAGCGACCAGCCGATAGCAAAGCGCGGCGGCTGGGTCTCGACCTTCGACGACATTACCGAATGGCGACAAGCGCAGGAGCAGCTGAAGGAGAGCGAGGAGCGCTACCGGCTTCTGGCCGAATATTCGACCGATATGATTATGATCGTGGATCGCGACGGCCATCGTTTGTACGTATCCCCGGCTTGCCGCACGCTGTTAGGCTACGAACCCGAAGAGATGTTTCAGATACATACCCTGGACTCCGTTCATCCCGATGATGTGCCTCTTGTAAAGGAAGAGCTCGCAAGCAGACAAACGGAGGGTACCCTCAGGTATCGCATGCGACACAGAGACGGGCGTTACGTTTGGATCGAAGCGGCGGGGGGGCCGAAGAAATTTGCCGGGGAGGCTCATCTGCACGTTACGGTCGTTCGTAACATCGAGGAGCGTATCGCCGCAGAGGAAAGGTTGATCGAAGCGAACAGACAATTGCACGCGCTGGCGGACGAGGCATCCAAAAAATCCGATCAGCTCGAAGCGGCGATAGCCAATATTTCTCAAGGTCTTTGCATGTTCGATGCTGAACAGCGCCTTTTGGTTCATAACGGCCGCTATGTGGAGATGTATGGGTTGCCTCGTGAACTGATCGTTCCTGGCTGCAGTTTTAGATCGATATTGCAGTATCGAAAAGCCGTCGGCTATTTTCCCGGTGACGTCGACGAATTTATCGGCCTAATGTCCTTGGCGCATGCCAAGGGACAGCCGCATTATGCAACGACGCAGGCGGGGGAGGGCCGCACAATCTCGGTCATCAACCACCCGATGCCGGGCGGCGGCTGGGTGGCTACTCATGAAGACATTACGGAGCGAAAAACAGCGGAGGCGAAGATAGAGCAACTCGCGCACTTCGACGCCTTGACGAGCCTGGCGAACCGAAATCTGTTCAGGGAAAAGATCGAGGACGCCCTTACCCACTGGCACCGTTTTCGCGGTGAATTTGCGATTTTTCTGCTCGACCTCGATAGATTCAAGCAGGTCAACGACACGTTTGGGCATCACGCCGGAGATGCGCTCCTTCAGGCCGTGGCGGCGCGTATTCGCGAGTTAATTCGAGAAGTTGACCTGGCGGCCCGGCTGGGGGGCGATGAATTCGCTTTGATCATCGGACCCGGAAGGGAAAGTCTCTTGAGCGGGTCGCAAACGCTTGCTGCACGGCTCATCGAAGGAATCGGTGCGCCTTATGAAATTGAAGGACAACGGGTCGTTGTCGGATGCAGCATCGGCATCGCGCTCGCGCCGGAACATGGCTTGCAGTCGGATCAGCTCCTGAAAAATGCGGACCTGGCGTTGTACAAGTCCAAAAACTCCGGACGCAACCGCTTCGAAGTGTTCAGCGACGAACTTAAGGCAGAGGCGGACAGCCGGAACGAGCTGGAAAACGACTTGCGGCAGGCAATCTGGCGTGAAGAGCTTTCAATCTGCTACCAGCCCTTCGTGTCTCTCGAAACCGGAGAATTTTTGGGCATGGAAGCGCTTGCGCGCTGGCGTCACCCGACCAAAGGTCCTATTCCGCCGGACGAGTTTATTCCGATCGCCGAGGAGGCGGACCTCATCGGCCGGCTTGGGGAGTGGGTGCTCACGAAGGCCTGCCACGACGCGGCGAAAATGCCCGACCACTTTAAGATCGCGGTCAATATCTCGGCGAGCCAGTTTGCAAAATCGAATCTGGTCGACTCGGTGATTTTTGCCCTCGTCGACTCCCAATTATCACCCAAACGCCTGGAAATCGAAATCACAGAAGGCGTCTTGTTAAAGGAGACCGCGCAAAACCTTGAGACTCTTCGTCAGCTGCAGAACTTGGGTGTGTCGATCGTGTTGGACGATTTTGGCGTAGGCTATTCGTCGCTCAGCTATCTCACCTCATTCACGTTTAACAAGGTCAAGATCGACAGATCGTTTGTGGGAAAAATGGGAATGTCCGAGGCGCGGGCAGTGATCAAGTCGGTGGTGCAGTTGGCGAAGACGCTGCATCTGTCGACCTGCGCGGAAGGCATCGAAACAGGGGAGCAGCTCCTGGATGTCAAGTCTCTCGGGGTAGAGATTGGACAGGGCTATTTGTTTGGACGGCCGAAGCCACTCGATAAATTACACTATCGTGCCCCTTTAGACGGCAAATCAACGGCCGCATAGAGTTTTCGGTTCACTGCGTTAAGGCGCCTGGAATCAATGTTTGCCGCCCACTCGTCACCCGATTTTGTAGAATTATTGACCGGCGATCTGCCAAACCGCAGTGTTGGCGAACGCGGTCGCATCGTGCGCGATGTCTCGGCATTATTTATGGATCACGTTGCCAACTACTCGCCGGCACATGTCGAGTTGTTCGACAGGGTTTTGATGAGCCTGATCGATGAGGTTGACCAGCAGATACGTATTCATTTGGCGGAAAGGTTCGCGCATGTCGACAACGCTCCACGGGGAGTGGTTCGACACCTGGCGAGTGACGATGAAATCAAGGTGGCCGGACCTTTGTTGTCGTCCTCGAGCTGTCTCGATGATGAATTTCTCATCGAGAGTGCAAGAAACAAGAGCCAGGAGCATCTTTTGGCAATTTCCTCGCGCCAGGCAATTGGGTGTCGGGTAACGGATGTTTTGGTTGACCGGGGTAACGATCAAGTTGTGCTGACGTTGGCGGGGAACAAAGGTGCGGAATTTTCCGCGACCGGATGTGCCCTTGTCGTTGAGCGGGCGAAGGACAATCATGACATCGCGCGGGTAATTTGGAATCGGGATGATATTCCCCGGCAGCAAGTGTTGGTGCTTCTGGCAAAAGCGTCGGATGCTGTGCGGCGCAAGTTGGAAGCCGAGGACGGACAACGAGCCCGAGAAGTTGCAGATGCCGTGAAAATAGGCAGCCAAAAGCTGCAGGAAAAGTCTCAGGAGTCGTGGGCCAACTATGCGAAGGCGAGATCGCGGGTGGAAGCGCTCCAGCAGTCCGGTGGCCTATCGGAAGCACACATTCTGACGTTTGCCCGCGCGGGCGAGTTTGAGGCGGTAGTTACAGCCATTTCGGAAATGAGCCGCCTGTCCCCCGGCGACGTTGAGAGGATGCTGCTGGACGAGGACACGGACCGGTTATTGATCGTGTCGAAGGCGATCGGCCTGTCATGGACTACGCTCAAGCAGGTGGCTCTCCTGATGATAAAGCCGTCACCAACCGAGCCGGCTCATTGGGAGCAGCTGCAGGCAAAGTATCGGTCTATTCAACGGGTGGCCGCAGCGAAGACCCTCCAGTTTCATTTACTTCGGCAAAAGGCGCTAGGTAGCCGTTAATGTTTTTTGTGCGGCGTGACCTGCACCGGGCTTTGATCCACAACGGCGATTACACCCGCAACCACGCCGGAGCCGTCGCCATCGCGCTCGAGGCCGGCCTCACAAAGTCCGATTAGGCAGCGCGGACCGAGGCGCTCGCGGGCTTGAGGCCGCGGTCAGTTACGGTGCTGCGTCTTGGTATCACTAACGGTCGTTCAATTCACCAACGCCTGTAGCGGCGAGGGGATGCGCCCTCGCCGGCGGATGAAGCGGCGGCTGGAAAACCGGTTCACCGCCATGATCGGCGCGCGGCCGAGCAAGCCGCCAAAATCGACGCTGTCGCCGACGGTCTTATTCGCTACCGGAATAATGCGCACCGCAGTAGTCTTCTTGTTGATCATACCGATCGCCGCTTCGTCCGCGATGACCGCCGAAAGCGTTTCCGCAGGCGTATCTCCCGGCACTGCAATCATATCGAGGCCGACCGAGCAGACCGAGGTCATCGCCTCAAGCTTGTCGATCGTGATGGCGCCAAGCTGCGCGGCCTCAATCATTCCTTGATCCTCGGAGAGTGGGATAAATGCGCCGGAAAGACCGCCCACATAGCTTGATGCCATGGCCCCGCCCTTTTTTACCGCGTCATTAAGCAGCGCGAGCGCCGCCGTCGAGCCGTGAGCGCCGACGCGCTCAAGCCCGATCTCCTCGATAATTCGGGCGACGCTGTCGCCTTCGGCGGGCGTAGGCGCAAGCGAGAGATCGATAATTCCGAACGGAATGCCGAGGCGCTGCGACGCAGCGCGGCCGATCAACTCGCCCGCACGGGCGATCTTGAAGGCGGTGCGACGGATCACCGCGGTGAGCGTGCCGAAATCCACGTCTCCGGCAGCCTGTAACGCGCGATA
>Ga0187781_10004725_pt1 | contig 10141 bp, 12 predicted proteins | sample 0715_SJ02_MP02_2_FD_132447 | JGI IMG/M metagenome (GOLD analysis project Ga0187781, IMG submission 132447) | Tropical peat soil microbial communities from peatlands in Department of Meta, Colombia - 0715_SJ02_MP02_20_MG | ecosystem: Environmental > Terrestrial > Soil > Wetlands > Peat | place...
GCGGCTGAAGCAATCGTTCAAGAAGGCGGACCGGTTGTTTCTGCTCATTGGTATCGACGCTTTTGCCGAGATTGCCGGTTGGCATCAGGCTGAGGGCCTATTCCGCGAGTGCGAGTTTGTAGTTGCCAGCAGGCCCGGATATTCTCTAGCCGATGTTGCCAACGCACTGCCGTCCAGCCTTCGTCCCCGGGCGGAAGCGACCAAGCCGTTTCAGAAACAGGCAGCCACTGGCGATCTGATTCTGAACGGGGCAACTATTCATTTGCTGGATGGAATTTATCAGCCGGTTTCCTCGACCGCGATCCGGCAGGCAGCGGCCGCGGGTAAATCGCTGGGACGTTTCGTGGAACCCGCGGTGGGCGATTACATTAAAAAAGTGGGACTGTACAAGTCCAGCTTTCCACAGGAATAGTGTGAGCATGCTTCCATCCCGCATTTACAATCGAGGAGACGACGAATACCCCTCTGCATGAAGAAAAGCGAATTGAAGCGCCAGGTCACGGCCGCCATTCAGGCCTGCCTCGATAAGAAAGCCGAAGAGCTCACCATATTGGAAATGGACAAAGGCTCGGGAGCGTTTACCGATTACTTTGTGCTGTGCAGCGGCACCAATCCGCGGCAGGTGCAGGCCATTGCCGACGAGGTCGAACTCCGGCTGAAAGCGGCGGGGTTGTATCCCAAGCAAGTTGAAGGATACAAGCAGGCGGAGTGGATTCTGGTCGATTACGTCGATTTCGTCGTGCACGTTTTCTCCGAGAAGGCACGCAAATACTACGATCTCGAACGCCTTTGGAAGACGGCGAGGCGCCTCGAACCTTCTGATTTGAAGCCCGCCAGGCGCACATCCGCCAAGCCCAAAATCACCGCTGCTCGCAAGCGCGCGAGCTCAAGTGTGCATCGCAAACCGGCGTAGGAAGTCATCCTATGGAGTGAGTTGCACGCACATGTCCGACTCTCAACCCTCTGGAAATTGTTTTCGCGTCGGAAAGGAAATAATCCGTCGCCGTTAAAGCATCCGTGAAGATCAAAGTCGTGTGGATTGGAAAAACGAAAGAAGCGGCCATCCAGGCGCTGACCGACGAGTATGTGAAGCGGATTTCGCGTTACGTGACGGTCGAGGGCGTCGCCCTGCGCGACGAAGACGTGCTGCTGCGGTTGTGCCGGAGAAAAGGCGGAAAAAACTCCGCCGCCAGCGCGACGTTAGCGCTCTTGGACTCTCGGGGCAAGCAGTTGTCCTCCGAGGAGTTCGCCGGCTTTCTCGGTAATTATCAAGACAACAATCCTTTGCCGCTAATTTTCGCGATCGGTCCGGCTGACGGGTTCAGCGACTCCGCCGGCGAGGCTGCCCGGCACATTTTTTCCTTAGGGAAAATGACGCTGGCGCACGAACTGGCGCGGGTGGTGTTGCTCGAACAGATCTACCGTGCGTTTACCATTTTGAAAGGGCATCCGTATCATTCCGGGCATTGAGCGCGATTGGGAAATGGCGTCGCCCTGAACCGGTCACATAGGCACCTTTGTGATTTGCCTGTCTCCTCTTCAGCTTTTACATTGGCCTGAGACAAGTCGTCATAACCAGTCGTCATAAAGAGGAGGGACTGATGCGGGATGTGATAGAAGTGCTGCGCGCGAAGGAACAGGAGTTATCGAGAGTGAAACGCGAAATCGAAGCCCTGCGAATCGCGCTTCCCTTGCTGGGCGCGGAACAGGATCCACTGATTCCCCCAACAGCGGGCCTGAAGAGCAGCAGCCATCCGAACTGATTACTTGCCGAGAGAGGCGATCACTGGGTGACGGTTGCCTGATAGCTCACCACTTGCCATTGCCCATTCCTGCGGACCCAAATGCGGGTGTATCGATACGGTCCGCTGAAATCTTCGCCCAGTTGCCGCCCCTTCACATCCGCCCGCGCCGTTACCACGGCTGTATCGCCATAGACGCGCACCACCATGTCCGTGATGTTCATCGCGTCATAACGAAGTTGGCCGCTGCGCCGCGCCGTAATGGAATCCTTCTTCGTTGTTACCTGACCGAGCGGGGTGATAGCGACGTAATCGTCGGCCAGGATGCGCACGGAAAAATCCGAATCGCGGCGCAGGCTGGCTTCCTTCGATTGCCGCTCCATATCGACAATCTGACGGATGATGTCTTCCTCGGTCGCGGGCGAGCTTGGCCGCGGATGCGCGACATGCTGCGCGGAAAATGCCGGCACAGCCGCGAGAATGAAGAACATTAACAACCTACACTTGTTAATCACAAGGAGACCTCCGCTATTCCGAAAGGACAGAGACCGGCTTGTATGAAAAGTACGCCCGATTAGATGCGGGAGTTCCGGGAAAAAATCCAATTCGTTTTCCGAGTCGAAGTATCGCATTTGTCTCAAATAGCGACGCCGTGTAGTGGCGCTACAAAACTTTTGCAGTCGCCCTTCTAGTAGAATCAAGAGTCCGCTCATGACAAACGTTTGCCCCGGCCTCATCATTGTGAGCGCCGGTCGGGGAAAGGAGAGTATTGCGGCGATGGGTGAAGTTCCCCGCGCGATCAATGATTGAGGAATTGTGGAATTGAGCAATTGGGAAATTTGAACGCAAGAGTTTGCCGTTGCATTTCGATTACTCAATTACCCGATTTCCCAATTACTGAATTTCTTCATGACCTGGTTCAAGCGAGAATCCGGAGAGCTCGACACTTCTGGGAAAAAGACCGTCCGCACCGAAGGGTTGTGGGTGAAGTGCGAGGGATGCCGTCAGATCATCTGGAAAAAGGATCTGGAAGAAAATTTGAACGTTTGCCCGAAGTGCGGCAAGCATTTCCGGATCGACGCACGCACCCGGCTGGCGCAGTTGCTGGACGAAAATCAGTACGAAACTTTTGACGGGAATTTGTCTTCGACGGATCCGCTGAAATTCGTCGACCTAAAACCCTACTGGTCGCGTCTTAAACAGGCGCAGGAAGATACGGGATTAAAAGACGCCGTCATTAATGCACAAGGCAAATTGCTGGGCCGGCCGGTGGTGGTGAGCGCCATGGAATATGCGTTTATCGGCGGCAGCATGGGCGCGGTTGTGGGCGAGATGATTACCCGCGCCATTGAGCGCTCGCATGAGACCAAGACGCCGTTGATCATTGTCTCCGCTTCCGGCGGGGCGCGCATGATGGAAGGGGTGATCAGCCTGATGCAGCTCGCCAAAATTTCGGCGGCGCTGGCTCGATTAGATGAGGCAAAGGTCCCGTTCATCTCTCTATTAACCGATCCCACGACCGGCGGCGTCACCGCATCGTTTGCCATGCTCGGCGATTTGAATATCGCCGAACCGGGCGCTCTGATTGGATTCGCCGGACCGCGTGTGATTGAGCAGACCATTCGTCAGAAACTTCCCGCCGGTTTTCAGCGCAGCGAGTTTCTGCTGGAGCACGGAATGCTCGATGCGGTAGTTCCGCGCAGAGAACTCAAGCCTTACATAGCGCGGGCGCTGGATTTCATGAGCGGCGCCGCCGCCAGTCCCAAACCTGCCGTGATGGGCTTGCCCTAGCTATATTCATTCTCATGTCCTACCAAACTGCGGTGGCGCAGATGTTCGCGCTCGGTCACGAGCTGGCGCAAACTCCCGCGCACAAATTCGATCTCGCGCACATGCGCGTGTTGCTCGAATCGTTAGACCGTCCCGAGCGGCGCTTTCCAAGCGTGCTGATTGCGGGCACGAACGGGAAGGGTTCCACCGCGGCCACGCTGGCCTCGATTCTCCGCGCCTCAGGGCTGCAAACGGCCTTGTATACCTCGCCGCACTTGATTCGCCTCAACGAGCGCGTCCGCATCGACGAGAAAGAAATCGGCGATGACGATTTCGCTTCGCTTCACGGCGAAGTGGATCGAATTGCGGAGAGTCTGGTCGAGAACGGCAGCCTGCCCTGGCATCCCAGTTTTTTCGAAATGATGACGGCCATCGCTTTCGTGTATTTCGCGCGCGAGAAGGTTGACCTCGCCGTGCTGGAAGTCGGCATGGGAGGCAGGTTGGATGCGACGAATGTCGTGGAACCGCGCGTGAGTGTGATCACCGACATTTCCCTCGATCACCAAAAGTTTCTGGGGAATACAGTTAGCGAAATCGCCCGGGAAAAGGCCGGCATTATTCGTCCAGGTGGCGCGGTCGTGACTCTGCCGCAACAGCCCGAGGCCAACGACGTCATCGGGAATACGATTCTCGCGTTAGGAGCCCGGCCCGTGATTGCAGTGCCATACGTGCCTCCGGTTTCGCCGGAAAGCGCGGTTTATCTAGCGAAGACCGCAAACCAACCTACCGCCGAGGATGCCGAGAGCGCCGAGAAAACCGGTGGGACGATCTACCGGTACCCTCTGCAGGTCATGGGCGAGCAGATTCTGATTGAGACGCCGCTGCTAGGACGGCATCAATTGCGCAATGTGGCTCTCGCGATTGCGGCCGCAGTGGAACTTAGTGAGCAGGGCTTTGGTGCTGTTACTCCAAAAACAATCGAGCGCGGCATTCGCGAGACTCGCTGGCCGGGGCGCTTTCAAGTGATTCCCGGGCGGCGCAACTGGCCCGAAATTGTCCTGGACGTTGCCCATAATCCAGCGGGAACCTGGGCCTTGCGTTCGGCGCTTTCCGAGCGCTACGAAGGGCGTTCGCTGATTCTTGTTTTCGGCGCGCTGCGCGATAAAGCCATCTCGGAAATGGCGGAAATATTGTTTCCCCTGGCAGATTGTGTGATTGCGACGCGTCCCAATAATCCGCGCGCAGCCGGGCCGGAGGAAATTCAACGAATGGCCTCGCGAACCGGAACGATAGTGGAAGGGGAAGAAGATGTGACAATCGCTCTCAACCGCGCTCGATCTCTCGCCAACGATGCAACCGTGCTGGTAATCACGGGCTCGATTTATTTGGTGGGGGAGGCAATGCAAGCTTTGTCCCTAGCCACCGAAGGCACTTCTTCATAAATGGCCATGTGAAATCCGGTGTCTCTCGATTGAACTCTTTTCTCCGCGAACTGGAACCGCAACTTTCGCTCTCTCGTCGAATTTCTTAAAATAGAAAAAGTGCCGCAAGTCAACTCATCGGTGGACCGAGAACTACCCGAAAAAGCCCACCCCGAACAGGGCACGCCGCCGACCGTCCGCTCAAGCCCGCACGCAATTCCCGGAAGGCACTATGGCTGGCTGAGCCGGCTTCGCTCCTACTTCATCTTCGACCCGCTGATTTGGTTTTATACGCTGGTTCTAGGCGTGCTGGCGCTGCCCGGGGGAATGTTCGACCGCAGCGGCCGGAGACTGCATTGGTTCTCCCGCGCGTGGTCGTGGCTCATCATGAAGACGATCCTTTCGCCGGTCACGGTCACGGGCCTCGACAAGATCGACACGTCAAAACCGCATGTCTACGCCGTGAACCATGCCTCGGCCATGGACATTCCGATGCTCTACGTGCATCTGCCTTTTCAGTTCCGCATCGTATTCAAGAAAGAGTTGCTGGCCTACCCGGTGGTGGGCTGGCAGTTGAAGCGCTCGGGGCAAGTCTGCATCGACCAGCAAAAGCCGACGAATTCTATCGCAGCGATTCGGTCAGCAGTAAAAAGTTTGAAAGCCGGAATGCCGCTGGTGATCTATCCCGAAGGCGGGCGCACGCCGGACGGCGAAATCAAGCCGTTTATGCCGGGGGCGTTTTTCCTCGCGATCAAAGCGCAAGTCGATATCGTGCCGATTGCGCTGGTAGGCATGTACGAACTGCTGCCGATGGATACGTTCCACATCAAATGCCGCCCACTGGAGATGCGGGTGGGCGAGCCAATTTCGACCGCCGGGTTGACGATGCGGGATTTGGAGGCCCTGTCGGCGAGGGTGCAGAAGGCGGTGGAAGGGTTGTATTACAGGGCGTAAGTGAGCGGATAGAATGATTTGATGTCAGCGTCTGCGGCGGCACCCACAAAATCCGCAGAAAGAGCGAAGAGCGCTCCGCGGAAGCACCACTACGTCCCAGTCTTCTATCAGCTCAATTTCATCAACGAAAACGGCTTGCTCTGGGTCTACGACCGGGTAAGAGGCAGCTATAAGGAACTGCACCCAAGCTGCATTTGTTCCGAAAAGAACTTGTATGCCGCTAGGCCTGAGGGTAAACCCTTGGACATGCAGGTCGAAACGAAGATACTTGGGTTCATCGATTATGTCGGTTCAAGAGGAATTAGAGATTTTATAATTAACAAACCCAGCAGGGATGCAGAGTACGAGGTTGCGCTTTTTATGGCGTTTCAGTGGACGAGGGTTCCTACTATGAGCAGGGATATCCGGACCACGTATGCGCAACTGATAAATGAACTTTGCCGTGTTGCGTTCGCGAACGTTGAGCGGGCGCAATCGGTCCTAGATCAACATAAGCGCGAAACAGGTGAGGTCCTTGATCTAACACCAGAGTCCATGGTTGAGTCCGTACGCGACAAGCATTTTGAAATAGTGGCAACGGAGACAGCGTTTCTCACAAATATGATCGATCAGGCCATGCGCCTCGCAGAAGTCTTGCGGCGACTCGATTGGGAGATGCTGATTGCTTCGGACGAAACAGGATTTATCATTTGTGACTGTCCCGTCGTAGTCGTGCCTCCTAAGGGTTGTAACGACGTAGGATTTGTAGTCCCCGGTTCAGCGAAGTATTTTCCAATATCGCGCCATTTATGCCTTCGTCTCGGGGAGCCCGGAAACAAGAGAAGGCTTAGGAAGCTAGACAAAGAAGACGTCCGCACGGTGAACTTTAATGTCGCGGCCAATTCCGAACGGTTCATTATGGGGCCGTCCCAAGTACAGCTTGAAAATATTGTGAATCGCAGCGCATCGCAACAAATCGAGGCGACACCTCGTGTGATTGTCGAAACGGTTGAATCTGACGACAATGGGTCCCTGCAGAAGTTGGTATCACAGAAGCGTCGTTATTTTTACCCCAAGAATGGTGCCTCGCAAGCGCCCTAGGTTGTTATTCGCGGGAGATTGATTAGGGTTGAAGCTTTGCGAATATCAGGCTCTGCGCCGATCTTCGCGGCAGCTTTCGGCGCCGCAATAAAGTTGATTGCCAGTTTCGTCATGGAGTCGCTCGAATGTGCGCCACAGCGCCTCCCAGAGGGCGAACGCAGTTCAGTCAGAGCGCTTCGCGTTTGAGCGCCGCCGTGGCGAGCGCCACACTCCGTGATCGATCTGCTCGAACGCCTCTTCGATTTGCCTTTCGATTCGCGCAGTCTCGCCCGCGAGATGCTTGAGCTTGCCCACATGCTTCATCCAGGGCTTCTCGTGCGGCGTGGTTTTCGGCGGCTTCTTCACTTTTTCAATTATCTCATCGACAACTTCTCTCTTTCACTCAACTGCGCCTTGGGTGGTGAGAAAAAGCAGGTTCCTCACCGAGCTAGCGCTCGGTTCGGAATGACAGAAACTTGGTAAGATTTCTGCGTAACTTTTCCCCGGCTCCCGACGTTATCCCTACGTAACCCACTCCGCGCGGAGAATTCGTTGAAGGCTCTGACGGCTCGGAATAAAGAACGCGAAGCGCAAGGCGAAGAGCGGCTTCTCATCGAGGCGGCGCAGCATGATCCTGCGCGCTTTGCGGAGCTTTATGAAAACAACTTCGAGCGGGTCTATGCGTACATCGTGCGGAGGGTTGGAGACCGGGCGGAAACCGAGGATTTGACTGCCGAGGTTTTTCATCAGGCGCTGGCGAACTTGAACCGTTTCGAATGGCGCGGGATTCCGTTTGCCGCTTGGTTGTATCGCATCGCCGCGAATTTGATTTCTGACCGCTGGCAACACAAAAGGCGCGAACAGACTGCGGATGAGCCGGAGCAGATCGAATCCGTACCGGTGAACAGTGCGGAGTTTGAGGAAGTGGAGCGGCGGGCTACGTTATGTCGCCTGGTCGAGACATTGCCGGCCGAGCAGAAGCGTGTGGTTGTGCTCAGGTTTGTGGAGGAAAAAAGCATCAAAGAAGTGGCGCGGGAGGTTCGCAAGACGGAAGGCGCAGTGAAGCAGTTGCAGTTCCGGGCGCTCACCACGCTGCGCGCCAGAATGGAGGGTGCCGATGCCTAAGCGCTCTCTGAATCCGGGAAACAACGAAACGAAAAAGATCGAGCAGTTGAATAAGGCCGTCGACGCCATGCTGGCGCCAACCGACGGGCGAGCCCCCAAGGTGGACGCGGGAATCGAGCCACTGGTCCGCATTGCGGCAGAATTGCGCAATCTGCCGAGCGCAAGTTTCAAGGCACGATTGAAATCCGAATTGGGAGGAAAAAATCGTATGTCCACCGTAGCCGAACCCGTCGCAGCTGTGCGCGTGACAGCATCCGCAAGGATGGTTTTTCAAGATCCTGCCAAGGCCATCGAGTTGTACAAGCAGGCTTTTGGCGCAAAGGAAAAATTCCGTTTCGTAATCAGCGAGCGAGACCTTCACGCCGAGATCTCGATCGGAGATTCGACGATTCACATTTCTGGCGAATGGCCGGAGGGCGGACGATTCAGTGCGGAAACTCTGGGGAACTCGCCCATTTACATGTCAATCCAGGTTCCCGATGTCGATGCGTTCGCGGAGCGCGCAACTGCAGCGGGCATGAAGATTATTCGGCCGCCGAAAGATCAGTTCTATGGCCGTCGAGACGTGACCATGGTTGATCCGTTCGGATACACCTGGGTCGCGTTCAAGGTAGTCGAAGAGGTGCCGGTGGAGGAACTGCACCGGCGCATGAAGAGTCTCACAACCGGCCCCGAAGGCGGTGGCATGAAACCTGCGCCTGGCGTGAATCCCGTTCCACGCGGCTTCCGCATGGTGACGCCGTATCTGGTGGCTGAAGATGGCAACGCCCTGATCGACTTTGTCGTGAAAGCCTTCGGCGCAGAAGAGGCTTTGCGCATTCCCACTCCGAACGGGGTACATGGCGAAGTCCGCATCGGCGATTCGATGATGATGATCGGCGGCGGCGCCGCCGGGAAAGCGTTCCCCGCTTCGCTCCATCCCAACGCGCTGCACGTTTACGTAAAGGATGCCGATGCCGTTTACAGGAGCGCACTCGCGGCGGGAGCCACATCAGTTGGCGAGCCCCGCGACCAGGATTACGGCGAGCGCTCGGCCGCGGTGAAAGATGCAGCGGGAAATTTCTGGTACATCGCCACGCACCAAGGCGAGAGCTATCTTCCCAAAGGCCTGAACAATGTGAACGTGTACCTGCACCCACGCCGCGCCGAGCCGCTAATCGGCTTCCTGAAGCGTGCGTTTGGCGCACAGGAGATCGCCAAACACGCTTCACCCGATGGAGTGGTCCACCACGCTGAAATTCGCGTAGGCGATTCGATCATTGAGATGGGCGAGGCCAACGACAAATACGGGAACATGCCTGCGATGTTCTATCTCTACGTGCCCGATTGTGACGCTCTCTATCGTCGCGCTTTGGCCGCGGGAGCGAAGTCGTTGCATGAACCCACCGATCAACCTTACGGCGACCGCAACTCCGCCGTGACCGACGATTTCGGCAACACGTGGTACATCGCGACGCATGTGAAGGATGTAGAGCCGTAGGGTTGAGGCATATCGGGACCCGGCCTTTCCGCTATAAACTGCCCGCAAGATTCCGTGAGCCGGAAAGGCTGGGCCAGCGCCCTGGTTACACCAGTAACCTTCCACGGAGACGCTGCTAGTGCGAATGTAAGTCAATGCGCCGGAAGTTACGGCAGCATTTATCCTCAGGCTGTGGCCGGGTCCTTAGGGGCGAAAGAATGCGGGTGCTGCTTCGCTTTATCAGCTTGTTTCTGAGTTGCTCGGCGGGAATCGTCGTTTTCATCGATATGCCATATGTTTTGCTGGAGCACTGGCACAGGCTCCCGGAGCAGCTGGATTCTCCGCTGATCTTTCTGACGTTCCCCATTGTGATTGCATGGATGTATGCGGGATTTGCCATGCTCGTGGGTGTGGTAATTTGCGAGAGTTTCCTGGTTGATTTGAACACCGCCTCCCGAGGTGCCAAAATTGCGGCGGCAACGAGAATCGGTCTTTGTCTGATGGCAATCCTATTCATAACGATTGGCAATAAGATGAATCTTCATTGACGGATTGGCGGGCGGACCTTCCCCCCAACTCGCAGGCCGTCGTAAGCCGGAGCAAAGCTTTCC
>Ga0187781_10004726_pt1 | contig 10140 bp, 6 predicted proteins | sample 0715_SJ02_MP02_2_FD_132447 | JGI IMG/M metagenome (GOLD analysis project Ga0187781, IMG submission 132447) | Tropical peat soil microbial communities from peatlands in Department of Meta, Colombia - 0715_SJ02_MP02_20_MG | ecosystem: Environmental > Terrestrial > Soil > Wetlands > Peat | place...
CTCCCCTCCGACGCAGCCAATGAGATGATCGCGCTTACCCAACGCATGGAGGTTGTTCTGCGCTCCCTCTATCGGCCGGACGGTCTCAATCTTGGCATGAACATCGGCAAAGCTGCTGGCGCTGGCGTAGCGGGACACATCCACATGCATATCCTGCCCCGCTGGGTCGCGGACGCGAATTTTGCCAGCGTGATCGGCGAGACACGCGTGCTGCCAGAAGCTCTGGACGTGACCTGGGAGCGAATCCGAGCCGAGCTCAATAATTCAAAGCGGGCTTAGACCGGTTCCGAACTCAGTGGAACAATTTGGAGAAGAAGCTGCGGATTCTTCCGAAGAACCCGTGCGGAGGATCATTGGCGGATACCGTCTCGACCGTAAGCGCGGTCGTCGTGGTTGTAGCAGGATCCGGCGCTGGCTTCGCCTTGGCTTTTGCTGGCTGAGTCGGGAGCGGCGCCGCGTTTACATCTTCAACTGGAGCGGGCGGCGGACCCGATGCCTTGAACACAAGCGGCGCGGTGACCTGAACTTGGATTCCCCCTTCTGATGCCGCGTTGGCGGGCGTATTGCCTTCCGCGACTCCAGACCTCGGGGCGCTTCTCGTTGGCGCGCTCACCGCCATCGCATCCGGATTCGTCGTCGGCCGGCTCTCACTCGCGCGGTTGGGTTGCCCCGGGAACTCGTTGGCCGCGCGCTCGATCAGCTGACGCGGCGGAGGACAACCGCACTCAAGCGGCACATTCATATCCACTCGATCGAGTCGCCCGCCGCGAAAAACCAGCTGATCCGCAGCCTTGATCTGATATGTCCGGTCCCCCAGCAGTTCGGTTGCAATCGCCGACGCCGTATTACCCGGAAGTGCGCGCACGCATGTGTCCCCTCGTGCGTCCGCGCTGAAGGCGTAGTGAAATTGTCCCGGACCCGCCAGTGTGATCCGGAAATCGGGTGTCATCACCAAGTCGGTCGAAGCGTCAAGCTGCATGTGCGCTTCGATCGCCCCCGTATTCAAACCGAGCAGCAGATTGTGACGGTTCTGCGAAGGCGTCACCGATACTGTCGTTCCGGGGCAAACATGCAACTCGCCTCCGCTCGACAAACGAAGTATGGCCGTATCGACTCCGGCAGTGAAAGAAGAACCCACATCACCCGCATCGCTCGCGAGCACGAGCGGCCCCGTGGCGCGCACCGCTTTGATGACCGGCGGCGGCGCTGGCGCCAGGGTCGGTTCCGATACCGATTCAAACGGAGAACCACTCTCCGCGCCCGGATTCTTTCCCAAGTGCACGACCAGACGATTGCCCGCAGCTTCCCACTTGTACGTGCGCGGAGCCATCAAATCGACCACCACGCGCGCGATGGGAGGCGTTTCCTGAAACTGATTCGCTCGCAGGGTGCTGATCTGATCGGCTTGAATGTTAATCCGCTTTTGATCCGTGTCGATCCGCGCGTTCGGTAAGTCGATCACCAGTCTGGTCGGATCATTGATCAGCTGGATTTGCGGAACGAGCGGCAGCGTAGACAGAATCTCGACTGCCGGTCCGTCCTGTTCCTGGATGATTCGCAGACTCTTGACTGCTGCGACCTTCGCCGGCGATGCCGACGGCTTCCCGGTCGCCGCGGGAGGGGCCTGCGCCGCCAGCGATCCCAACCCGAGGGCGACGACTGTTACAACCAACATTGTTCTAAGAATTGTTGCCAGGCATCTTTGGGTTGCATTGTGCCGCATCGCAGACCCTGCGTCAGCATGGGACTGCGATCGCCATAAACAGACATTCGGCGGGTATTGATTCACGGTAGCGCTCGGGTGTTTCTTCCACCATACCACTACGCGCACTCTGGAAAAAGATTACTGCGGCGTGGGATCGCTTTCGGTGAGAAACTCGTATTCGTCAATCACTGCGGCGACTGCCATCTTGCCGGGAGGAGCGCCGCCCTCAACGCGGACCACACGGCCTTTGCAGCGCACTCGAATACTCTCGGTCAGCGTTATTTCCGGTGGAAGTGTCAGCGTGAAATCGATGGGAGAGCCGGCCTGAATGGCAGAATCGACGAAGAAGCAGATCCCGCGCGCGCTTACGTCGCGCGTCTGAGCCGTGTGCTCCTCTCCGCCCTCTCCGTAGCGCACACTGACCGGCAGCCGCAGAGCGAAGCGCCGCGTCGCCCGCTTGTTTTTCTCCTGGGTCTCAGCCATCGTACCTCCGGCAACTGATTGTAAGCATGGCGATAACTCCCTCGCGTGTCAAGGCGTTGCCCCCACCTCGACAATGCTCGCCAGGGCCATGATGAAGGCCCAAAAGAGCACCGCGAGCTGACCGCAGAAGCCTCCTCAAACTTCAGTCCCTCCGTCGAGAGCCTTCCCCGCGCCACGCCAGAAAAATCCGGGGTCGGTTGAGTTTTGACGATGAACGACAAACGACGATCGACAAATAACGACCGACCGCATTTAAAATAATCTTGTGGTCTTTGTTCTCGACAATTACGACTCGTTCACCTACAACCTCGTCCAGTACCTCGGCGAACTGGGCGCTCGCGTCGAAGTACGGCGGAACGACGAACTCAGCGTGGACGAGATAGCGAGTCTCAATCCCGAGCGCATCGTCGTTTCCCCGGGTCCGTGCACGCCGCAGGACGCCGGGATCAGCATCGAATTGATCCGCCACTTTGCCGGCAAAGTTCCTGTCCTCGGTGTCTGCCTCGGACATCAGGCGATCGGCGAGGCTTTCGGTGGGCAAGTGGTCCGCGCCAAAACTTTGATGCACGGCAAGACCAGCTCGGTGAAACACGACGGGCGAACCATCTTTCGGGGAATTGACTCTCCGCTTACTGCCACTCGTTATCACTCCCTGATCGTCCGGGAAGGCGACCTGCCTCGCGACCTCGAAGTCAGTGCCTGGACAAGCGATCAGGATGGCACTCGCGTCATTATGGGCCTCCGCCATAGAGAGTTTCCGGTTGAGGGAGTGCAATTCCATCCCGAGAGCGTGCTGACAACGGCCGGCAAACAGATGATCCAGAATTTCCTCAGCCTGTCGTAGGCCGCGGCTTTTCCGCGACCTCTTTACTCGGGGCGTAAACGCCATCACTTACGCCGCATACTGTCTGCTTTTAGCCGTTTTTCTCTGCGGCCTGCGCCAACCCTTGGCCACGCTGCGGTTAAAGTCTTTCATCCGCGAAACTAGTGCCATACAGCCCCGCTCCTGCTTGACACACCCTTTACTATGTCGTTATCGTGAGGCACCTCCCAAGTGCTGATTTTTTACGATCAGTCTGGCCGGATGTAATCTTCGGGGGGCACCGCGATGGCGAAGGGCCGTATCATATCTCACTACGAGATTATTGAAGAGATCGGCCGTGGCGGCATGGGCATCGTCTACAAAGGACGGGACCGGCTGCTGAACCGCGATGTCGCGCTGAAAGCTCTTCCCTTAGGTAAATCCTCGGCAGCGGGCACCGACGCCAGCGTTTCGCGGCAACGCTTCGAACGCGAGGCCCAATCGGCTTCCGCCCTGAATCACCCGAACATCGTCACCATCTACGATCTTCTGACCGAGTCCGACAGCGACTTCATCGTCATGGAGTACGTCGCGGGCAAGCCGCTCTCGCAAATCATCCCAACCCATGGTCTTCCCGTCAGCCAGGTTGTGCGTTACGGTTTGCAAATTACAGACGCGGTCGGAACCGCCCACGCCGCCGGCATTATCCACCGCGACCTCAAACCGGAAAACATCCTGGTTACTCGTCAGGATCAGATCAAGATCGTCGATTTCGGTTTGGCCAAGCAGGGCACAGATCCCAGGGGGATGATGCCCACGCAGGACATGCTCACCACTCCCGGCACCTTCATGGGCACACTCTGCTACGCGGCTCCGGAGCAGCACCAGAACCTCCCCGTCGATCAGCGGACCGATATCTTCGCCCTGGGCGTGGTCTTTTTCAAGATGCTCACCGGAGAACTGCCGTTCCAGGGAAAAAACCTGCTGGAATTGGTGGAAGTCATCAACCGTTGCCACCCAAAGTCGCTGCGCGAGCTCAAGCCGGCGCTGCCTCCGATTCTTGATTCCATGATCGCCCGCGCCCTGCAGCGCGACCCAGCCGATCGTTATCCCAACGTAGCCGCCCTCGCCGAGGATTTGAAGCTGGGCGGCGACCTTGCCCAATCCGCACCGCAATCGGGATTTAGGATTACCCAAGCTCCGGCTCCTTCTTCTTCCGGTATACGTTCCGGAACCACATCGAGTTCTTTTGCCCAGCCGCCGGTAGCTGGCCGCGAAAAAATTTCCATTGCCGTTTTGCCATTTCGAAGCTTGTCTGCAGATCAGGAAGACAGCTACATGGCCATGGGAATCGGTTCTGAGATCAACAGCGCTCTTTCGCGGGTGCCCGGAGTAAGGGTGGCCTCGCATTTGGCAACTTACCGTTATCGTGACAAGGACGTTCCCGATCTCGCCCGAATCGCGGCCGAACTCAAGACCCGTTACATCCTTACCGGGAGTCTGCGGCGAGGTGGAAATCGCATCCGTGTCATTGTTGAGCTCGCCGATGCCGATGCCGGCTCCGTCTTGTGGTCGCGAACCTATGATCGCAACCTAGAAGACCTCTTCACCGTTCAGGAGGAAATTGCCTCTGCAATTGTCCGCGCCACTGGCGGAGAACTCATCCGCGCCGGATCGGAGCGCGCTGACAAGGCTTCTCCGGACCAACTGGATGCCTGGGGCCTGGTCCGCAAGGCTTACCACTTCTGGAATTATGGTTTTCACCCCGCGGGCATCAGCGACTCGCTCAACCTGCTCAGGCGCGCCGTTCAACTCGACCCGGACTATGCCAGCGCACATGCCTTCCTCGGTCTTTATCTCATCGAAAAGTGCGCGCTCATCCTGAGTGAAGATCCCGAAAAAGATCGCTCGGAGGCCCAGGCAGCCGTGGAACGCGCTTTTGAGCTCGCTCCCAACGATACCGAAGTACTGGAAAACGCCGGCCTCGTCTGGTGCCACTCCAGCATGTGGGAGCGATCCGTGCAGGCTTTGCGCCGCGCAGTCGAGATCGCGCCGTTCAATTTGGTTGCTTGGGGATACCTCGGCTTTGTGCTAGGCTCCGGCGGGCAGCAGACGAAAAGCGCCAACGAAGGCGATCGCATCCTGACCAAGCTCATTACCGATACGCCCGAGCATCCTTCGGTTCCTTACTGGTATTTCTTCAAAGCCATGGCCTGCACTCGGCTCGCCCATTTCGAGGAAGCAGTCACCTGCGCTTCCCGGTGTGTAGAAATGCACCCGAATTTTTACATCGCGCGTTACACTCTTGCGAATGCGCTCGGCCATATTGGCCGGTCCGAAGAGGCGCGCACGGAAATGGCGACGGTCCTTGCCATCAATCCACTTATCAACGAGGAACGGCTGAAGAGGGAATGGATTGTCATTGCTCGCGACGAAGGAATGGCTGAGGCGCATCTCGCCGGACTGCGCAAAGCGGGAGTTCTTCCACGCTTGGCAAGTGGAGGCCCAAAATGAGCGATTTTCAAAGGTCAGACTTCAGGCTCGTGGCAGACGAGCTGCAATATCCGGAGGGCCCTGTTTATCAATCGGACGGAAGCGTCCTCGTGGTGGAGGTTCAAAAAGGCACCCTGACGCGCGTGGCCGCTGACGGCACAAAGCAAACCGTCGCTAACCTTGGCGGTGGCCCCAACGGCGCGGCCATCGGCCCCGACGGAGCCGTCTACGTTTGCAACGACGGCGGCTTCGACTGGCTTCCGATGCCCCGCCCACCAATGAAGCCGGTCGTCTGGGTCCCCTATGGACAACCAGAAACCTATACCGGCGGTTCCATACAACGCGTGAGTGGCGGCACGTTTACGACCCTCTATACGCAGTGCAATGGCAACAAACTCTGCAGCCCCGACGATCTGGTTTTTGACGCCACCGGGAATTTCTGGTTCACAGATTGGGGAAAGCAAAGACCCACCGATCGCGACATCACCGCCGTCTACTATGCCCAGCCCGACGGAAAAAAGATCCAGCAGTTGATCCCGCAACGTTCCGCTCCGAACGGAATCGCCCTTTCTCCCGACGACACTCGACTGTATGTCGCCGAAACTTATGCGCGTTGGATTCTCTACTGGGAGTTGGCATCCCCCGGAGTCATCAAGCCCAATCCCGCCACGCTGGACGGTTCCTATTTGCTGACAGCCGCTATTCCCGGCCAGGGCACGCTCGACTCCATGGCCGTCGATGAGGAAGGTAACGTCTACGTTGCCACTATGCTGCCCAAGGGACTGAGTGCGTCGGTTCCCGGCGGCATCACCGTGATCTCACCGGATGGCAAAATTCTCGATTTCATTGAACTCACGGTGGAAGGAAAGCCCGAGCCGTTGCCTTCCAATCTTTGCTTCGGTGGCTCGGACCGGAAAACGGCCTTTATCACGCTCGCCGGAACCAGCAGGCTGGTCGCTTGTGAAATGAAGATCCCGGGGAAGAAGCTGCATTTTGCAAACTAGGTTTCGCAATGCCGACCGCCGCAGCGCCGAAAGTCAGGTCGCTTGGTGAATTGTTTTATGGATGGCTGGGGTAATGCAGCCGGAGACATCAGGCTGCGGAAGAAGTCCACTACTTGAGCGCAACCGTGGAAGAGCGGCCCGTTAGGGCCGCGTAAGATCTTTTTCTCTGCGGGGCTCTAGCCCCCGCAACCTTCAATTGCGAGGCACCTATGAATTTGAGCTGGCTGGATAGGTGGCGGATTAAGCTTATCGACATTCTCAAGCACCCTTGGCGCTCCCTGGTGTCGTTGCTCGCCGCGATCGGGGGCCTGATCGTCTGGCTGTGGAATCTTCTGGGAACGGCAACGTTGTGGCTTCTCCGAAAGCTGCGGGAACTGGTTCACCTCAGCCTGTGGAAGCTTTTTAAGGGTCTTGTCTATGCAGCCATCGCAGCCGCCGTGCTGCTGTTCGTAGCCACCATCATTCTCATCAACTACCGCTCAACCAAGGTCGCTGACTTTCCGCCCGTGGATGAGCGCGTTTACATCAGCCAGGGATGGGGCTGGACCGGCGGTCAAAACGAACCCCTCCGCCAACTTTTCTATTACACGCCCCAGGGTGCCGGGCTCAAAGACATACGCTATTCGTGGTTCGTCAATCTGGAGGTGCCTTGGGGAAAAACCAAATTCGCCGACCCGGCGCGTATGAGCGCCTATGGATTCTTGGTGGATAACTCGCCCACCCCGTTGAATCCCTTTCGTCTGCCCGTAGGCTTCTCTTCGCATTATGACCCGCGCTTCGGCGAGCACGCGCTCGACATCAGCTGCGCCGCCTGCCACACGGGCGAACTCGCCGTCATCAAGAACGGCAAGCGCTACGGTCTTCGCGTCGATGGCGATGGCGCGATGCACTCTTTTACTTCCATGCACCTCGGCGCTTTTGCCCCCGAGTTGCTCGTGTCGATGTCCATGACTTACCTGAATCCATTCAAATTCCATCGCTTTGCCCATGCCGTACTCGGCCCGGCATATCAGCAAGGCTTTTGGAAGCTGCATGGCGACCTCCGCCACGTGATCTGGGGACTGATCAAGCAGTCGATCAACGACCAGGGACGCCATCTTTATCCAACCGAGGAAGGGCCCGGCAGAGTTGACGCGCTGGCGCGCATCGGCAACACCGTTTTTGGCGACGAGTTGAGCCCAGTCAACTACAAAGTGGGAAATGCTCCGGTTCGATACCCTCCGCTCTGGGACATCTGGAAATTCAACTATGTGCAGTACAACGCTTCGGTGCGCCAACCCATGACCCGGAATTCCAGCGAGTCTCTCGGCGTCGGCGCTACCGCCGAACTTCTTAATCCCTTCGGCGGCCCCATACCCCGGGAGGATCGCTTCAACACCTCGGTCATGATGGACAATCTCAGCGAACTCGAGAACGCCTTGTGGAGTCTGGAACCGCCGAGGTGGAGCGAGGACTGTCTGGGAAAGATCGACTGGGAAAAGGCCAAAAAGGGGCGAGAGTTGTTCGAAGCAACCTGCCGCCACTGCCACGGTCCCTTCCCCGCCAGCGAGCCCATCAAAGAATGGTTCGCCGTACTGAAAACTCCTGGCCATCGCGACAAGGTCATAAAGAATTGGCAGGAGTTCTTGAACACTGTCTACGGGGTCCCAAATCAGGGCGAGACACCGGTCACTCCAACGCCCCCCCCACCAGCCCCCGAAGGTCTGATCGGAATCTACCTGCCTCAACATCGGGCTCAATCTTCCGAAGGAGACACGGGACCCACTCTTTTCGAGCCGCCCGCGCCGCTCGTCGAGCCGCACCATGAAGAACTGGAGGAACTAAGAGCCCACGAAGTGCAATCCCCGTACCCTCGCGCCACGTCACCTGTGCCGAAGATCTCCCCGAACTACGAATTCCCGCTGTGGATGATGCATCCTCTGACGGTCGAAGATATCGGAACCGACCCCACCGCCGCCGTGAACTTCATCGAAAAGCAAATCGATGTGACCAAGCTGGGATTTCGCCCAGCCGTCGAGCAGGAAGGAATGCGTACGCTTTTGCAGCACGATTTGAACGATGAGACCGATGCCTTTGCAAAAGAAATTCTCCGCCTAAGCGGTGTGAGGGACCAATCGGGGGAGATTCGCAAGCTGACCGTGGAAGCGCGGCAAAAACTCAGAAGCCAGGCCCGCGATCAGGCAAACAAGCGCGAGCGCCAACGCAGCGCCGAGCCCGCCGGGCAGACCGATCAGGACAAAGCCGAGCTCGACAGCGACATCGCGACCTTCGAGGATCTCATTTCTGCAGGCCCCTCCCGCGTCGACAGCTTTGTTGCTTCTATGGATCTGAGCAAACTTAATACCGGTGTCGCTCTCCGAATGATCGTATTTCACGCCCGCATGCGCTTTTATGCTCAGAGGCGCTACAGTCAAAGCGAACGCGATGAGCTAAATGGATTCGGTGAACTCGACGTGCCCGTGCCGCTTCCGCAGTACAAGCCGCGGCCGCTCGCGGGCATCTGGGCAGCAGGACCGTTCTTGCACAACGGCTCGGTCCCAACCATCTACCAGTTGCTTTTGCCCGCCGATCAGCGCGACAAGAAATTCTTTATCGGCACACGCGATTTCGACCCCGTCAACCTCGGCTTCAGCACCGACGCACCCTCGAAGAACGGGTTCTGGCTCGACACCTCAATCACCGGCAATTCCAACCTCGGCCACGAATTCCGCAAAGGCTACATCAAGTGGAAGCCCGGGATGGCCCCGCAATACGGCGTGATTGGGCCGGAACTTACTGAGGAAGAACGCCGCGACATTATCGAGTACCTGAAGGTTCACCGCGACGACCATAAGATCGACCCCAACAAGGATCTCGATGGCTATCTGAGAGAAGGCCTCGACGACAAGAACGTCTGCCAGTGAGGAGGCACGCTTGAGCCCAAGAACCAAACGCGCTGTGATCGGATTGGTCGTGATCCTCGTCCTCGGCTACTTCGTCTTTCGCCCCGCTCCTCACGGACCCCAGGGCGAATTCGTCTCACCGGAGGAGCAATACCTCACCGGGCGAATCGTCGCGTCCGCGCTCAAAATGGTTAACATGAGCCAGCAGCACATGTCCGCGCATCCGCTTCCGGGTTATCCGCCTAAAGTCGCTCAGGCCGGAGTGGCTCAGGCCCCTGGATCTCCTTCTCAGCCCTACATGCGCGATGTGCATTCCAAAACGCACGGCTGCCTCAAGGCAAATTTCATCGTGCCGGACAACGTGGATCGCCGTTTTCGCTTCGGCCTCTTCGCCAAACCGAAGTCGTATCACGCATGGATTCGGTTCTCGAGTGGCAACGCACACCCGCAGCGTGACTCCGAGAAGGACGCCCGCGGCATGGCCATCAAAGTAATGGGCGTGGAGGGCAAGAAACTGTTAGAGGATGACGGCGTGCCCCCGGCCAGCACTCAGGATTTCCCGCTGATGAATGCAACGCAGTTCTTTATTCGTGACATCAACGAATATGCCGAGTTCACCGATTATCTGAGCAGCGGACTCGACAATCGCGCCCGATATGGATACTTCCTCGGAGGCTATCCGCTTCCCAATCCTTTCAAGTGGCACCTGCGCGAGATGCGGCTGGCTCTAAAAACCCTGAAAGCGGCTCCCGATAGCCTCCTGAACACCCA
>Ga0187781_10004727_pt1 | contig 10138 bp, 9 predicted proteins | sample 0715_SJ02_MP02_2_FD_132447 | JGI IMG/M metagenome (GOLD analysis project Ga0187781, IMG submission 132447) | Tropical peat soil microbial communities from peatlands in Department of Meta, Colombia - 0715_SJ02_MP02_20_MG | ecosystem: Environmental > Terrestrial > Soil > Wetlands > Peat | place...
CGAGCCGATGGTGGTAAGGGGAGGGGCGACTATCGGCGACATCTGCGACAGGGTCCACCGAGGGATGAAGGACGAGTTCAGGTACGCGCAGGTCTGGGGGAAGAGCGTAAAATTCGGAGGCCAGCGGGTCGGGGTGACCCACCGGCTTATGGACCAGGACGTCCTGACAATAGTAACGATGTGACGGAGGGCCTACCGCGTATCATGAAAGTAGATCGCCAATCCGAATTCAAGCGAAAGAAAGCGATGGGTCAACTGCTTGAGGGGGCACACTTTTATACCCAAACGGGCTTCAAGATTTTGTACCATGGTGCCGCAGTCGAACATGGAGCTGATACAGAACCTGCTCCAGTTCATCGGCGTTTTCGTGTCGTTTTCTGTTGCATACGTCGCCTACAGGGGTGTCAGACAGACAGAGAGCTCATCTCTCCTCAGACTGGCTACAGCCTTCGTCTTCCTCGGCTTCGGGTTCCTCGCTGAGGGACTGGTGGGCCTAGGCCAGATATTCCCGAACGCCCCAATCTCGACGACCACCGTTCTGGTTGGCGGCCTCCTCCTCGAAACGACGGGGTACTTTCTCCTCGCGTTCTCCCACGTGGTAGATGTGCTCCTTTCGAAGCGGCTCGGTGCGGCCCTCCTGGTCTTCCCAGTGATCACCCTCACCAGCACCCAGACCGCAGACGTGCTCAGCATCCTCTCCTTCTACTTCGTTCTCTATGGGGTTGTGGAGACGGTCTACTCTTACGCCCGCACAAGGAAGCCGGACACGCTGCTGATCGCCATGGGACTGTCGCTGATAGGGGTAGGAACGTTCTTCCAATGGTTATCACTATTGTACCAATATGTTGGAGTTCTTTCACTATTGCAGATTATACTACAGGTGATGGGTCTGGTGATGTTGTTCACGCCAGTCCTGAGGTTCGCAGCCGGAGGAGTGAAGGTGGATGGCCCAGTATAGGACCCAGGTAAGGATAATCGCCGACGTTCTTAGTACGGCCAGGGATCAGAACACGGAGGGTAACGGCGTTGGGGTCACGACCCTGCTCCGCAGAGGAAACATGTCTTACAACAGGATGGCAAAGCTCCTATCGGAGCTGGTCGGTTCCGGGCTCCTGCTGGAGCTCAACGGAGACAAGATCTCGAAGTACATGATCTCCCAGAAGGGGATCCAGTTCCTCGCGGCGTACCACGCCTTCGAGGACTTCGCCCAGTCTTTCGGGCTCAGGCTGTAGGCGCCGCTTCAACGGGGACCTGGAAAGAACCGTTTATACTATAGGCGCTCCCCCCAGACGCGTTGATTGGATTCGCGGGGGCCGGTAGAGTGGGAGCCGCTTCGGCTTTCGAGGTGGCCTCGATGGGGCTGGACGACGTGTCTCTTGTCGACATAATCCCTGGGCTCGCCGAGGGGGAAGCCCTTGATATCAGCCACAGGCTCTCGGACGCTGGGGTAGACGTCGACGTAAGCGGGTCTGCCGACTTTTCGGCGCTGGCAGGGGCGGACTTGGTCGTCGTCACGGCGGGTCTAGCGAGGAAACCGGGGATGACTAGGATGGACCTGCTCGCCAAGAACTCGGGTATAATCGCGGACGTGTCGAAGAACATAGCGAAGCACGCTCCCGATTCGGTAATCCTCATGGTCACGAACCCGATGGACGCGATGACCTACGTCGCTCTCAAGGCTTCGGGGTTCCCCAAGGCGCGGGTGGTCGGCCAGGGGGGAGTATTGGACAACTCGCGCTTCAAGTACGTCCTTTCAAAGAAGCTCGGCGTGTCGAGGGGTTCCATTACTTCGATGGTGATGGGAGAGCACGGGGAAAACATGATTCCTGTCGCCAGTCACACGTACGTGAGCGGGGTTCCTCTGACGTCCCTTCTGAGCGAGGACGAGGTGCAGCAGTCCATAGACGACACGAGGAAGGTGGCCGCTGATGTCATAGCAAAGAAGGGAGCGACTATCTTCGCGCCCGGGAGGTCGGTCGCGAGGATGGCCAACTCGATAATCAACGACACCAAGGAGGTGATGGCAGCCTCGGCGTACCTCGAGGGGGAGTACGGCGTGACGGGGATCTGCATCGGGGTCCCAGTGAAGCTCGGCAGGGGGGGCATCGAGAAGATCTACGAAGTCAAGCTCTCGGACAAGGAACGAGACTGGTTCAACAAGGGCGTGGACACGCTCAGAGAAGCGATCTCCACCCTGAACCTCCAATAGTCGACCGGGCGGCAGGTCGGGCACAACTCTGCTTCCTGGGTAAATCCCAGGCCGGAGGGCCCGGCCCACAAGAAAGCTAAAGAACAGACGAAATCGGCGGTCGCACCAGTTTTGCTCATTGTCGTGCTGTTGAAGGGGGTACCCGCGAGGACCACCCAGGCCGTCACGGTCGGAGGGGTGCTCAACAGAGAGGCCATGGACCTGGTGCTGAACCCACACGATGCCAAGGCCGTCGAGGCCGCGGACTACCTCAAGCGCCGAGTGGGGGGCAAGACCGTGGCGCTCAGCATGGGCCCCGATATGAAGCTCGTTCCGTTGATGAAGCCCCTGTACGACTCTGAGGTCTTCGGAGTGGACGAGGAGTATGTCCTCAGCGACAGGAAGATGGCAGGGTCCGACACGCTCGCCACCTCCTACGCCGTCGCCCTCGGGATCAAGAAGGTAGTCGAGCGGCACCTAATGCCAATCGACGAGGTCGCCGATGCCATAAAGAAGTGGGGGTACTCCGACGCCGTCGGTGCAAGGGCGGCGGAGCTGTACCGTGCGAACCTTCTTCCTAACAGAGTGTACAGCGAGCTCCCCGCTCTGAAGGACAGCATACTGGCGAGGTTCCTTTCCGGCAAGATAACGGCCGAGACTGCTATTGCGGAACTCGCGGTGGAGAGAGACAGGGTCTCCAGGTTTTTGGTCGTAGCCGGGATCAAGACGACGGACGGCGAGACGGGGAGCGTCGGACCGCAGGTGGCCGAAGGGGTTTCAGAGCTCCTTGGCAGAGTGCTCCCGCACGCAACCTACGTGGAGGACTTCGACATCGATCAGGGGGGTTCCACGGTGAACTCGGAAAGGAAGATTGGTTACCTCTCGCAGAGGCTCGAGATGAAGCTCCCGGCTCTCCTTACGGTGTCCACAGAATACCGCCCCCGGCCCGCCCCCGCTGGGTCTCAGACAGAGGTGAGGGCAAACAACTACAGGGGGAAGGTCTTCCAGGCGATCAAGTGGACCGCCGATGACCTCGGCGCAGACCCGAAGCGACTGGGGTTAACGGGGTCCCCGACGATAGTGGGCACGGGAGTCGATGTGGGCAAACCTCCGGTGCAGAAGACCCTGGGAACCACCCCTGTCTTCCTGAAGGGGACCGAGCAGATCGAGTACGGAGGGAAGAAGTTCGGCCCGTTTTCGAGGGGGGACCTGGCGAACGGCCTGCCACCGGAGTTGGTGGCCACTCTGAGGGCCAGCGGTTCCGTCGGCGCTTTCAGCTACGAAATGCTCGCGGGGGAACTCCTCTCTTGAGCGAAGAATCGGCCGGGGTCTGGGTCTACCTGCAGCACACGAGGGCAGGACTTACCGCGGACTCCCTCGAGCTCATCGCCGCCGGGAGGCAGGTTGCCGATAAGCTGGGCCAGAAGGTGGTGGGGGTGATGTTGGGGAGCGGCCTGGATGAGCTCGCCAACGCCGCAATCAGCCACGGAGCGGACGGTGTCCTCGTCGTCGATTCGCCCGCATTCGAGCCGTACTTCAACCTGGCGTACGTGGACGCCATCTATGCGCTTGTGAAGCAAAGGAGGCCGTACGTATTCCTCTTCGCGGCGAACGAGGTGGGGAAGGACATCGCGGCCAGGGTCGCGTTCAAGGTCCCCACCGGGCTCGCCACCGACAACGTCCAGCTTGCGGTAGAAGACTACAACAATCCGGCCCTCGGCCAGTTCAGGAACCTCCTCATCCAGGTGAGGCCGGACTTCGGGACGAGGCTCGCCCGGATCTACACACCGAAGCACAGGCCCCAGATGGCCACGGTGAGGCCCGGCAGCTTTTCCCCACTCCCGGCGGACCCGACCAGGAAGGGGGAGGTCGAAAAGGTCGACTACTCGCTCCCCGCCTACCCCGCCCGTGTGACGGAGGTGGTCGAGCTCCCTCCCCCGGTCCCCGACCTGAAGGGGGCAGACGTGGTCATCAGCCTCGGCCTCGGGATCCTCAAGGATGGCTCGGGGCGCCCACGGGATCCAAGGGAGGCATACGGATATGCCGAGGAGCTGAAGTCTGTCCTGGAGGGGCGCTATCACCTGAAGACGGAGATTGGAGCTTCACGCGCCCTCATCTACGCCGAGGTGAAGCAGCTCGAAGGGTTGATCGGCAAGGCGAACCATGTGGGGCAGACCGGCACCACGGTGAGACCGAAGGTCTACATCGCGGTCGGGATCAGCGGAGCCCTCCAGCACAGGGTCGGGATGCAGTTCTCCTCCAAGATCGTTGCGATCAACACGGACCCAGACGCGCCCATACTGAAGTTCGCCCACTATCCGATTATCGGGGACCTCTACGAGGAGCTCCCGAAGCTTACGAAGGCCATAGGAGGTGACGGCAGTGGGCCCTGAATATGACGTCATAGTTGTAGGGGCGGGGCCCGCGGGTTCCGCCGCCGCCCTGTCGCTCGCCCGCAGGGGGGTCAACGTCCTGATGCTCGACAAAGCGAGGGTCCCCGGGGAGCGCAACATGACGGGGGGAGTGTTGTACGGAGACTTCCCAGACGGGTGGGGGCTCATCGGCCTCGTCCCTGACTTCGAGTCAACGGCGCCGCTGGAGAGGCGTATCACATCCCACGAGGTGGTCGTGCTCGACGCTCCCGACTACAAGCGCGGCAGAAGCAGGTTCTACAGGCTTTCGAAGAGCTCTTTCCCCGCGAGGGTGGGGCTCTTCCAGATGTCCTTCGACACCGGACACGACTACTCCGTCCTGCGGAGGCCGTTCGACAGATGGTTCGCGAACCTCGCCGTCCGGACGGGTGCGATGCTTTCGACAGAAAGCACTGCGGAGGGGCTCATCAAAGAAGGGGAAGCGGTCGTCGGGGTCAGGACGACGAACGAGGAGCTCAGGGCGAAGCTGGTGATAGACGCTTCGGGGGTCACGTCGAAGCTGGTGTCCGAGGCGGGACTGAGGGAGAGGTTAACCCCTCGCCAGCTCTACCACGGGATAAAGAGAATCTACAGGCTGGACGCCGACACAATCGAGAAGAGGTTCAGGACAAAGCCGGGGGAGGGGAAGGCGGTGTTCTTCCTGGGGGAGTTCATGCACGAAATCGGGGGCGGAGCTTTCATCTACACCAACCGGGACACGCTCTCGGTCGGGCTCGTCGTCTCCATGGATTCGCTGATCAGGCGGACCACGGAGCACTTCGACGAGGTCGGGAAGCTCCTCGACGTACTCGACGAGTTCGAGGCGCACCCCATGGTGGCGGAGCTGCTCGATGGGGCGCTCCCTCTCGAGTACTCGGCCCACAACATACCGAAGGGGTACAAGGCGATCCTGAAGCGCCCCTATGCGGACGGATTCATGGTGGCGGGGGACGCCCTCGGCTCGTTCGTCAAGATCGGCCCCATGATTGACGGCATGCGCAGGGCGGTGACCTCGGGCATGATGGCTGCCGCCGCTTTTATGGAAGCGAGAAGCTCAGGTTCATACAGGGCGAGGAACCTTTCCAGGTACAGGGAGCTCCTCAACCCGATATATGAGGACGTGAGCCGGTCGGGCAGGGACAGCTTCATCTCGGAGAGCTCCTTCACGTACCACACCCTCCCGAGGCTCCTGTTCTCCACAGGCCTGGTCTCGAGCGTCTACAGGTTCGAGCCCCGCCCCGAACGCGGCGGGGGGAAGGACGCCACGGCCCGGGTCCAGGAGGGGACGGGGCTGTTGGCATACGACGAGGACGAAGCCTACTCACACATCAGGGTGGACACGAAGCTCGCGTCCGAGTCGGTCACCAAACCATGGGTGCCCGCGTGCCCCACCAACTGCTATACCATCTTCACCCCGAAGGGGGTCTTCGCGTCCTTCAAGGACCTGTACGAGCACAATCTAGAGGCTTCGAAGGACGCGTCGGGGAAGGTGGACAGCAGCAGGGTGTTCGCCCAGACCCTCGAAGATGTGGCATCGTCGAAGCTGCGCTTCGACCACATCGCGTGCGTCGCATGCGGAACCTGCGGGGCCATAGGTCCCCCTGAGATGGTGACGTTCAACCACGAAAGGGACGGACACGGAGTAAGGTACAAGTTCGGCTGAATCTCCCGTAGCCCACAAAAAGATAATACTTGCAGCGGGCGGCCCCGGGATTATTCGGCGGGCGAGGAGATAGGTTGTCCTACAACTACTTCGAAAGGCTGGACAGGATTGTCAGGCTCCACCAGGAATGGAGGACTAAGGAGTGCCTCAACCTGATACCGTCGGAGAACCATGGAAGCCCCCAGATGCGCGCCATGTTCCTGGCCGACCTGGGGAACAGATACAACGCTCCAGACAGGTTCTACAGAGGGACGAGGTACGCTGACGAGCTCCTTTCGATGACCGAGGAGCTGGCGAGGAAGGCCTTCGGTGCCAGGTACGCGGACGTCAGGGCCCTGTCTGGACACACTGCGGACATGGCTGTGCTCCTCGCACTGACACAGCCCGGGGACAAGATACTTTCGGTCCACCCGGACAACGGCGGGTACCCCGGGATCACCCACCTGGGCCTCGGGAGCCTGCTCAGGCTGGAGAACCTCTACTTCCCATACGACGACAGGACAGTGAACATCGAACCCAGGGAGTCGGCGGCTCTGATCAAAGAGAAGCACCCGAAGGTCGTCTTCTTCGGCGCCAGCTTCATACCTTTCCCGCACCCCGCCAGGCAGCTTTCTGCCGCCGCGGAGGGGGGGTGCGTCTACGATGGTTCGCACGTCCTGGGGTTGATAGCGGGGGGCGAGTTCCAGGACCCTCTGAGGGAGGGGTGCTCGCTCTTGATCGGTTCCACGCACAAGAGCCTTCCCGGCCCCCAGGGGGGGATGATCCTCTCGAACAACGAGGAAGCGTTCAACAGGGTTGCAGGGAAGATACACCCCGGGATAGTGGACAACATACACCTTGACAGGGTGGCCGCCCTGGCCGTCGCGCTCATCGAAATGATCCAATTCGGGCGTCCCTACGCCCAGGCGGTCGTCAAGAACTCCCAGGCGCTGGCGAAGGCGTTGGCTGAAGACGGGGTCAGCCTGCGGGGGTCCACGGTCGGGTACACGAGGTCCCACCAGATCCTCCTCGACTACGAACCGGCGAGGTTGAAGGCGCTAGCTGCCAGGCTAGAGCAGGCGAACATAATCGGGGACAACGGCGGGAGGCTGGGGACGTCCGAGCTCACACGGATGGGGTACGGCCCCGCAGAGATGGGGACGGTGGCGGAGCTGGTTTCTATGATCGTCCTGGGGAAGAAGCCCCCGGACTTTGTCCAGAAGCGCGTGAAGACCCTTGTCAAGCAGTTCCAGCAGCCCAGATTCGTGTTGCAGTCGGTACCCAAACCGTTCTAGGATTCGGGCACCTTGTCTTCGAGATAACACCATTCGACACTGTGGCTGCCTCCTTCTGACCACTGGTGGGAATCGCTTTCTGCTGGCTAGGCCGCCCTGTGGACGATCCCGAGGGACTCGTCCGTCAGCTTCATCGAATCCTCACGCGTGTACCCCCCCGTGAGGGCTCTGATCGCATCTATGTTTTCAGGGACTACTATCGCCTCCTGGTGAACACCGAGGAACATGTACGCTTCGCCTTCGACGACGGTGACCGAGTCCCTCCAGACGCTCGCTTCGTAGACGTCGTTCCTGTCCCTCCCTCGTTCCCGGGCCCAGTCCATTATGTTCGCGGTCGACTTGAAACCTGACTTTCCGTCCACCAGGTTGAGCCTCGGTGCGACCTGGAGGGCCTTTACGACCTCCTCCTTGGTCGCCGCCTTCTTCAGACTCAGAATCAGGCTGTGCAGGTGCATGTGTGTGGTAGGGATCTTGAACGCCATCGTCACGATGGGAATGCTAGGGAGTACGGTCTGGACGTCCGGCCCATGGTGGGAAGGAAGTGTGGTAGGGTCGAGGATCACTGCGTCGATGGGTCCCTTCTTTACGTCGTCGGGGTCTGTCGCCCTCCTGGCGAGGACAGCTCTCGCCCGGGAGACCCCTATCGCCTTGTCCACGGCTCCCAGAGTTCGGCAGAGGCCCGTGGTGTTGCACGAGACCACCCTGATCATGTCCTTGCCCCTGGCCCCTTCATAGTTGCACTGGGCCACGAAGGATGTCCCTGTGAGCTCGTGCTCCTCCCCTCCCTGGAATATCGCCCTGACCCTGGCCTGCTGGTAGATCGTCTTGTTCGTGGGCCCCATGTCGTCGGGAGCGCCGTCTACCACCACGTCAACCCTCTGCAGCAGGTCGTTGAGCGTCCCTCTGACGGTGTACCCGGCCCCGTTGAAGGCCTCCAGGCTCTTCATGTCGAGGGCGTAGAGGTCTATCCCCTTGTCCCGGGCTACGCCGTACTTGTAGTGTGGGTGCGCAGCCGTTACCCCCACAAGCTCCATGTCCTTCTGCTTCCTCACCGCGTCCGCGACTCGACGGCCTATTGTCCCATAGCCGTTGACCCCGACCCTGATCATCGTCGTCACGTGCGCCCCGACCTGGGCTTATACAGCTTCATTGCGCGTTGCCGCCCCACTTCTCTTCCGACCTCTCAAGCGCGTCTATCAGGGGGAGCCTCTTCCCCGCGAGGTACTGCACCAGGGCGCCCCCTGCAGTGCTTATGTGGTCGATCTGGTCGTGTATCCCGTACTTTCGAAGGGCTGTGGAGAGGTGCCCCCCGCTGATTATGGTTGTCGCCAGGGACGAGGCCATCGCCCTCAGCAACCCCTCCGTGCCGAGGCTGAAAGCGTCCCATTCGAAGGCGCCCGGAGGACCGCTCATGAAGACGGTCCCCGCCCCCTTGATGAACCTCGAATAGTGCTCCACGGTCCTCGGTCCTATGTCCCAGACCTGGGTCGGGGTGCTCACCCCCAATGGTTCCGTATCCTTCCTTGAATCGTCGACCTTCACGCCGACGTCAATCGGCATCGCGAACCTCTCGGGGTCCTCGTCGAGCAGCTGCCTCGCCTTCTGGACCAGCTTCACCTCGCCGTCTATCCCTAGGTCTCCTCGCAGTTTTCCCGCCGCCCTTAGGAAGACAAGGCCTACCACGCCGCAGAGGAGGACCCTGTCCGCCCTGTTGTTTGCGATGAGCGCGTCTATGGCCTCCAACCTGTCGCTCACCTTCGCCCCGCCGAGGACGGTGACGTAGGGCCCCTTCTCGACGGACACGATTCTGTCCAGCATCCGGAGCTCCCTCCCGACCGTCCTCCCCGCTGCGGTCGGCACAAGCCCCGCGAAGCCCACTATCGAGGGGGAGGCACGGTGGGCCGTCGAGAAGGCGTCGAGCACGCACGCGTCGACGTGTTCCCCCAGTCGCCGCACGAGGAACGTCCTTTCGGCCTCCACAGGCTTGTACTCCTGGTTCTCTTCCGCAGTGAAACGAAGGTTGTCGAGCAGCAGCACGCTCCCCTCCTGCAGGGCATCGATGTCCGAGAGCGCCTTCGGGCCGAAGACGTCCGGGACGAAAGCGACCGGCTTGCCTACGATTTCCCCCAGAGCCTTGGCGTGAGCCTCCAGGCTGACGTAATCAGAGCGCCCGACCCTTCCCTGGTGGGAGGCTACCACCACCTTGGACTTCGGCAGGTCCCTGATGGTCATAGCGGCCTCTTCGAGCCGAGCCTGTTCCATGAGCTTCCCAGTCATAGGATGGATAGGCGTGTTGACGTCAACGCGCAGGAAGACCCGTTTCCCCTCGAGTTCCAGGTCCTCCAGCGTCAACATCTTGATTGGCATTGGCGCCTAAGAGGCCGCCACCCGCGTCCGATTATATGCCTTGCGACCCCGTCCCTCCACGCTGCCGGGCGCGTCGGCGGTTAGGCCGGGGGTGTTAAGATTAGCGCGGCGATACGAAGGTAGGGCAGGCGGCGATGTCTTAACAGGCCCATGGAGTCTCAGCCCGCCCCTACCAAGATACTCGTTACGCCGCTGAGGATGGCGAGCACTCCGAGGGTGGCGGTCAGTAGGGCTA
>Ga0187781_10004728_pt1 | contig 10138 bp, 4 predicted proteins | sample 0715_SJ02_MP02_2_FD_132447 | JGI IMG/M metagenome (GOLD analysis project Ga0187781, IMG submission 132447) | Tropical peat soil microbial communities from peatlands in Department of Meta, Colombia - 0715_SJ02_MP02_20_MG | ecosystem: Environmental > Terrestrial > Soil > Wetlands > Peat | place...
ATCAAGGCAGCCGAGCAGCCCGGTTCCGGCCTGGTACGAACGCTCATCATGCACGACCAGAAGGATCCGGGCCAGGTCTACGTCCTGGTCGTGTTCGACAGCGAGGAGCAGGCACGTGCACGCGAGCGGGACCCGCAACGCGAGGAAAGGCTGAAGCCCGCGAGGGAAACGATGGCCGATGTACTCGACGGCTCCCCGGAGTTCGTCGATCTGAGCGTCGTGGAAGAGTGGACGGGTTAAAGGGCAGGCACTGCCAGCGCCCTGCAATAAACGTCGGTCAAGGGTGTCTGCGGCGGTACGGATCAGCCGCATGATGCCACTTGACATCCCTCATCAGGGCAGATCCGGACATTCACCCCCAGGGCGCCGCTGCATAAAAATACGGTCGGCCGCTCAGGTTAGCCCATAACCAGGGCCGGCAAGCGGCCAACTACGCGAATTTGTCGGTAGATAACCGCGCACATTGCCGATATGCGCTGGAGCAATCCGTTCAGCTCGGCCCCTTTTGAGGCGCGCAGAACCGCATCTTCTGCGGTGCCGACGACCGTCTGGCGAATGTGTGACGAAGTTCCCCAGGGTGCACGAATACCGCCTAGTCCAACAGGCGTGAGAGCGGTCTGCGGGACCGCTTGCCGACTTCGACTCTCCCGGAGAGGCCGTAATTGTTGGTCCTTTGTCGCGGGTTTGGCGGTCTGGATGGTTTCGGCGCGGTCGAGCAGTGGCTGGCAGCGGAGCCGCTGGGCGATATCCCGTGCCTCGCTGATCGCGGCCTCGGCGGTCTCGGTGTCGCCGAGCCGGGTCAGATAGTCGGCGTGATCAAGCAGCCCGTGGGCCAGGTGGTAGGGGGTGGCCGCCTCCCGCAGGCTGCTGACGGCGGCGACGAAGGATGCGGCGGCGGCCTGATCGCCGTCCCGGCTGGCCAGCCGGGCCCGGGCCAGATCGCGTTCGGCTCGCAGCCGCGGGTCAAACTGTCCAGGCCTGGAGGAGTCGAGCAGCGCGAACAGGTCGCGGATGGTCTGGATGTCACCAAGGTCATGAGCGGCGCGCGCGGCCAGTGACCATGACCAGATACCTGGAATCAGGCTCGCGTCGGCATAGTGGGCGAGCGCGGCGCGGGCATGACGCAGCGCGGCCTCTGGCTGGTTCCGGGCGGCGGCGGTGAAGGCCTCCAGCTCGGAGATGTGCCCTTGCTCCCCCGGGTTTTCGCTGGCACGCATGTCTGGCAGTGCCGCCAGCACGCTCTCGGCGGTGGCCGCATCGCCGCGCAACGCGGCCAGATGCACGTGGTTGAAGGCGATTATGTCGATGTCGGCCAGGCCATCGGACTCCACGGCCCGCGTGAGTTCCTCTTCGGCACCGTCCCAGTCGCCATCCTCGAGCAGGAGCTCCGCGGTGTTCGCGATCGCGTATGCCAGGTAATCGCGGGCGCCTGCGCGGCGCAGGTGGTCCGCGGCGGTCCGCGCAGCATCGAGGCCTGCGGCTCGATCTGTGAGGATCCCGGGGTAAGAGATGATGCTGCCCAGGTTGAGCAGGACCCTTCCTAGCCGGAGGTTGTCGCCCGCCTGGCTGGCGATTCGCGCGCTCTCGCGGAGGTAGGCGACCGCCTCGGCCTGCCGGTTTACGAATGAAAGGCCGATCCCGCGGCTGAGGAGCAGGTCGCCGAGCTGGTCGGGGCCGACGCCGAGGTCTTGGCCGAGGACGAGGGCCTCGGTGGTGAGCCTGTCCGCCTTGTCGGGCGAGCCGTCAAAGGTCTCCAGGTCGGCCAGGTGCTGTAGTGCGCGTACCGTGTCGGGGTCAGGTTCTGGCCGCAGTATTTCTACCGCGGCGGTGAGCCGGTCCCGCGCCTGCGAGTGATGACCCCACAGCCGCAGCGCTTCCCCGGCGATGGCCTGGGCGCGGGCTGCGGCCCGGCCCTGGCCGCGTTCCAGATGGTAGTCGCGGGCGCGGTCGGCGAGGTTGACGGCCCCGGCCCAGTCGGCGTTTTTCATGGCGGCTTCGGCGGCGCGTTCCCACAGTTTGCCGGCGTCTGGCTGCCTGTCCGCGCCTTCGCCTGCGTCGGCGGCAGCAGCCTGGGTCAGGTCGGCCGCCTGGGCGTAGCTGATGGCGGCCAGGGCGGGGGCGCCGGTTCGCTCGGCCCGTTCGGCGGCGCGGATCAGCGCGCCGATAGCCTGGTTACGGATCTGGCCGGTATCGGTGTCGCCGGGAACCGCCTGCAGGGCGTCGAGGTAGTGGCGGGCGATGACGTCGGCGACTTCTTCCCCCTCGCCGGGGAAGGCGGCGCGCAGGTGCGCGGCCACCTTCAGGTGGCGGGCCTTGCGATCCCGCCGGGACTGGGTGTCGTAGGCCACCTGGCGCAGCATGTTCTGGGTGAACCGGTAGCTGCCGCGTTCGGGGGACAGCCGGTCGGCGGACACAGATAGCACCTCCCGGCGCACCAGCTCGGCCAGGCCTGCCCGGACCGCGGGCTCGTCCTGGCCGCAGACGGCGATCAGCGCCTCGGCGGAAAAGGTGGTGCCGAGCACCGCGGCGTCGGCCACCAGCCGCCGCACCCCCGGGTCAAGGGCGTCGAGGCGGGCCGCGAGCAGCGCGTGCAGGCTGTCGGGGACGGCCAGTTCGCCGATGTCGCCGACCAGGCGGTAGACGCCCCCGCGGGGCTGCACGATGTCCTGGTCGATCAGCGCTCGCACGATCTCCACCGCGAACAGCGGGATGCCCTGCGCGTGGCTGACGACCCTGGACCGGGCCGGGGCCGGCATCCCAGTTACCAGGCCGTCCAACAGCTTGTCCATCGAGGCCGCATCCAGCGGGTCCAGGGTGAGCGTGATCCGGCCCGGCCCGGCGCCGAACCCGGGCCGGGCCTGGACCAGCTCGGGCCTGGCGAGCACCAGCAGGTAGACCGGCAGGTCCCGGGACCAGTCGATGAGCTGGCCCAGGAAATCCAGCAGGCCCGCGTCCGCGTACTGGGCATCCTCGACCAGCAACACGACCGGCCGCTGCGCCGCGAGCCGCCCGAAGAACAGCCGCCACCCGGCGAACAGCTCCTCCCGCGCCAGCGGCGCCCCGTCATCCCCGTCCGCCGTCACGCCGAGCAGGCGGCCCAGCCGCGCGGCAATGTAGGCCCGCTCGCCAGGATCGGGCACCAGCGTGTCCAGCCCGCCGGCAAGCTTGCCGGTGGCGGTGCCGGCGGGGTCGTCCTCGGCGATGCCCAGCCGCTGCCGGACGATCTCGGCCAGCGCCCAGAACGCAACTCCGTCCCCGTAGGCCAGGCAGCGGCCCCGGTGCCACCACACCGTGTCCGCCAGCCCGTCGAGGTATTTCCAGAACTCCCAGCCCAGCCGGGACTTACCCACCCCGGCCGGCCCGGACACCAGCACCAGCCGCGGCACCTTCCGCTCGGCCGTGGCGTGGAACAGGTCCCTGATCGCGCGCAGCTCCGCATCCCGGCCGGTCAGCGGCGCCTCCAGCCCGTCGATCCGCTGCGACCCGCCGATCCCGGCCAGCACCCGGGTCGCCTGCCACAGCCGGGCCGGCTCGGCCTTGCCCTTCAGCGCACGCTCACCGGCATCGGCGAACCCGACCGCGCTGCCCGCCAGCCGCTGCGTCGCACCGTCCACCAGCACCTGCCCCGGCCCGGCTGTCACCTGCACCCGGGCCGCGGTGTTCACCACATCCCCGGCCACCATCCCCTCCCCCGATGCACCGAGCGTGACCGCCACCTCGCCGGTCACGATCCCCGCCCGCGCCGCAAGGCCAGCCACCCCTCCCGTAGCTCCCAGCGCCGCCACCGCGGCGACCAGGTCCAGCCCGGCGCGCACCGCCCGTTCCGCATCACCCTCGGCAGCCTTCGGCGTCCCCCACACCGCCATCACCGCGTCGCCGATGAACTTCTCCACCACCCCGCCATACCGGCCGACCACCGTCCGCGCCACCGCGAAATACTCCGACAGCAGCTCCCGCACCGCCTCGGGGTCCCGCGACTCCGACAGCGGGGTAAACCCGACCAGGTCGCAAAACAGCACCGAGCACACCCGGCGCTCCGCCAGCAGCCCTTCCAACGCCGCGACCTCCGCCGCTGCGGGCATGGCCACCGGTGCGGCCGGCGCCAGCTCAGCCAGCGCGTGTCCGCACGCATGACAAAACCGGTGGCCCGTGATAACAGGCTCACCACACGCCGGGCAACCCCCCGCAGGAGCGCCGCAGTTCCCGCAGAACTTGTGGCCCTCCCCAAGGGACGCGCCGCACCGCGCGCACCTGTCCACCAGGCATTTATACCCCGCACCAGGACCGCCGTATACGGCCCAGCGCCGCCCGGCCACCCGCTCCTGGCCGGGCACAGCCCAGTGCTCGATACGGTCTCGTCAGCCTGGCTATCAGGATCGCCTGCATGCATCCGCCGCGGCTTGCAAGCCCGTCCGAGGACCGCCACACCGGTGCGCGATCTAATCACATGGTCCGTAGACGGGAAGGATCAATCCTCAGGCTGGGTGCGCCTGAGTCAGATCCGGAGGTTATGTGCGCGTCAACCGTTGCCAACATGGCGATATTCAACCCACCGTAATCGGCAGGGCTCCATGTGGGCGGCCCCGCGTTTTCCGGACAGCTAAATTGATGTTATTTCATGCTGCGAGCTGCCGGTTCAGTGCCATCTGACGGCCGCCGCCGCTCCCGTCCACTCCCAGAATCGGACATGGGCTGCCGTCGACCGGCTGTCCGACACGATGGAGATCGCGGCCGTCGCCTGCCGTCTGGCGGCCAACCTCGAGCACGCTGAGCTAGCGCTGATCGAGACGGCCTGTGACTTGCGGTGGCCGCTTCGCGACGAAGCCCTTCGGTGTGCTGTCAGAGGGCTACCGGCGCGCCCGAGACCCACTTCACGATGCCCTACAAGGGTCAAGCTCGCGCCGATCCGCCGCTGACAGAAAGCATCTCAGCAATGCTGAATGGAACGTATCTCCCGGGGCGCGGGCCACTGCCCTTGGGTTGCAGCACGAGAAGATCAGCCACATACTGGGACTGCCTGACCAGCGCATTGGCGGTGACCACCGAAAATTGAGGCCAGTGCGGTCGCGGCGGGGAGGGATGTTGAGCGAGGATTTCCCGGCGCTGACCGGGTTCCGGGCGGGCTCGCTGCTGGCGGGGTATCAGCTGGAGGCGCAGGTCGGGGCGGGCGGCTTCGCGGTGGTGTTCCGCGCTCGCGACCAGAGGCTGGGCCGGCTGGTTGCGCTGAAGATCCTCGCGCCGGCGCTGACAGCGGATCCGGCGTTCCGGCGCCGATTCATCGCCGAGTCGCGGGCGGCGGCCGCGGTTGATGACCCGCACATCATCCCGGTGCATGAGGCCGGCGAGGCCGGCGGGGTGCTGTTCATCGCGATGCGGTTCGTGTCGGGCGGTGACCTGCGGCGGGTGCTGGACCGGGAGGGGGCGCTGGCGCCAGGGCGGGCCGCGGAGGTCCTCTCTCCGGTGGCCTCGGCGCTGGATGCCGCGCACGCCGCCGGGCTGGTGCACCGCGATGTCAAGCCGGCGAACATCTTGGTCGATGCGCGGCCGGGCCGGCCCGATCACGTGTACCTGTCGGACTTCGGGGTGAGCAAGGGGGCGGTGTCGTCGGTGAGCTTGACCGGGACCGGTCAGTTCCTGGGCACCCCGGACTACTCGGCGCCGGAGCAGATCGAGGGCCGGGCGGTGGACGGGCGTGCCGATCAGTACGCGCTGGCGTGCGTGGCCTATCAGATGCTGGCCGGGAAGGCGCCGTTCGAGCGGGATCAGGGCCTGGCAGTGCTGCTGGCGCACCTGTCCGCGCCGCCCCCGTCGCTGGTGTCGCAGCGGCCGGACCTGCCCGAGGCAGCGGATCGAGTGCTGGCCCGGGGGCTGGCGAAGGTCCCGGAGGAGCGGTTTGGGTCCTGCGGGGCCTTCGCCGAAGCGCTGCGGGAGACGCTCGACCTGGCGCCTTACCATCCCCGCGGCTCGGCCGCTGCGCCCGGTCACCCGCACTCCCGGATCGTCTCACCGCCGCCCGAGGGCCCTGGGTCGGCCGCGGCAGGGGCCGGGACGGTGGCCGTCCCGGCTGAGCCAGCGGCAGCTTCAGCCCTATCCGCCGCTGCGACCGCAGCACCCCCGGTCACGGTGACTGCACCCTCACCATCACCCGGGCCAGCGGACCACAGTGTGACGGCAGCCCTTCCGCCCCGTTCGCAGGGCCCGATCGTCGCCCAGCCGTCGGCCGCCGCGCCTGCCTCCGGCGCCGATGACAGGCCCACCGCTGGGCCTCGCCCGGCCCCGCTGCTCACGCCTTCCGCCGACCCGCAAGGCCCGCCCGCTTTCAACACGGGCAGCGCGGGCGGCACGCCGGTGCTGCCCGCTGGCCCGGCCACGCGCCGGGACGGGACCCTGTCACTCGTCCGGCGACGGCGGTGGCGCCTAGCGGGGCTGGCGGCGGCGGTGGCCGCTGCCGCCGTGGCCGTACCGCTGCTCATCACCCTGGCGCAACCGACTCCTGGCACCGCAGGCCCTTCCGCTGACTCTTCGAGCCAGCGGCCAAGTAGCCGTTCGAGCCAGCAGCTAAGTAGCCGTTCGAGCCAGCAGCCAATTCCCCCGCCGACGCTGGCAGGCGTCTACTCCGGATCCGCGTACAGGTTCAATGGCCCGAACTCCATCACCGCTGATGGCAGGCACGTGTGGGTTCTCGATGGGTTTGATGGCCAGGATGGCTCGGTGACCGAGCTCGACGCAGGCACCGGCGCCTTGACGCGAACGCTGAGCTCGGCCGACTACGGGTTCAAGGCGACCTTCAACGACACGACCGGAATTATCGACGATGGAACGCACGTCTGGGTCGGCAACGAGAACTCGATTACTGAGATAAGTGCTGGTGACGGATCTTTCGTACGCACCCTGCAGGTGCCTGCCAGTGTCAATCTCCATGGCTGGTTCACCGCACTGGTCCGGGCCGGGACTCGGCTGTGGGCTGTCACGCCGGACACCTGCCGCCCGTATTGCGTCAGCGCGACCAATACCGGCTTCTACGCCTCTGTCGTGGAGTTCAACGCCAGCGATGGCAGTTACGTGCGTGCGGTGACCAGGAACACCCTCCAGACTCCGCTCGCCCTGACGAGCGACGGCGCGCACATCTGGCTCGTCGGCAGCAACGTCAACGGCGGCGGCACGCATGGCACCTTGACGGAATTCAACGCCGACGACGGAACCGAACTGTGGAGCGTTCCAACCACCGTGTATCACAACCCGCAGGCGACATCATTTGACGCGCTCGCATATGCCGACGGACGCGTCTGGATGGCCAACGGGGATACCGTCATCGAGTACAACGCGAGCACCGGGAAGCTGATGCAGGTCCTTGCTGGCGCCCAGTACCAATTCGATCAGGCACTGGCCATCGCCGTGACAGGCGACGAGGTCCTGGTGGTCAATGAGGGCGCGAATTCCGTGACCGAGATTGACGCGCGCACGGGAAGGCTCCTGCACACGCTGTCTGCCGCAAGCTATCACTTCGATAACCCTGCCGGGATCACCGTGACCGGCAACCACGCGTGGATTATCAATTCCCCCCAAAGCGCACCCGGCTCCGTCGTCGAGCTCACCCTTTAGCAACCAAGATCTCTATGCTCCGTCCGGGACTTCGCCCGGAAGGAGTGGCGCCTTCGGGGGCAGTCCGGCTGACGTGAGTTGCCGCGGAGCCCTACGGTTCGCGGCTGATGACTTCAGCGAGCGGTACAGTTCTTCACTGCGCCGGCGCCAGAGTTCCCCGAGCAGGCCACGTCCGTGATCACCGCCCGGGCTGACCGCCGGTGAAGATCTGGCGTGCCTCCCACTTTCCGGACTGCGGATCCTTTAGGATCCTGACCGGAAAGGACGGGAATAAGTGGCGGGAAAATATAAGACGTATTCACCGGAGTTCAAGGAAGAAGCGGTCCGGCTGGTCATCGATACCTCGCGTCCTATCGCTGACGTGGCCCGGGAACTTCAGATCACCGAGACGTCACTGGGCAACTGGGTGCGCGCCTACCGGGAAAAGCACGCAGAAGATGAACCGCCGCTTCAGGTGTCCGAGCGCGCCCGGCTGCGTGAGCTGGAACGGCTTAACCGCGAGCTCGAGATGGAAAACGCGTTCCTGAAAAAAGCGGCAGCGTACTTCGCGCGGGAGCATCGGTGAGCGACAGATACGAGTTCATCGACGCCGAGTACGCTAACGTGCCCGCGGAGAAGGCGGGCGATGCTCCCGCGATCGTGCAGATGTGCAGGTGGCTGGGAGTATCGAAGTCCGGGTATTACGACTGGAGGTCACGGCCGCAAAGCGCCACGGCGCGGCGGCGGGAATTGCTGAAGATCAAGATTAAGGCGCTGTTCGAGGCGAGCGACGGCACGTACGGGTACCGGCGCCTGCACGCTGCCCTGGTGCGCGGCGGCGAGCAGGCAGGCGAGGAGCTGGTCCGCCAGCTCATGCGCGAGCTGGGCTTGGTGGCCTGCCAGCCGGCGCCGTGGCGGCCGCAGACGACTCAGCAGGGTGCTGCCGGCCCGATCCCGGATCTGGTCAACCGGGATTTCTCTGCGGATGCACCGGGCGAGAAAATGGTCGGCGATATTACCTATATCGACACGTGGGAGGGGTGGCTTTATCTCGCGACGGTCATCGATTGCGCGACCCGGAAAGTGGTCGGGTGGGCGATGGATGATAATTACAAGACGCCGCTGATCACCGCGGCGATCGAGATGGCCGCCCGGAATGTCGATCTCCCGCCGGAGGCGGTATTTCATTCCGGTCGCGGGAGCAATTATACCTCGGCGGAGTTCGCCGCGGTCCTGGAGGGCCTCGGCATCCTGCAATCCGTCGGGCGGACCGGGATCTGTTTCGATAACGCCCTGGCCGAGTCTTTTAATGCGGCGGTGAAGGTCGAGCGCGTGCACCGGACGGTTTACCCGACGCGGAAGAAAGCGAAGGAAGACATTGCCCGGTACATCGAGCTCCGCTATAATCGGGTACGTCTTCATTCGGCGCTCGGCTACAGGACTCCGCAAGAAGTCCACGACGAGTACCTGAACCGGCAGCTCGCAGCATGAAATAACATCAATTTAGCTGTCCGGAAAACGCGGGGCCGCCCAATCCGCGAGAGGCAGTGTGGGCGGCTTGGCCCTGCACGCGTACGAGATCGCCTTCTGGGGTGCACTTGCCGTCGGTCTTGATTGATCGCCATCACCGCGATGACCGCAGCGATCATGAACGCAAAATAGCGCCCAATCTGGCGTGGGTCTCGCCCGGGTGAGAAGGTGGTCTCCCCAGTGCAGATCAGGGTGGTCGGCGCGGCTGCTATTTTCTGGCGCGGTGCGACCTGCGCGGCGCGAGCGCGCCCCGCTTGATCATGGAAGATTATGCACGGCTGTGCATAAATGCGCGCATCGGCTACGTCTTCAATTCGGCAGAGTCGGGCGTCGGCCGCCGGTGCTGGCCGCGCGTAGATCTCCCTGTTTGGTTACCGTGGACGAAGTCCGGCCGAAGGTCGCCTCGCCGGCCCGGATCGGCGGATCCGGTGTGCTTGGAATCCGGCCTTGCCGGGACGGGCGGTTCGCGATGGGCTGATGCGGCGGCTGCCATCGCCGTCTTGATCGCAGGGCGGACTGCGGGTTGCGCGCGGGCCGCCGCATGTCCAGGAGAGGCCGCTACTGTGGCGTCATGACGAGATTCGGCGTGCAGTTGCCCAGCTTCTCCGGGTTTGATCCGTCTGACTTGTTCGGGCATGTGGCCGGGCTGGTTACGACGGCGGAAGAGGCCGGGTTCGACTCGGTGTGGGTCATGGATCACTTCTTCCAGCTGCCGTCCCTGGGCGGCCCGGACCAGCCGATGCTGGAGGCGTATACCCTGCTGGGGGCGCTGGCGGCGCGGACCCGGCGGGTGCAGCTCGGCACGCTGGTCACCGGCGTGACCTACCGCAATCCCGGTATCCTGGCCAAGATCGTCACGACGCTGGACGTCATCTCGCAGGGCCGGGCCATCTTGGGCATCGGCGGCGCCTGGTACGACGTGGAGCACCAGGGTCTCGGCGTCGACTTCCCGGGTGCCGGGGTGCGCCTGGACATGCTGGAGGAGGCGGTCCAGGTCTGCCGGGCCATGTTCACCGGCGATGACGTG
>Ga0187781_10004729_pt1 | contig 10136 bp, 6 predicted proteins | sample 0715_SJ02_MP02_2_FD_132447 | JGI IMG/M metagenome (GOLD analysis project Ga0187781, IMG submission 132447) | Tropical peat soil microbial communities from peatlands in Department of Meta, Colombia - 0715_SJ02_MP02_20_MG | ecosystem: Environmental > Terrestrial > Soil > Wetlands > Peat | place...
ACATGGCAAAGGTCCTGCGTGACGATCAAGTCCGGTGCGAGCGACACCAGCAGCTCTGCATCTACGGCATAAATGCTCTCGCCCCGCCCCACCAACTCCGCCACCTTTCGGTCTATTTCACCCGGCTTCGCGTGGGGATAAACGCGAGGCCGTATCAGGGCCGGCTTCTTCGCCGCCTCCTGGGGGTAGTCGCACTCGTGAGTTACTCCCACCACGGAATCCCCAAGCCCAAGCGCATAAAGAATTTCCGTTGCCGAAGGAAGGAGGGAGCAAATGCGCATCATTACCTTCTAGATTGAGTCCGCCTTAAATTCTCTTCTATGCCGCTCCGGCTGCCGTGCCGCCCGGCAGAAAATCCGCAAAAATAAACCCATCGCGCTCCACCACCTCTCCAGCCTCCACCGGTATCGTCGCGCGAAACATCGGCCCACCATTCGCAAACGTATGAAACTCCCCATTCTCACCGCACGGGTCCACTTCGGCCGGCAGGTCACGCAGCAGTTCATCATCAAATCGCCGCCCCGCGAATCTGCGATCCAATTTCCGCGGGTCAACACAGGTCAGGTAGGCCGAAAGCCCTCCCGCAATCATCTCTTTCGCGAGCTCCCGCGTATCCCGTCGCCACAAAGGAAATACCGGCGTCATTTCGCATTGCGCGAGCTGTTTCTCACGATAGGCGCGTATGTCTTCTAGAAACAAATCGCCGAAAATCACATGACGCACGCCTTCTGCCTTCGCTCGCTCCATCGCCGAGCCCATCGCTTGCTCGTAAATTTCGTTGCGGCACTGCGCCGGAATCGGCACTTTCACCAGTCGCAATCCCGCCGCCTCTGCCTGCCTCTCGAGCAAAGTCTCGCGCACCGCATGCATCGCTACACGCTGGTGTGTTTCATTCACCGTCGTCAGTAGCGTCACGACCTCGAATTCTCCTCGTTGCCGCACCGTATGGAGTGCCCACGCACTGTCCTTCCCGCTGCTCCAGGCAAGCCATGCTTTAGGTCGCGATTTCATCTTCGTGTCGGAATAAGATGCCGTCGAACGGTTCAGAAGTAGAGGAGGTATCTTTGCCGGAACCTGCGAAAATGCCCGATATCCTCTTGCCAGCTCTCAACGATTCGCGCGGGAGCCTCTTCGCGTTTTAGCCGCTCCATCGTCGCCTGTGATCCCAGCAGCTCGTTGATTTTTTCCACCTGAAATTGTTTGGGATAGAGCCGGCTGAGTGCCTCGGCGAATTCCAACCCCAGCCGGACCGGATCGAGACCCGCTTGATCAACCACCGTCATTGCTAGGCCCTGGCAATGTTCGCCTTTATAAACCCCGTCATCCGGCGTAAACGTCGTCATCTGAAATTTCACGCCCGGCACCGCGCGCCGGTTCATTTCTGCGGCAAGTTCTGCTCCCTGGATCCACGGCGCGCCTATCACCTCAAATGGCGCATCTGTCCCCCTCCCGACCGAGACTCCACCCGCTTGCAAAAGTTCAACTCCCGGATAAAGGAACACGGCATTCAGCGTCCGCAAATTGGGCGACGGCGGAATCCATTTCAGCCCCGTTTGTTCGTACGTCATACTGCGCTTCCAATTCGCCAGCTTAATTATGTGCAAATCCGCGCCGATATGATTTTCGCCGTTGAACATTTGTGCCAGCTCGCCCATCGTCATCCCGTACCGCACCGGCATCGGAAAATACCCTACAAACGAAGTTCGCTCGCGGTCGAGCATCGGCCCCTCGATCACGTCTCCGCCGAGAGGGTTCGGCCGGTCGAGCACCACGAAGGTGATCCCATGCTTCGCCGCCTCCTCCATGCAGTACGCCATCGTCGTGATGTACGTATAAAATCGCGTACCGGCATCCTGCACATCGAACATAAGCACGTTGATTCCTTTGAGCTGTGCATCCGTCGGGCGCCGGTTTTCTCCGTAGAGGCTGTAAATAGGCAGTCGCGTCTCTTGATCCGTCGAATTTCCCACCGCCGCGTCTGCCCGCCCTTCAATCCCGTGTTCGGGGCTGAATATTGCGACCAGCTTGATCCCTTCTTTTTTGATCAGGATGTCAATCGTCCGCCTGCCCCGCGAATCCACTCCGGTCTGATTGGTGATCAGTCCCACCCGCTTGTTCCGCAGCGGCCCGGCGCTCATCGTCTCGAAATTGTCGATGCCCAGCCGCACGTTCACCTCTTTGCCCTGGCTCGCAGTGCCCTGAGCCCCCGCCAAAGGCGCAAGCCATGCTGCCAGAATTCCCGCAAAGCACAATTTCAGATAGAAACGGAAACGAAACACGCTCGGTGGGGTTTGATTGTGCCGCATGAAACCGTGTGCTATATACAGCCACGGAATGCAGGCGTCAACATGGAAAGCCCCATTGAATGGTCATGCGTAACCTCGGGCTCTCCGTGCTGCTACTGCTTCTTCTCATGACACCTTCCGGCCGCGCGCAGAAGAAATCACCCGCCAGGACTCAATCCGCCGCCCGCAGCGCGCCTGCCTCCGCCTGGGTCGAATCGACTCTCAAGAAAATGACCCTGCGCGAAAAAATCGGCCAGATGCTGATGCCCTATTATTTTGGCGTATTCACTTCCACCGAGAGCTCCGAATTCAAAGACCTCCTCCACGAAGTCGAGGCCAATCACGTCGGCGGCTTTATCATCGGAACCGAACGCGGCCCGCTCGGCATCGTCCGCAGCCAGGTCTATCCCACGGCCGCCCTCACGAACGAGCTTCAGCAGCGCGCCAAAATTCCACTGCTCATTGGCGCCGATTTTGAAAATGGTACCAGCATGCGCCTCGACGAAGGCACTTCCCTGCCTTTCGCCATGTCCCTCGGCGCAACAGGCGATCCCAAGCTCGCCTGCATCGCCGGAAAAATTGTCGCGCTCGAAGGCCGCGCCGCTGGCGTTCACTGGATCTTTGCGCCCGACGCCGACGTCAACAACAATCCCGACAATCCCATCATCAACACTCGTTCCTTCGGCGAAGATCCGTCGCGCGTCGCCGACTACGTCACCCAATTTCTCCGCGGAATTCAAGAAAATGGCGCCCTTGCCACCGCTAAACATTTTCCCGGCCACGGCAACGTGAATGCCGATTCGCACCTCTCGATGGCCGTCGTCCACGTGGATCGCGCCGAACTCGAGTCGAATGAGCTTATCCCTTTCCGCGCCGCCATCTCCGCCGGCGTCGCGTCCGTTATGCCGGGCCATCTCGCCGTCCCTGCTATCGAGCCTGATGCCACGCTTCCTGCCACGCTCTCTCCGCGAATTCTCACCGGCCTCCTCCGCCAGGAAATGAAATTTCGGGGGCTGATTGTCACCGACGCAATGGATATGGGCGGCGTCATGTCCCTTTACACCCAAGGTGAAGCTGCCGTGCGTGCCGTCGAGGCCGGTGCTGACGTGATTCTCCAGCCCGCCCTCCCAGACGCCGCCATGTCAGGCCTCGAGGAAGCAGTCAAGTCCAACCGGATCTCAGTCAAACGAATTGACGAGTCCGTCCGCCGAATTCTCGAGGCCAAAGCACATCTCGGCCTCGACAAGAATCGCCTCGTGGATATCCAGCGGCTCAACGAAAAATTCGCGCGCCCCGAATTCGCCGCCGAAGCTCAGGCGATGGCCGACCGCGGCGTCACCCTCCTGCGCGATACCCCAAAGCTGCTTCCTCTCGATTCCACTCGTCCCCTTCGCGTCCTTCTCGTCTCGCTTTCCGCTGATTCCGATCCCTACCCGAGCGAAATTTTCGAACCCGAAATCCGCTGGCGCGTGGATGCGCTGAAAGCACTCCGCGCCGATACGCAGTTCGTCAACGTGGCCAATCTCAAGCTTCCCGCACCCGAATCCTACGACATGATCATCGCCGCGCTTTTCGTCCGCGTCGCCGACCGGAAAGGAAACGTCGGCCTGCCCGACGACCAGCGCGCCTTCCTGAATCAATTGCTCGCCTCCCCCAAGCCCTCCGTCGTCGTCGCCTTCGGCAGCCCCTACCTCATCGGCCAGTTCCCCAACGCCAGGACTTGGCTCGCGGAGTTCGGCACCAACGACGTCTCGCAGCGCGCCGCCGCCCGCGCTCTCTTCGGGCAGGTCGCCATCTCAGGCCAAATTCCAGTCACCGTCTCAGGAACTGAAAAGCGCGGTGACGGTCTGCATGTGCCCGCGAATCCGATGACGCTTCAGCCCGCGCCTGCGTCCATGGCCACAAGCCTGAAGCCTGCTTTCGATTTGCTCGATCGCGCCGTCGCCGACGGCGCATTCCCCGGCGGCGTCCTCGCCGTCGGCCTGCACGATCAGCTCGTCGTTCACTCCTTCGGAAAATTCACGCGCGACCCCAAATCTCCCTCCGTCACCGACGACACCCTCTACGATCTCGCCTCGCTCACAAAGCCCATCGTCACTGCCACGGCGGTCATGATTCTCACGCAGCAAAAACGTCTCGACCTAGACGCGCCCGTCTCGCGCTATCTCCCTGAATTTTCCGCTGCCTCCAAATCCGATCCCGATCCTTCCTGGCGCGCCCACGTGACCGCCCGCATGTTGCTTCTTCACGATTCCGGCCTGCCCGCTCATCGCGATTTCTACAAGGACGCCAAAGGCTACAACGCCGTCCTCGCGCGCGTCATGGCCGAGCCGCTCATCCACGAGCCCGGCAAGCAGGAAGAATACTCCGACCTCGGCTTCATCCTCCTTGGCGAAATCATCCAGCGAATTACCGGCGATTCGCTCGCCCACTACGCCAACGAAGAAATTCTCGCGCCCCTCGGGCTCGACGACTCCCTCTTCAATCCGCCCCGTTCTATGCGCGCGGATATCCCTCCCACGGAGGACGACAAAACCTTCCGCAAACGCCTCGTCCAGGGCGAGGTTCACGATCAGAACGCCTTTGCCATGGGCGGCATCGCCGGCCACGCGGGCCTTTTCTCCCCCGCCGCCGACGTCGCGGCCTTCGCGCAAATGATTCTCAATGGCGGCATCTACGCCCACCACCGCGTCGTTTCCCGCGCCACCATCGACCTTTTTACCTCCCGCGAAACCATCGGCAAATCAGCCCGTACTCTCGGCTGGGACGTTCCCATCGATCCCGCGGCCACAGGTCGTTTTTTCTCGCCCCACAGTTTCGGCCATTACGGCTACACAGGCACCTCGCTTTGGATCGACGCTGACCGCGGCTTATTCATCATTCTCCTTACGAATCGTGTCAACCCCACCGTCGAAAATATCCAGATTCGCAAAGTCCGCCCCGCGCTCCACGACGCCATCTTCGAAGCCCTCGGCCTCGCCAACGAGCATGCCGCCGCTCGATAACTCGCACAGCACAATCCCTGCTCGAATCAGTCTCCGCGTCCATGCGGCGCGGCCCCTCCCGGTATAATTAAAATCCGGGCAGAGGGGCTTCTTGAAACCACCCAAAACCGAACAACGAAATCCCCGCACGCGCGGCCTTGACCGGAAAAGCACGCTTGCCATTCTCCGCCTCCTCAATCGCGAAGACGCTGGCGTCGCTCTCGCCGTCCGCCGCGAATTGCCCAAAATCGCCCGCGCCGCGAACGCCATCGTCAAGAGCCTCGCCGCCGGCGGCCGCCTCATTTACGTCGGCGCGGGCACGAGCGGACGCCTCGCCGTCCTCGATGCTGCCGAATGTCCGCCCACCTTTGGCACGCCCGCGCGCACAGTCGAAGCCATCCTCGCCGGAGGCGTTCGCGCCTTCCGCCACGCCGCCGAGGGCGCCGAAGATTCCTCAGCGAATGGCGCCCGCGATCTCGCTGCCGCCCGGGTCACGCGACGCGACGTTGTCGTCGCGCTCGCCGCCAGCGGTGCCACGCCCTACGTCTTGGGCGCGCTTCGCCTCGCCTCACGCCGTGGCGCAGTCACCGTCGCCATCACGTCGAATTCGCATTCTCCCCTCGCCCGCCGCGCGCGCATTTCCATTGCGCCGGATACGGGTCCCGAGGCCGTCGCCGGCTCAACGCGCCTCAAAGCCGGCACCGCGCAAAAGATGGTGCTCAATTTGCTCTCTACTGCCTCGATGGTTCGGCTCGGGAGGGTTTACGATAACTGGATGATTTACGTGGCCCTGAAAAATCAGAAGTTGCGCCAGCGCGGCGCTCGCATTCTCGAGGAAGCGGCCGGCGTCAGTCCGTCTGCCGCCGCACACGCTCTGCGGCTCGCCGGACACGATCTCCCTACCGCGCTTGTTGCGCTAAGAACGGGCGCAAGCCCGCGCGAAGCGCGTCGCCGCCTCGCGGCGTCGCGCGGCAATGTCCGCGAAGCGTTGGCCCTGAGCCAATCGCCGCGCGCCAATTCACGTAGGCGAAGGAAATAGCATGGACCGTTTCAAAATCCAAGGAGGCCGCCGGCTCGAAGGCGCCGTCCCAATCAGCGGCGCGAAAAATGCCGCCTTGCCCGCCATGGCCGCCGCGCTCCTCACCCCTGAAACTGTCCATCTTCAGAATATTCCGCACGTGCGCGACATTATCACGATGGCCAAACTGCTCGCCTACATGCGCTGTCGCGTCGAAAGTCCTGATTTGCCGCCGAGCGAATTCATCATCCAGGCGCAGCAAATCTCTCACCGCGAAGCGCCTTACGACCTCGTCAAGACCATGCGCGCTTCCGTCCTCACTCTCGGCCCGCTCCTCGCCCGCTTCGGCTACGCGCGCGTTTCGCTTCCCGGCGGCTGCGCCATCGGCGCGCGCCCGATTGATATTCACATTCAGGCGCTCGAAAAATTTGGCGCGCAAATTTCCGTCGAGCACGGCTACATCGAGGCCCGCGCCACGCGCCTCCGCGGCGCCCATTTCCGCTTTCCCAAAATCACTGTCACCGGCACGGAAAATGTCCTCACCGCCGCCGTCCTCGCCGAAGGCGAAACCGTTCTCGAAAATTGCGCGCTTGAGCCTGAAGTCACCGACCTCGCGGCGCTCCTCATCAAAATGGGCGCGAAAATCGAAGGCCTTGGCACCTCCACCCTTCGCGTCCAGGGCGTTGAAAGCCTCCAGGGCGCAACCCACTCCATCATTCCCGACCGCATCGAAGCCGGCACTTTTCTCATCGCTGGCGCCATCACAGGCGGCGAACTCCTCCTTCAACGCTGCGAGCCCGCCCACCTCGGCGCACTCATCGAAAAATTGCGTGCCTGCGGCATCGAAATCCGCTGCGAAGGCGGCAGCTCGATCCGTGTCCGCGGCGCAAAAAAACTAATCGCCGCCGACGTCACCACCGCCGAATACCCCGGCTTCGCCACCGATATGCAAGCCCAATTCATGGCTCTCGCCACGCAAGCCCAGGGCGTCTCCCGCATTCGCGAGACAATTTTCGAGAATCGCTATCTCCACGCTGTCGAAATGAAACGCATGGGCGCGAATATCACCGTCGAAGGCAATCTCGCCGTCGTCACTGGTCCCACGGCCTTGAGCGGCGCTCCCGTCACAGCCTCCGACCTCCGCGCCAGCGCCGGCCTTGTACTTGCCGGCCTCGTCGCCGACAACACGACATGGATCGACCGCGTCTACCACATTGACCGCGGCTACGAGCGCATCGAAGAGAAGCTCCGCGCCCTCGGCGCTCAAATCTCCCGCGTCTCCTAGCCTGAAAACAAAAAAGGGAGGCGATTTCTCGCCTCCCCGTACCAACTTGCTCTCAAACTGACGCCATGCACAGCTTGTGTGGAGTGCGGCTTGTCCTGAGCGAAGCCGAGGGGTGGCTCGACACCGCTTTGTTCTGACTAAGTCTACCCGGTCAGAATTGCCCCGAGCTCCCTCCGTCGTCGCGAGCTCAGCTCGCCGCCTCGCTCCTCGGCTGCTTATCCCTCTGATCTCGCAACACCGCCTTGCGGCTCAACCGGATTTTATTCCCCTCGATCGCCAGCACCTTCACGAGGATTTGATCGCCTTCCTTCAGCTCATCCCGCACCGACCGAATCCTGGCCTCCGCTATCTCGCTAATGTGCAGCAAGCCATCCGTCCCCGGGAATAGCTCGACGAACGCTCCAAAATCTGCAATCCGCACCACCTTCCCGAGATACGTCTTCCCGATTTCCGCCGTCGCGGTCACGTCGCGAATCATCTTCAGTGCCGCATCGGCCGATTTTCCGTCGTTCGCGAAGACGTGCACTTTCCCGTCGTCCATCACGTCAATCTTCACGCCCGTCTCTTCAATAATCGCCCGGATTTTCTTCCCTCCTGGCCCGATCAAGTCCCGAATCTTGTCCGTGGGAATACTCAGCATGTAGAGATGCGGTGCGTAGGTCGAAATCTGCGCCCGCGCCGTCGATATCGTCCGGTCCATGATGTCGAGAATCTCGAGCCGCGCCTTGCGCGCCTGCGCCAGCGCCTCGCGCATCATATTCACGCTCACGCCGCTCACTTTGATATCCATTTGCAGCGCCGTGATTCCCTCTCTCGTCCCGGCTACCTTGAAGTCCATGTCGCCGTAGTGATCCTCGGCGCCCGCGATGTCCGTCAGAATCGCGTACTTCTCGCCCTCGACCACCAGCCCCATCGCGATTCCCGCGCATGGCGATTTCAACGGCACGCCCGCGTCCATCAGCGAGAGCGACCCGCCGCACACCGTCGCCATCGAAGACGACCCGTTCGATTCCAGGATGTCCGACACCACGCGCATCGCGTACGGGAATTCTTCTTCTGGCGGAAGCAAGTTCGCCAGCGCCCGCTCGGCCAGCGCTCCGTGACCGATTTCTCGCCGCCCCGGCCCCCGCAGGAATTTCACTTCGCCTACCGAAAACGGCGGGAAGTTGTAATGCAGCATGAACCGCTTGAACGACTCCTCCTCGAATAGCAAATCCAGCCGCTGCTTATCCTCTTTCGTCCCGAGCGTTGTGCTCGCCAGCGCTTGCGTCTCGCCTCTCGTGAAAAGCGCCGAGCCGTGTACGCGCGGCAGCACTCCCACCTCGCACGTGATTTCGCGAATCTGGTCAAACGCGCGCGCATCCGGCCGTCGCCGCCGTAGCAGCATGTCGTCGCGGAAAATCCGCTCGCGCAGCCGCTCGAACGCGCGCCCGGCCAGCTTCCGCTTCTCCTCGTCCTCTTCCGGAATCGCCTCGAGTATTTCCGCCTTGATTCCATCCACCAGCCCATAGCTCTCGAGCTTGGGGTGCTTCGCGGTATCGAGCGCATCGCGCAGCCGGTCCTCGTACTTCCGCCGGATCTCGCCGTAAAGCGCCTCGTCAAACGCCGGAGGCGCCGCCGCCACCTTCACAGGCTTCACTCTGTCGTGCAGCTCGCGAATCGCTCGGACAATCTTCTTGATCTCCGAGTGCGCGAATTCCAGCCCATCAGCCACCACATCTTCGGAGACTTCGAGCGACCCCGCCTCCACCATCACAATCGCGTCCTCCGAGCCCGCCACGATCAAATTCATCGCGCTCGTCTTCTGCTGCGCCACTGTCGGATTCACCACCAGCTTCCCGTCCAGCAATCCCACGCGCACGCACGCAATCGGGTTATCGAACGGAATCTTCGAAATATGCAGCGCGGCCGACGCCGCCGTCACTCCGATCACGTCCGGATCGTTCTCACTGTCCGCAGACAGCACCATCGAAACAATCTGTGTCTCCGCCGACCAGCCCTCCGGAAAAAGCGGCCGCAGCGGCCTGTCCGTCAGCCGCGATGTCAAAATCTCGCGCTCCGAAGGCCGCCCTTCTCGCTTGAAAAATCCTCCGGGAATTTTTCCCGCCGCGTACGTGTATTCGCGGTAGTCCACAGTCAAGGGCAGAAAATCCTTTTCCCCCGCCTTGGCGTCCATACACGCTGTCGCCAGCACCACCGTGTCCCCATAACGCGCCACCACGGCGCCATGCGCTTGCCGCGCCATCTTTCCTGTTTCGAGCGTCAGTTTTCTTCCGCCCACTTCCAGGCTCACTTGTTCGAACATCACTCCACATCCTTTTCGTTCCGGCTCACCGGATACGCTTCATTAGATACGAGAGATTTCTCTCGGAATTATTTCGAAGGAGGGCCGTCGGAGAAAATCGCGCGGTCGCTTACATCGCCGACCGACTGTGCTCGCACACGAATGCCAGCCCACGGTTCACTCGACAACTCTGGTTTGTGCTGTGGGAGTTCAGGCGGCCTGTCAGGCCGTTTTGGCAATCCGCGCTACTTGCGCAGGCTGAGTCGTTCCACAATCTCGC
>Ga0187781_10004731_pt1 | contig 10135 bp, 8 predicted proteins | sample 0715_SJ02_MP02_2_FD_132447 | JGI IMG/M metagenome (GOLD analysis project Ga0187781, IMG submission 132447) | Tropical peat soil microbial communities from peatlands in Department of Meta, Colombia - 0715_SJ02_MP02_20_MG | ecosystem: Environmental > Terrestrial > Soil > Wetlands > Peat | place...
TCAGCGTCAGGCTGCTGGTCGTCATCGGCGCGAACCTGATTGTCTCGCGTTCCTCGCGGCCCGGCCCGCCCAGGATGACGCTGCGCACCTGGCCCGTCGACCCGGTGATCTGGACCGCCAGCAGGTCAGTCGCGCCGGCGGGGCGCACCACCGTGATGCTGCTCAGCCGCCTGGCGCCGGGCCAGGCGATCGTGAGGCGCGGCCTGGTGTCCGTGGCGCCGGAAATCCAGGTCGTCCGCTGGTTCGCGTCGAATGCCGCGTAGGCCTGGTCCTGCGGATCGGCGGTGTAGGTGGAGGAGGCCGAGACAACGACCTGCTGGCCGCCGAACGCGTAGCGCTGGATCAGGCTGGTACTGGTCAGCACCGCCGACCCGGACAGGCTCGCCGAGCTCGGCCGCGGCAGGGTGAATGACTCGTCGAACCCGTACTGTTCCTCGGTCGCGGTCTCCAGGCTCGGCGAGCACACCCACCGAACCGAGGTCAGCATGCACCCGGTCGGCTGCGGCTCCGCCTTAGCGAGCACGATCGCGGTCGGATCACCACCGCCAGGCAGCCGCACGGCCGGCGCCTCGATCGTGCGGCTCGCGTGCACCCCGGCGATGGAGATCTCGGCGATGCCTACCTGACTGCCGCGCACCGCCGCCGACGACGAGCCCACGGCCACGACCCTCAGCCGGAGCCAGGTCGTCGGGCCGCGCGGCACCCGCAGCACCTGATACCGGCTCGTGGCGCGCACCGGCTCGACGAGCCGGCCAGCGCTGGTCCTGATCTGTACGCTGCGCACCGGCGGCCCGATCGCCGGACTGTCGGCGAAGGCCACCCTGATCCGGCTGACATCGATCGTGGTGTCGAACTTGATCCTGATCCACTGCCCGACCGGACCGGACTTGCTGCCCGACTTCCACATTGTCTTCAGGTTCCCGTCGACGGCCGCGAACGGAAGGTAACCGGTTCCGCTCTGGTTGGGGAGCGCGCCGATGTCGGCATCGGACGAGGATGCCCACACGTTCGCGATCCCGGTGTAGGTGGCCACCGCTTCGTAGCGGACCCAGGCTGGCTCGATGAAGTCGGCGGTGGCCTCGAACGTCATCAGCGACTGGCCGGGCCGCAGCGTGGCCGAGTAGTCGTCCCTGATCTCGCCGAAGTTGCGGACCCGGCGGCGCAGCGAGTCGGTCACCACGGTGGCAGCCGCGCGCACCTGCGGCCCGTCCGTGTTGAGCAGGACCGGCCGACCCGCCAGGATGCCCTGGTCGGCCAGCGTGAGAAGGGCCTCGGGCGCGCCGTAGACCCGCAGCGTCCCCGCGGTCGGCTGGACCACCACGGCCGGCTGAGCGCCCTGCACCTGGTAGATCTCGACCGGCGGGTACGGCGGGTCGACGTCCCGCACGGCGTTATCGGCGGGGCGGCGGCCGGGCCGGCCGAACCGGGCGACCTGCACGAGTCCGGGTGACTCGCTGATGGCGTCGTGTATCCGAGACGGCCAGGCCTGCCGCAGGTCGGCCCGGAGCAGGTCGTTGCGCACCAGGACGTACTTGATACCCATCCGGCCGAGCAGCTGCGTCAGCCCGGCCGAGCCCTGCCCGGCGGACATCTGCTGGTCGATGGCCTCGAGCAGCCTGGTGTTGCCGACCGAGCCGATCACGCCCAGCTGACTGGCCGCCCAGTCCCCCACGAACAGCGGCTGCAGGATGTCGTCGAGCGGACTGCCCCACGTGTACTGGCCGAACCGGGCACCGGGCTCCTCCAGCACCGCGGAGTCGCCGGCGTGCCGGTTCAGCCAGTCGGCCGCGCTGGTCCAGTACCCAGGGACGCTGCGGAACGAGCCTTGCACCGACAGCCCGCTGACGTAGGCCGGCAGCGCCACCAGGCCGATGGCGCCCACCGCGATAGCCGTCAGGGCCGCCCGCGGCCGGACCTGGGCAACCTGGCCGAGCAGGCTGGCCAGCCCGAGCGCGATCGGCAGCCGGATCAGCGCGTCGAACTTGTCGAAGTTCCGCAGCGGCGCGAGCGGGCCGTTGATGATGGTGTCAATGTCGCGGGCGAGCGGATTGCCGAGCGCACTGACCGAGCCGGTCGCGACGACGAAGACACCGATGATCAGGAGCCACACCAGGAACCGCCGGTGCGGCATGCGGCGGCTGACCAGGCCGGTCAGCCCGAGCCCGGCTACCAGGCCGGTGACGATGGCAGGCAGCGATCCGGTCGAGATGCGATAGCCGGCGGGCAGCCACGGCTGCCCGTCGGTAACCAGGTTGGCGAGCCAGTCCTCGGTCCCGCGCAGGGTATTGAACAGCCCGGTCGCGGACGTCGTCGTGGAACCACTCTCGGTGTAGGGCAGGAACGACACTCCGTACCTGGCGAACAGCACGAGCGGGATGAGCCACCAGGCCGTGGCGAGCAGCACCGCCGGGACCCACCACGCCATGACTCGCCACCGGGGCGCCGGCCGCGGCGCGGCGAGCAGGTAGATCACCGCCGGAACCAGCACGGCGACGGTTGCCGCTGCGTTGATCCCGCTACACAGGGCGACGGCAACCGCTGACTGCGCGGCGAGGCGGGCTCGCGTCCGCCCCGTGGCCGCCGACCCAGCCTGCACGGCGCGTACCAGCGGAACGAGGATCCACGGCAGCATCGCGCTCGGCAGCACCTGGGCCGAGTCGTAACCCAGCAAGCTCAGCGCGATCGGCGACAGCGCGTACGCCAGCCCCGCCACGAGCTGCGAGCCCGGCGAGCCAATGCCGAGCGCGCGGCACAGCCGGACCACGCCGGCGAACGCGGCCAGCAGGATGGCGGTGATCCACAGCCGCTGCGTGATCCAGGCTGGCATCGCGGCGAGCCTGGCGAGCAGGAAGAACGGACCGACCGGAAAGAAGTAGCCGACCGCCTGGTTCTGTAGCTGGCCGAACTGAGCCGGATCCCAGAGCTGCAGGGCACGCTGGAGGAACCCGGCTGGGTTGATGGCAAGGTCGATCTTGGTGTCGGCGAGGATCGCGCCGGGGTGCGAACCAAAGGCCAGGCCGACCAGCGCAACGCAGCACGCGACCAGCCACCAGCGCTGCGAGCCGACCGCCTGGGTCCGGCGGCGGGCCGCGGCCAGCACCTGCCCCGGTGCGTCAATCACCGTGCGTCACACACCGCGCGTCACTCATGGCGCCGCTGCGAGTCGGCGATCAGGCGGGCCATCAGGCTGACGCTGGTGTCCCAGTCGAACTGGCTGGCCCAGCGACGACAGGCGGCAGCCATCTCGGTCCGCGTGACCGGGTCCGACAGTTCCTTCACCGCGCGCTCGGCGACGTCCTCGATGCGCTGGCCGGTCCGCACCAGCCAGCCCGTTTCCCCGTCCCGCACGGCGTCGCGCAGCCCGTCGACATCGTAGGCCACGGTCGGCACCCCCAGCGCGGCGGCTTCGAGTACGCACAGGCCCCAGCCCTCGCCCTGCGACGTGTTGAGGTGCAGCAGGGAGCCAGCCACTGCTTTTCGCTTCGCCGCCTCGGGCAGAAAGCCGCGCAGCAGCACGCGCCCAGCCAGGCCCCTGGCGGTGATCTGCGGCCGGAGGGTCGTCGCCACCGGACCGCTCCCGATCACCTCGATGACGGCGCCGTCGCCCAGCCGCTCGGCGACGTCCAGGACCCGCTCGACGCGCTTGTGTGCGACGAGCCTGCCCACCCAGGTCAGCACCGGGACCTCGGCGGGCTCTGGGGCGGCGGGGGGCAGCAGATAGTCGGCGGTCAGGCCGTTCGGGACGACGTGAATGGGGCCGGTCCAGCCGAGCCGGTCCCGCATCGCGGCCACCGTCGACTGCGACACCGCGACGCATTCGTGCCGCCGGTAGGTCCACCGCGAGACCGGCCCCTCGAGGATCCGGCCGACGGCCGCCACCAGCGGCGAGAAGTGCACGCCGAACTGCGCGTCGTGCACGTGGTGCATGACACACAACACCGGAACCCGCCGCGGGAGCACCCACGGCGTGAAGAACGGGATCCCGTTCTGACAGTCGAGGACCACGTCGAACGCCCGGCGGTGCACGGCGAGCCAGCCGAGCACGAGCGGGTAGACCGACAGCCGCGAACCAATCCGGACTAGCTGGATGCCCTCCCGGCGCTCCCGGTGCGACTGGCCGGGGGCCCGCGCGGTCAGAAACCACACCCGCGCGCCCCTCGCCAGCAGACCAACCGCCATCTGCCAGGCGTACTGCTCGGCTCCGCCGGCGCTCGGATGCCACGGATCCCGCCAGTTGACCACGGCGATGCGCAGGCCCGTGACGTCAGCCGACCGGTCCATCCCGGCCACGGCATCCCCGGCTCGCTGCGGCATGCCGCAATACTAGAGGCGGCCCAATTTGGCTGCCGGCGGGTCGGCCGTCCAGCCCGATAGGAGCGGATCGGGCGCCGCGGGCCGCAGCCGGAGGGCTCGCCAGGCGACCGCGAGCTCGGCAAACGAGGACGCCGAGTGCCGCCAGATCGAAAACGTGGAGCCGCCCACGTCCCGCCATCGCACCGGGATCTCCACGGGCGTCGCGCCCAGCTGCATGCACCTGGCGATGAGCTCAACATCGAAGGCGAACCCGGTGACCCGTAGTCTGGCCGCGGCGGCTCGCACGATCGCCCCGTCGAAGAACTTGAAGCCGCACTGAGTGTCGGCGACGCCGGGAACGAGAACCCTGGTGGCCGCCCGGAAGGCGGTCGCGCCCACCCGCCGGATAACGGTGTGCCGGTCCTCGACTTCGGACTGCGGGTGCGACCTCGAGCCGAGAACAACGGGATATCCGGCGCGCAGGAACGCGACGGCCACCGGGATGGCCGCGGGATCGGTGGCCATGTCTGCGTCGCAGAACCCGACGTATCGCGCGCTCGTCGCCAGTACTCCGGCGCGCACCGCGGCGCCCTTGCCCGGCTCGCTGCTGCGCACGAGACTGACCCGCACGTCGCCGGGCGGCCAGTGCCGCGCGATCTCACTGGTGTCGTCGGTGCTCGCGCTGTCGACGACGATCACCGCCACCCCCGGCGGTAGCGTCGCGGCGGCCGCGCACAGCCGGGCCAGCCCCGCTGGGAGCCGCCGGTGCTCGTTCCGCGCCGGGACGACGATTTCCAGCCACGGCGTCGTCGGCGCCATGCGCTCGCTCATCGCCGCTGAACATACATGGCAGCCCGAAGCACCGATTCGGCGCGGCGGGGTTAGCGCTGGCCGTAGTTGTAGAGCTGGGCGTTGACAGGCTTGCCGTTGGCGATGCCGGACACGACAGCGCCCGCACCGAGCCCCGCGCCGACAGCGAGCACGGCACCGATGAGGATGGCCATCAACAACGCGCGCATCGACCTTCCCTTTCGCCGGAATCGCGCTCGCTTTCGCCGATTTCGCCGCTGAGCATAGCGGCTGGCATCTGTTTCGCCTAGGGAGAGCAACGCGGCGACGGCCGCCCGCCGCGGTCCGCGCGATCAGCGGATCCGGTAGACGACGAGGCCTGGTGCCGAGTAGGCGATCGGGCAGCCGGGCAGCACCCGGGCGGCCCATCGCAACCCTTCGCGCCGGGCCGTCGACGACCCCGACCCGGCCGCCACGCCGGGGCCTGCGTCCACGATCACGTACCGGACTCGGGCCGCCACGAGCCGCGCCGTGAGCGGCCGGCCAGACTCGATAAGTCCGGTCAGCGCCGCCGCGGCCGGGTCCTCCGGTGGCAGCACGACGGAGCCGACCTGCACGCCGTCGTTCCAGATGACGGTCCGGGTCAGCAGCTGCGGCCACGGGTCGAGCACCGCGTCGCCGTGGTTCCAGCCTGGCCTGCGGTAGGACGCCCAGGGCAGCAGCAGCACGCCGCCCGGCTGCCGATCGTCGGTGATGATCCGCCGGGCGGTCAGCCAGCTCGCGGGATACTCCACCGGATGCAGCCGGCCCGCCGCGCCAAAGGCCAGCCCGGGCAGGAACGCCACCGGCGCGATCACCAGAGCCGCGGCCAGCGCCACCCGGCCGTCGCGCACCACCGGCGACCGGGCGGCCCGCAGCACCCAGCTCACCGCCAGCCCGAAGCCCGCCGCCTCGACGAGCGCGAGCGGCGCGACGAACTGCTGCCCGTCGCGGAGCGCCGCGAACCCGCCGAAGCCGCGGATAGCCCACTCGAGCAGGTGCAGGCCCGGACCGAACGCGCCGAGGAGCGCGAGAACCAGGCCCGCCACCGCGGCCGGCCCGGCGCCCGGCCAGCGTCCGCGGCCGCGCAGCACAAAGCCCGCGAGCCCGACGACGACCAGGAATAGCCAGAACGCCGTCACGGGGCCGGCGTAGCCGGCCGGGACGGTCTGCGCGTTCCACCCCCCGCCGAGCATGACCACGCTGCCGACCGTGCCGAACGGAGTGTCGGCCCGGGCCGCGAACAGCGCGGCGGCGGCCGGACTGCTCGCCGTCGGCCGGGTCAGGGACGGGACCAGCCACGGCAGGCTCGCCAGCACCAGCAGGCACGCCGTCGCGCCGAGCGCGGCGCCGCGATCGCGCAGGCTGGCGGGCCGGAGCGCTGCTGCGGGCAGCGCGACCAGCGCGGTGACGAGCAGCGCGGCGAAGCCGCCCACCGCTGCGGGCAGCAGCGCGAGCAGCAGCGCCCGCCGGGATCCGCGGCCGGCCAGCACGCCGAGCACCCACGGCAGTCCGGCGTAGCCGAGCAGCAGCGCCCACTGACCGATCAGCAGCCGCTCGGCCACGTACGGGTTCCACGCGTAGAACACGCCGGCGGCCAGCCTGGCCGGCCACGGCTCACGGTCGAGCAGTCGCGCCGCGCCTGCGCAGGCCAGCACGAAGATCGCCAGCAGGATGCCCTTCTGGATCACGTCGGCGGGCAGCAGGTGCGCCAAGGCGGTGACGACAGCGTCGCTCGGCACCGCCCGCGGCAGCGTTCCCGTCAGGCCGAACATGGTGGCGTCGAACCGCGGGTCAGGAACGAACACCATGTCGTACGCCAGCAGATAGCCGGGCCGAAGGCCAGGCCCCAGCGCCAGCAACCCGAGCGCGAGGCCGGCCAGCGCGGCCACGGCCGTGCGGCGTGCCGACCCGCCAGGTCGATCCTGCGCACCCCGCGCGCCAGGCTGGGCCGTGCTCACCCTGCCTGCCGCCGCGGTCATGTGCACCCGCTCCCTCTGCCGTCCGGCCGACAGTACTGTAGCTTTGCGGTCACCTGCCGAGAGCCGTGCTACGGGGAGGCCGCGTGGGCCGGATGCTGCGGCTGCTGCGGCTGTTCCGGACCGAGCAGTCCGAGCCGGAGAAGTTCTACCGCGAGCTGGCCGCCGACTCGGTCGCCCAGCTGACCCGCTACACCGCGCTGTCCGGCCAGCTGGTACTGGACGTCGGCGGTGGGCCTGGCCACTTCACCATGGCGTTCCTGGCCCAGGGCGCGCGCTGCGTGCTCGTCGAGCCCGACGCGGCCGAGCTCCGAGCCGGGGGCAGGCCGCCGCCCGGCGCGGTGCGCGGCGACGGCATGCGGCTGCCGATCGCCGACGCCGTGATGGACGTGTGCTTCTCGTCCAACGTGCTCGAGCACGTCCCCGACCCGGCGCAGATGATCGCCGAGATGGTCCGGGTGACACGGCCCGGCGGAGTCATCTACCTGGCCTTCACCAACTGGTACTCGCCGTGGGGCGGCCACGAGATGGCGCCGTGGCACTATCTGGGCGCGGGGTACGCCGAGCGGAGATACCGGCAGCGGAACCACAAGCCGGCCAAGAACAAGCCGGGAACGGGGTTGTTTCCGATCCACGTGGGGCCGACGCTGCGCGGCATCCGGGCCCGCCGTGATGTCGTCGTGCTCGACGCGGTGCCGCGCTACTACCCGCGCTGGACCAGGTTCGTGCTCGCCGTTCCCGGCCTGCGCGAGGTAGTGACGTGGAACCTGCTCCTCGTGCTGCGGCCGGTGCGCCGTCAGTCCGATCCGGGCCCGGTCACCAGCACGGCTGGCAGGAGCGCCTCGTAGGCCGCGAGGTCTGCCTCGCCGTCCGGTGCCGCCGACGCGGCGAGCGCCAGCGCGTGCCGGAGCATGTCCGGCCAGGACCAGCCCAGCGCGATGCCGGGTACGAAGCCGGCGACCAGGCCGTCGCGGAACGCCGCCGACTCCGGCTCGGCGGGCTGCGACCGGCGCGCCGCGGCGATCGCGGCGGGGCTGATCTCGGCCAGCCACTGCCCGTCCAGGGTGCTGGCCAGCACCCCGCGGTCGGTCGCGAGCACGACCGCGCTGTCGTCGCCCGGTTCCAGCCCGGCGGCCTCGGCGGCCTGCTCGGGGATGATCAGTGCCGGGCCCCGCCCGGCGCCGCTCCGGAGCGCGCTGCCGCCCGCGTCGAGCACGACCGGCACCCCGGCCTGCGCCGCGTAGCTGATGAGCGAGCCGTAGATCTCGGCCGGCAGCCCGGCCGGCAGGCTGCCGGCCAGCACGACCGCGGTCGCGCCGTCCAGCAGCGCGCGATAGTCGGCCGCGAGCCGGCCGAGTTCCTCGGTGGTGATGTACGGGGCGGGCTCAGCCAGGCTCGTCGTCTGGCCCGACGTCACGTCGCGGACCTGCACCACCCGTCGCGACTCTGCGGCGATCCGGGTGAAGCTGGTCGCCACGCCGGCCCTGGCGAGCCCGGCCCGGATCAGCTCGCCGGCCGACCCGCCCGCCAGCCCGGCTGCGGTGACGTCATGCCCGAACGTGTGCACCAATCGCGCGACGGTGAGCCCGCGACCGCCGACGCGGGTCCGCACCGTGGCGATCGGGTTGGCCGTGCCGAGTTGCACCCGCTCGGCGGTGTAGTCCACCAGCAGGGCGGGGTTGAGGGCGACGCTGACGATCACCCGGCCAGCTCCCCCGAGACCGTCGCGGCCAGCAGCGCCCCCAGCTCCCAGCACGCCTCCAGGTCGGTCTTCGCGGGCGGCCCGATCACGGTCACCGGGGGCCGCACGGCCTGCCAGCCGAGACCGTTCGTGATCGACTCCACCGCCCGGACCGCCCCGGCGGTGTCGCTCGCGCCGTGCACGTACAGCCCGTACGGCCGCCGCCTGGTGGCCTCCAGGCACGGGTAATAGATGCCATCGAAGAAGTGCTTCAGCGCGCCGGCCATGTAGCCGATGTTCGCGGGCGTGCCGAGCAGGTAGCCATCAGCGGCCAGCACATCGACCTCACTGGCGGTCAGCGCGGGCCGGACCACGACCTCGACGCCCTCGACCTCGTCGGTCCGCGCACCGTCCGCGACGGCCTCGAGCATCGCCTGCAGCGCCGGCGACGGTGTGTGGTGGACGATCAGCAGCGTCGGCATCACAGCGAGCCTAGACCAGCCGTTACGGTGGCTGGATGCGCCGGCTGGTCCTCGTCGCGACGCTCGCCGACGTCTGCTGCGTGCTGGCATTCGTGGCGATCGGCCGGAAGACGCATCACGACGGGGACAGCCTGGCCGGGATCTGGCATACCGCGTGGCCGTTCCTGGCGGGCCTTGCCATCGGGCTCGGCGCGGCGAGGTACTGGCGCCGGCCTACGGCGATCGCACCGGCCGGCCTGGGTGCCTGGCTCGGCGCGGCCGCCGCGGGCATGGCCATCAGAGTGGCGGCCGGGCAAGGCACTGCGGCCGCGTTCATCGTTGTTACGCTGCTGTTCCTTGGTCTGTTCCTGCTGGGCTGGCGAGCCGCGACGCTAGTCTTTAGTCACTTGAGGCACACAAGCCCCTGATGCGGGCGCCGGGGTTGAAGGTGTCCCAGGTGGCAACACATACTCGGAGGAAGGCCTGCGGCCGGCCGGGGGCTGGCAGCTAGCTCGACGGGAGGGCCAAAGTGAAGCGGCAGCTCCGCCTGACCGCGGCCGCGATGCTCTCCGCGGGGGCTGCGCTTGCTCTGCTGGCGGGCTGCGGGGCGCCGAGTTACACCTACGCGGCCGACAGCGCGGACCATGCCTATTTCAAGGTGCCCGCGAGCTGGCAGCAGGTGAGCCCGGCCAAGCTAGCCGAGGTGCAGAACGCCTTCCTGACCAACTCCGCCGCCGGTGCCGCCGGCGGCGCGTTCACCTGGTCCCGCGCCTACGCTGCGGCCGCAAAGCCCGCCATCACATCGCTGCTCACCGGCTCGGCGAGCCCGGTGGTGTACGCGAGCGTGCAGAACCTGCGGGACTCGCTGCGGGCCTCGTTGTCCTTCGACTACA
>Ga0187781_10004733_pt1 | contig 10131 bp, 4 predicted proteins | sample 0715_SJ02_MP02_2_FD_132447 | JGI IMG/M metagenome (GOLD analysis project Ga0187781, IMG submission 132447) | Tropical peat soil microbial communities from peatlands in Department of Meta, Colombia - 0715_SJ02_MP02_20_MG | ecosystem: Environmental > Terrestrial > Soil > Wetlands > Peat | place...
AAACCGCTGCCCGATGCGTTGCGCAGCACTTGCGCGGTGAGAATTACGCCCGGCTGCGGTGCCCCTGGAAACTCCCACGCTGACAACGCCACGGGCAATTGCAAACGATCCATGTCGGGAAGCACGGAGCCGAGCAGCACAATCTGGCCACCAAAGAGCTGCCGTAAGCGCGCAATGTCTCCGCTCTGATACTGCACGAGAACCTCGATCAAGGGCACGTAAGAGAACGCGGCGCCCCGCGTAAAGTCGATCCAGCCAGGACGCGCGAGCTCACTTTCGCGTCCAAATCCGCGGGCTACACTCGCAGCAAAGGTCGGCAGTGTTGGCGGACCCTGCTCTGGCAAAGGACGCAGGCCGAGCTGTGCCAGATCCATCGCGGGCTCTGCGCCGGAGAAAATCCCCTGTTGTTCGCCGCTGCAGCCAGGGCCGTGCCGTTGCGCCCTTGCTGCCGGGTCCGGATCAAAACGGCGCACAACACCGTCGCAGTCGATGGGAAATAGCGCAAGTCCAAACGCCTGTGATCCGCCCGCGGCAGCGAGCAGCGGTGTGGGTGGGATTTTTGCGCGTCCGGAGCCATCCACGTCTAGCACAAGCACGATGCCCGCCTTTGCGCGTGCCGCCAGCAGACCGCGCATCAACTCACGGTCCAAGCCCGGTAAGAGACGATCAAAGGAGCGCTCGGGTAAGGCGATGTCCAAGCCAATTGCCAGCGGGTCGCCTGCCGCGATGGCCTGCAGTGCTGTCCCCAGGGGCCCGTGCAGCATCGCCATGGGCACACCCACCGCGGCCAAACTTGCGTCGTCGACACCGACGATGACCACCTGCGGACGTCCCGGCAACGCAGCTTGCGACTCGCGCCATGCACGCACCATGCGCGCTTGCGCATCAAACAAAAGCTCGTCAGCGCGCTCCCAAATGCCGAGCGTATGTCCGGCAAGGCTTGCGAGCGCAACACCGATCAGGGCTGCAAGCAGTCCGCGGGTTTTGCTTCTCATGGGCTGCAAGGTGGCGAGTCGATCGGCGCGCGCCCCTCGGTGGCGGGTCGGACAGGCAAACCGCCGCTAATTGCATACCGGGGCATATCGGGCATCCTCGCACAAGGCATTAGGGGTGGCGGCGCGCATTATCAGAGCCAAGGCCCGCGAAAACAATCTCTTGTTGCTGCACAGCTGGCAGGACAACAGCATCGACCGCCCGTCCCAAGAGCAAATCCGACCGTTATAGGGACGGGCCGACATCTGCCGTGAGCGGCTTGCCATTTGTAGTAACGACAGATATAGGAAAATGCCAATACTCCGGCAGGCAAGTGCCTGCAATTCACCATGTACGCCCATGTACTATAACCACGAGCGCACATCGTCTGTCGATGTACGCCTTGGTGCCGACGCAACTTTGTGCTTGTTGGAGGGTGAGAAAATGCTTCGGGTCCATCGACCGTAAACACCCGATGAAAAGGCTTTGCATAGAAGGTTGGCGCGGGGTTAACCACTCGATTGCGATCGTCAATCAGAACCAGATCCTGGAGATGCTCAAGATCCCGGGATGGCAGATCTTTCATTTGGATGTGCCCTACTTTCGTCCGCACTGGAACCGGGCGCAGTTGGGTGCAGGCTTTTCCCCCGACGAACAGGCTCTGATCGATGCGCTGCCACCTCCCGGCCAGACCATCATGGATGCTTGCTTGCGAATCGCTTCGCCCATTGGCGCCTGCAGGGCGGTGCGAGCGCGCAGAACCTGCACTTTCGTGGTGACGGAACTCGGTCTGACTGAATCGAGCTTCGATCCGCCGAGCCTTGCTGCCGAAGAGCTCACTCGGGAGGAAGATTTGATTGTGACGCCCTCGCGTTGGGCCCGCGACCGGCTCATTGAGTGGGGATTTACCGCCGAGAAAGTGAATGTCGTCCCGCATGGCTATAAAACGGACGTCTTCTCGCCGATGAGCTCTGAAGAGCGCTCGGAGGCTCGTCGCCTCTTGGGAATCGCCCCGCATGAGACCGTTTTCTGCAATGTCGGCGTTGCCACCTGGAACAAAGGTCTAGACCTACTGTTGCTAGCATTCGCGCAGCTGCGCGCGCGTGGACTGCCGGTGCGTTTGCTCATCAAGGATCACAAGGGTCTGTACGGCATCAGTTTTGAGAACCTCTACGCGGAGCTTGCGAAGCGCGTCTCACTGCTTGCCGCGGACGTTGTGCGAAGCGGCGTGTCCGTAATTTCGGAGAGCCTGAATCTACCCCAGCTGCGTTCGCTCTACGCGCTATCGGATGCGTACGTTTCGGCGTATCGCGCGGAAGGCTTCAACATGCCCGTACTCGAGGCGATGGCCTGTGGCACGCATGTCATCGTCAGTAGCGGCGGCGCAACCGACGATTTCGTGCCGGAGCCTCTTGCCTACCGTCTGCGGTCGCGGCGCCGCACAGCCCAAGACGAGCCGCACGTGCCCGGCCAGTTCGTAATTCCGGACCTGGACGACTTGATTTACGCGATGCAACAGGTCGTAGAAGGAGTACGCCCTGACGCCACCCTGCGTGCGGCGGCGCTAGCGAACCTGGCGCGCGACTATTCCTGGTCGGCAGTGACGCACAGGCTCATGGCGCTTTTGTGAGGAGGGCGCAGCGGGCCGGGCCCGCTGCTACCCGGCGGAGGCGATCGGCGCGAGTGCGGCGACATTAATGCGCCTTGCAGCCCTTCGGCCAGCGTCAAATTTCGCAAAGAGCGCCTGCTGTGACCGGCATTTTGCTCCATGGCGCCGGCAGCGCCCGTGCTTTACTCATCGCTGGCGCCTTGCCGTAGAGATTTGGGCCACCCTGCCCTAGAAACTCCTGCGCGGTGCGCCGAGGAAAGGACCACTCCGCGTGGCGGCAATTGGCGGGCGTTGCGCAAACCATGGATGACGGCGAAGCGAATTTTTCGACTTTGATACTGAGCGCCTGGCACCAGCAGCTCGACTTGTCGCAGCTCATTGCCGGTGCCGGCCAGCTCCAAGCAACGGGCCGCTCGCCCCTGGCGGCGGTGCTCTATCAGACCTGGGTGGCGCGCAACGAATCGCCGCTGAGTCAAGTCGCGTATTTCAATCTAGGAACCCTACTTTCCAACGTTGGCGATCTGGGGGGCGCAAAGCGCGCCTACCAACATGCGATCGAGCTCGCGCCCTCGTTTTTGCAACCGCACTTCAACCTTGGAGCGGTTTACGAGAAGTTAGGCCAATTCGATGCGGCCGTGGCCGAGTGGAAATGGATTGTGGATCACGCCACGGCGGACGAATCCGACCAGCGGACGGTCCGTCAAATGGCATTGAATAATCTCGGACGTTTGCAGGAGGATCGCCGACAGCTTGCCGAGGCTCATTTCTGGCTGACGAGAAGCCTGGAGCTTGATCCGAACCAGCCCGATGTGCTGCACCACTGGATCTTTGTGCGCGCCAAAATTTGCGAATGGCCGGTCTACGCGCCCCTGGCAAGCGTCGATCCGCAGCTAATGCGCGACTCGACCTCGGCGCTCGCGATGATCGCTCTGTCGGACGATCCGCAGACGCAGCTAGCCGCAGCGCGTCGATACGCGCAAAGAAAGATCCGCAATGATTTGCCGGCATTATCGCAGCGGCGCGCTTACGGTCACCGGCGGCTGCGGATCGCATATCTTTCCTCGGATTTTTGTTTGCATCCGGTTGCCTTGTTGACAGCGGAGCTCTTTGAGCTGCATGACCGCGAGGCGTTCGAGATATACGGCTACTGCTGGACGCGTGAAGATGGATCCGCGTTGCGCAAGCGCATCATCGCCGCGATGGATCATTTTGTACGCATCGACGCAATGAGCGACGAGGAGGCGGCGCACCGAATCTTGGCCGATGAGATCGACATCCTTGTCGACCTGCACGGGCAGACACTGGGAGCTCGGGCAAACTTGCTGGCCTATCGGCCGGCGCCAATCCAGATCACGTATCTAGGTCTGCCGGCAACAACTGGCCTTGACTGCATCGACTACGTAATTGCGGACCGGTTTCTCATCCCAGAAGATGCAACGCCCAATTATTCGGAGACACCGCTGTATATGCCCGACGTTTATCAGGTGAGCGACCGCAAGCGGTCGGTGGCCGCCATTCCCAGTCGGGCGGAATGCGGACTTCCACAAGATCAGTTCGTCTTTTGCTCGTTCAATAACAACTTCAAGTACACGCCCGAAGTGTTCGCCACCTGGATGAACATTCTGCGCCGCGTCCCGAACAGCGTGCTGTGGCTATTGGCCGATAACCCCTGGGCAGAAACCAACCTGCGCAAGCAAGCCGAGCGTCACGGCTTGGAACAGGGCCGATTGCTGTTCGCTGGGCGCATTGCGCCCGACGCGTACCTGGCACGTTTTGCGGTCGCCGACTTGTTCTTGGACACTTATCCCTTTAACGCCGGAACAACGGCGAACGACGCGTTATGGATGGGGCTTGCGGTGCTGACGTATTCGGGTCGCACGTTTGCGTCTCGCATGGCTGGATCGCTGCTCACTTGTGCCGGCCTTGAGGAACTTGTCACGTACAACCTACGCGACTACGAGGAAAGGGCCGTTGCGCTGGCGACGGCGCCCGAGCAATGCCGGCGCATCCGCGAGCGCTTGCACGAAGTGAAGGCCAACGGCGTGCTCTTTGATACGCCTCGGTTTGTGCGCAATCTCGAAAAGCACTTCCAGCGGCTCGTCACCGGTCTGAAGAGCTAAGCGAAGGGCGGTCGATTGTCCGCGCCGGCGCGGCTGCGCCCGGCGCATTGCTGTTGTGACCCGCTACGGTTGCGAGCCTCGAGCGCCGGTAGCCCCCTCGGGCGGAAATCCGCCCGAGGGGAGTTAGCGCTAAACCGCGAGGACCTGGATCTGCGAGGTTGACAGCGCTCCAAGCTGGCTCGACGTTAGCGCGGCCACCTGTGCGTAGGCGAGCGCTGCCAGCTGGGCGGTGCTGAAGCTCGAGACCTGACCGGTCGTAAGACTGCCAACCTGGGAGGTCGTCAGCGCCTTGACGTCGGCAATCGGAAGGCTCTGAATCTGCGAGGTCGCTATGGCGTCGACCTGCGTGGTGCTCAACGCGGCAACTTCCTTGGCCGTAAGGCCCGGCAGCTGCGTGCTGGTTAAGTTGTTGATGTCAGAGGTGCTCAGGCCGGCTACTGCACCGACGCTCAGGGCACCGAGCTGCGTGCTGCTAAGAGCGCCAGTGTCCAGCGCAGCGACTTGGTTGGAAGTCAGCGCGGCGATCTGGGTAGCGGTCAGACCCGGCAGCTGCGTGCTGGTTAAGTTGTTGATGTCAGAGGTGCTCAGGCCGGCAATCGTGTGCGCGCTCAGAAAGCCGAGCTGGGTACTGCTAAGGGAGCCGCCAGAGCCCGTCAAAGCCTCATACTGGCCCACCGAAAGAGCGCCGATCTGCCCACTGGTGAGGTACTGAACCTGGCCGCTGGCGATCGCGCCAACTTGCGTGGTGCTCAACGCGGCAATTTCCTTGGCTGTAAGGCCCGGCAGCTGCGTGCTGCTTAAGTTGTTGATGTCAGAGGTGCTCAGGCCGGCTACTGCACCGACGCTCAGGGCACCGAGCTGGGCCGAGCTCAGGGCCCCGAGCTCGCTGCTCGAAAGCGCGGCGACCTGGCTCGAGGTCAGATCAGCCATCTCCGCACTTACTAGCCCAGGAATCGAAGAGCTCTGTAGCGCCGCGATGGCCGCTGTACTGATGGCGACGATCGTCGACGGGGTAACGGCCGCCAATTGCGAAGACGACAACGCGTTCGCCTGCGCCGTCGTTAAGCCTGCCCAGTCCGCCGCCGTCAACGAACGGATCTGCGTAGTACTGAGCGCAGCAACTTGTGTCGGCGAAAAGTTGGCGAGAATTGAAGACATGCCCTACCCCTCTTATTTCACAAGACCTTCGTCTAGCCGATGCGTTTTCGCAAAGACCGGCGATTTGAGCGCGAGCCTTGCGGTAAAAACAGCGGCGCGTAACCATTTGGTTCCCAGCGCTCTTATTGCGAATCGGTCGACGAAATTTCGTTCGCAATCAGCTTTGGTCATCGGAACCGGGGTCAGAATCTTTAGCGCTCGGCAAACGTCACAGGCTACTTCCGTTCCCGCGGCGAACCGGGGTACAGAGCAAAGAGCCGAACTGGCGGATAAATGCGGTCCAATTCCTGGTTTGCCTGCCGCGACCTTTCAAAGCCCTCGGGTCGACATAGGGCAAACAATCGGATCATCATTTGCGAAGCGATTGCTGTTTGTGGGAGCGGTCTATCAAGCACACGTACACCGGTTTACGGATTTGCGCGCCGCCGGATCGGCGAGCCACGTTGAACCGGTCAAGTGCCCTAACCCTCTGCTGGCGGGAGCGGTATCGTGCGAACCATCGGGCATTTGCCTCAAAACTCGACGACAACTTGGGCCTGTGCGCGACGAACTACAGTATTTCGTGAAGCAACGGCCCAAGGGCTTGTGATCTAAGCGTCAAATCGGTCTTGTCCGACCGCGGCCTGCTCTCGCGCGTCGGATTCCGCTTGCCGGCAAGCGTGCGCCTTGCTCGCCCTCTCCAGTATTTTGCCGCAGCACAATCGCTCCTCGAAGCACGACTTGGACACGCTGCGCATGATGTTAGCCAAAAGAGCAAATTGGGTATCGCCGCCGAGATTTCTTCCAGTACGGTTCCGCACAATGTACTGGAGCACTATCCTATTTGCCTGGAGCAGATGAACATGCCATGCACCCAGAGGCTTTCCGAGCGAACCGATAACAGGCTAGCTAAGAACAGGCTAACAATAGGCTAACTAACCGCGGGAGCGACAAAGCCAAACCTTTGCTCATTGACTGGGGCGCGGGTCGGCGCATGATTTTAGCGGCTCACAAGCGGGTTCCGTAGATGGCACATCGCCGCCGCGCCGCCTGACTGGTGAATTGGGCCGCAGATTCCCCTCTTACTGTCGTTGACGATTGGTTCTCGCGTCACTAGCGTGAGTGGTCGCTGCCCGCAGATTGTCCTTGAATGCACTGGCTTGTCGCTGGTTCGAACGCACTCATATGCTTTTTCACCGAGCTCGCCTTCGCCGCTTGACACCGATAGGGTGAACTAATCGTGACCAACGAGACCAGCAAGCAGGCCTTGCGTCGAAGCGCCGACCGTCGCTACGCGAACCGATGGTTCAAGGGGCACGGCATAGACATAGGATCTGGCACGGATTCGTTGGCAGCCCTTACCAGCTTCTTTCCCTTGATGGAGTCCGTGAGATCGTGGGATACCCCCGATGGTGACGCGATGCTAATGCGCGAAGTGGCAGACAATTCCTTCGACTTTGTCCACTCCAGCCACTGCCTCGAGCACCTTCATAATCCGGTCATCGGCCTTAGGAACTGGATCCGGATTTGCAAAGAGGATGGCTACCTGATTATTACCGTGCCCGATGAAGACTTATACGAACAGGGCGTATGGCCCTCCGCCTACAACTCGGATCACAAGTGGACATTCACGATTTCCAAGAGAGCGAGCTGGTCCTCCGTTTGCATCAGCCTCACAGAGCTGCTCGGGCTTTTCGAAAACTCGATCGAAATCATCAAAATCGAACTTCTTGATGCAGGCTACCAGTATGGAGCGCCTCGGTTCGATCAGACACGAGGAGCCTTCGCAGAATCTGCCATCGAAGTTGTGCTTAAGAAAAAGGCGGCGGCGTCTGCGGCCAGGGATGGGAGCGAAAATGCAAAAGTGGTGAGCGCAGCCTTTCTGCAGGCATTGGCTTATCACCAAGAAGGCTTGAAAGAGCAGGCCACGAGTGCCTATGAGGCTGTCCTCGAAATTGACCAGGACCATCTCGCCAGTCTAAATAACCTCGCTCTGCTGACCGACTCTGATGCATCGGAAGTGCTTCTTCGCCAGGCATTACGACGGAAGCCGGACTATCTTGACGCCCTGCGCAACTTGGCGACGGTTCTGAGAAATCAGGGCAAAATTGACGAGCTCGAAGCGACGCTTGAACACACGATACGGCTTGTACCCGGGTTCGCCCCTGCGTACTGGGAGCTTGCGCAGCTTCAAGAAAAGCAATCCAACTTTGCCGCAGCGATAGGGACGCTTCAACGCCTGGCGGGAACGCTGGGGGAGTCCGCGGAAATAAACTACCGGATCGCCCGCCTGCATGAAGCTTGCAATGCCACGGAAGAGTCTCTGCGGCACTTTGACAAGGCGCTTGCGCTCGAGCCCAATCACCGCCTATCGCATATTTGGAAGGGTTTCGCGCTGCTCAAAAAGGGCGACTATCGCGCAGGAGCAGCCGACCTTGCGTGGATTTACGGGAATACCGGATGCGCTTCGAAGTTGGAGCAATCGACATCGGCCGAGGGAACCTCCCAGCCTCTTGCCGGTATGTCCGTCGTTCTGTCAGCGGACAGCGGGCTTGGCGATATGCTGCAATTTGTACGCTACGCGGAGGTGTTAAAGACAAAAGGCGCCAACGTCATTGTCGAGTGTCAGCAAGAGCTCATCCGCCTCGTCGAAGGCGGAGTCGCATCTGTGGATCAAGTGGTCAAGGTCGGCGAATTGAGATCGGCGTTTGACCTTCGCATACCGGTCACCGAAGCAATCTGCGTATTTGGTACGACGTTGGAGACTATTCCGAACCGGGTTCCCTACATAATCCCTCCGAAGCGGGAAAAGATACTCTTCGTTGAAAGGCTGAGTCGATTTCGAGGCCTCAAGGTTGGGTTGGTCTGGGCAGGTAACGGTGGACATTGGGCGAATTCGCGACGGTCAATAAATCTATCGTTGCTCGCACCGCTAGCGAAGGTGGATAACGTCGTGCTGTTGTCATTGCAAAAGGAGGCCGCCGGCGTCGGACTGGATCTGGTCGACTGGACCGAGGACTTGCATGACATGGCCGACACAGCGGCACTTGTCAGTTCACTTGACGTTGTCATTTCCGTCGACTCGGCCGTTGCGCACTTGGCGGGAGCGCTCGGCCGGCCCGTCTGGTTGCTGAACCGTTACGACAGTTGTTGGCGATGGTTGGAGGACAGGTCCGATAGTCCGTGGTATCCCACGATGCGGATTTTCCGCCAGAGGCGACCGAACGACTGGAGCAGCGTCGTCGAGGAGGTAACTCGTTGCTTGGCAGCACGGGCGTCGGTCGCGACAGAGCTGGAAGTCGACGTTCAGCCCACGTGCTAAGTGCGGCTCAGAAGCGCCCCGTCCTTGGCGTGAACCACCGAAACGGTGCACGATTTCGGGGCCGTAAGCTTGATCGCTTGGGGGCGTGTTTGCCTTCACAAAAATTCGACTGCGATGCCCGGCGCGAGATGCGAGCTCAACCACACCAGATATTTTCGATGGACCGAGCAATAACTTGGGCAACACGCTTGAGCATTTCGTATTCCGTTGTTTAGGTCCCATAAGCCGTCATCGATTCTCGCAAGCTCTCCGCGCTTGCGTTCTGCTAGGGATTTCCTATCAACCGATAGAATGGAGCGAGTTGCAGTTGATGAGCGCTTCATGCGGACCGATCTGGAAGCTAGGTAATTGGGTGTAAGCAAAAACGCGACGAACCTTAATCTGGGTGCGAAAGTCACTTAGTCTGGTCGCCAACCCGCACCCGGCCGTTAGCACCCCAACCGGTCCGCAAATCTGCGCTCGATGTAGATATAACTACGCGATCTTCTCCTTCCCAACGGCCTGGGTCCCATTTGGCATGGCGTGAACGGCAGCGTATGCGACGAGCAAGCGGATAAATTTAGACTTGGGGCTGTGCCAAGTTCAGTCGAGCCGGGCCGCCGAGCTGCTGGTATTGCGATCCGCTGGGATCGTGTCAACGTGCGGGTTCAACCGACATACGCGAAGGCTTCCCGCGCCGCAGAACCTGTCCAGGCATAATTCCCAAGCCAAAGTTCCGGGGGTAATGTCGCAGCGCAACGCGCACGGTGCTATCCGCGCTCCTGGACAGAGGAAACCGCCCCTTGGAGTCAAAACTCCTCGCGTGCCGTTTGGCAACGGCCCGCGACTCTTGTCAGTGTCTTGCCAGTCGCGATAAAGTCCAACGCCAAGTTTCCTCGGGGCCAACAATGCGTATGGTGCAAGCGCGACGAACCGAACGCATCCGACCCGCTCGCGCGCTGCAACCGCGGGCAAGCAAGGCTGCACGCGAT
>Ga0187781_10004734_pt1 | contig 10130 bp, 10 predicted proteins | sample 0715_SJ02_MP02_2_FD_132447 | JGI IMG/M metagenome (GOLD analysis project Ga0187781, IMG submission 132447) | Tropical peat soil microbial communities from peatlands in Department of Meta, Colombia - 0715_SJ02_MP02_20_MG | ecosystem: Environmental > Terrestrial > Soil > Wetlands > Peat | place...
CCGTTCGCGGCATACTGGCCTGAATTTTGGTGCACAATATTGCCCTAAACTATAAAAATGTTTATATGGAGGTTTACACCCTAATAATACTTTCTGGGCATGGGTGAATTGAATTGAGCATGGAAAATAGTCAGAATTTCTCACTATTGAGGAAGCCTCAGGGCGCTGTTCGTTGTCCGAGGTGCGGAAAGAGTAGTTTGGTACTGGACTCGAATACTGGAGAGCAGGTTTGTACTAACTGTGGCTACGTAATCAAGGAGAACATTGAGGATACCGGGCCAGAATGGAGGAATTTTGCAAAGGAGCAGGGAGAAGACGATAGGAGTCGAACTGGTTCTCCTTCAAGTCTAGCCCTTCACGACATGGGGCTGTCGACAGTGATCGGACTCGAAAGCACAGATGCTTCGGGAAACGCCCTGCAATCTTCAATGAAAAGCCAGCTTGAGAGACTGCGCACATGGGACCGAAGGAGCAAGGTTCACGACTCTGCCGACCGAAATCTAAGACAGGCTTTCAGTCAGCTAGACAGGCTCGCCGAGAAAATCAACGTCGGCGGCCCGGTAATCGAAAAAGCCGCCTACATTTACCGGAAAGCAATGGAGAAGAAGCTGATTAGGGGCCGATCCATTACTTCAATGATAACCGCCTCTCTCTACGCTGCACTCAGAGATACAGAGACTCCGAGAACGCTCAAAGACTTGGCCTCAGCAAGCGGCGTCAAGAAAAACGATCTCGCTCAAAGTTACAGGTTGATCCTCAAGGAAATGGATCTGCGAATGCCGGTCAGGAATCCTGCAAGATACATTTCAAGGATTGGGAGCAAAGCGGGCGCGAGTGAGCGGACTCAAAGACGAGCTCTAGAAATCCTGAGAAAGGCACAGGAGACGGGCGGTTCAGCCGGAAAAGATCCAATGGGACTTGCCGCTGCCGCACTTTATGTAGCAAGCGTAATGGAAAATGAGGCAAAGACTCAGAAGGATTACGCGCAAGCTGCTGGTGTAACTGAAGTCACGATCAGGAACCGGTACAAGACGCTAAAAGAATCTCTAAAGATGTAGTTAGGGCAGATCTCTCGAAAGGGAGGGGATACTCTTCCTCTCTTCTGGGGCTCATGACTTTCGCCCTAATTTCTTTTTCCTCTCCTTGGATTGATTGATAGTGGAGATAATTGTGCTGGTAGGTATTCCGGGGAGCGGAAAGACCACCCTCGCCCTCAGTTCCTATCCGAAACATCACAGAGTCAATCTTGACAGGTTGCATACGCGGAAGAAGGAGGACAAGGAAATCTCAGATTCGATCGCAAACGATAGGGACATCATTATTGATAATACCAACATCACGAAGAGGTCTAGATCCAAGTACATCGAAACTGCGAAACTATTCGGAATTACAATTAAGGCGATCTACCTGAAATGTCCGCTTGAGACAGCACTTGCGAGAAACGCCTCAAGGCAAGGAAAAGAGAGAATTCCCGACAACGCCGTCAGATTCTACAACAAGGTACTCGAGCCGCCTTCAGTGGAAGAAGGCTTTGACAAAGTAGATGAACTCGTCATCGGAGTAGCCTAACCTAGCTCTTTAATGGGTACTCTTCATTAGTGAAATCATCCGGTGCCGTTCGGGAACTTTGCCACCGGTTTGCAGTCTATCCAAAATGAGTCTGTAATAGTTCGGGTCAATCTCGGCTGAAATGTAGTGTCGCTTTAGTTCGATGCACTGTGAAATTTCAGATCCGCTCCCTCCAAAGAGGATCAACACTAGATCTTTCGGCCTAGTGCTGGCTCGAATAAGAGTTCCAGACAGCCCCTCGGGAATCTGACAGGAATGAAACGTCTTCGTAAATCCTACATTTTTCACCAGATCGTAGTAGAGCCAGCTGTATGGCATTCGACCAACAGCGCCATCGCTCACGATTTTCTTTATCCGCCGATCCGTCGGGTTCTCGTAGGGCTGTGCAACATTTTCTTTGTAGAACTTGTTATCCTTTGATTTTGTGCAGTGCATAATTGATCTGTGCGCCGTGGTAAATCTCCTCGGACTGTGGCCGATGTTTGATCTGTAAATCCACACGTATTCGTTCACGTCAAAGAAAGCTGAATCGAGATAGGTTGTTCTGAGGTAAGCGTTATTTTTTGGATAGTTGATGATGAAAAAATTTCCATCATTCTTCAGTATTCTGTGGCTCTCTCTGCTCCAAGATTTGCACCACGAAATATAATCCTCGAATTTTTTTGTGTATGAAATGTCGTTGTACTTTATTCCCACATTGTAATCTGGATCGGCGTAAATGCAGTCCACAGAATTATCAGGTAGTTTTCCTAGAAGATCCAGTACATCTTCGTTGAACACTTTGTCAATGTAAGGAGCAATGCCTGTATTGATAGATTTCACAAAGTCCGCCCGCAGGTTACGCAATTTTCATTTTGAAACTGGCGTGACTGGGTCATTTCCCCATTCATACCATGATCCCAGATAATTCTTCACGTTTTCAAATCCAAGAAGCTTCAAAACAAGCCAAGAGTGCGCCGCGCGATAGCCACTCTGACAATAAGTTACAGTCCTCAATTCTGGCTTTATTTCCGAATATAACTTCTGCAGTTCCCTCGCACTTTTCAAGCTACCATCCCTGCTCAACGCCATTTTCCACTCTCGATTCACAGCGTCGGGTAAATGACCGGCTTTCCTCGCTCTGCGGAACGTGGAATCAAACTCGCCTTTGTTTCGCACATCCAGGACCTGCGGCGATCCTTTAGCCAAGGAGGATAGCAAGGAATCTTTCGTCGCTAGCAACGAGTCGTCTACTCTAAACTCACGCGCGTTGCTCCTATTTCGAGGTTCAGGATCCTTTGTAGAGGTAGGGAATTTCATCCTTTTCCAAAGATTGAACCCACCGTCGAGCAGTCTCGCCCTATCGTGCCCCAGCAAATTCAAGAGCCACACACCGCGCGCAGCATCGTAGCCGCTGTTGTTCTGATAAAATACGACAACGGTCTTCCTTGTAACTCCAAGCGCCGCAAAAAGAATCGCCATCTGCTTAGTAAACGCCTTGATTCCTTCGATTGTGGTATCGATCCAGTGGAAGGCATAAAGTTCGAAATTGTATGCGCCTGGGATGTGCCCTTTTGCGTACTTCCAGTAATTCCTCGTATCGATGAAAATCACATCAGGCTTGTTGAGCAGGCTACGAGCTTCTTCCGCCGAAACTACCAGCGATGGATTCTTGTATCCCTTGTAGTTAGGCAATCCGAGGTCAGACTGGTTTCTTCTTAGGAATATTGAGTTTTACTTCCTCTTCCGTGTCCTTGTGCCGCCAGAGATAAAGCGAAGCAATCGAACAGTACGGATGCCAGTTTTCTGCAAACTTTTCAATTTCCTCTTTCTTCGGCATCTCTGGAAGTGAATACAGATTCTGTATAGCTTTCCGGATACCCAGGTCGTCAACTGGCAATACGTCGGGACGCCCCAGCGTGAAAATCATCAGCATGTGTATCGTCCACGGGCCGATACCCAGTACCTCGTCTAGGGCTTCCAGCATGACTTCGTCCTCGCTATCTTTCAGGGCCTCCAAATCCAGTTTCCCCTTCGAGACCCGCCGGGAGAGGTCTTTCAAATAGCGAATTTTTTGAGGAGATACGCCTGCCTTCCGAAGCTTCCTTACCGGGGTGGCGTACAGCTCGGCAGGCTCAATAATGCCACCCGCATAGAGATTTTTCACTCGGCCGATTATTGCGGATGCTGCAGTCCATGCGAGCTGCTGCGATAGGATCGATTCGACGAGAGACTGGAACATTTCCCCTTCAATACTGAAATCAATTGGCCCTTGCTTTTCGATGAGTTTCGCGAGGAGTCTGTCGTTTTGCTTTAGATGCGCCATTCCTTTGTTGAAGACTTTTGCATCTCCAATTGAGGAAAGCCTAGAAGCCATGGGCAAGGTCAATATCTTTGGAAGCTTATTGTCAATTGTGCTTGATTTTGGATGTTTAGAAACTGTTGCTGGGTATAACTCTTAGTCAAAGCATAATGTCGCTAGCACTGCAGGTCTGTGCTGAATGCAAGCACAATCACGAAAACCAATCTTCACTCCGGGTCGACGGTCTGGTATATCATATCGTCTGTCCCTGCGCCTGTCACACCAGAGTCCAACCTTGGTACTGAAACAAGAGAGAAAAGTGAGAAGAGGAAGAAGGAGGCTTCCCTCTATCTTTACTCTTCTTGATTTTCTTTCTCAGGCTGCTTTGAAGGAGCCTTTACGAATTTAGTTGGCTTCTTGTCCAGTGGATCTGTAATCCCGGCCTCAACGACCATGAAGTTCGTGTCGCCGTACGGGTGCATTGGACTATCGATCATTATTGCTTTGCGTTCTTGACCCGCCTTTCGCAGATAGATTCTGTATGTCGATGCGTGCCCGATGATGTTGCCTCCAGCGGCCTTCGTTGGATCACCGAAGAACGTATCTGGAGTGGCCTGGACCTGGTTTGTGATGACAACTGCCACATTGTAAATTTCTGCAACTCTCTTCAACCTGTGCATTATCGCGTTAAGCTTCTGCTGCCTCTCGGATAGCGTACCCCTGCCCATGAACTCTGCCCTGTGGAGGCTGATTATGCTGTCGACGATAACCAGTTTGATATTGTTTTGCTGGATCAGAGTACCCATCGCTCTGACGATGAGCTCGAGATGACTCGCGTTGTAGATCTTTGCCACGTGGATGTTGTTTAGGACTGCATCAACATCAAAATTCCTTGCCGAAGCAATCTGAGCAATTCTTTCCGGCCTGAAGGTAGATTCGGTATCGATGTAAAGTGCAGAACCTCCCAACCCGTGCTGGTCAGTCGGGAGCTGTGCAGAAACGCAGATAGTGTGACATATCTGAGTCTTGCCAGATCCAAACTCTCCGTAAAATTCCGTGACTGACTGTGTCTCTATGCCTCCAGCGAGCAAGCTATCAAGGTTCTCGGAGTATGTAGTGCACCTCAGCATTTTCTGCCTTCTTGCGAAAAGTTCGTTTGCGGAGACGAGATCTTTTTCAAGATAGCCCTTTTCCCTCAGGATCTTCTGGGCCTCGAAGATCAGGTTATGCGCCGTCTCCTCGGTCAGATTCAGATTATCTACCAGCTCGTTGGTAGTCGAAGCAGCGAGATCTAAAATAGTAGTTATCCCGCCACCTTCAAGTTTTGCCTTCGTTGCCGGACCGACGCCCGGCAGGTCACTAATATCGACTTCTATAGCTTCACTCATTGCACTTTTTCACTTTTTTGATTTTTACGCCAATCCGGATTGGACAGTATGATTACTGCATGATTACTGTAATTTTATATGCTTTGTGGATGTACCGACGGGAAAAAAAGAAATCTCTCTCAATGAGCGGCGGGTGCTTGCACCGTTCGATTGAAAGTGTAGTTCTTCGTAGCGAGGCCTATTGCAAGAACGATAATGGCAAGGGCTATTCCAAGGTAGAAGATAATATCAAATGCAGTCGCGGTAGGAAAAGCGATCGGAACGTTCACGCCCTTTATCGATTCATACACTGTAGTTGTGTAAGTCGTCATTATCGTCGTCGCAACAACCGGGCCTATAGCTCCGCCCAGGTTGCGAAGCATCGTGTTAATCCCCAAACCGACCGCCACGTTATCCCGAGGCAGCGCGAGCGCGAGCATGTTAACTAGCGGAACCAGAATGCAGATGACGCCAAACAGAGACACGAACAAGTCAAGGGCAATCAGCGTCGACGTCGATCTCTGAAAAAGGAATAGAACCTGACCCAGACCGACGATAATCGAACCCAATATCAATACGGGCTTCGGCCCCGTCCTGCCGAGAATTCTCCCGATAAAGAGGCCACCAACAAGCATTCCTAATGTGGAAGGAGCGAGAGTTAATCCAGCCGCGATAATGTCCTGCTGAAGGCCGAATGGTTTTGGCAGCTGCGCGTAATACACTATTGCGAAGAAAAGCAAGAACATCGTGATTCCAGAAACCATGCCGACGAGATTTGCGACCAGAACATTCCTGATTCTAAAGAGGCTGAGACGCATAAGCGGATTTTGCCTCTTGTTTTCGAAGACAAAGAAGAAGAAGGTCAGGGCTGCTCCTGGAACTAGGAGAAGAACTTCTTCGAGGCTAAGCCAGCCCAGAGTAGGTCCCTCGGTTATGTATAGAAGAATTAGCGTTACCCCTCCCATAAGGATGGCCGCTCCTGCATAATCAACGGCCTTGCTTACCGCTTTTACGATGTCTTTCTGCAAGATCCTGGAAGCAACCACGAATAGAATGATGCTCAAAACAAGCGCGGTATGGAACGCGTACTGCCAGCCGAGATCCTGAACCACGTACGAGCCCACGATTAACCCGGCGGCGGCGCCGATCGCAAAAGTTCCACTAATGATACCCTGTGCTACCGCGACTTTTTCTCTCGGGAATACGTCAGTAATAATGGCAATGCTCAACGGGATTATTGCAAAGCCCATTCCCTGCAACGCCCTCGCGAAAAGTAAGAAGTAAATCGATGGAGAAAAGCCCGCCAGCCCAACGCCGACGATATAGAATACAAGTGATATGAGGAACATCCGTTTTTTGCCGTAGATATCGCCCAGTTTTCCAAAAAGTGGGGAGACCGCGCTCCCGACAATCAAGTAGGCCGAGGTTATCCACGATGCGATGGTTGCCGTCGTGTTAAAGTCGTGCTGAATCGTGGGGACTCCGGGAATGACCATAGTTTCAACATAGTTTACCAGAAGTGCGACCCCGGTGAGAACGAGCAGTATTCTGGTAGAGTTCGACGAACCGACTTTGGCAGTATCTTGCGGAATTGGAACGCGATCCAATGGCTTTTCCGTGGTCATACTAATTTACCATAAACCACCGACCTGGAAAAAATCTCCCGGTCGATAGCTTAGACTCAACAGTGCTTCATTGTTGATATCATTTACTGTCTGGAAATTTTTTTTGATAGCCCATTAATCCCTCCTTAAATAATCCGGTTTCTTCGTGATTTTTATGAAGATAAAAAAAATCGAACCAATAATTCTCTATGCTCAAGACACCGGCTCTTTCCAGTCAGAGCTGAATGTCGGTGGTTACGCGGGTTTCCAAGTAGTTGTTCATGTAGAGACCGACAATGGATATGACGGCTGGGGCGAGTGCTGCACTGGTGGAGAATACGGCGAATCTGCACTTGCAGTGAAAACTCTAATCGAGCGAGGATTTTTGCCACGAATCAAGGACGAGGATCCGCGAGATTTTCGCAAGATCTGGGAGAAACTTTACACAGACACTTCATGGTTCGGACGGAGGGGGCTCACCGCGTTCGCGCTGAGCGGAATTGATACTGCCCTCGTGGACATTGCAGCTAAATCATACGACGTTCCAGCTTCCAGAATATTAGGTGGACGGTTTCGCAGCGAGATTCCGCTTTACGCGAGTCTTCTTTTTGACATGGACGATGTTAATGGGACTGCTGAGAAGGGTGCCCGATATATTCGCCAAAATTACTTTGGAGTGAAATTCGGTTGGGGGATGATTCCCTCGAAGCCGTTTGGGGCAAACGCAAATACGGACGAAAAAATGATTGCGACGATCAGGGAAACCTTCGGCTCCCATGGAAACATCATGGTTGATGTCGGTCGGTACGTGAACTGGACCTCTGACTATGCTATCAGGATGGCGAAGAGGCTGGAGAAATATGGCATCTTCTGGCTGGAAGAAGCCCTTCCGCAGGATGATCTTTCGGGCTACGAGCGGCTGACGAATTCTACTGATGTCACGATTGCTTTCGGCGAGGGCCTGTACACTGTTTATGACTTTGCCGACGTTATTTCAAGGCACGCGGCTGACCTCATACAGCCGGACGCGAGCAAACTGGGTGGGATTTCCGAGATGAAGCGAGTAATCGAGCTCGCCAGGATCAACAACATCAGGTGGGTGCCGCATAACTGGAGCACCGCAATAAACAGCGCGGCTTCAATGCAGCTTGTGGCTTCGGCTCCAGATGGTTTCTTGATGGAGTTCAAGCAGGAGTCAAACCCCCTCGTTTCTGAACTATCCAAGAACAAATTCAAAATAGAAAACGGCAAGCTGATCGTACCCGATCTTCCGGGGCTGGGAATCGAGATCGACCAGAACGTCGTTGATAAGTACAGGTGGGAACCCTGAGCGAGAAAATATTCTACGCGGACATGAGCTGGCCAGAAACTGACGTCGCGGCAAAATCTGGACGGGTTGCCCTAATTCCTGTCGGGTCAACGGAGCAACATGGTCCACACCTTCCAACGAAAACAGACGCCTTTATCGCTGAAAAGATCTGCATGGAAGCCACAAAGAAAAAACCCGAGGTATCGTTTGTGATGCCGACTGTTGGCTACGGCTATAACGAACACCATCTTGACTTTCCGGCGACAATACACATCAATCACGAGACCATGATCCGGTTTGTGATAGACATCGGTAAGAGCCTTGCCCATCACGGCTTTTCGAAAATTGTTCTAGTCAACGGGCACGGAAGTAACATGGCACCGATGGAAATCGCGGCTAGGAGAATTACCCTGGAGAGCAAGAAAAGTCTCTGTGCCTCTCTTGACTATCTCGCGATAGCACCCAAAGTGTTCGAGCTCCTCGAAGGGGAGGACGCGCATGCGGGTGAGATCGAGACTTCTCTCATGCTATACCTCGATCCAGAAAATGTGGATGTGAGTAAGGCGTCCAGGGACTGGGGCTTTGAAAAGTCACGATTCATAAACTACGGAGTGGTTCCGGGAGGAAAGACATTTGGCACGGGCGGAGGTAGCGTTCAGTTCATGGATTAGTAGAGCAGGATGAGCAAGACCGGGACCATGGGTGATCCCATGAAGTCTACCGGCGAAAAAGGAAAAAAGATCTTTAAAACATGCGCGGAAAAACTGCTACAGTTTGTCGAAGAATTTCGTGCAAGAGAAATCCGTGAAAGAGTCGATCATCACTAGTGATTCCCTCACTTCTTTCGTGTACTTTCTGGAAATGCTTAACTAACGAGTCAACGGCGTGTCTTTAAATTGAACAATTCCAAAACTGGACTAGGAAGAACTGCACTAATCATTGTTGTAATCGTTGTAATTATTCTGATAGCTGGCGGGGCTGCGTTCTTTGCCCTGAGCAGCGTAAAGACAACAACTACGAGCATGACGACTTCGTCGACTTCGACTAGCTCGACGACTTCAGTACCACCTGTGAGTACTTCTACCACTTCCTCATCATCTTCTTCATCTACAACTTCAACAACTTCGAGCTCTTCATCTTCGTCGACTTCTTCTAGCACTTCTACGACCAGCAGTTCTTCGTCCTCGTCATCGACGTCGGTTTCGGTTCCTTCAACACTAACATTTGAAACCATCAGTACTCCGCAGTATCTGGATCCGACCGTAGATTATATCGGCTATGATCTCGGAATAATGAACAATATCTACGAGTATCTGATTTGGTACAACGGAACGAGCGGAACGGAGACTATTCCATGGCTCGCGCAGAACTATACTGTCTCTGCCAATCTCAAGACAGTCGATTTTTCATTGCGCACTGGAATCAATTTCCAGGACGGGGAGCCATTCAACTCGACAGCCGCTTACTTTTCGATCCTGCGCGGATTCATAATTGACGGGTCTTCTCCAAACTCTCTCGGTGGCTACGGTCCTTCGTGGATTGTCCAGCAGCTAGCCAATACCAGTCTTAGCAATGTTTTGAGCGGACAGCCGCAGAATTACAGCGCTGCCTGGGTCAATCAAGTTCTGGCGGAGAATTTCGTCCAGATTACTGGGCCAAGCACATTTGTCTTGAACCTTCAACATTATGATGCTGCATTTCCATTTCTGTTTACAACTTGGGGTGATCCGATAGTTGCTCCCGAATATACTATGCAGCACGACATTGCGACGTGGACGGCGGCGGGTTACAAACTCCCATACCCGACTCTGAGTGGTAACGAGACCAATCAGATCACGCAATACTTTGACGACGAAGTTTCAACCTGCTCAGTTTCGCCGACACCGGGCGGCTGTGGAGCTACTTACTACGACACTTCTTCCCAGGGTTCGTTGGGTGGCACGGGAGCTTATACACTTCAGAGCTGGAGTCAAACTACTCAGCAAATAGTTCTGCAGGCA
>Ga0187781_10004735_pt1 | contig 10130 bp, 6 predicted proteins | sample 0715_SJ02_MP02_2_FD_132447 | JGI IMG/M metagenome (GOLD analysis project Ga0187781, IMG submission 132447) | Tropical peat soil microbial communities from peatlands in Department of Meta, Colombia - 0715_SJ02_MP02_20_MG | ecosystem: Environmental > Terrestrial > Soil > Wetlands > Peat | place...
GAGCGATCGCCCCGGTACATCGCGCCGAGCTGCGGGATCGTCTGATGGCTCTCATCGACGATGAGCAGCGCGTTCTTCGGCAGATAGTCGAACAGGCACGGCGGCGGCTCCCCGGGCGAGCGGCCCGAGAGATAGCGCGAGTAGTTCTCGATGCCGGCGCAGTAGCCGACCTCCTTGATCATCTCCATATCGAAGCGTGTGCGCTGCTCGAGGCGCTGCGCCTCGACCAGCCGGCCGGCATCGCGCAATTCCTTCAGACGCTCGCGCAGGTCCTCGCGAATGTGGTCGACTGCGCCCACGAGACGCTCGCGCGGGGTGACGTAGTGAGTGCCGGGGTAGACCGTGAAACGCGGGACCTTGCGCGCGACCGCTCCGGTCAGGGGGTCAAACAGCGTGATCGAGTCGATCGTGTCATCGAAGAGCTCGACCCGCACCGCCTCGCGCTCGGACTCGGCGGGAAAGATGTCGATGACGTCGCCGCGCACGCGGTAGGTTCCCTGCGTGAGGTCGAGCTCGTTGCGCGTGTACTGCATGTCCGCAAGGCGCCGCAGCAGCGCCCGCTGGTCCCAGCGATCGCCGCGCTTTAAGTGCAGCACCATGGCGAGGTACGCCTGCGGGTCGCCCAGGCCGTAGATCGAGGAAACGGTCGCGACGATGATCGAGTCGGGGCGTTCGAGCAGCGCCTTGGTGGCCGATAAGCGCATCTGCTCGATGTGCTCGTTCACCGAGGCGTCCTTCTCTATATAAGTGTCGGAGGACGGAACGTAGGCCTCGGGCTGGTAGTAGTCGTAATAGGAGACGAAGTACTCGACCGCGTTGTGCGGGAAGAATTCGCGAAATTCCCCATAAAGCTGCGCCGCGAGCGTTTTGTTGTGCGCGAGCACCATCGCGGGGCGCTGCACGCGCTGGATGACGGAAGCTGCTGTCATTGTCTTCCCGGATCCCGTGACCCCGAGCAGCGTTTGGTGCGCGAGGCCCTCGTTCAGGCCCTCGACGAGCTTGTCGATCGCCTGCGGCTGATCGCCGGACGGCGAGTACTCCGCTACGAGCTCGAAAGGCCGGTGTTCCGTCTGGTCCATGGAATCTTCTAATATAGCGGCTCGAGGCGACTTTCAAAGGCCCGAAGGAGTCTCCGATCTTGGCCGTCTCCCGCCGTGTCCAGCGCGTCAAGCCCTCCCCCACTCTCGCCGTCACCGCGCGCGCCGCGCGCCTCAAAGCCGAAGGCAAAGACGTCATCGGCTTGGCCGCCGGCGAGCCGGATTTCGACACGCCGGCGCCGATCGCGCAGGCAGGGACCGACGCCATCCACAACGGCTTCACCCGCTATACGAACGTCGAGGGGATCGACGAGCTCAAGGACGCGATCATCGGGAAATTCCAGCGCGACAACGCCCTCACGTACGAGCGCTCGCAGATCCTGGTCTCCGCCGGCGCCAAGCAGACGATCTACAACCTCTGCATGGCGCTGCTCGACCCGGGCGATGAAGCCGTGATCCCGGCGCCCTACTGGGTCTCCTACCCCGACATGGTGCTGCTCGCGGACGGGCTCCCGGTCATGCCGCTCGCAGGCTTTGCACAGGGTTACAAGATCACCCCACGCCAGCTCGAGGCGGCGATCACGCCGAAGACGCGGCTCGTGATCCTGAACAGCCCCTGCAATCCCAGCGGCGCGGCCTACACGCGCGCCGAGCTCAAGGCGCTCGGCGAAGTGCTGATCGAGCATCCGCGCATCGTGATCGGCACCGACGACATGTACGAGAAGATCTACTGGGGAGCGGAGCCCTTCTGCAGCCTGGTGACCGCGGTCCCCGAGCTCAACGCGCGCACCGTGACCATCAACGGCGTCTCCAAAGCCTACGCCATGACGGGCTGGCGCATCGGTTACTGCGGGGGACCGAAGGAGATCATCGCGGCGATGGCGACGATCCAGGGCCAGTCGACCTCCAACGCGTCCAGCATCTCGCAAAAGGCCGCGGCGGCCGCACTCAACGGCGATCAGAGCTGCGTCGCCAAGATGACCCATGCGTTCAAGGAGCGCCGGGACTTCGTGGTGCGTGCGCTCAATGCCATGCCCGGCGTCAGCTGCCTGCCGGGGGATGGGACCTTCTACGCGTTTGCGGAAGTCTCACGCGCGATGGCAGCCCTCGGCTGCCGCGACGACAACGAGTTTGCGGAGCTCCTCCTCAACGATGCGGGCGTGGCGGTCGTGCCGGGCTCGGGCTTCGGGGCTCCCGGTCACGTGCGGCTTTCGTTTGCCACCAGCATGCACACGCTCGAGAAGGCGCTCGACCGGATCGCGCGCATCCTGGTCACGCGCGTGGTCGCCGAGACCGCCTGACTCACCCTTGCCGGCCGCGCTTCGTTCGCGGCGGAGGGTACCAGCTGAGGCAGTGCCATGATCTGGTCCACGATCGCCGATGCGCTCGTCGTCGTCCATTTTGCTTTCACGGCCTTCGTCATCTTCGGCGGCTTCCTCACCTGGCGCTGGCCCGGGGTCGCGCTGCTGCACCTGCCGGCGCTCGCCTGGGGCTGCTGGATCGAGGTGTCGCACTCGGTCTGCCCGCTCACTCCGCTCGAGAATCACTGGCGCCACCTTGCGGGCGAGGCGGGCTATCGCGAAGGCTTCCTCGCACATTACCTGGTACGGGTGCTCTACCCGCCCGGGCTCACCCGGCACGTCCAGTACGAGCTGGTGGCGCTTCTCATCGCGGTCAACCTGTTGGCCTATGTCGGGCTCCTCCGGGGCAGCGTTGGGAGGTGCTCTCGGCGTAGAGATAGTTAGGCACTTGCCTAACTATTGCCAAAATGGACCCTGCGTCGCCCAACGCACTTCCTTGACTCCGCGAAGGCCCGTACCTGAGAATCCGCGCCCTTCACAAGTCCCGCCCGGTTCCCCGGTAGCTCAGCGGTAGAGCAGACGACTGTTAATCGTCTGGTCGTTGGTTCGATTCCAACCCGGGGAGCCAATTCGTTATTTGTCAATTAGTTAGAATAACTTCATTATTTATTCTCTAGCCCGCTGCACGAAAAAGGCCAACCTCTTACGTGCAGCCTCGCAGATGGACTCACGCCCCGAGTGCATGCGTAATTTCGCACCTTCCTGCGGCTCCTTACAGCTGACTCCGCCGTGCCTGTCCGAGCGCGGCGGCCCCTGGGGCTGACTTGCAACCCGTCCCTTACGTCCGTCGCATACGCTGGCTGCCCGACGGAGCAAGCGAGTTTCTGAGCAGCGGCGCCAACCGGATCGCGCTCTCGACGGCCTTTCGGGGCACGCTCGCCACCGTCGTGCCGCTCGCGCTGCTGCCGCACTTGGGTCCCGCGGGCCTGGCATACCCTGCGGTGTTGGGAGCGCTTGCGACCTCGCTGGTCGATGTTGGGGGTCCGTACCGCTCCCGACTCGAGGCCATGCTCGCGCAGGCCCTCGGCGGCTCGGCTCTGCTGCTCCTGGGCGCGGCCGCCGAAGGACGTTGGTGGCTCGCCGCGGCCGTGATGGCGGCCATCGGAGTGCTCTCCGGTCTCATCCGCGCCATCGGCCCATCCGGCCCCTCGCTCGGAACCAACATGGCGGTGGCCTTTCTCGTCGGCCTGCAGTTGGCGATGCTGCCCGGATCGCATCCAGGCCTTTGGGCCGCGGGCTATGCCGTAGGTGGGCTTTGGACGGTGGGAATTGCGCTCGCGTTCTGGCAGTTGCGCCCTTATCGCCGTCTCGAGCAGGAGGTTGCTGCCGCCTGGGAGGCGGTCGCTGCGCTCCTCGCAGTACCCGCTGCAGCCCGGAATGCGAGCGCCGTCGGCCGCCTGCGTCGCGAGCAGCAGCTCGGAACACTGCACGCCGCCGCCGTCGCCGCCCTGGAGCACTCCCGTGAGGTGCTCGGTGAGATTCGCGCGGGTATGGCCGGTCCCGGCACCACTGTCGCCCAGCTGCTGGTACTGATCGATGCGGCAGCGGCCATGACGGGCACCGCGATCTCGATCTGTGAGCTCAGGGCAGAGTCCGGGACCAGCGCGCATCTGGCGAACGCTTGCCGCGCTGTTGCCCGCGTCCTGCTGGCGGGCAAGGGTGAGCTGCACCTCGCCGGGCTGCGCGATCACTTGCCTGGGCATCCGGCCGATGGTTTACCACCCGAGGAGCTCGCCGCGTTGAATCACGCGTTGCGCAGTCTCGACATCGCCGAGGAGGCGCTGCGCGCCCTCTTTGGCATCAGACATCGCCTGCCGGACCTCCTCCGACTTCCCTTCGCGCACCGCTTGCCGCGCGGCTCGGTGCTCCGTGCGCTGCGCGCGCACGTCACTCCGCGCTCGGCGCTCTTCCGGCACGCCACACGAGTGGCGGTCGTGACGGCGCTCGATGCCGCCGTGCTCGTGCAGCTCCGCCTGCCGCACGGCATCTGGCTGCCGCTGACATCACTCACCATCCTGCAGCCCGAGTACGGGAGCACGGTCAGCCGCGCCCTGCACCGGACCCTCGGTACCATCGGCGGCGCGGTGATTGCCGGCGCGCTGCTCGCGACGGTGCACGGCACGTACGCCTACGATGCCTGCCTTGCGCTCCTGCTGTTTGCGACCTTTCTGCTGATTCGCCGCAACTATGGATACGGCATCACGTTCCTCACTCCGATCATCATTCTCCTGATCAGCCGCGGCAGCCTCGACCCCTGGGTCGACCTCGCCGAGCGCGTCGGCTACACACTGGCGGGCGCGGTGCTGGCGCTCGCGGCCGCCTATCTGCTATGGCCCCGCTGGGAGCGCGATCTGCTGCGCGATCGGCTGGTGCGCGCGCTGCGGGCGCTGCGCGATTACCTCGACGGAGTATTGCGGCAGCTCGCAGAGAGCCCGGTGAACCCCGGGAATCTCGACCCGCTACGGCGTCAGGCAGAGATTGCGGTGGCGAACGCCGAGGCGGGACTGCAGCGGATGCGGGCGGAGCCCGCCGAGCGCGCCGCGCTGCAGGGTGTTGCCTTCGCCCTCCTGGTCCACCTCAACCGCCTGTGCCGGCACACGATCATGCTGTCGCTGCAGCACCCGGGAACCCCACTACCCTCGCAGCCCGTGAGCGAATTGTGCCGGCTCACCGCCGCGGTGCTGGATGATCTCAGCAAGGTGATCGGCCAGGGGCGCATGCCCGTGCCTTGGCCGAGCCTTCAAGTTCAGCTCGAAGAGCTGGTGTCGCAGCTCAACCCCGGCGCGCCGACTGAGTCGAGTCCCGTCAGCGAACTGCTGGGCCGCATCGCCAGTGATCTCCTGGGACTGCTCGGCGCGGCTGGCTATCGCCGCGACATCGACGCCTTTTCCGCCAGTACGCCCACCTCAACACCACTTCGGATCAGGCGATAGCTTGCACCTCGAGACGCCGGCACCGACCATCCGTCTCCGTCCATTCGCACGTCGCCTGCGAGCCCTCCCGCTCCCATCTCATCCAGGTTCCATCCCTGAATTGAATCTCCCAGAATCTATTGCCGCTCATCGTGACGCCGTCACGGACAAAGGCTCGACCGCGCCATAGCGTGAGCCGCGCGCATAGGTCGAAGGCGAACTCCTTGGCCACGTTGCCGAACAGGATCGCCGTAAGACCCGCCACCCCTACCTGAAGGACTGCGCCGCCCGTGCTCGCCACGAGTCCACTCTGTAGCTCAGCGCGCAGGCTCGCCACAATGACGATCCATCCCGTCACGCGGCAGACACTTGCGAGTCGTGAACCGGCAGCGGGAAGAATCGTCAACAGGAGAAATTCGTAGACGAACCACTTGAGCGCGGCCAGCCCTGCTGCAGCGACGCTCTTCATTGAGGGCTTTGCCGTGAACGCCGCGGCGCCCGCCGCCACTGATTGAGTCGCCGATCGACGCTCACCCGATCCGCGCGCGGCCCCCAGCCGCCACCGCGCACGCGCGCAGACCTGTGCCTCGGGCGCCAGGTGCCTGCCACCAGATACAGCGTGAGGAGAGCGCCGAGTACGCAAAGAGCAATGGGTATGTTGCTCACCGTTCACAGACCTCCGGCATTTGCGCGAGCGAGCAGAGCAGCCGCCCGGGTGCCAGCCGCGCGCGGCTGGGCGGGATGCCGGCGATTGTTCACTCGCGTCTGCGGCAAGCCCTTGCGCCCTTTCTGGAAGTAGCAGATCTCGATGAGCGTCGGCCAGAGCTCGATGGAGCCCTTGATGACGTGCACCGACTCATCGACTATTCGCAGCAGATTGTGCTGGAAGAAGTCCGGCTCAAAACCGAAGAATGCCTTGTGCAGGTTGGCCGCAAATAGCCTGAGTGCGTTCGCGCGCTCGATGCTCGCGGTGTGGCCGGCAGCAGCGAGCGCCCGCGCATGCAACCGCTCGATCTTTGCCAGGATCTCCTGGGCATCCTGAGCGCTGACCTCCCCCTCATAGTCGAACGCGATGCCAAAGTCGTCGAGCCGCGATAACGAGGCCTTGATTTTGCGCTTCAGAAGATTGGACACCTCTTCATTGAGGATCTCTGCCGAGGGAGGATTGCGCATGTAGTTGCTCTTGCAGTGGTTTTGTGCCGCGTCCACGTGGGCCGCGGCGATCCCGCCCTGCTGAACCCAGAGCCGATAGATGTAATCCTCGCAGCGCAGCTGCGTGGGAAAGAACGGCGGCAGTCCGAAGCTGTTGTCGTAGCCGGCGACTCCGCAGTCCATGCGCCAGTTCTTCTTGGTAACGACGGGCCGGAAGTTCTCCAGCACGTAGAAATCGTTGAGCTGCGCGGGATCAATCTGCTGCTCGTTCTCGAGGAACATGTCGATGTAGTCGATGGCGTCGATGTCACCCGTTCCGGAGCGATAGGTTTGGGCCATCTTGACCACGGCCCCGTCCTCGAGTGGGCCGCGTTGCACCAGCAGCGAGTTCTCGCGTTTCACGCCCGTGGTGGCATTGGTCTCGAGATCCATCGCCGTATCGACGATAAGCTCGCCGCGCTCATAATTGTCCGGCACCTCGCAGACGCGCTTTCCCAGCACATCGCGGAAAGCAGTCAGAATATCGAATGACTTGCGCCCATAGCCGTTCTCGCCGCTGCGGTGCAGCCGGCCACGACACACCTCGTCAGGCTCGAGCGACTCAGGACTGTGCTCCATCAGCGTGTAAGGACGCATGTCGTCGTCCGCGCTCACCATGAGCGAGCCAAGGGTATAGATGAGCGTGTAGTTGCGGTTGCCCCCGTAGCTCGGGCGGAAGAGGCTGCGGATCAGCCCCTGCAATCGCTTGTCCGGCAGGCGCTCGCCGAGGTAGGCGATGAACTGCTCCTTCTCCTTCGGGCCGACGTAGTAGAGCTCGTTATGCGTTGGCGTCTCTTCGAGGAGGGAGTAGTACTTCTCGTGGTTCACCGCACTCGAGTCGTCGAAGACGACGATCGGGACCGAGTGGCCGTTGCGCCAGAAGTGATCGTCATACTGTGCGACGGTCTCGCCGACTTCCCGCAGTCGGTAGGTGGGGATCACAAAGGAGAGTTGCTGGTCGTTCATGCTCAACCGGCCCCACCGCCGTGCAGTGCCGAATCCAAGTGGCCCGCGACCCGGCCGGTTCCCGCTTCAATCGGTGATACATCGTTGGAGAACTCACCGTGTTCGCTCGAATTCCGCAGTCCTTCTCGCTGGCATCGAGCCGTGCCCGCTATGCGCGCTCGAGCCGCAAGACACCCGATTCCTTCTCTCAAGTGCCACGGCCTGACCGGCTGACAGCTGACCATAATGCCTCCATGGAGCCCTCAGATGGCGCCCAACATGCGGTCGAAGCCGTCTCCTGGACAGACATCGACGTGTGAGGATTTATCGTGTGAGAGAACGATGCGGCTCGCGCGGCCCTATTCGGGCCGATCGGGGTTTGCAGATTTCCTCACGGCACGATCACCCGAAACGCGTTCTGTGCAGGTGAGGTGAGAGACCATCATAATCACCTCACATGAGGTCCTCACCTCCGAAGGCGTCGTCGATCCGAATGTGGTCCGTTCGCGCGCTCTTAGCGCGGTGCCAGCAAGTCCAGGAACTGCGCTCCCATGGGCAGACCCTCAGTCATCCACGGATCTCCGCTCCGATCCTCTTCCTCGGACCACCAGCGGCTCAGCCCCTCGCCGGGAACTGACACGATGCTCTCCGAAGCAGCGTTGCCTGTCTCACGCTCGCCCCGGAAAGCGATGAGTCCAGCCAGCCCCTGACTCAGGAGCGCCGCGCTCCCGGCCGGCGCGGCCGCAGCGCGCCCGATCGCGGCGAGCTGGGTCCACCATTCGCGTCCCGCCGCGATGACGCGCGCGGCCGAACCGAACGCGAGGGTGAGTGGAAACTCCCGCCCGACGCGATCGAAGCTCGGGACGAGTACCCCAGACCAGACGCGCGCGTCGATGACCTTCTCACCCAGTGCAAAGCATGACGGCGGCGCCCGCCGGTAACTCTCCGCCCACAGATCACCGAGCGAGCGCTGCGCCTGCGAGAGCTCCGATGACAGCCACTGGTCCCACGGCCCGAGGAAGCTTCGTGGCAAGCCCCGCGTGATGAAGTCCCCCGTCGAGGGAATCTTGCCGAACCACCCGGCGCAGTCGTGCACAGTCATGGGCTCGGAAGCGGGCAACTGAATTGCTCGAGCTCCCGCAGCCGGTAGGGATTGGCGCCGCTGTCCACCTTGACCTCGAAGGTCGCCCGCGGGCCGCCGACATTAAAAACCATACGCAGCGTCCCGGGTGAGGCTCCGTCCTGCACGGCCGCGTGATCGAGGAGGCGAAAGAGCGCCCAGGGTCCGGAGAACTCGAGCGGCGGCTCTCCTTCCATCGCCGGGGTGATGTCGACCCGGGCGCTGCCGTGCGCACCCGGCCAGTGGAGGCCCATCGCCACCGGAGGCTCATGCGCGTAACGGATGAGCTGCCCATCCACCTCGAGCTGAAAGCGCTCGATCTCCGGGTCCATCTCGAGCGGCCGGAAGGTGAGCTCGAGACCGGGCTCGCTCCCGCCGTGTGCAAAGAACACCTCACGGATGCGGGCCGCCGAGTGAAAGCGCTCGATCTCCTCGGGATCCGCAGCGACCCCGGTGCCGCGCGGCCGCCAATCATCGGACGAGGTGTCGAGGTGAGGCGCGAGTAGCTGCCCGAACACCTGATCGAAGGCCCCCCGGGGCGCGAACAACCGTGAGAAATCCTCGAGCGATGCATCGCGCGGCGCGCTGCGAATGAACGGGAAGTGTCCCGGCACGACGCGCAGGCAATCCATCCCGAGCCTGGAGGCAATCTGGCGCGAGAGTGCGGCGGGCGAGGACGGCACGGCCGCAGCGGCCACGGCGGCAGGCGCGCTCGCCGGCACCGTCGCCAGCGCCGCGAGCATCGAGCGCACGGGCTCGGGCTCACGCGCCGCGGCGGCGAGCACGGACGAGAGCTCTGCGGGCCCGGCCGCGCTCCCCGCCGCCCGTTGTGTCGCGATCCGCCGGAAGGACTGCAGCGTGCGCTCGAGCGGAGTGCCGCCGCTCATATCCGGCGCGAGCAGCCGCCGCAGCGCGAGGAAGCGCGCTGCGAGCGGGTCGTCGGGTGCGATCGGGCCCTCCCCGCCCTCGGGCTCAGGCGAGGTCTGGCGCACGATCGCATCGAGGAGTTGCACCAGCGGACCATCGATCGCTCCGAGCGAGCGCGCCGCGGAGGCCGCCTCGACGTTGTCTGCCGGCGCCTTCACGCGCACATCATCGAGAAGATCTGCCCAGGCGCGCGCATAGCGGCTGCGGTAGTCGGCCAGAAAGACTTCGGTCGAGACGCTACTCGCCGCCGGGGCGGTCTCGAGCACCCAGTCGGCCTCCGCGGCGAGCTCCGAGGCGATCTGCGGAGCCTCCTTCATGATGAGGTCGCGATACGCCTCCAGGGTGTAGCGCCCCCGCACCGCCTGGGGCGGTGAGCGGCCGTCGGCGCCGACGAACAGTGCCGCCGCATCGGTGCCGAACCTGGCCACGGTGAAGTCGCTGTGCCGGCGGCTGTCGAGCAGCACCCCGAGGCGCAGCGCGAGGCGCTCCCCTGGCGGCTGCGCGGCGAGGCGACTGCGCACCGAATCGATCAGGTCAGGCTCGATGGCGATCGCAGAACCCACTGCACCGGCGCGAATCAGCGCCTCGAGGTGCCCCGCCAGAGCCACCTGCTCGGCGCTGCTCAACGGCGGCAGGA
>Ga0187781_10004736_pt1 | contig 10129 bp, 4 predicted proteins | sample 0715_SJ02_MP02_2_FD_132447 | JGI IMG/M metagenome (GOLD analysis project Ga0187781, IMG submission 132447) | Tropical peat soil microbial communities from peatlands in Department of Meta, Colombia - 0715_SJ02_MP02_20_MG | ecosystem: Environmental > Terrestrial > Soil > Wetlands > Peat | place...
GAATATGCGCTCGCGCAAATACCATCGGTCCGAGGGGCAATCTTGGGCAAAAAAGCCAACATGACCACCCTCGGACGGCAAATCCTGCCGCACATGGCGCGATACCTGGCCGCGGTCCGGAAGGCTGTCAGCCGGCACGATCGGGTCGTTGCCGGCATTTAGCGCCAGGGTCGGAATCGAGATCGCCGCTAGCAGCGGCTTGGCCGAGGCCCGCCTCCAGTAGTCAAGTGCGCCACCAAAACCGTGAAGCGGCGCGGTGAAAGCATCGTCGAAGTCGTACATGGTGCGACATTGCGCAACTTTGCGTGCGTCAAACACTCCGGGAAACCGCTGCGCTTTGGCAATTGCCTTTTTGCGCATGGTCCGAAGAAACGAGCGCGTATAGATCACGTTCACACCGCGGTCCAGTGAGCGCCCACCCTCCACCAGGTCAAAAGGGGCGCTTACCGTTGCGCAGGCGCTGAGGATGCCAAGCGCCTGCTCGCCGCGCTCTCCGGCCCACTTGGCCAGGACATTACCCCCTAGGGAGATACCCACGGCAAAACGTTGTGCTTGCGGCCAGCGCAATGCAACGCGCCGAAGGATCCAATCAATTTCTTCACTATCGCCCGAATGGTAGGCGCGCGGCAGGCGGTTGGTCTCTCCGCTGCAGCCCCGAAAATGCACGACCATTCCAAGCCAGGAACGTCGACGGCATCCCTGCATCAGTATGCGCGCGTAGTGCGAGCGCGAATCGCCTTCGAGCCCGTGAAAAAGCACCATCAGTGGCGCGCTGGGGGTAGTAGGTTCGGGAACGACAAAATCGACGTCAATGAAATCGCCATCGGGCGCGTCCCAGCGCTCGCGTCGGTACCCTACCTGCGGTGCTGGCAGCACACGCGCGGGAATGATCGTCTGCGCGTGCCCCCCGGGAAGCCACCAAGGTGCCCGGTACTGGTTCATCGGTGCCCAACGGTCCAACGCGCAACGATACCTGCGGCCCGTCAATGAACCGTACCTGACGGCGTTTCGATCTCAACCGCCTGGCCTTGCGGTGCGGGGGCACCCACGTGCATCACCATCTTCCAGCCCGCCGGCGTCTTAACGAAAGCGTTACTGGCGTTGACGCGCACGAGTTGCCGCACTGTGCCCTGCAGCAGCGCGATTTCCTCGACCAGATTGGTCACCGCCAGCGTCGGGGACTCGAAACTTTGTCGCGCCAGCGTGCGGATCGGCAAAGGCCCGGACTCCAGTATCGAAGCCCAGGAGGTGCGTACTGCCTGATAGCCGACCAGGCGAGCTGCTCCCGGGTGCGTGCAGCACACATCATCGTCTTGCAACCAAAGATCCGCCATGGCTTCGACATCGGCGTTTTCCAGCGCATCATAAAAAGCCTGCTCGCACTCCTCGGCAGATGCGAACAGCATTGGTTTGGAAATTCGCGGCATCGGAGCCGGGGCGCTGGGACAGGCAGGGCAGGTAGCGCGAATTAGTGCCCACCCGCAAGGCCCTGACCGGCAAGCGTCTCGCCATCGGCAAGACGGTAGCGCGTCCCACAATACGGACACAAAGTAGTCGTGCCGGGCTGGAGCTCGAGAAAAACTCGCGGGTGGTGATTCCAAACAGGCATGGAGGGATTGGGACAGTAGGCCGGCAGTTCATCGGCCCGAAGTTCGACGACCGGCAGTTGCGGAGCACTCATATTTTAGTCAACCAGTGACGATACTTCTCAGCGCGACCGCTTACGACCTCGAAGAAGCGGCTTTGGATGCGTTCCGTAACCGGACCGCGGTGCCCGGGTCCGATCATGCGGCCGTCGAGCTCGCGAATGGGAGTAACTTCCGCCGCCGTCCCCGTAAAGAAGGCCTCATCCGCCAGGTACACGTCGTCGCGCGTCAGAGGCTGCGAGAGCACTTCGATACCAAGGTCAGCGGCCAATTCGATCACGCTGGCGCGCGTGATTCCGGTAAGACCCGAGACCAACTGCGGCTCGACCAAGCGACCATCGCGCACGAGAAACAAATTCTCTCCCGCGCCTTCGGCAACAAACCCCATGGTGTCGAGCAGCAGTGCCTCATCATAGCCTTCACGCGTGGCTTCCATATTGGCCAGAATCGAATTGACGTAGTGGCCTGCGGTCTTGGAGCGCACCATCGAAACGTTGATATGGTGGCGCGCGTACGAGGAAGTCTTAACTCGGATCCCCTTCTTTAATCCATCCTCACCCAAGTAGGCACCCCACGGCCACGCCGCAATGGCCACATGCACCGCGGCTCCCTTGGGACTAACTCCCATCTTCTCCGAGCCGTAAAACGCGATCGGACGGATGTAACAGGTCTCAAGGCGGTTTTGGAGCACTACCTCACGATGCGCTTGGGCAATTTCGTCGCGCGAGTACGGAATCTCCATAAGAAAAATGCGTGCCGAGTTAAACAACCGCTCGATGTGTTCGTCCAGACGAAAAATCGCCGTTCCCTGCGGCGTCTTGTACGCGCGCAAGCCTTCAAAGACCGCCAAGCCGTAATGCAGCGAATGCGTCAGCACGTGCGTGTTGGCCTCGCGCCATGGAACCAGCTTGCCGTCGTACCAGATCCAACCATCGCGGTCGGCCATGCTCATTACCAGCTCCCAATTCCTCAGCAATTCCCAAGCGTCATTCTATCCCTTACGGACTTGGCCGCCGCCCCTCGGGCGCTGCGCGCGCAACGGCTAGGCGCTGCCCGCAGCAGTTTTTGCGCCAGGTAGCCCCCGTGGCAGCGGTTGATCGGTGCAAAAGACCGCAAGCCAAAGGCGCAGGACGCAATCGACCTCCGCGTGCACGAGTTGCCCCTCGACCCGCGCCCTCTGGGCACCATTAAGGCGCAGCGTGTGCTGCAGGTGACGATAGCGACGGTAGGCCTGCGCACAAGCGCGCGCCAAGTCCGCATCGATCAGCGCCAGATCGGCGGCAATGCCAAGCAATCCGATATTGCCGCGATTGGCAACCAATTGGACATAGCGGTTCGCGTGCGCAAGCACAAGGTATTGCACGATAAATTCGATATCCACCATTCCACCGCGATCGTGCTTGATGTCAAACTGATTGCTGCGGTTCTGGTGCGCCTCGAGCATGCGCCTGCGCATCGCCACTACATCGGCGGCCAGTGACACCGGTTCGCGCGCCTGGCGCAGCACGCTCTCGCGCACTTGTTCGATTCGCTTGCCCAGTTGTGCGTCTCCGGCACAGACCCGCGCCCGAGTCAAGGCCTGGTGCTCCCAGACCCATGCGCCATGCCCATCGGCGTTGCTTTGGTAGCGTGCAAATGCCTCAAACGGAGTGACCAGCAAACCCGCGTCGCCGTTGGGCCGCAAGCGCAGATCAATCTCAAAGAGATTGCCGCTAGAAGTCACGGTCGTAAGCCAGATAATGAGCTTGCGCACGAGCTGCCCGCACAGTTGTGCGTCGCGCTCTGCGGCATCGGCGCTTGCACCCGGCTCAAAGACAAACGTCAGGTCCAGATCCGATTCGTAACCCAATTCGCGCCCACCTAACTTGCCGTACGCGAGAATTGCCAAAGGTGGCGGCGCTAGCCTTGCGATGCGCGGCTCGTCGCCGACTCCAATATTCATGGAGCGCCAAGCCGCGGCCAGCGCAAGCGATAGCACCGCGTCGGCCAAAGCCGAAAGATGATCGGCCAGCCGCTCGAGCTGCAGCGCCCCGGCCAGGTCGGCGAGCAACAGTCGAAACACCTGGGCGTGATGCGCATCGCGCAAGATGTTCATCTGCCGCTCCAGATCGCCCTGGGCCGCAAGCAACTGAGTTTCGATCTGTACGGCCCAGTTGCGCCAAAAGGCCTCGGCAGCGGCGATGGTTGGCGCGTCGGTCACAAAATCCGGGGCCCGGGATTCGATCAGCTCGTCCAGCACGATGGGGTGGCGCAGCAGGTACTCCGTAGCCCAGCCGCCGGTGGCCAGCACGCGCAGCACGCGCTCGTGCGCAATGGCGAACTCATTGAGCAGCGAAAAATACGTGCTGCGTCGCCCGATGACCTCGATCAGGCGGATCCAGCGCAGCAAGATTTCATCGGCCGTCGCCCCGCCTTCGGGGCGCGTTTGGTGCGCGATGGTGCCGATGAGTGGTACCGCGCGGCTGGCCAGCTGCTCGACGGTGTTGCGCGCAGATGCCGACATCGCCACAAATCGCGGTGAGGCAAAAAATTGCTCGAGTCGGGCGGCGCTGGCGCTTGGGTCGACAAACCCCAGGTGCGCCAGGCGCGCAGCATCCAGCGCTGGCATATCGGCTTGCTGCCCCTGGCCAAGCAAGCGCGCCTCGCTGGGAAACAGCGTATCGAAGGAGCGGGCAACGTCCTCGCTTACGCGAGCGTAGCGCGCCAGCAGTTGATCGCCACTTTGCATGTCGAGCAACCAGGCAACCGCATCGCGGCCGGCGCTGTCCGCCGGGATGCTGTGCGTCTGCGCGTCATCGCGATACTGCAACGCGTGCTCGAGCCGTCGCAAGAACCGATAGTCTTCGATCAGACGTGTGGCCTCGCGTGTGTCGAGTAATCCAGCTTGTCCGAGCGTTTGCAGCATGTTCACCGTGGAGCGCGTGCGCAGCCGATGATCGCGCCCGCCGCGCATGATGCAAAAGGCCTGCGCCAGAAACTCGATTTCTCGGATACCGCCGCGACCGAGTTTGACATCGAGTCGGCGCTCGGGGCGAGCGTGCGAACGTCGGCGCGCCTCGGCGCCGATGCGTCGATGCAGTTCGCGGATCGCGCCGATTGCACCGAAGTCAAAGTACTTGCGGTACACAAAGGGCTGCACCACGCTCTCCAGTGCTGCCACCGCTCGTGCAAAATCGCCGGCCGCCGAGAGCACCGGCCCCGAAATGACCCGCGCCTTGGCCCACGCGAAACGCTCCCATTCTCGGCCCTCCCGCACGAAATACTCCTCGAGCATGCCGATCGAAACGGCCAGCGGTCCCGAATCGCCGTGGGGCCGCAGGCGCAAATCGACACGAAAGACGAAGCCATCGGCCTCATGCCGACTGAGCGCCGCGACCAGCCGCCGACCGAGGCGATCAAAAAACTCCTCCCCGCCCATGCCGGCGCCATGCGCCTGTTCCGCCGGCAGCGCGCTTTGGGCCGGTGCCAGCGCAACACGTCGGCAGTCCCGCACATCGGCATACACAAGTATCAGATCCAGGTCCGATGAGACGTTAAGTTCCCCGGCACCCCCCTTGCCCATCGCCAGCACCAGAAGATCTTGTGCGGCGCCTGCCGCATCAACCGGTATTCCATTGATTGCTGCAAGCTGCGGAGCAATCGCTTGCAGCAGCACGCGCACCGCCAGTTCCGCTAGCGCCGTCATTGCCGCCGTCACCTCCTCGAGCGGCGCCACGCCCGCGCAGTCACGCACGATCAGGGCACAGAGCAACTGACGGCGAGTTCGGCGCAGCGCCCGCGCAACGAGGTCCTCACCGCCTGCGTCGCGTTGCGGCGCCGCGCGGTTTCCCGGACGCTGCGCCACAACCTCATGTACCTGCACAAGGTTGCGCTCATATTGCTCGGCGACGCGCTGCGCAGTCCAGGGCGATTTGGCCAACCCGACCAGCCACCGGCGCGCCGACTCACCGGATGCAGCGTCCTCCAAGGGTCCGCCCTGTGCCGTCCAAGGCGTCGTTACGCCTTCGGCGACCAGGGTGCGGCGCAGGAAGGCACTTGCCGCCACGGCGCGCGTACAGGCACCGTCCCAATCCACCGCCTCATCCGCGCCGGGAGCAACACGTACCATACGTTTACGCGGCGTCCGTGCCGGGCCGCCGTGCGGGCCGCAAGCCGTCGGCCCAAGGCTGTGTTAGCGTCGCGGACGCATTGCCCCGGCGAGCGCGCGGGCATCTGGCGTTGTTGCGATAAGCTGGCATCGTTGGGAAGCGACGCGATGGCGCGCACCGGCGCAAAGCGTCGCCCAAGTTACCTGCAAACGAAAGCAGCACCCGAAACCCCGTCTCATGTCCTTGCCGAATCCACCCGACGCGCCGCATCCGGACCACGGCACCGACCCAGCGCAAAAGGTCGTACACGCGGCCGAGGAGTTGGTCGAGCGCGCGGTCTCGGCTGCAGAGCACTCTTTGGCCCGGCGCCTGGGTCAGCGCGGATTGCGCACTGCGCTCTGGGGGCTTCGCCTGGTGTGGATGCTAACCGTTCTGGGCTATTTTGCATTCGGTTCGACCGTTTTGCTAACGCGCTATTACCTTTTGCCGCACATCGACGATTGGCGCACGAATATCGAGTCGGCCGCGAGCGCGGCGCTGCACACCCGCGTGAGTGTGGGACGGATCGAAGCAAACTGGCAGGGTCTGCGGCCGCGACTGCTGCTCTCCGATGTGGTGTTGACCGACGCAACGGGCGCAACCGTTCTCACCTTGCCGCGGGTCGAGGTCGTTGTCGCTTGGACAAGCCTGGTCGCGTTGCAAGCGCATACGCATTCGCTGACGGTTTGGGCCCCGCAGGTCGAGGTCCAACGTCTGCGCGATCGTCGCTTTGCCATTGCAGGGATCTTGATCGACCCGCAGGCAGCGCAATCGGACACTGCCTTCATCGATTGGGTGCTCGCTCAACACGACATCCGCGTACGCGACGCGCGCGTGCACTATGTCGACGAACTCGCTTCCGCGGATGCGGGCCCCACGCCACAGCAGGCCCCGGCAAGCGCCGCCAGTTCCGCCAGTGGTTCCCAGGAGACGGTGTCGGCGCAAGGCAACGCAATGCAAGGTGCCGCAATGGACTTCACCGACGTGAACTTACTGCTGCGGCGCAGTTTGACCGGTCATCACTTTGCTTTGCAATTGCGCCCACCCGCACAGTTGTCCGGACTCGTGGATCTGCGTGGTGAATTTGCTCATCCATGGAGCGAGCCGACGTCGCGAATCGCCGCCTGGAGGGGACGGCTCTTCGTGCAGTTTGATTACGTCGACTTGGCGCGCATTGATGCCCTAACGCACCTGGTGCCGGCACCGGCGCGAATCCAGCGTGCCTGGGGAGCGTTGCGCGCATGGATCGATTTTTCAGCGCTACAGCTAACGCGCCTGCGCGCCGACGTCGCATTAACCGACGTTGCCGCTCAGCTGCGCCCGGATCTGCAACCACTGCGTCTGGACAAGGTGCAAGGGCGCGTCACCCAGACGCTCTACAGCGACGACAACAGCCAGACACAGGAGCTGGCACTGGTGGGTTTGCAGTTCGACGGCCCCGATCAGCTGCATCTTCCGGCGACGGATCTGCTTTTCCGCGAGACACGCTTGCGCAATGTCAGCGAAGCGGAGAATTTCGAACGCTCGCGCTTTGAGGCCAATCGCATCGTGCTCAGCGATTGGAGCCGCATTGCTGCGCAGTTGCCCCTGCCCAAGGACTGGATTGCCACGATCGAGCGCACCGCAGCGCGCGGCACGCTGGAGGATTTTCGCGCGACTTGGGAGGGGCCGGCGACGCCGCCGCGCACGTTCTCGTTGCGGGCGCGCTTTTCGGAGCTGGGCTTTTCGTTAAGCCCACACGCTTTGGCGGCCGAATCGGAGCATTCCGCTGCGGGCATACCCAGTGCGGAGGCGAGCAACGAGGTAGCCGCTGTCCGAGCCTATGAATTTGAGAATCTTGCCGGCTCGATCGACTTCGACCAGGAGTCGGGTTCGCTGCGAATTGATGCCAGCAAAGCCCATGCGCGACTTCCGTTTCTCTACGACGCCGCGCCCATCGCGCTCGACACCCTAGCAACGCGTCTTCGGTGGGGCCGTGCTGGTGACTCGGGCCTGAGCGTCGACGTCGATTCGCTGGCTGCGACCAATGAGGATATGGATCTGAGCGTCTCAGGTTCGTACCGCGCCATAAGCGGCGGGCCGCCACGCCTGGACGTCAGTGGCCGTTTAAACCGAGCCAAGGTCGCCGGGGCAGCGCGTTACCTGCCCGCGGTGGTTGCGCCTGCGGCGCGTTCCTGGCTTCGTGGAGCCTTGATCGATGGTCGCGTTACCGAGGGCGCGTTTTATGTGCGCGGCGACCCAAGGCATTTTCCCTTTGTCGATCCGAAGAGCGGGGAATTTCATGCGGCGCTGCATGTGCTGGATGGGAAAATGGACGTTGCGCCGCGGCCGATCGAGGATGCCGAAGCTTTGCCGCCCGCGACACCGCCAAGTGCGCGCCCTGCGCCGTCTTGGCCCTTGCTTACCTCAATCGAGGCGGACGTCGTCTTTGACCGCAATCGACTGACGGTCAGTGCGCGGCGAGCCAAAGCATATGGCTACGAAATTGCCAATGTCACGGCGCGAGTGCCGCAATTGGACCAGCCCAACCAGCATTTGTTGATCGACGGTCAGGGCTCGGGTTCGCTTGGCGAGTTACTGCATTACATTGGCGACAGCCCGGTGAACGGCTGGACGGGTGGATGGCTGGCAAGCGCCCAAGGCAACGGGCCGACACGCTTGCAAATGAAGCTCGACATTCCGCTGGCCAAAGCCGTCGATACCAGTGTTAACGGGAGCGTTCACTTGCAAGGCAACAGCCTAACGCTTCGTCCCGAAATTGCACCTTTTTCCGCAATGACCGGTGAACTGGGCTTTACGCAGCGGGGGATCCGACTTTCAGGAATCACCGCCGGTTTTCTCGGCGGCGAGGTCCTGCTCAATGGCGACACGCTGGCCGATGGCACCGTTTCGATCCTAGGCCGTGGCAACGCAACGCCGCAAGGCGCCAAACGCCAAGTAACCGCGGTAGCACTGCGCCGCTTTCTCGATCGCACGCGCGGGGTTCTGCAGTACGGCCTGCAAGTAACGGTGCACGATGGAAACTACGGGCTGCAGTTTGATTCGGATCTGGTCGGATTGGCGGCGGATTTGCCCGAGCCCTTTCGCAAGAGCGCTGGCGAGGCGCGCGCACTGCATCTGGAGAGCGTTCCAATCGCCGGCTCCACTCCACAGCGCGACGTACTGCGAGCCACCCTGGGCAACGCGGCGAGTGTCGAGTTGCACCGGGTTGCCGATGCGAACAACCTCATGAAAATCGAGCGCGGGGCCATCAGCATCGGCGCACCCGCAAATATGCCCGATGCCGGATTGCTGCTGCTGATTGACCAGGCGCATCTGGACTTGGACCGCTGGCAGCGCGTGCTGGGCATTGGTTCGCCGGCCGCGGGCACAAAAGAAGGTCAAGACGCGCAAACCGCATCCAGCCCAGACCAAGGCGCTGCAGCAAGTGCTGCCGGGGTATCGGGCCTCGACGATATCGACCTGATGGCCGTGCATGCGCAGACCCTGACGTTCGCCAACAAGTCGATCTCGAACGTATCGCTAAGCGCAAAGCGTGATCCGGATCAAAGATGGCTGATCGACATCGACTCGGACCAAGCTTCGGGCTCCTTGCAATGGGTCGGCGCACGCTCCTCGGCTTCGGGACGGCTTACCGCGCGGTTGGCCAAGTTGGCAATTCCCGAGCGCGATAAAAAGCAGGTTACCGAACTACTCGATACGCCCCCCACGCAGTTCCCTGCATTGGACATCGTTGCCGACCACTTCGAGTTGGGATCGAGCGAATTCGGTCAGCTAGAAATTCAGGCCCAAAACAGTGGCGCGCCCGGCGCCGATACGTGGTATCTGCAAAAGCTCACCATAACCAATCCCGACGGCAAATTAGTTGGGAACGGACAATGGCAGCACGAAAGCGGATCAACGATACGCAAAATGTCGCTGAGGCTCTCCCTGACCTACTCCAACGCCGGCGGCACGCTCGGTCGCTTCGGTCTGCCAGGAACGATAAAAAATGGCAGCGGTAAGCTCGAGGGGGAACTCTCCTGGCGAGGTTCACCCTTTGCGATAGATTTCCCGAGCCTCACTGGCACGTTGCATCTGACCAGCGAAAAAGGACAGTTCCTCAAAGTGGACCCCGGGGCAGGCCGCCTGATGGGCGTGCTGTCCCTGCAATCGCTACCGCACCATCTCACGGGAGATTTCCGCGACTTGTTTTCCCGGGGCTTCGCATTCGACACTCTCACAGCAAACGCGTCCATCGACAACGGCACGCTGACAACCGATGACTTCATCATGAAGGGCGCCAACGCCGTTGTTCGTGTCAAGGGCAGCGCGGACTTGCGTGACGAGACACAAAACCTCGAGGTCGTGGTCATC
>Ga0187781_10004737_pt1 | contig 10129 bp, 15 predicted proteins | sample 0715_SJ02_MP02_2_FD_132447 | JGI IMG/M metagenome (GOLD analysis project Ga0187781, IMG submission 132447) | Tropical peat soil microbial communities from peatlands in Department of Meta, Colombia - 0715_SJ02_MP02_20_MG | ecosystem: Environmental > Terrestrial > Soil > Wetlands > Peat | place...
CATGTCCCGATTGTGCCCTTTCAACTCGGCGTGTCGTCGTCGGCGTCCGCGTCGACGAAGTCGAGCTCGGGAATGTCGTAACCGCACCGAGGGCACCGCGAGCAGTCAACGCCCGCCGCGTGCACCTCGTCAGTGGGGCGCCCGCCGAGCACGCGTGCGCGAAGCCTCTCCTTGACCCATTCCAGATTCAGGAATTGCCACGCGGTCAGCAGCCCGCCGAGCCACCCGCAAAGCATGTACAGCAGCAGCAGTGCGCCCATGTCCCGATTGTGCCCTATCGGGACGGGCTACGTATCACTTTCGGACGTACCAGGCCCGTGCTCGTTGTTTCGAGCTTGACCTTGTGGGACAGCGCTCTCGCCACAGTTGACTTTGGCACGTGCATTGCTTGGGCGATGTAGCGCAGTGTGTGGCCCTTTTCGCGAAGCGCCTGGACCTTGGTGACATCGACGTCAGAAAGGCGACTCGGCCGACCCCACGATTTGCCCTCTGCGACGATCCGCGCGCGAGCGCTTGCGATCCGTTCATTGATGGCCTGCCGCTCGAATTTCGACGCCCAAGCGAGCACCGCGAGGATGATCTCCGCTGCCGGACCCTTCAGATCAAAGCCGTCCGTCAACGTGACCAGCTCGACGTTGTAGCGCGTCAGGCGTTCGACCACGTCGAGCACGTCTCGAATTCCGCCGCGGGAAAGTCGATCAAGTCGGTACACGTAGAGACGCCCAAACTGGCCTAATTTCGCATCCTGCAACAGACGCTCGCGCTCAGGGCGCGCGTTGACTTTCGCACTGGCCTTCTCGCTGTAGCGTTCGAGCAGCTCATCTCCCCGGGTTGCAACCGCTTGCAAGATTGCAGCCTCTTGCATCGCATACGACTGCGCAGCGCTCGACACTCGGAGATACGCCGCCGCTTTCACCTCAGCTCCGCGTGTGAGCTCGAGCCGCGTGGCCAGCGGTCGAGATGCAGATACCCCGATTGCACGTCCCGACGTCCGCCGCGGGGACCGTACCACGTGAACGTTGTCCACACGGTCGCTTGGCCCGCCTGCATCGCGGCCAGCACTCGGTGTCGCCCATCGCTCAGCACTCCGCGACGTCGATCGGGGTAGTAGTCGACGCGCACGGGACGCGATTCGAATCGGCCGCCGGCGACCCATTTCGCTGCATGCTCGAAGCTTGCGGTCCGCATCGACGAAAGGTCGACCGGCTCAAGCGACGAAAGCTCCACGAGGATACGCGCTTTCATGCTCAGCACCCCGGCGCGCGCCAGTTACAGCACTCGGCCCCCTGCATACACGAGTAGGGCAGCGCGTCCGAGCACGAACCGCTCGCGCTCTCGCAGATGCACCCGACGGCCGGGCACTCGGGTGCGGCACCGTCGCTTGGCCCCTCCCCGTCGTGCTCGAGCACGTCCGGCGACGCATCTATTTTGGTACCGGTTTCGTTGGCGTCGCTCGCCTCGGACGCGTCCAATGTGGGTCCAACATATAATTGCGCGTCGTGCTCGAGCACGTCCGCCCCGCCGTCGACCGCGGGCGGATCGGTCGTCGCCGGCGACACCTCGCTTGCACTCTGCATGGTCGTCGCCGGCGCCGGCGGATCGTCGAGCGTGAACGCTGGTCCCCCGCACCCCCCGCCGAGCGCCAGGACGAGCAAGAGAAGGAAGACGTACACGCCTAGCACGGGGTCGAAGGCAACGAACCGAAACGGTAGGCCGAACCTCTCTCGCACGTAGGTGCTGTCTTCGAAGAAGTCGAGCAGGGCTCGGCTCGGTTTTCGCTCTCCCTTCCCCACTGCTCTTTCGGGGTGCGGGCCTTGGCCGTCGCGCGAAGCGCTCGGCGGATCAGACGAACCTGGGGTCTCGCTTGCCATGTCCCGATTGTAGCCTTTCGGGACGGGATAGACCAGTCAGTAAGCGATCAGTCGAGAAAGGTCATGCAGAACAGATCCAGAATCGATTCCCTTGGCACGAGCGATGCTGTGGGCTCCTTTCGGTGTGCCTACGCGCCCGTGGGGGGTGGCCCTCGACGGTCGTCCCAGTCGCGGAGCGCTCGGAGCAGGCGCCGCGTCGCCGCCCACGTGGCGGAATACCAGGCGTACACGAACACGAGCACGAGCCCGATGAACCGCGTGCGCACGTCTCCCGACGAAAGGAGCGTGACGACGCACGCGAGCTCGATTGTCACCGCGACGATCACCCTAGTCGGGTGGCTTCCACGTCTTCGCGAGCTCGGCAAGTCGGTCGAGGTCCGCCGTGCGCTTCGCGTCCGCCTGGCGCTGGCGGTCGTCGGCTCCGTCGCGCGCGACCGCCGGCGCGAACATCGTCCCGCGTGCTTCGAGCAGACTCGCGACGCGCCGGCGATCGATGCGCCTCGTGACGCGCTCGCGTGCGCTCTCCCACGCGCGCCGCGTCTTTCGATCGCGCAGTTGGTGCAAGACAATGAGCCGCGCGCCCGCGGCGCACACGTGGCCATCGGGCAAGATGCCCCCGCGCACCAAGTGCCGCTGCTCGAGCAGCCCTTGCGCCTCAAGACGGCGCAGTGCTTTGACCACCGTGTCGACGCCGGGCATGTGCCCCTCGTCTTCGCAGAACATTTTTCGCAGGCCTGCCTCGGTCGCGAAGGCCTCGCCGTAGCGCGCTTGCAAGTTGCCGAGAATGCGAAGCAGGGCCGCGTCGACGGTCAAGCCATGGTCGCGAAGGTTCGGCCAAAGCGTCGACGGGATCGCCTCGCGCGTCGCCGGACGGGTGACCTCGAAGCGGCTCACAGCCCCTCACGCCGCGGCTGTTCAGTGCCGTCCAATCGAGGGGGTGGGGCATAGGCGGCGGCAAGCGTTCGCTCGAATTTCCGAACGCCGTACATGATCGTCGAGTGATCCGTCCCGAACACCCGCCCGAGCTCGGGGAAGGAGAGATCGAGCGTCGCGCGGAGAACCGCCCACAAGTGATGCCGCGCGGCCGAGACGGTCGGATGCGTTCGACCGGAGGCAAAGAGATCGTGTAGCTCGTGCCCGTACGAGTGCGCGATCGCTCGGGCGACGCGTTCGGCGCGCCACAATCGGAGCTTGCGCGCGACGATCGCAGCCCGTGCGCGCGCGGAGCGCGTCAACCGCGACTGCGGCTCGCGCGGTGCGAGCGTGGCGCGCGCGCGGACTGAGCGTGGCGCGCCCGGATCGCGTTTTTCGCGGGCGCCGTCGCGTCTCTTGCGCGCGCGCGAAGCGTTGCTACGTTGTTCAGTGTCGCGCGGGCACCCCCTGCGATGACGCAAGGCGACCTCTGATTACGTTGGAGTTGGAGTGTCGCTCCGTGGCGGGTGTTGGAAGCACCCACTCCGGCGTCAGCTAGGCTCGACGATAAACCGCCTCCACAGCAAGCCCCATTCGGGGTGGGCTGTGCGTTTTGTGTGGGCTACTTCCACTCGGGGTAAGGATCGAACGCGCGGACGCGGATCTCTTCAGATCTCTCGTGCTTACGCTCTTCCGAGCTCGCGTTGAGCGTGAACGAGTGTGGTAGGTTGTAGACGCAAAGTACGTTGGGAATGAACCTTGCCCTACCGGGCGGGGCCATCTCGAGGCACGCGAACATCACCCGCAGATCGACCACGACGCGCGAGTAGCTCCCGTCGGCGTCGCGGAAATCCTCATCGCGCATCGCCTTCACCAGGCCTGCGCGGAACGTTTTCAAGTGGCTGGCTCGCCATACTTCGCGCCGGCAAAGCTTGCTCGACGGAGCGCAGAAGCCGGCCTGACCCATCGACGTGATGAACGAACCGTACGTGACCCATGCGCCCTCTTCATGCGCGCGCGAGACGATCGCGAGCGCTTCGGGCACCGCGAGCCAGTCATCGCCGTCGAGCCACACGATCGGCGTTTCGTCGGGCAGCGCGCGCCAGATCGAAAGAAGGTTCTCGCTCGTCGACGCGTCCGGCGACACCGGTTCGAGCACCTTCGATCGTCGTGTGTGAAGAGCCCACGCGGCGCCGCGCGTTTGCGGATCGACGCACACGATCGTGTGCTCGTAGTCCTTGTGGGTCTGGTCTTCAACCGAATGCAGGCCGCGAACGACCGCGTCGGGAGCGCCCTTTACGGTCCCAGTGACGGCGAGAAACATGGCGCGTAGCCTAGTTCAATCCTGCCATGGCCAACCTCTACCCGTACGCGCTGACGACATCGCTCTCGACGAGCAAGGAACTCAAGACGGAGGACGGCACGACGGTGCAAGTCTTTCCGCAACAGGTGGGTGGGCTGGCGGTCAACGTCACGCTGACGGGGCCCGACGTGACCGGCAGCGGCCCAGCGAGCGCCGTTCCCACAAACCTCTCTGTCGTCGTCACAACGGTGCCTGGTGGCAACACCGCAGCGCTTGGCCGCGCGCGTTTCAATCAGGTTTTCGTTGAAGGACCCGCATCGACCGTAGTCATGCCCGCCGCGCCCCTGACGGGCGACATGGTCATGATTAGCTGCCAGTTTGCCGAAGATGTTGGAGCGATCGCGACGACGATCAATGGTGCGGGCAACTCCGTCGAGCAACCTCTCGCGCCGGCGAGCTTCGCGACGACCGTTCCCTTTATCGATTCCGCGGCGCTCTTGATTTATTGCTGGGATGGGACGGGCGAGGCGCAGTGGTCTCTCGTCGCGAGCAACCTCGCTCTCGCCACCTTCGTCGGTGCGCTTTCGCAGTCGCCCAACGGCGCGACGACGCAGGCCACCTGGTTCATCGACCCCGCAAATTCGACGACAACCGCCAGCGATCTCAATTCTGGCGAAACATCGGCCACGGCTCTTTTGACCTTTCGCGAGGTCGTGCGCCGATGGGGCTCGAATCGTCCTGTGCTCAATCAAGCCACGACGATCACGTGGCTCTCATCGCCGGCAACACCGGCGAATGATCCAGTTTACGTCGAAGCGATGGGCACGGGGAATCTGCTGCTCAACGGTCCGGGCACGACCGCCACGCCGTTTTTGTCGACGTCGATCGCAGGGTGGTCGCCCCTGAACACAGCGACCGGAAACCCGAACAGCATGACGACCTACGCCGGTGCGGCTGTGGGCGATTTGGTCGTCAATACGAGCCGTGGAAATTCACGCGCCTCGGTCGTCGCGATCGTCGAAGGCTCGGCTGTGCTCACGAACACTCAGAACGCGAGCACCCCGTCGGCGACGGGTGCGACGGTGACCACGTGGGCGAACGGCGATTCTATTGAAATCTTCAAGTTTCCGACGGTCAACTTCATCCGCGCAAAGTTCAAGGGCAGTGCCATTTCCACGTTCATTGGGCTCGCGATCCAAAACCTGACGATCGCAGGCATCGTGCCCGAGCTCGGCGGCGACGAAGTGCAGCTCGTCGAAATCAACAACCAGTCGATCAGCTACCTGTTTCTCAGCCCCGAAAGCTTGCTCGTCAACTGCCGTGGGGGTTGGCTCAACATCATCGCAGGTGGGCCGAAACTCAACTCGCCCGCGAGCCCGCAAGTGACCAACCTCGTCGGTTCGGGAATCAACCAGGCGAGCCTCAATTGCGCGGACAGCTCGCAGAACACGATTACGATCGGCCCGTGCCAATTTGCCTATTTCATCACGAGCGGGTTCGGGATCGCCACGGTGTCGGCTGGCAACGTCGTCGTTTCCGTGTCGATCGAAATGCAGGTTTCGGGGGCGGCCGGGCTGTGGGGCAACGGCGCGAACGCCGTCATCGACATGATTGCCGCCGCGCGAGGCGCCAGCAACGGCACCTTCACCGCGAATTTCACAGGCACGCTGACGATCGACTTGAACAGCGTCGCCTCGGGTCTGAGCCGCACGACGTCGGCAGGCACGTACACCTGGTTCGGCAACATCGCGCTCAACGTCGCGAACCTGGACGCGGCCGCCGGGATTGCGGGCTTCGGTGGGCTCGCGTTCTCGACGAACGGCGCAGCTTGTTACGTCAACTCGTCCGTGCCCTAGTTCGGCGTCGGCGGCGTCGGCGGTTGCTGGCCGAGGGTATCGCTCACGCTGCCTCCGACTCCGAGCGTCAGCGAGCGCACATCGCCGAGCGGTGTGAGCGTAGGCGGCGCGTACGGCTTCCGAACGAGCCGGACACCGAAGCGAGCCGCACACGCGTAGGCGAAACCGAGCGCTTTCATTGTCGCCCTGAACGTACGGGGACTCTCGCCGACTCGCCAGTCGATCCGTAGTAATGAGCAAGAGCGCCCCCCGCGACGTCGCAAACCGTCCGGGGGGCATGGTCCGAACCTGACCAAGGGGTCCAGACATGAACAACGTACGCGAGAGTGAAACCTCAGTGGAGCGGCTGGCCGCAAGCTTCACCACGGAAGAAAAAGTGCTTCTCTACAAGGGCTACAACGCGGGTCTTCGGGGCGATCCGTGCGAGCATCCCACACGGCACGCCTACGTGCTCGGATACAACCGAGCATGCGCTGTGCTGAGTGCAAGCCGCGAAGACGCCGACAGGCGCCGTCACTCTCGCGCGAAGGCGTCCGCGCTCTCCCATCCGACGACAACGGACAAGTCACGCCGCAGCATGCCGCGCACGCGCGCGTGAACCGTCGGAGCGTCGAGAAGCGCGTGCATCGGCACTCCGGCCGCGAGCGCGCGATCGGAAAACGCGAAGTCTTCGCCGATCCACACGCCGTCGCGCACCTCTTCCAGAAATAGAGCGGGGTACTCGGGCGCGCCCCCTTCGGCGTGGACGAGCGGCGCGCGCGCCGCGACGTCCAGGATCGCTTGGCGATGGATCGCGACGAGACCCATGCCCGTGCGTACGAGCTCGGCGAGATCCTCGCCCAGGCGGCCGAGGCCTGGCGCAAGCCCGACGTTGAGCTTCGCCGGCTGCGGACCCTCGGAGCGATCCGAGCGCAGCACGCACGGCGCGCTCACGATGCCGCGCGTCTCACGCGCGCGCGCGATGAGCCGCTCCAGGGTCGCGAGCTCGGCGCGTACGTCCTCGTCGACCGTGAGCCACACGTCCGCGTCGCTCTGCAGAAAGTACCCCGCGGCGCGGCTCCGACCCTTGGTGATGAGCGCCCCTGCGCCCACGTACTCAACGAGGCGATCGAGCGTGCGCGCGCTCGCGATCGTGTGCAGACCCTGCCAGGGGCAAAGCTCCGGACGCTGCCGCCAGAGGGCAAGGCACTGCTCCCATGGGACGCTCGGGTGCAGGAGCTCGTGCAGCTTCTGCCCGCTGTACAGGAACACGCTCGCGAAAATCACCGGTAGCGCAAGGGGTCTTCGTGAAAGCCTTCCGGCATCCACTGCGGGTGACGCTCGGGCTGCTCGGCGATGTGGTGCTTGGCGGCGCGAAGATCGACGAGCGGCGCGGCGCCGCCTCCGATCTGGATCACGTGAGGGTTATTGGTCAACCCCGGCTGCAAGAGCCATTGGATCTGCAGCACACGCGCCGGCATCTGGAGCGTAAATTCCGCGAAGTTTGCCGTCGGACTGAGCACGGCGACGCGCTGGGTGATAAGCGGGACGGACCCGATGCCCATTTGGATGTTGAAGGCGACGTTGATGAGCTCATCGGCGACCAGCGCCACTTGGTCGACCTGCAACACCTGCAGGTAGATGCTCCACGTCATCGCAAGCTCTTCCATCGCCCACACGAGCGAGTTTCCGCCCGTGGGCCCGACGCCTGTCGTGGGGTACGAGCTGCCCGCGCCCGACGGCAGCGAGACCGTCTGCAGATCGCCCCATCGCACCTCGCGCTGACTCGGTTGCGGCATCGCCCTCGCCCTCCTAGCCCCCCCAAGCTTGCCAGCTCGTGCCACCTTGCGAAATCGCAAACGCGGCGTCCACATTCAGCGTCGGATCCTTCATGGCCTCAACGCTGTAGTTCGGGTGGGCGAGCGTGTTGATTTGGAAAAGCCCGACGGAGATCTCCGGCGCGAGCGACTTGCCCGCGGCAACGTTGCTGCCCCAGTAGCGACGGAGCTCGTCTTGCGACATGCCGCTCGTGTCGACGACGGCGCTTGCCCACCCGCCGCTCTCGCGCTTGCAGACCTCCAGCGCTTTTTCGACGTCGGGAAAGCCGCGCACCGTGAGAAGCGCCCGGATCTCGTCGTCGGACAGGTGGCGCGTGCCGAGCTCGAAAATCGGCTTGCCCGTGTGGGGATTCGTTTTCACGGGGCGCACCGTCGCGGCCGCGCGCTTCGAATCGCTGCCGGCGAGCATGACGACCAGGGCGACGACGACGCCCCACGGAGGCAGCGTCTTGAACGAGGAGCGGTGTCGACGGCGCACATCAGGCCGCGGCTTGTGGGGCGCCTTGCGCGAGCGCGGTCACCGCGGCATCGATCGCGGCCGCGGTGTCGTGGCCTGCCTCACCGTCGGCCGTGAGACCATGCGCCGTCTGGAAGGCTTTGACGGCCGCTTGCGTGAGCGGGCCCGACATGCCGTCAAGCTTCTGGGGATCGAAGGCCGCGTTGCCCGTCGCGTGGGCCAGCCACGCGAGGGCCCGTTGCAAGCGCACGATGTACTGGTGATTCGTCTGCCAGGCGCCCGGACCGGGGTAGGGCGAGACCATCGGAGGAACGGGCCACGACGCGTCGCTTTGGGGGCTAGGCGCGGCGCTCGGCGGCGGGGTGGGGGGTGGGGCCGTCGGACTCGCCGGAAGCGCGCTGTCGGTCGCCAGGCGCCAGGCTTCGACGGCCATGTAGGTCTTCGGGCCACTGTCGCCCGGATGCCACATCGGCACGAACGTCATCCAGCGTCCGCCGAAATTCTCTTGCGCAAAAGGCTTGACAATCGTTTTTGTCGCGTAATTCCAGAGAATCGGCGACCAGTACGTGGCCCGCTGCTGGACGGCTTGGCTCGGAGGGGTGTCGGGCACCCAGCCCGGGCCCGGGAAGAGCGGAAGCGACGCGGGGACCGTCGGCACCGTCGACCAGGGGGGCATCGCCGGCATGCCTCCAGGCGGCGCCGTCGGCGCAGGTGCGACGGTGCCCGGCGTCGTTGCCGCCGCGGCCGCGGCTTGCTGCGCGGAAGCGGCCGCGGCTTGCGCGGCTTGCGCCGCCTTGGCGACGTGCGCTTGCGACGTCGGGTCGCCCGTGGACGCGCCGGCGGCGGCGCTGGCCGACGCGGCGGCTTGCTGCGCCGCCGCGGCCGCGTTGGCGGCATGCTGCGCGGCGTCGGCCGGACTCGCTTGCGCCGCGGCAGCCGACTGCGCCGCTTGCGCGGCCGCGCCCGCTGCGTTCGTGGCATGTGCCGCGGCGCTGCCCGGGGTCGCCCCTGGTGCGGGGGGCCCCGGGGGGCCCGGAGGGCCCGCCTGACCGGGAGCGGCCGCTTGTTTGCCCGACGATGCGAGCAGGGCGAGAAACGCGAGCAAGGCTTCGTCGTGGATCATGGCTTTTCTTCTTTCGCGCTTACGCCGTTCGCCATCACTTTACCGACGGCCGCACCGAGCAGCGACGTCAGCGCTTGCTCGTTTCGCGAATGCTGGTCGGGCTCCTCGCCCTTCGCGATCGACTGCATCGTGTTCGCGAAGTTTACGCTCACGTTGTGCAAGCTGGTGATCGCGGTCGACAGATGCGTCGTCAGCGTTTCGACCAGGCCGATCAGTTGGTCTTGCTGCGTGCTCGAAGCGGCAACCCCGCGCTCGAAGGCCTCGTTGAGACGGTGCCCGTACCGGTCGAGCGCGGCCGCGAATTCGCGCCGTTCGGTCGCCAGGCGCCTTTCGATGTGCCGATCTTCCTTCTCTTCCGGCGAGCCTGCGGCCAACGACGGATCGTCCGTTTCCGCGCCGAGCATGAGGCTTCGCAAGATCGCGCCGTCCGAATTGAGGCACTCGACCACGTACGCTTGACTTGCGCGGATGCTCTGCTCGGCGTGCGTCCAGCGGTTGCGCGGCGCTTCGTCGAGCTCGATAAACCGCTCGTCGCCGTCGGCCGAGCGCACGCGAAGCCGCGCCGGCTGCGGCTGGCTGCGCAACCAGCGCCGAATGTCGACGGGATCCTCTACAGCCATCGGCACTCGAAATGCCCATCGGGCAGGCGGTAGCAATGCCACGTCGTGCCCCCCGCGGGGGCTCCCGGCGAGCCGGGCATTTCTGCGACCGCTTCGTGCACGGCCGAGTGAGGATAGCCGTCGGGCTTCGTCGCCAGGATCGCGCGCGCGACCGGGTGGGTGATCTCGGG
>Ga0187781_10004738_pt1 | contig 10127 bp, 7 predicted proteins | sample 0715_SJ02_MP02_2_FD_132447 | JGI IMG/M metagenome (GOLD analysis project Ga0187781, IMG submission 132447) | Tropical peat soil microbial communities from peatlands in Department of Meta, Colombia - 0715_SJ02_MP02_20_MG | ecosystem: Environmental > Terrestrial > Soil > Wetlands > Peat | place...
CTCGCCCTGTCGACCGGAAAACCCGAGCTCTGCGATGGCGGCGGTGCCATCCTCGAGGAGCCGCCGGCGATACGTGGCATCGACCCACGCTCGTGCGACCACGCGGGCGCCGTTACGCGGACCGATCTTGGTCTGGTAGGTATCGATCAGCACATCGAGCGCCGCGGGATCGATATACCCCTTCTGAGTGAGCAGCGTCTCGAGCGCACGCACGCGCCGCTCGACCTCACTCAGCTCGCTGTGCTCTTCGGCATGAGCAGCCGGGTCCATGCGTGCATTATAATGCCGCGCTCGCAATGCGGGAGAGGCGACGATGACATCGAAAGTTCGGCTGAGCGGCGTCCTCGCCGCGGGTGCAATGGCTCTGGCGCTCGGCTCGGCGGCCGATGCCGGCGCTCCTCAACAGAAGACCCAGGCGCCGGGTTACTACCGCATGATGGTCGGCGACTTCGAAATCACGGCGCTCTGCGACGGGACGTTTCCGATGAATGCGACCGAGCTCCTCACCCACGTGACGCCGCAGCAGATCACGACCGATCTCGAGCGATCCTTCCTCAAGGAGCCGGTCGAGGGCTCCGTGAACGGCTTTCTCGTCAACACGGGCTCGAAGCTCGTGCTCATCGACACCGGTGCCGGGGCGTTCTTCGGACCCAGCGTCGGCAAGCTGGTGGCGAATCTCAAGGCGTCGGGCTATCAGCCGAGCGAAGTGGATGAGATCTACATCACGCATATGCACGGGGACCACGTCGGGGGACTGCTCAGCGACGGCAAAATCGCCTTTCCCAACGCCACCGTGCGCGCGGCTCAGCAAGAAGCGGACTACTGGCTGAGCAAGGCCAACCTGGAGGCCGCGCCGAAGGAGAAAAAGGAGAGCTTCGAGTCCGCCATGAAGGCGCTCGACCCCTACGTGTCCGCCGGAAAGTTCAAGCCGTTCAAGGGCGACGTCGAGCTCGTGGCCGGCGTGCATGCGATGGCGACGCCCGGCCACACCCCGGGTCACACCGCCTACGTGGTCGAGAGCAAGGGCGAGAAACTCATCCTGTGGGGTGACTTGATGCACATCGGCGCCGTCCAGTTTCCCGACCCTGGCGCCACCATCCACTTCGATACCGATTCGCCGGGAGCGGCCGAGCAACGCAAGAGAGTCTTCGCCGAGGCCGCTCGAGAGCGCAGCTGGGTCGGCGGCGCGCACGTCTCGTTTCCGGGCATCGGGCACCTGCGGTCCTCGGACTCCGGCTACGTGTTCGTGCCCGCGAATTACACCTCGCTCCAGCACTAGCTCGCCACCATGTCCGAGGAAGCACGCCTGCGGCAATATCGGCGCGAGCGCGTGCAGCGGCAAATGCGGTTGCAGCAGATGCCGGTGCTCCTGCTCACGAGCCCGCTCAATTTGCGCTATGCCACCGGCGCGAACATAGCCACCGCCTACAACCTGCATGCACCGTTTCGCAGCCTTCTCCTGCCGGCGGCCAAGGCAGGGGTTCTCTTCGACTGGGGCGGTGGCGCGAGCGAGCGATTCGACTCGGGGACCGTGTCGGAGGTGCGCGATGGGCCGCTCTGCACCTATTTCCCTTCCGGACCGCGCTGGCGAGATCGGGCCCGGGAATTCGCAGGCCAGATCCTCGCCCTGCTCGAGGAATGGGGCGCCGACGAATGTCTCGGCGTCGACACGGCCCCCCTGGTATTGATCGAAGCGCTGGAAGAGGCCGGCGTGCGCTGGCTGCCGGCGGAGGAGCTCATGCACCGCGCCCGCAGCATCAAGAGCCCGGAGGAGGTGCGCTGCATCGAGCAGTCGATGGGTATCGCCCACGCGGCGATCGCACGGCTCAAGGAGACGCTCTTGCCCGGAAAGACCGAACGCGAGCTCTGGTCGGTGCTCGCCGCGGCCAATGCGGCCGCGGGTGGCGATTTCATCGATTACCCGCTGCTCCTGTCAGGGACTCACATCACGCCCTGGGGCGAGGATGCCACCGATCGGCGCGTTGCCGCCGGCGAGCTGGTGGCGTTCGATGTCGGGATGATGGGGCCGAGCGGGTACAAGGTCGACATCTCGCGCACGTTCCTGTGTCCGCCGGGGGCGCCGTCGCGCGAGCAGCGCTCCCTCTATCGGCTGGCTCACGAGCAGCTCGAGCACAACCTATCGCTGGTTCGGGCAGGTGCGGAGTTCCGCGACATCGCCCAGGCATGCTGGCCGATTCCGGAAGGCTATCGCAAGCATCGCTATCCGATGATGATCCACGGCGTGGGGCTCTCCAACGAATGGCCGTCGATTCCTTATGATCTCGACTGGACGCGCGAGGGGAGCGACGGGCGCATCGAGGAGTACATGGTGCTCTCGGTGGAAAGCTTCGTCGCTCGCGACGCGGGCGGCGAGGGCGTCAAGCTCGAAGACATGGTCGTGGTCGAGCCCGGCGGCTGCCGCCGCCTGTCGCTCTACCCGTTCGAGCCGGCGTTGCTGGCCTAGTCACAATGGAATGACCGGCTCCCGATTCGCAGCATCGCGGATTACGCTGTGGATCGGGTTAAGAAACCGCGGCGCCCCGCCCGCTGCGTTGCTCCTCCCTTGAATACGCTCAAGTATTCGCGGTCGTCGCGCCTTGCGGTCGGGCCGCGGCGGCGCTCTCGGTGCAGCGCGAACGTCCGATTCAGGACACCAGCTGGGTGCCGGCGTCAGCCCAGTTCAGCTCATCGCGGCGCCGCGTAGACCTCGCGCCCGTCGAGGTAAGTCGACTCAACGCGCGTGTCGTGCAGCTCGAAGGGGTCGATGGCAAAGATATCCCGGTCGATCACGATGAAATCGGCGCGCTTGCCGGGCTCCAGGCTCCCGGTGATGCGCTCCTGCTTGAGCGCGTAGGCCGCATTGATGGTATAGGCATCGACCATCGTTTGCAGCGGAATGCTCTGCTCAGGTAACAGCGGCTCGCGGCCCCGGGCCTCGCAGCGCGTGATGGCGTGCTCCATCGCCTGGAATGCATCGAAGCTGCTCACCCCCCAGTCGCTCCCGCCCGCAATCAGAGCGCCGGCATCGAGGAGCGAGCGCGCCGGATAGAGGTAGCGCGAGCGCTCGGGCCCGAGATAGGGGAGCGTCGCGGTGACGATATAGGGGTCGCGCTCGGCCCAGAGCAGCTGGAAATTGGCGATCACGCCGAGCTCCTTGAAGCGCGGGAAGTCCTGCGGGTCGATGAGCTCCAGATGCGCGATCTGATCGCGGTTGTCACCCGCGCCGTTGTGCTCGCGCGAATAGGCGAAGGCATCGAGGGCCGAGCGCACGGCGCGGTCGCCGATCGCGTGAACGTGCACCGTGAAGCCGGCGGCATCCGCCGCCGCGATGATGCTGTTCAAGTGTTCCTGGGGATAGTAGGTGGGGCCGCGATGGTCGGTCGGCTGACCCGCGGCATCGAGGTAAGGCTCGAGGAGCGCTGCGGTCTGCGACGGGTACTCGATGACACCGTCGGCGAAGATCTTGATCGCATCGGCGCGCAAATGCTCCGGATCGACGGCCCAGCGCGCACGGAACGCGATCGCCTCACTGATGAGGACCTGCGGCGGCCGGTCGGTCTGCTTCAGGCCGAAGCTCGCGCGCACGCGCATGTCGAGCCGGTGCTCGTCGTAGAGTCTCTTGTATATCCGCATGAGGTGCTCATCGGCGTCCGCGTCCTGAACGGAGGTGATGCCGGTCGCGCGCATCGCGCGCAGCGCCTTGTCGAGCTGCGACGCCTCGAACTCGAGGCTGGGCTTGGGTTTCGCGGCGAGCACGATCTCGGCGGCCACGTCGCGCAGTGTGCCGGTGGGCTCGCCCTGCGCATCCCGCTCGATGTGGCCGCCGGCAGGATCCTTCGTGCGGGCGTCGATGCGCGCTGCGCGCAGCGCCGCCGAGTTGGCCCAGACCGTGTGCCCGTCAGCGCTCTCGAGCAGGAGCGGCCGCTTGGCGGACATCTCATCGAGGTCCCGGCGCGTGAGTGTCAAGGTGGACGCATTCACCATGGCGACCTCGAACCACGGCGCGTGCCGTGCCGGCTCCTGCTTGAGGCATTCGGCGACTTTTCGCTTGATCTCCCCGGGCGGCAGCAATCGATCGAGCAGGCTGCACTTATCGAGATCCGCCGCGCTTTCCGCCGGATGAATGTGCGCATCGATGATCCCCGGAAGCACGAGCCGACCCGTGAGATCGATGGTGCGGGTACCGGGTCCAATCAATGCGCTCACCGACTCGTCGGTCCCTACGGCGACGATCGTGTTGCCGCGGACCGCGAGCGCCTGCGCGACGCTCCGGCTCGGGTCCTCGGTATGAATCTTCCCATGCAGCAACACGAGATCGGCGGGCTCATCCGCGCGGGCGGGCGCCAGGGAAAAATCCAGCGAGAAGGCGAAGACGGCGAGGGAAGTGGTGAGGATTGTTCTTCTCATGCCCGATCATAGGCATGAGCTCGACCCGCATGCAATCGCGGGCGCTATCGCGGACGCGACCTAGGTGGCAGACCTTGCGCGCAGCACGTCCGCGAGATTCACTTGCGCTTGGATCTCGTGAATCGCCGCATGCCAGCGATCGGCGCGCGGCCAGAGGACGCTCGGCCAGAGCTTGCCGATGGCCTCGCTCGATGTCTTCCACCCGCGGAACAATTTCTCGACTCCGCCGACGAGTAACGCTTCGCCGCTCACGAGCAATGCCTCGAATTGCAGACGCTGCCAGGTGTTGTCGAGCCAATGGTCCATGGGAGAGGAGTCTACGGTGATGGATGAGCCACGACAATAGTCTCTCGTTCGAGACAGGCCGCGAGTATGCGTCGGCCATCGGCGGGTCGACGTGTAGGCATCGTTAACGTGGCGCATCGCCAGGGCTGACGTGAAGCATCGTTAACGTGACACCCGCGCTATTGGCCGGTGTATAGGCCAGTTGACACAGCGCGGGGGCCGCGGCGAGACTTGTCTGCGAGCGGCGACAAATCGCGACATGATCGATTTCAAGCTTCAGGCAAAGCGCGCGCTCGTCACCGGCAGCGCCTCGGGGATCGGGCTCGCGACGGCGACGCTTCTCGCGCGCAGCGGCGCGCGCGTGGCGATGAACGATGTGTGCGGCGATGCGCTCGAGCGCGCAGTCGCTCGTCTCCAGCGGCAGGGACTCGATGTCCTGGCGATGCCCGGCGATCTCGGCGCCTCGGACGCGGCCGGCCGTGGGGCGCGCGGCACGCTCGATTCTCTCGGCGGTCTCGACTATCTCGTCAACAATGCAGGCGCTCCGGGCACGCGCACTCCGATCCCTCCCTCGAATCTCGAGGCATTAACGGACGATTTCTGGGACCGAATCCTGCGTGTGAACCTGCTCAGCGCCTTCTGGATGACCCAGGCGCTCGCCGGCGCGCTCACGGCGGCGAGGGGCGCCGTGGTCAACACGGTGTCCGTCTCGGCATTCGGTGGGGGCGCGAGCAGCACGGCCTACGCGAGCGCGAAGGCCGGGCTCGCCGGGCTCACCCGGGAGCTGGCGCGGGGTCTTGCACCGGCGGTCCGAGTCAACGGCATCGCGCCCGGATTGGTCAACTCGAACTGGGAATGCTCGTTCGGAGACCTCGAGGCGCTCGCCCGCGCGAGCGTGCCGTTGGCGCGCGTGGGCGAGCCCGAGGACTACGCCGAGCTCATCGTGTTCCTGTGCGCCGGCGCCTCGTACATCACGGGTGAGGTGATTCCGATCGCCGGCGGGTTTCGGCTCTAGCGGCGCTAGAACGGCCGGTGCACCGGCAGCCGAACGGTCCACAGGTTGTTCGTCACATCATCGATGAGCGCGAGATTGAAACCGCCGTCTGCATCTGCCCGAGTGTCGAGCCCGAAAGCGCCTCCCTGGGTCGCGTCCACGTTGTACTCGCGCACGAACTCGCCGTCGCGAGTGAACTCCACGATCTCGCTCGGGTGGGTCGGGTCGGCGTTCGGCGTCGCGTCGCCGTTGGCGGTCAACAAATGACCGTTGGGCGAGAAGCGCAACGCCAGAGGTCCGATCAGGTGCGAGTTCGAGAATGTGAGATCGCCTTTCGCCACCGCCGTCGTCCGGTGCGCCGCATTCGAGACCGAGTAGACGGCATTGTCGGCCGTCGAGGCGACGTACAAGGTATCGCTGGCCTCATCGAACGCAAGCCCCGTGGGTCCCAAGATCACCGCCGCCTGATTGGGTTGGACCGTGTAGCCCGTGGCGATGGTGGTCTTTTCCTTGACGGCCACCTCGGAGGAGGTGACGGCCACATCGAGCCTCACCACCTGCCCGCTGAGCACGTTCGAGACGAAGATATGCGCCTCGCTTCCATGGTCGTCGATCGCGAGATCCCAGGGCCCGTCCGGGTCGGCCCATGTGGCCACGAGATGGCCGGAGCGATCGATGAGCTGCAAGGCGCAAGAGCCCGGCACGATGTGCGCCGCGGTGCCGTCCGGGGTCGCGACGTTGCCCACGACGACGAAACCGCCGCGAAGCACACCGAGCGCCGTGCTAAGGCCGGGAAGCGAGCTCGTGAAGAACGTGATCGCGCTTCCCGGGGGAGCGATCGGACCCTTGGCCGGCTGGCGGATGATCGTCGTGCCGGTGCCCTGAACATTGCTGGAGTCGTTGAAGTTGCTGACCAGCACGTCGCCGGCCTCGATCGCTGCGCCGCCGGGGAATCCCTCCGGCACGAACGCGACGCCATAGGGATTCACATCCCCGTTCGCCGGGATGGTGCTCGAATTCATCGCCTGAGGCAGAAACGCCTCGCCGGCCTGGCTCGAGAGCGCGATGGCCGACGACAGACCAGCGCTGGCCGCGAGCGCGATCGCCTTGTGCAGGTAACTCAATCTCTGTGCCCTTCTCATGTGTGTACCCAGTCCTTGCGTTGGAGTTGTTGAAACCGCGCCCCTTACGAAGCGCGCCGCAGGTAAGTACCGAGGAGGAGGGATCGAGTTTAATCGGCGGGTGGCAGAATAATAAGTCCAATCGCCGGCAACCCGGGAGGTGAGGATGGAGATCCTCGAAGCACTGCAACACGCTCGAGCGCTCGCCCGATGCGCCGAGGATGAGGGTGCCAAGCAGGCCTACCTCGAGGTCCTGCGGGTAGACCCGACGAATCTCTTCGCGCTCAATGAGCTCGGCACGCTCGCCCTGGCGGGTGGGTTTCGATCGGCCGCCCGCACCGCCTATCTACAGGCGGTCCGCCACCATCCCGGCAACAAGATCGTGCGCGTCAATCTCGCCAACGTGCTGCGCGAGGACGACGATGTCGAGGGAGCCCGGCAGCACTATCAGGCGGCGCTCGATATCGATCCGGATCTACCCGAGGCGCACCAGGGAATGGCGTGGGCGCTCACCGAGCTCGGGCTCGATGGGGCGGACGATCATCTGCACCGGGGATATTCCGGTCGGGCGCTCCTCACCAAGCCGTACCGCGGCACCGGCGCCGGTGTGCCGCTGCTGATGCTGGTCTCGGCGCGCGGCGGCAACATTCCTTCGCGGCTCTGGATCGATGATCGGCGTTTCACGATCCATGTGATCTATGCCGACTTCTACGATGCGCGCTCTGCCCTGCCGCCGCACGCGCTGGTCGTGAACACGGTGGGCGATGCGGATCTTTGCGGGATAGCGCTCGCGCGGGCCGAGGAGCTCCTCGCCTCGAGCGCCGCACCCCTCATCAATGCGCCCGCGCGCGTACGCGCGACGGCACGCGCCGACAATGCGCGCCGCCTCGCCTCACTGCCCGGCGTCATCGCCCCGAGGATCGATGCGCTCCCGCGCTCGCAGCTGCTCGCGGCCGAGGGGCTCGAGTATCCGCTGCTGTTGCGAAGTCCCGGCTTTCACACCGGCCGCCACTGCGTGCGCGTCGAGAGCCGCGACGGCTTGGCGCGGGCGGCCGCATCGCTCGCGGGCGATGAGCTGCTGGCCATTCAGTTCCTCGATGCACGCGGCGCCGACCGGATGAGCCGCAAGTACCGGGTCATGTTCATCGATGGAGTCGCCTACCCGCTGCATCTCGCGATCTCGGCCGATTGGAAGGTCCACTACTTCACGGCCGACATGGCGTGCAATGAGCGCTTTCGAGAGGAGGAGCGCCGGTTCCTCGACGACATGGAGTCGGTGCTCGGCGCGCGTGCGATGGCGGCGCTCGGCCGCATCGGTGAGGTGCTAGGGCTCGAGTATGCGGGGATCGATTTCGCGCTGGCGAGCGACGGATCGCTGCTCGTGTTCGAAGCGAACGCGACCATGGCGATCGTTCCTGCAGGTCCGGAGCCGATCTGGGACTACCGCCGTCCCGCGATCGAGGCGGCGATGCGCGCGGTGGCGCGAATGCTCGACGAGTACGCCGAGCGCGGCAAATCGCAGGCACTGCATCACACTTCTTGACCCCTGTCCCGATCCCTGGGCTGTCCTTGACGATGGCTCTGTTAAGCTTTGGCGAGAGGGGAGATTTGAAGGGCGGCTCGCTGTCTCGGGAGAAGGGATTTGAGATCTCGCTATCTGGCTATTGCATCCCTGGCGGTGTCGGCCGCCATGGCGGCGTCCTCTCCACTCTCGACTTTGACGCAGCGCACGCTTCGCGCACCCCCGCCGGCCGGTGCCGCTCATCTCTTGGTCGTCGGCACGCGAACCAAGGCCGAGCGTGCCAGCCCGGTCGAACGCAAGCTCGACGGGATGCTCTCGGACCTCTCGCGGCACGGCGCGCTCGCGCGCGCTGAGCATGTGCTTTGGGATCTGCATTCCCTGAGCCCCGCCGCACGGTTCAAGAGATCCACGGCCACCGGCGAGCCCCTCGTTCTCATCGACGCCAACACGCTCGGCGATCCGCGGCAACTCGAGGCGGCCTTGGTGAGCCTCGGGCTCGAGCACCCGGCGGTTTATTCGAATGACGTCGGCGGCTGGCTCCCGGTGGCTCAGGTCGAGGCCGCAGCGGCCCGAAGCGAGGTGCACTCGATTCGCGCGGCCATGCCGCACACGCGCGCCGCCGGGCCCGTGGCCACCCAGGGCGACTATGTGCAACGAAGCGCTGCCCTTCGCACGACCTATCCGTCACTCACCGGAGAAGGCCTGACCGTGGGCGTGCTGTCCGATAGCTTCAACTGCTACGCGCAGTACGCTCTCCCGGGGAGCGGTGTGAGCGCCTCGGGCACTCAAGGCTATGCGTCGAACGGCTTCACCGCGGACTACGCGAGCGACGAGTCCACCGACGCCCTGCCCGCAGGCGTGAGCGTGATCAAGGAGGCCGAATGCCTCGACTATGAGTATTACGACAGCAACAAACAGCAGCTCGCACTGCCGTTGACGGACGAGGGGCGCGCCATGCTGCAGATCGTGCACGCGGTCGCCCCGGGCGCGAGCCTTGCCTTCTATACGGGCAATGACAGCGAGGCGGACTTTGCCAGCGGCATCGGCAAGCTGGCCGCCGCGGGAGCGAAGGTCATCGCCGACGACCTGGGCTACTTCGATGAGCCGTTCTACGAGGACGGCATCCTCGCCCAGGCCATCGATGCGGTCGAGGCGCAGGGCGTCGCGTACTTCTCCGCGGCGGGCAACGATGGAATGACGCCCTCCTACCAGAATACGGCGCCGAGCTTCGGCCCCGTGCAGACGAGCGGCCCCTACGAGGGCGAAGCGCTCCTGAACTTCGATCCGACGGGCGCGACGACCACCACGGCGCTCCCCATCACCATTCCTCCGCTATCGCCGGGCGATCTGGTCGCCGTCGTGGTCGAGTGGGACCAGCCCTACATGACGGGCTGCACCGCCGCTACCGCGAGTTCGTGTGGGGCGAGCAACCAGCTCGACGTGTGCATCTCGGGCGGGACCGGCGCCGATGTCATCACCAACTACGATGGCACGGTCGAGGCTTGCTCAGGCGCGAATAGCGTCGGCTCCGATCCGTATCAGGTCATGATCATCGCGAATCCGGCGACCGCCGCCGTTCCCACGGCGCAGCAGAACTTGAACATCGTGATCGGCTGGGTGAGCGGCGCCGCGCCCGGCCGCATCATCGTCTCGGTCGAGGACGACGGGCAGGGCAGCACCATCAATCAGTTCTCGCCGAGCGGTCCGACCATTCAGGGCCATCCGGGGGCCGCGGGTGCGGCGGCGGTCGGGGCGGCTTTTTATTTCGACACACCCGCCTGTGGCACGACACCGGCGA
>Ga0187781_10004739_pt1 | contig 10126 bp, 8 predicted proteins | sample 0715_SJ02_MP02_2_FD_132447 | JGI IMG/M metagenome (GOLD analysis project Ga0187781, IMG submission 132447) | Tropical peat soil microbial communities from peatlands in Department of Meta, Colombia - 0715_SJ02_MP02_20_MG | ecosystem: Environmental > Terrestrial > Soil > Wetlands > Peat | place...
ATCAGGTCGAAGCGGCCTGAGACCTTGAGGTCATACAGCTTGGCCACCGCGGTGAACTCCTGGGAGCCCGCGACTGCTGTGGATAGCTCGCGGTAAATGCGGTTCGCTTTGATCTCGGCCGCCTGTTGCGGCGAGGGCGCCACAGCGTCAATCAGGTCGTCAAACGTGCGCTTGGAGTCGAGCATCATGGCCCACAGCTCGCCCGGCCAGGGCCCCTCGATCCGCTTCGCCTCATTCGTGAGCACCCCGACGCCGAGGGCGTCGGCCAGCCGGCGAGCCGGGTCGATCGTGACGACACAGGCCCTGCGACCCGCCAACGCCCCCGCCAGGGCGACGGCTGCAGAGGTCGTGGTCTTGCCGGCGCCGCCCGACCCGCAACAGATGATGATCGACCGCTCCCGCAGGAGCGGACCGATATCGGTGCCCGTGCTCACGGCGAAGCCGCCGCAGCTGGAGGCTGCGTGGCGGCCGGGGGCTCCGGTGCCGCGGGAGGCGCGCTCGCGGCCGGGGGCTCCGGTGCCGCGGTAGGCGCGCTCGCGGCCGGGGGCTCCGGTGCCGCGGGAGGCGCGCCGGCGGCCGGGGGCTCCGGTGCCGCGAAAGGCGCGCTCGCGGCCGAAGGCACGGGTGCCGAGGTAGGCGCGCCGGCGGCCGGGGCGTCCGCGCTCGCCGGCGTGGTCGCCAGCGCCGACTGCAGCTGCCGCTCATCCAGCTCTTCGATCGCCCGACCGATGGCCTCGGCGAGCTCGGCCACCTGCTCGGGTCCGATGTCGTCGCTGAACACGAACGGCAGCCGCAGCTGAGGAAGCGGCAGCTCGGCGTTCAGCCGCTCGAGCTGCTCGGACTGAACTGCTTCCCTTCCGGCGCGAAACCCCGCCGCCCTCCTCAACGCACTCGCCTCTCCCAGCCTCATCGGCGGTTCCCCCGCCGCGGCGGCGAGCACCTCCGGATCGGCGAGCCAACGTTCCCCGACGCCGGCTGCGGGCAGGTAGCAGGCGTTCACGACGACAGGCCCGAGCATCACGCCCACCTCGTCCTCGAGCCGGAACGCCGTCTCCACGAGCTCGTTCACCGGGGTCTCCTCAGCTACGGTGACGAGGAGCACTTGCAGTCGCACGGGGTCGTGCAACATCTCGACGACCTCAGCGGCCTGCGTGCGCAGCGGACCGCCACGGGCAGCGTCCAAGAGGCCGTTGGCGCTCGTGAGGAACCGCACGGCGTGGCCGGTAGCTGGAGCGTCGAGCACGAGGAGATCGGTTGTGTCCAATCGCTCCAGCTGCTTCACCTTGCCGAGAACGAGTATCTCGCGGATCCCCGGGATCGCCGTCGACACGACATCGAGGACACCGGTCGAGACGAGGCGCTTGGCCACCCTCCGCAGGCCGTGATCCATCAGGTACTCGAGCAGAGCGTCGTCGGGCGTGATCACCCGTCCGCGCACCCGCCCGGCCGTACCGCTGTAGAGCGGGACCTCGTCATAGCCGAAAGTGACGTCGGCCCCGAAGAGCACCGGCAGAGCGCCGGCGTCGTCGAGGCCGAGCACGAGCACGTCGAGCCCGGCGTCGGCCGCCATGCGAGCAAGCGCGGCGGTGACCGTCGTCTTGCCCACCCCACCCTTGCCACCGACGACAAGAACCCTGCTCTGGCGCAAGAACCGTGCCCGCTCCATCGGCGGGGACACTACCGGCGATCTCCTGAAGTTCACCTCTTGTTTCCCGACATGTTGCCGGGTAGGGTGCCGTCAGTGGGCCTGGCAACAGGCCCGCGAGCGATGGTTCCGGCTGCTTGGGGGCAGGGCTCAGCGATCATGGGGCGCAGTGGGCGTTGCCCGATGGGACGCCGGCGATGGATCCGGGTATCGCTTGCCGAGTGCGTAGGAGGGGCAACGTGGTCGCCAATCGAGGTGAAGAGTTGTGGCAAGCGCGAGCCGCGTGCCGGGGTCCGCATGCGGTCGTGTTCTTTCCGCCGTCTCACGTCGAGCGCAAAGAAGAGCGGCTCATCCGCGAACGCTCCGCCAAAACGATCTGCCGATCCTGTTGCGTTCGCCCCGACTGCCTCGAGTACGCCATCCGGATTCGCGAGCCGCACGGGATCTGGGGCGGCCTGAACGAGGCCGAGCGTAAGCAGCTCCTCGACCGTGTGGCGGGACCCGTCTCGAACCTCGCCTGACCCTGTCCGATTGAAACGACCTCGTCAGTCCCCCTGGCACCTTCGCGCCCCGGAACGGGCTTAAGTCGCAGGTCACGGTCGTTTTGATAACACGTTACATTTCATCGGAAGGGGGGTAGGATGCGAGTGATGTTCCGGGGGGGACGGCTCTTGGCCAGTGGGATGCACCTGCTGCCGCTGGCGGCGGGAACGACCGACGTGCTCCCGGTGCGGGAGCGGTCGTGCCGTGTCGAGGGGCGCCGCTTTGGCTACGGGGAGGTCGTGGGCTGCGGCGCGGAGGGCGAAGCAGGCCCCACGGTCGTGCTCGTGCACGGCTGGGGCGTCGCCCACTCCTCCTACAAACGGGCGGCCCGAGAGCTTGCCGGGCACGGCTTTCGCGTCCTCGTACCGGATCTGCCGGGATTCGGGAGGAGCTCGGACCTCCGCCTCGACCGGGTGAACCTCGAGTCGTTCGCCAAGTCGTTGCGGGGTTTCTTGCTGAAGGTGCAGGAGCTACATGAGCTGCCGGCCGCCCCCGTCCACGTCGTCGGGCATTCCTTCGGCGGCGCCGTGAGCGCCCGCCTCGCTCATGACGCCCCGGAATGCGTTGCCTCCCTCGTGCTCGTCGACGCCGCCACCGGCGCCACCTGGTCGCGGCACGAGGACTCGGAGCGCACGCTGGCCGAGCGCCCGCTGTGGGACTGGGCGCTTCACCTCCTGCACGAGTTCCCGCTGAGCGAGTTCCCTTCGGCGGCGACGTCGGTGTTGCGCGACCTCGGTCACAACCTCGTCTGGCACCTCCCGAGCCTTGGTCTCGCCGCCCACATCACCGTGCGCTCCGACATCCGAGCCGAGCTGAAGCTGGTCTCCGAGCTCGGGATCCCCATCTCGGTCGTCTGGGCAGAGGGCGACCGGGTGGTGACGAAGGCGTGTTTCGACGATCAGTGCATCGCCGTCGGTTGCGAAGGAACGGTCGTGAGCGGCAACCACGGATGGCCGTTCGCCGACCCTGTCGCCTTCGGGCGCGTCGTCGCTTCCCACCTCCGGCTGCTCGCCGCCTCCTGAGGTCCCCGTCGCCCGTGGGCGGTACCGTGGCGCCATGAGCTCGCCGCTCGTGCCCCGGGATGCGGCCACCATCATGCTGGTACGGGACATGAGCGACGGAGCAGGTAGCACCGGCATGCAGGTCCTCATGCTGCGGCGCAACCCCCGGTCGGGTTGGGTGGCGGGGGCTCACCTCTTCCCCGGTGGTGCCGTGGACCCCGCCGACGGTGGGGCGGACATCGCCCGATACTGCGCCGGCCGAGAAGACGCCGAGGCAAGCAGGATCCTCGGGATCGGCCTGGGCGGCAGGAGCTTCTTCGTCGCCGCCGTGCGGGAGTGCTTCGAGGAAGCCGGCATTCTTTTGGCGCTGCGGGGTGGGGAGCCTCTCTCCTTCGCCGAGGCGGAGGTGGCGAGGCGTTTTGGCGAACACCGGCGCCGGCTGAACAGCGGGGAGGCGCGCCTGGTCGACATCTGCGCGAGCGAAGGCCTCGCACTCGACCTCGACCGCGTCGCCTACTTCAGCCACTGGATCACCCCGGAAGGAGCGCCCCGGCGCTATGACACGAGGTTCTTCGTAGGTGTCGTGCCGGAGGGCCAAGAGGCGCTGCACGACGATTCCGAGGTCGTTGCCAGCACCTGGATCGAGCCGGCGGCAGCGTTGGAGCGGCACCGCGCCGGTGAGCTCGACCTCATGTTCCCCACGATGAAGAACCTCGAGGCGATCGGTCGCTTCGACCGCGCCGGCGAGCTCATGGCGGCGGCGGCGGCGGCCGAAGTGCCGGCGATCCTGCCGCGGATCACCGTCGAGGGCGAGGGAGTGCGCATCGTCCTGCCCGGAGACGAAGGCTACGAGGACGCCACGGGCCTGCCGCCGGGTGTGCCGTTTCCCGATCGGCCGCAGCCGATCCACCCCCCGGCCCCGCCCAAACGGGTCGGGGCCGGCGACGGGGGCCTCGGTCGGCCTGGCGGCTTCACCCGTGGCTGAGGCGGGCAGCGGGACCGTCTTCGCCGCCCCGGTCCCCGGTGTGGCCGTGACCCTGCTGCCAGGCATCATGCGTGTGACGGCACCGAACCCGTCGATCATGACAGGGCCGGGCACGAACACGTACCTCATCGGCCACGATGCTCTTGTCGCCATCGATCCCGGCCCCGACGACGACGGCCATCTCGAGGCGATCGTCCGAGCCGCCGGAAGCCGACTGCGCGCCATCGTTGTCACGCACACGCATCCGGACCATGCCCCCGGCGCCGCTTCGCTCGCCGACCGCACCGGGGCCCGGCTGCTCGGGTACGGAGCGAGGGACGGTTTCGAGCCGCAGGCCACCCTGCGCGAGGGCAGCGAGGTGACAGACGGTGACGTGCTCCTGCGGGCGGTGTACACCCCTGGGCACGCTTCGAACCATCTCTGCTATGTCGTCGCCACGCAGGAAGAGGACGGGGCGAACGCACAGGTCCTGTTCTCAGGCGACCACATCATGGGCGGATCCACAGTCGTCATCGCGCCGCCGGATGGCGACATGGACGCCTACCTCGCCTCCCTCGAGCGGTTGCTCAGATTCGACCCGCCCTTCACGGTCATCGCCCCCGGACACGGCCCCTTGATGCCCGAGCCTCAAGAGATGATCCAGGGCTACCTGGATCACCGTCTCGCTCGGGAGGCAGCCGTCCTTGCCTCGCTTCGTCACCGAGGTGACGCCGTCGTCGAGGAGATCGTCGGGGACGTCTACACGGACGTGCCCGAGGCGCTTCACCCGATCGCCCGCTTCTCTGTATGGGCGCACCTGCGGAAACTCGCCGGAGAGGGCCGGGCTGTCTCGCAGGACCCGAACGACCTCTCGGCGAGCTGGACGGCGGTCTGAGATTCGCGCCCTAGGCCGCTAACCTGCGACTATGCAACCGCTGTCCGTCGAGGTGGCGGCCTGGCGCGTCACCGGCGGCATCGAGGTCATGACCTGGCCTGCCTTCGACGCTCTCGGTGTCGACGTCGTGATGACGACGCGCCAGGGCGGCGTCTCGGCCGGGGTGTACGAGAGCCTCAACCTGAGCCTCCACGTCGGTGACGACGACACCCTCGTGATCGAGAACCGCCGACGGGCCGCCCGGGCAATCGGCGCCAGCCTCGACGACCTCGTGTTCTGCAACCAGACGCACGGCCGCGGCGTGGCCGTGGTGACCGCGTCCGATCGTGGCCGTGGCACCACGACTCTCGGCACGGCGCTCGACGCCGTCGACGCCCTCGTGACAGCCGATGTCGGGCCCGTCCTCGCCATGATGGTGGCGGACTGCGTCCCTATCGCCCTCTACTCCCCCCTGGCGCACGTCGCCGGCGCCGTGCACTCCGGCTGGCGCGGGACACTGCTCCGGGTGGCGGAAGCGGCCGTGCAGGCCATGGTGGGACTCGGCGCCAAGGCTGACGAGATCGTCGCCGCCATCGGGCCTGCCATCCACCCCGACCGGTACCAGGTCGGGGCGGAGGTGATGGAGGAGGCGAGGGAATGCTTCGGCGGTCAGACTGACGACCTGCTCCGCCCGGATCCCGACGGCCCTGCAGGCACCTACCTGTTCGACCTGTGGAGGGCGAATCAGCGAGTTCTCGTCGAAGCCGGCGTACGGCCGGAGCGCGTCCTCCTCGCCGGCGTCCCGAGCGGTGGCGTTTCTTTCTTCAGCGACCGCGCCGCCCGTCCCTGCGGACGCAACTCAATTCTCGTGCGCCTCAACCCGCTTTCGTGAGCAACACCCCGACGTCTGCGTGGGCCGGGCGGTCCCGGGCGCAACGCTTCGCCTACAGCGAGCTCGAGGTGGACCGTCGGCGCGGGGAGCTGCGCTGCCACTACCGCCTCGACAGGCAGGTCTTCGTCGAGCGGGTCGGCTTCGACGGGGTCGACCCCAAGGCATGGGAGCTCCCCGGCGTGGAGGCAGCCGCTCGGTGGGTATTCCTCCTCCTCGGCCTCTCCTATTACAAGGCCGGGGCGCCACCGCTCGTGGATCTGGGAGGGATCGCCCTGGCGGAGCCGGACGTCGAGGTCCTCCGCCAGTGCTACATCGACGGGCTGGGCGAGTTCGCCTACCGAAACGGCATCGACCTCTGCGGGCTCGAGATCAGGGCGTCGTCGGCGACAATGTCGCCGTCGCCTACAGCAGGGTCGGCGACAATGCCGCCGTCGGCTACGACAGGGTCGGCGCCCACCGCTACGGCAGGGCCGGCGCCTACGGCCAGGGCCGATCGGGCCCCCAGTTCTGTGGGAGAGCTTCGCGCCCTCGTCCCCTTCGGGGGGGGCATCGACTCCATCGTGACGACCGAGCTCCTCCGCGAGCGTCTTGGCGGAGGCGGAGGCGACGTCGGCGAGGAGATCGCCCTCTTCGTCGTCAGCAAGGCGGGCGACCGCTACGCGGCTATCGAGGCGCCTGCCGCCGTGACCGGCCTGCCGATCCTTCGCGCCGAGCGGGAGCTCGACGGGCGGATCCTGCAGTCTCGCCAGCTCGGTTACCTCAACGGGCACGTCCCGGTGACGGGAATGATCTCTGCCATCGCCGTGCTGGCAGCCCTCCTGCACGGGCGCGACGCCGTAGTCATGTCCAACGAGGCTTCCGCTTCGGCCGGCAACGACGTCTTCGTCGGCGACCGCGTCGTCAACCACCAGTGGTCGAAGGGTGTTGCCTTCGAAACGGCCTTTCGGGGCGCACTTGCCCGCAGCTGCGTGCCCGTCGAGTACTTCTCCCTCCTCCGCTCGGCCTCCGAGCTGTGGGTGGCGCGGCACTTCGCCTCCCTCACGAGGTACCACGCCGTCTTCCGCAGCTGCAACCGAGCCTTCTACGTCAACCCGGCGCTCCGCTTGGACCACTGGTGCGGCGAGTGTGACAAGTGCTGTTTCGTCGATCTCATGCTCGCCCCATTCATGGATCGCCCCCGGCTGGGGGAGATCTTCGACGGGCGCGAGCCGCTCGCCAACGATTCCCTGGCCGAACGGTTTCGCGCCCTCCTGGCCATTTCGTCCGCCCCGAAACCATTCGACTGCGTCGGTGACCCTGCCGAATGCCGCGCCGCCCTGCGGCTCACGGCCCGGCGGGGTGACCGCCGCGACAACGCCCTCATGCACCGCCTGCTCGCTGAGCTGCCCGACGAGCCGGCGACGCTCTCGAGGCTGCTGCATCTTTCCGGCCAGCACTTCATCCCCGATGCCTACGCGCCCGGCGATCTGCTGGTCTGACCTCTCGGGCGCCCGCGTCGGCGTCTGGGGTCTCGGGGTCGAGGGAACGGCCAACCTGCAACGCCTCATCGAGCTCGGCGCCGATCTCGTCATCGTCGAGGACGACCCCCCGCCCATACGAGTGCTCGGCCAGGAGGTGCTCGCCCTCGCCGACGGAGGGCTGGCGGCGCTGCAGACCTGTGACGTCGTCGTGAAGACCCCGGGCGTGCGCAGGCGCCGTCCAGAGGTCGCCGGCCTCGAAGCCGCCGGAGTGCCCGTCGTCGGCGGGCTCGGCCTGTGGATGCAGGAGGCGCCCCTCGATCGCGTCCTCGTCATCACTGGGACGAAGGGCAAGTCGACCACGACCGCGATCGCCGGCCACGTCCTCGAGCAGTTGGGATACCGAACAGTCGTTGCCGGCAACATCGGCGTGGTGCCGTACGACCCCTCCCTGCCGAGGGACTACGACTACGCCATCATCGAGGTCTCGAGCTTCCAGGCGACCGACCTCGCCGTCTCGCCTCCGGTCGTCGCCGTGACGTCCCTCAGCCCTGACCACCTCGACTGGCACGGCGGCCTCGAGGAGTACTTCCGGGACAAGCTGTCGGCCTGCAGCCAGCCGGGAGCCGACCTCACAGTCGCTGACGGTGACAGCCCGCTGTTGCGTGAGCGGGTTGCGCAGTTGGGTCCTCGCGTTCGATGGGTCGGCGGCGAGGAGCAGAAACTCGGCGGCAAGTGGCTGGAGGCTCTGGGGCTCCCGGGAGCACACAACCGTCGAAATGCCATGATCGCCCGGGCGTGCCTCCTCGGCCTCGGGGTCCCAGAGGCCGAGGACGTAGACGCCCTGGCGAGGGCAGCCAAGGGTTTCGAAGGGCTCGCCAGCCGCTTGCGGACGATCGGCACCGTCGCGGGGGTGCGGTTCGTGGACGACAGCCTGGCCACGAACGTGTTGCCTACGGTGGCCGCGCTCGAGGCCTACCGGCGCGAACGTGTCGCCCTCATCGTCGGCGGGCACGACCGCGGCATCGACTACAGCCCCCTGGCGGAGACGCTGGCGGAGAGGGCGAAGGCAGCGGAGGACGGTGCTGTCGCCGTGTTCACCGTGCCGGAGAACGGCGAGCGCATCTCCGCGCAAATTCGCCGGCGCCTTGGTGCGAGCATCGAGGTGACAGAGTGCGAGGCGCTCGGCTCAGCGGTACAGCTCGGTTACGCCTGGGCGAGGCGGGGCGACAACGGCGTCGTCTTGCTGTCACCGGCCGCATCGAGCTTCGGCCAGTTTCGCGACTACAAGGATCGAGCTGCCGTGTTCGCCGACGCCATGGCTCGGTGCGCGGCCTCGAGCTGAGACGAAAACTCACGGCCGCGCGCCGCTTCGGGCTCAGATGAGCACGTTCGGATTGAGGATGCCCGCCGGGTCGAGGGCGGCCTTCACCGCCCGCATGGCGGCGATCTCAGACGACGAGCGGTTCAGCCGCAGCCAGTTGCGCTTGGCGACCCCGATCCCGTGCTCGGCGCTGATCGAACCGCCCAGCTCGGCAACGAGCTCGAGCACGGCGCCGTCCGGCCTGTCGTCGGAAGGTTCCACGCCGGTGACGTTCACATGGAGGTTGCCGTCGGCGGCATGGCCGAACAGCCACACGCGAGCGGAAGGAGCCACGCCCGCAATCACATCTGGCACGCGCCCCACGAGCTCGCCGAGGCGCTCGAGCGGTACGGCCACGTCCAGCTTGTGAGCGACACCGACTCGTGCGATCGCCTCCGTGTGGGCTTCCCGGTACCGCCACAACGTCGCCCGGCGCGAGGAGCTCGTCGCCAGGGCCACGTCCCCTACGCCCTCCAGGGAGGACACGGCCTCCGCGAGCGCATCCGTCGGGTCGACCGAGGCGGCCGCCTCCACGAGCACGTACGCCGGAAAAGCCTCAGGGAAGGGCGGCTGCAGGCTGAACTCCGAGCACACGAGCTCAAGGCCGGCTTGGAGGAAGAGCTCCACCGCCTCCAGCAGACCCACCCAGCGGCGGAGGGCGGCGGCGGCTCCGACGGCCCGTCCGACGTCGGTGAAGGCGAGGAGGGCCACGGCCCGTTCGGGTGCGGGCGGCACCAGCCGCAGGCGGGCTGCCGTCACCACCCCGAGCGTGCCCTCACTGCCGCACAGGAGTCGGCTCAGGTCGTAGCCCGTGTTGTCCTTCCACAGGCCGCCGAGGTGCGAGATGACAGAGCCGTCGCCGAGCACGGCTTCGACGCCGAGCAGCTGAGCGCGGGTGTCGCCGTATCGGATGACCCGGAGGCCACCGGCGTTCGTGGCGATCGTGCCCCCGACCGTTGCCGAGTCGCGGCTGGCAAGGTCGACACCGTAGGCCCAGCCACAAGCCGCCGCCGCGTGCCGCAGCTCGCCGATGCTCACACCACAGCCCGCCGTGACCTGGCCGGCGACGCCCTCGACGGGGCCGAGCGTCCTCAGGCGAGTCAGGCTGAGCACCACCTCGCCTGCGAGCGGGACGGAGCCGCCGACAAGGCCGGTGTTGCCGCCTTGGGGCGTGAGGGCGATACCGCCCTCGGCGCAGGCGGCGACGACGGCGGCCACCTCCCCGAGCGAGCCGGGACGGACCACGGCGGGCGATCGACCCCGGTAGCGGCCGGTCCAGTCGACGACGTAGGAGGCGACGACGTCGGGGTCCGTGAGCACGTGCTCACGGCCGACGATCTCCTCGAAGTCGGCGATGCCCGTCAGCTCAGCGCTCGTCAGCTCGGCG
>Ga0187781_10004741_pt1 | contig 10124 bp, 13 predicted proteins | sample 0715_SJ02_MP02_2_FD_132447 | JGI IMG/M metagenome (GOLD analysis project Ga0187781, IMG submission 132447) | Tropical peat soil microbial communities from peatlands in Department of Meta, Colombia - 0715_SJ02_MP02_20_MG | ecosystem: Environmental > Terrestrial > Soil > Wetlands > Peat | place...
CGTCGACCATCTTTGGTCGCAGCAATGGCTACAATACAACGCCGGACCCGTATTTTCGGCCGCTAAACGGCAACTGAGATCGCCTCGCCGCTCGCCGCTGCCTCAGTCTGTCGAAACCGTAGCAGAGTAGTGTTTCCCCTATGAGGGAACCCCCGCGGGGCGACGGCATTTCGTGAAAAAACCTGCCATCGCATCAGCGTGGCTGGTTTTTGATTTGGTTGCGGGGGTAGGATTTGAACCTACGACCTTCAGGTTATGAGCCTGACGAGCTACCGGGCTGCTCCACCCCGCGCCAAAACGCCTGATTTTTCCGAGGGGGTCATGTAGCAAGCCCCCCCTTAGAAGGGAAGTGCGGAAGGCACATATTTCGTCATATTATGACGGCAACGTCACCTCGCGCTGCCATGCACACATTGATAGAACCCGGAACGGGCGACAAACCCGCCTTGCAGCCCACGGCGGCCATCGGCCCAGCCGTGCGTGCGATCGCGGGCAATATCCTGGCGAAGGCCCGTAGCGCGCTGACGGATCCGGAGCACACGGACGAGGCTGCGGTGCACGATTTCCGCCGCGCGACGAAACAATGGCGGGCGCTGATGCGGCTGCTTTCGCCGTTCATCCCGGATGCCGATCGCTGGCGGCGGGAAGCGCGTGATCATGCCCGCTCGCTCGCGCATGCGCGCGACGGCGCTGCCGCCCTCAATGCGTTCGACGGGTTGGTCGAGAAGGGCATGCTCAATCTCTCCAAACGCTCGAACGCGACGCTTCGCAGCCGCATCGAGGCATTGCGCGGCAACGAGGAAAAGGCGGTGCTCACGCCCGAATTGCGCGACACCATCGTCGCCTGGATCGATACCGCGGCAGCGGCGATCGATTCGTGGCCGCTTGACCCGTTCGACTTCTCCGCGATCGCGGCACAGCTGGCCGACGGCTATCGCGCCGCACAAACGCGCATTCCCGAAGACTGGGCCGCGGCCGACGCGGTCGATTTGCACACTCTGCGCCGGCGCGTCGTCGAAATGCGCTATCAGATGGAATTGGTCGAGCCGCTTTGGCCGCGCTTCGGGCGCATGTGGATCAATGAAGCCGAGCGGTTGCGCGAGCGCCTCGGCCGCTGCCAGGACCTCGAAGTCCTAAAGCGGCTCACCGCACCGCATCAGCCGCTGGCGCGTTGGCGTTCGCGGTTGACGCCGGCCTGCGCCGAGCGCTCGGCCGCGCTGGTGGACCGTGCCGCACGGATCGCCTATCGTTTGTTTTCGGAACGGCCCAAGGCTTTTCGCCAAAGACTCGAAGCGCTATGGGAGCACGCGCGATAGCCGCCGTCGGCGCCGATCGCTCGCGCGGCTGCCGTTTCGCTACCCCGCCGAATGACGGACCGGGCCGCTCAACCCCAAATAAATCTGCTGAACGTTTTCGTCGCGCTCGAGGTGCGCCGCGGGACCTTCCAGCGCAACGCGGCCAGTTTGCAGCACATAGGCGTAATTTGCCAGGCCGAGTGCGAGCGGGATCGACTGCTCGGCAAGCAAAAGCGTGAGGCCTTGGCGGTGGAGCTCCTTCAGCGTTTCGTACAGCGCCTCGACGACAGTGGGCGCCAAGCCCAGGCTTGGCTCGTCGAGCATCAGCAATTGCGGTTCGCTCATCAGCGCGCGGCCAAGTGCCAGCATTTGGCGTTCGCCGCCGGACAGCGTTCCCGCCGATTGCCGGCGGCGCTCGGCGAGCCGCGGAAATAAAGCGTAGACGCGCTCGAACAGTGCGCCGATGCGCGCGCGATCGGCGAGCGCCGTGGCGCCGAGCCGCAAATTCTGCTCGACCGTCTGACCGACAAAGAGCCGCCAGCCTTCCGGCGACAGCGCCAGCCCCTTGCTCACGATCGCATGGGCGGGCTGTCCCGAAATTTGTTCGCCAAGCCATTGAATTCGTCCCCGGGAAGGGCGCACGAGACCAGCAATAGCATTGAGCGTCGTAGTCTTGCCGGCGCCATTGGAACCGAGCAAGGCGACGATCTGCCCGGGCCCGACACGGAGCGAAATATCGGCAATGCCGACGAGATCGCCGTAACGCACTTCAAGATGCTCGACCGTAAGCTCGGTCACGTTGCTTGTCCTCGTTTCTAACGTGCACCGTCTTGCCGGGGGCGATGAACCGCGCCCGAGATAGGCTTCGATAACGGCGGGTTCCCTCACCACGGCGTCCGGCGCGCCGCTAGCGATGACATGACCTTGATTGAAAACCAAAACGTGCCTAGTAAGAGTCATGATCACTTCCATGATGTGCTCGACGATGACGATGGTTACGCCGCTCTCGTGGATGCGGCGCACGAGCGCAATCGCCTCCTGCAATTCGGCCGGCGTAAGGCCGGCAAGCGACTCGTCGAGCAGCAACAAGCGCGGTCCGGTTGCCAGCACGCGGGCGATTTCCAAGCGCTTGCGGCCCGGCGTGCCGAGTGAGCGCGCCGGCTGTTCGGCGCGAAGCCCCGTCATTTCGACGATCTGGCGCGCCTTGTCGCGCGCATCGTTGCGATGCGGATGACGCAGGAACGCCCCCACCATCACGTTGTGGATGACAGTCATATCCTCGAATGTCGTCGGCACCTGAAAGGTGCGTCCAATGCCGGCTTGCACGTGCGCTTCGGGCGAGGCGCGCGTGACGTCTTCGCCATTGAAAACGATCCGCCCCGTGTTCGGCATCGTCTCACCGGCGAGGCAGTTGAAGAAGGTGGACTTTCCTGCGCCGTTCGGCCCGATCAGGCCGATGATGTCGCCCTCGCCGACCGTCAAATCGGCGCCGGCGACGGCGCGGAATTCACCGAAATTCTTGGAAACGTTCCTTGCGTCAAGAAGCTTCGCGACGTCAGGCATGGAGGCGTTTCCGGAAAAATCGGGGCACCAGTCGGTGCCACAGTTCGAACAATCCGCCCGGCTCGAAGCGCGCAATCAGCACAATGATGCCGCCGTAGAGAATGTTGGGATGAGGATCAGGGCGCCAAGGAGCGGCCCGAACAAGGTTCCGGCGCCGCCGAGCGCGGCGACGATCACCATTTGAACGGAAATGAGAATGCCGAAGCCGCTGTCGGGATCGATGAAGCCGGTTTTGATGACGTAAAGCGAACCGGCAATCGAGGTGAAAGCGGCCGAGAGCGCAAGCGCCTTCATCTTGGTGCGGCGCACCGGGACGCCGAGACTGCGCGCGGCGCGCTCGCCGGCCTTGATTGCGCGCAGATAAAACCCGAAGCGCCGGCGTTCGATCACGCTGGTGATCGCAAGCAGAATCGCGAGCACGGCGAGGAACAAATAATAGTAAGGCAGTTCACTGCGGAAAATGAGGTCCCACCAGGCGCGCGCGGTTGCCGGACCCTGCAATCCGATCGCGGCGCCGACAAAATTCCAGGTGCCGGTGAAGATACGGATCAGTTCGGCGACCGCGATTGTCGCCATGCTGAAATAGTGCCCGGTCAGCCGGAATGTCGGCAAGCCGACCACGAGCGAAAGTCCGACGGCAAGCGCGATGCCCACGGGAATCCCGGCCATCGGCGGCCAGCCCCACAACGTGTAAAGCAGCAACGGGGCATAGGCGCCCAATCCGAAGAACATGCTATGGCCGACCGAGACTTGGCCGGCATAGCCGCCGACGATATTCCACGCCGAGGCCGAGATCGCCGCGAGCAAGAACGTCACGCCGATATCGCGATAGAACGCGCCGGGCAGGATCAGCGGATAGAGCAACAGCGTCGCGGCGAGCAGAACGACAGGCAAGCGCGCGGGCCAGGATTGTTTCACGCTTTACCCATCAGGCCCTGCGGCCGCAGCCACAATAGCGCGACGAAAAGGCCATAGACGACGATGTCCTTGTAGATCGCGCCGAGCCAGAAGGCGGAGATCGCCTGAATCAATCCGATAATCAGGCCGGCATAGAGCGAGCCGAGCACGCTGCCGAACCCGCCTAGCGCGACGACGATGAAAGCGATGAGGCCGAAGGTCTCGCCGACCGACGGCGACCACGGATAGGCTGTCGCCATCAACGCGCCGGCGACGCCCGCGGCGGCCGCCGAAAAACCCCAGGCCAGCATCTGCATCCGGTCGGGGCGAATTCCCATCAGCATCGCCGCCGCGCGATCCTCCGCAACCGCGAGCAGCCTGCTCCCGATCGTAGAGCGGGTCAGAAGGACATGCAGCGCAAGCGTAAGTGCAACGGCGACAACGCCGGCGACGAGCTGCGCGACCGGAAGAAATAGGCCGCCGAGCCTGATCGTGCCAGCGAGCGAAGTCTGCGGCAGCGTGACGAAATTGGCCGAAAAAATCCAAAACGCCGTATAACGCAGAAGAAGCGCCAGGCCGAATGTCGAAAGGATCTGCGCCAGCATCGGCCCGCGGATGACATGCCGGACAAGCGAAAGATAAACCCCGACACCGAGTGCGAACAAAGCGAGCGCGGCTGCGATGCTGAACACAGCCGGGCCGCCAAGCCAGACGACGGTTAGAAACGCGACATACATGCCCAGCATCACGAATTCGCCGTGGGCGAAATTGATGAAATTCATCATCCCCCAGATCAATGTGAGACCTGAGGAAAACAACGCGTACACGGCCCCCAAGAGAAGGCCGCCGGCGATCACCTGCAGTAAGACCATGCGTTCCGTCGTCCGGCCGCTCGGTCACGGCATCGCTGTCACGGCATCGCCGTCCCGCCGGCTCCGGTCAGACTAACCGCATAAATTCGTTTTTCTAGTTATTTCTAGTTACATTTAGATTGAAAAATATAGACTTTCCGACCGCGCGACAGCAGCGTCGTACTGTCCAATCCGCCTAATACTAAGTAGTTCGCTAGCAAATCGGCTAGCAAAATTCGATGCTCGGAAACTATGCATGAAACCATATTCGGCGTCCCGGTCCTATTCTTGGCCTGCTGGATTTCTTACTCGATAAGGCTCGCGCTATCGCGGCCCCAAAGCCGGTACGTTAGCGTTCGGGAGTTCTTGCGATTGGCCAGAAATGCCTGAACGCCGCTGTTGCGGATGGTGCTGCAGCTTCGAGCGGGTGCCGTGCGTGCCGCAGTGACTCGCAAAAAGACTGGCCCCAACCACCATCGTGATGGCTAGGGCCAAGTAGGGAGTTCCGGACGGATGATGCGTCGTCCGAGACATGCAATGTCTAGCTGATACCAGCGACAGCATTTCTACTCGCCAACGGTCATTTCTGGGACGTTGTGAGGCCATGCCAACTAATCGCCGCTTCCCGCCGCCCTAGTCGGTCCACAATGCTGGGCCCTGCTTCGTCACAGGCCAACGTGACCAGGGGACGGCGCGATGACCGAGACAGAAAATATCTTTTCACTTGGGCGCTCTTCAGCGGAGGCGTGACGCTAGTCGTCGGGACACTAATCTGGCTGTTTAATGCCACAAGGCATCGCGACATGCAGTGATTGCCTCGCGGCTGGTCCTGCAACTCGAAGCGGGTGCCGTGCCTGCCGCAGTGATTTCAACACGCGCCTGCGGTGCCTCCTGGTTGAAACACGCTAGGGAAGGCCGGTATCTGGGCCGATCCGCTTGCGGTTCCAATGTCGCTTCCGTTCACAGGCGGCGACGTCGTGCCAGGCAAGGTGCCTGCACCGCTTATCGATAACGACCCCGGCCCAGTACACGGTAGACCAGTGAGCGGATTTGTTCCCGTTGTGTTGGTCAGAAGCCCAGTTGGAGTCGACGGAGAAACGCTAAGCTCGGATCGTGCGGACAAGAGCGTGCTTTGCCCGCTCAGCACTGGATTGACAGTATTCCCGTTCAGCATCGGATTGCCGGTGTTCTGCGCGAGCGACAAAGTAGTGGTAGCGGCCAGAACAACGACACTTATGCCAATCAGTCTGGTGCCTGCAGCCATGGGTCGATCTCCAATCAGATCACCCCAAACCCTCAACGGTTGATCTAATTCTAGCGATTTTCGGGATAGCTTGGAAATTACAAATGCGAGAACGCCGCTTCCCGCCGCCCGAGGACATCGGCGCCGCCTTCGTCGTGAAGGAGCGGCGGGCAGAAGCTGGGCTATTTCTATTATGAGGATGAGCCGGGACGGGCGGTCATCGGCCAAGCTACTCAGCCGTGACGAGGCGCGGCGCATAGCGGCTAACGTGGCGAAGCTGCCGGAGCTGTTGGGTAGGTCGTGAACGCGAATCCTGGGGCTTGCGGGGAGTCAGCCACGGGTTTCAGAATTGATTACATTGCTCAATGATTGCCCGAAAATCTGGAAAGCAAAGCATCACAATGAGCGTGACCAGTAAGCCGATTGCGCAGAACAGCACTGTTGCAATCAGAACCGGGTCGATGTGCGCTTTTGGCCGAGACCATTCGACCGCTGTCTTCTGAGCATGCAATTCCGTAGGCATTGGAATTTCCCTCTGTTCAGACCATCGAAAGATGGGCGCAAACGCGATTCGTGGCTGTGACTTAGGTAATAACAAAGAAAATGGCCCCAACCGGATATGTCAGCCGGCGGGGCCAGTTATTTGGGAGTAACCAATCCAGGCCGACCGTAGTGGCTGTTCGGCAACAGTGAATATTATTCACAGCTGGTTTGCTCGCTGGAAGCTTACGAATCCACGCCGATTGCGATAGGGTTTAGATCTCCCGCTTGTGGCAGCGGGAGTTTCTCTCTCTGGGGAACTGAGGGGCCGCTTACACCACGGGCGGCCTCTTTTTTTGATCTTCAACCGGCCTTAGCTGCGATTCGAGCACGCTGTGGTCTCGGATAGTGGTTGCTCGGCAACAGTCGGCATAATTCGCGATTGATTGCGCTTATTCGAGGTTACGAATTCCACAGATTTGGATAGGGTCTGAATTCTCTCACCGGGGGGAGTGGGAGTTCTTGCGCGCATAGGGGGCCGCTGGCGGTGAGCGGCCCCTTCTCTTTTAGACCACCTCGCCCTTGCCGCATTCCTCGCCAATGCAGAGCGACGTTCGCTAGATGAAAGAGGGCCGCGCTCAAACCACCATGCGAAAGAGCGGGAGCGCGACCAGTGTGAGCCCAAGCGTCGAGGATTACACCACTCAGGCTAATCAAATCGCCTACGAAACCTTTTTCTTAGTCTCGGAAATGCAGGCGGCGGCATCGGTAGCTTTAGGCGGACAGCCGTACGAGCCAGCGTTCGTCGTGACCGCCGTCTGCGGAGCCAATGCCGCCACCACACCTTTAATCTCAAAAGCCACAACGCAGTCAGCCGGCCGCAATATTCCTGGCCGTCTCCTTGAACGCCGCATTCAACGCTGCTGTCTTGGTGTCCAAGTCGCGGGCAGCTTTCGTTGCATTGGCGACAATCTGACTGGCCACGGCAGAAGCCGCATCGAGTTCGGCACCGGCTGCACGGACATTGTCCTCGAATGCTTTCACGGCAGCATCGAGTCGAGTGGGGATTTCACGAATCCGCGACAGAACATGCGCAATCGTGGCATTCCGGCCCTTCAACTGTTGGCCCGCATCCTTTTGGTCGGCAGCGCTTTTCTTGTCTGGTTTGTCGGTTCTTGAATGCGGCTTTGCCGTGGGCTGGTGTTCCAAGTCGCCCTGGCACCAGCCGACAGATGTTGCGCGCACGGCGCTAACGTGTTTCGTGGTCATAATTTCTTTTCCTCAATGTGTTTGACAAGCAATCCACCGCGCTCGGTGTGGCGCGGAACGTCATGCGGGCTTAGTTGCCATTCAAAGAATGGCACAGCACCGTGAGTTAACGGCAGTTCTGGCTTCGGCTTGCGCGGCTCGGCCACAACGGCTCCACCTTTGGTGATAATCATTTTGCGTTCTGATTCGGCACTGCAACTTTATTAGTTGCCGGATTCTGGGGCGGGATTCCGGTTGGGCCAGATGGCTTTGGGTTTGTTTTCTCGTTCGCGCCTTCGTTGGTCCCACCAGATTGGGAAAGGCCAACAGACGAAGTGTTGACTGCGCCCGTGTAGCCCATCGAATTTTTAAATGTGAAATTAGCCATCTTGAAAATCTCCCATCAATTGATTGCCGCTTTGTCGGCCGCGGGTTGGCCGGTTAATCTGACTTGTAAAATGTTTTCGAGTTCTGTAATGCGCGCTGCAAGGGCCCAATGATTTGGTTTGTTGTTTGATGCTCGGCACGAAATGCCATTACATAGGGTACAATTTCTTTTTCCAGCGGCGTTATGTAGCGCAATTTATGCAGCGCTTGGCTCAATCTGTAACTAACTTCCTGCCAGTCCTCGCGTGGCGAAAAACCGTACTTGCGGCGAATTTCTGGATTATCGACCGTACGCGAATCCAAGTCGCCCCTTTCGACACCGGCCCAGGTTACTTCCAGGTCAGTGATTGAGTTCTGCCTACGTAGCTGCAAAATAGCTTCACGGGTTTGTAGAAACTCGGACCACGAGGGGCCGGTGTACTTTGGCGGCTCACTAGCTTTTTTCTCGGCTTCGGTTCTCTCGCGGGCCTCAAATTGCTTATTGAGTATTTCCCAAATCTCAAAAACCTTGGCAAAAGCATACGGCGCGGGGCAAGCGTAATGGTTGATGCGTGTCAGCCAAACGCTCACACTCGGCACACATTTCAATAAACGTGCCTTCATAGGCCTGGGGCAAAAATTGCGTATTGGCCAAACTGCGGGCTGCGTCGGCAAAATCCATTATCGCGGCACCTTTCGAGAACGCTCGGCGGCAAGCCGGTCAAAGTTTTTGTTCCAGGCTTCGTCGCTTAATCCTTCGCCGCCAGTGCGCTGCCATTCCTCTTTCGATACATAGCCGTCTGCATCCCTGGTCCGCCACGCCGGTTCGTTCTGCGTAAGCAGAGGGGAATAGGCTTTACTCTGAACCTCGCAGACCACCAGGCTGTCATACATGCGATGAGCGGGTAGCTTGGCCAGGTCGTCCAAGGCCCGGTCGTCGTTTGCCAAATCCATTATCAACCGCGCCGAATCGTGGCGTTGCGCAACTGTCAGCACAAATTCGGGGGTTCGCTGGCCAAGCTTTGCAGCAACGTGGTTCTGTGCGGCGTCAAAGGACTTCTGGCCGAATTGCTTGTGGCCCTCCTTAATAAGGTCATTGGCAGTTTTCTGAACTTCGGCGGCAAGCATCTGCCGTTGCGTCATAATCAATAAAAACGGCCGTACTTAAATCGCGGGAATTAAGTTCGCTTTTTACTCAGATGCTTTGTGACGCGCTGCACATAGCGCTTGGAGACTTTAAATTCGTGTGCTGCCAACGCGCGCGCTTCGCTAAGGTGCATACCCTTCGGGGCAGTGGCGACAGCACGAATAATTGCGCTCTTGTTGCCTGTGCTAGGTTTGCCGCGTGGGCGTTTTGTGCCAGCTAGCCATTCGAGGAATATCCTTTTCTCATACTCTTCCCGAAGTGCGTCATCCAGCTTGTCATCGTCGTCGCCAATCATGACGACACCCCGCAATAATCCGCCCAGTCATCCATCAGCCTGCAGCGCTTTTCGAGCAGTTGCGACGGTAGGAGCGCTCCTCTCGACGATGTGATTAGGATAATCAGTTTTTTCTGCGGCCCAATCGCGAAACGTCGAACGAAAACCGTGAACAGTTAGTTCAGTGCGGCGCATTCTACGCAGTTGTGCGATTAGTGCCATGTTCGACAGCGGGCCGCGCCGTCCGGGGAAGACGAAATCGTTTTCACGCTTCGACTGCTGTTCGTGCAAAATCTCGACGCACGGGGCGAAAGCGGCAACTTGTGTTCGCGGCCACCTTTCATCCGGTTTGCTGGAACTGTCCAGACCTTAGCTGTTAGGTCAAATTCGTCCCAAGTCGCGCCAATTGTTTCTCCGGTCCTTGCCGCAGTCAGGATTGTAAATTCAAGGGATCGCGCGCTGATGCTTTCCCTGCGGCGCAAGTCAGACATGAACGTGCCGATTTTGTCATAGGGCAGGGCGGCGTGATGTTCGGGTTTGGCAATCTTGGCTCGGTCTGGAAGCGCTTCCTCAAGATGCCCGCGCCAGCGGGCAGGGTTATCGCCCTGGCGATATTTGTGTACGGTTGCGTAGTCGAGGATAGCTTCAATCCGTCCCCGCACACGACTAGCGGTTTCCGTTTTCTGCAGCCACAGCGGTTCAATTATCTTCGTCACCAACGTGACATCGACTGCCTGCACGGGCAGGGGGCCAATGAGAG